>Ga0193752_1000755_pt1 | contig 29441 bp, 26 predicted proteins | sample H1c1metaG_FD_144924 | JGI IMG/M metagenome (GOLD analysis project Ga0193752, IMG submission 144924) | Soil microbial communities from a riparian zone of the East river system, Colorado, United States - H1c1 | ecosystem: Environmental > Terrestrial > Soil > Riparian zone | place: USA: East River...
ATGAGCCTTACCGTTTTAGCCTGGATGGTGGTACTACCTGGGTAATTAACAGTTGGAATGATCAATCATATAATATTAGCACCTATACAACAACATTGAATGGTTCTTATAACATGGTTATTGAATATTATGAAAATGGTGGGCATAACACATTGTCATTTACAATGTCTGCTAATTTATTACCTGTAAAGCTTACATCTTTTAATGCCACCGTTGTTGGTGCCGATAAGATTCAGCTAAACTGGAAGTCACAATCAGAAACAAATTTTGAAAAATATATTGTTCAGAAAAGCAATGACGGCAGAAGATTCACCGATATTCTGATGGTTGCAGCTAAGACGGGCTACAATACTGAAAACAGTTATCAGGCGATTGATCAAATCAAAACACCATGTGTTTTTATTACCGCTTAGCTATGAAAGATCTGGATGGATCAATCACATATTCTTCGGTCATTAGTGTGAACGTAAAAAAGATTACTGAAACAAAGTTGTATCCTACCCTCGTTACTGGTCAGAATATATTTCTTGAATCATCTTCAGCAATCGAAAAGGCAATTGTTGAATTGTACGATATGAACGGAAGAGTTATTTCTTCGAAAATCTCAGCCATCAGCTACGGTAAACAGGAAATCAATTTACCAAAGGTTATTTCAGGAACATACGTTGTTAAAATTTCAGATAACCAGGGCCTGGTGGTGAGTAAGATGATTTCGGTGAGGTAGTATCGGCTGCCCTCCTGCGAAGGAGGGCGGCGAGCGTAGCGAGCGGGTGGTTGTTCTTTGGTCTTCGCAGGTTATTAGTTTGCAGTTACCAAAGAACAACCACCCCATCCCCACACAGTGTGGGATTTCCCCTCCTTCGCAGAGCCTGCCCCGACTTGACGGGGAGGGGAGCTTTATAACTGTCTTACAAAAAACTCAAACTCCTGTCTGATCCCGTGTAAAGTACTTTCCAGGCGCTGATAATCATCAAATAAATTTTCATGATATCTTACTCTGGCATCGGTAGCCGGGCCATCTGAATCTTCACGTTCTTCAAGAATCATCCTGTCGTGTATTTTTATGGACTGCTTCAGATCATGAATATTGATCAGTTGAATATGAAACTGATTATCCAGATGTTCAATTTCCGTGAGGACATCAGGATGTGTTTGTTTGCCCGACAATACTCTTAGTTTCAGCTTATTCTGATTCAGCTTTTCGCGATGTCTGCGCAATTCATTACGCCAGGTATTGCATTCTTTTGATAACTGTGAAACTTCTGTGAGGACCATTTAAGTAAGTTTTAATGAAGAAATTAAAAACGAAGCTTAAGGGTTGAGTGGTTATATCGTCTAATTTACTACCATTTGGGTAAAAATCAATTCAATAAATGCTCCAAATAACCCGTAGAGCCCGGAAATTCTTTCCAGCCGTTCTGAATAACAATTTTTTCATTCAGTCAGCGTACATTTGGAGGTTCTAAACATATACAACTGATTTGATTTCCCAACAAACCATACAACAGATTCATAACCGCATCGATATCGTTGAAATCGTTGGTGAGTTTGTGAAACTAAAAAAACGCGGCGCCAGCTACCTCGGTCTTTGTCCTTTCCATAACGAAAAAAGCCCCTCCTTTACGGTCTCTCCTTCCAGGGAGATCTACAAGTGTTTTGGATGTGGCAGAAGTGGAAACTCTATCGGCTTTTTGATGGATCACGAAAAATACTCTTATGTTGAAGCGCTCCGCTGGCTGGCAAATAAGTACAATGTACCGATAGAGGAAACAGAAACTACGCCGGAATATAAACAGCAGCAACAGATTGCAGACAGTCTTTACATTATAAATAATTTTGCCCAGCAATACTTCACGCAACAATTATTTGAATCGGAAGAAGGCCAGGACATAGCGCTCAGTTACTTAAAAGAAAGAGGCTTTGGGGAAGAAATCATCAGGAAGTTTCAGATCGGTTACAATCCCCAGCAAAGGGATGGTTTTACAACAGCCGCACTGGCCGCACAGTATAACCTGGAAAACCTGCAGCGAAGCGGATTGGTTGCAGTAAGGGAAAACTACAATTATGACAATTACAGGGGAAGAATAATATTTCCCGTTCACAATCAAACCGGAAAAATTCTTGGATTTGGTGCAAGGGTAATCGGTTCACAGGAACGCGGTCCCAAATATATTAATACGCCGGAAAACGAACTTTATGTAAAAAGTAAAATTCTTTACGGTTCCTATTTCGCCAGACAGGCGATCGATAAAAATGATGAATGCCTGCTTGTGGAAGGATATACCGATGTGGTTTCATTACATCAGGCAGGAATTGAAAATGTTGTTGCTTCCGGCGGCACTTCTTTAACGCCGGATCAGCTAAGACTTGTAAAGAAATATACCAATAATCTCACAATTATATATGATGGAGATGCGGCTGGTATAAAGGCAGCGCTTCGCGGGCTCGATCTTGCACTGGAAGAAGGCCTCAATGTTAAACTGGTACTGATTCCCGATAAGGAAGATCCCGATAGCTATGTGAATAAGATCGGCGCATCGGCTTTCCGTGAATTTGTTCAGAGTAACAAAAAAGATTTTGTTCTTTTCCAACTCGATGTGAGCCTTAAAGATGCCGGAAACGATACGCATCGTAAAGCGGAAGTTGTTAACCAGGTCGCCGAAACTATATCCCGTATCAATAAAGTAGAAGATTTTTCGCGACAGCAGGATTACATACGTAAGAGCGCTTCCATTCTCCGGATCGAAGAAACTGGCCTTACGGCACTGGTAAATAAATTTATCAGGGAGAAAATTACAAAACAGGAATCGCGTCAGAACGCAGAGGAGGCACGTTTCAATGAATCGGAAGATCTACGCAAAGCAGACGAGGATGACACGCTCGGCTTGCTCAACCGTGATGAAATGCAGGAACGCGGTATGGTCAGATGTCTTCTCGAATATGGTATGATGCCATGGGATGATGAACACACTGTTGCGGAATTTATACTGGAGCAACAAATTGATAATAGCACGATAGACAACAGCGAACTTGTAAGGATCATTGAAACTTATAAAACATGGTACGATGAAGGACTCGCACCCGGACCCAAAAATTTCCTCTATCATGAAGACAGAAACCTCAGCACATTGGTATTGTCGATCATGGATTTTCCTTATGAATTAAGTCACAACTGGGCAGACCAGTTTGAAGCAAAAATTAAAACTACAGAAGAAATTTACCGCGACGAGGTATTATCAACCGTAAATTATTTAAAGCTTCGCAAGATTAAAAAAATGATTGAAGACAATCAGAAGGACCTGGAAAAGCCACACAGCCCGGAAGAACAGATGGTACTGATCCAGACCCATCAGCACCTCAAAATGCTGGAACGGGAACTATTACAACACGCAGGAACAGTGATACTGAAATAGCTACGATTTAATCATTTCGCGAAGTTTGTCTTTTTCTGCTTTAGCTTTTGTTTTGCTTACACCGCGGATAAAATTATAACCAAGAGTCAGTCTGTAATTTCTTGAATTGGTGCTATTGAAAGATTCAAGATTAAAATCAGGCCCATAAGTAAAGGATCTGTTTTCCTGTTGGAATAACGGATCAATTGCATTTACCGTAATTACAAAACGTTTATTGAAAAATTTCTTCTGCACGCCTATATTCATGCTAAGGTTACTCCGCACTGTGCCTTGTGGATTTCCGAATCTGTTAAATGTAAAATTCGAATTGAAATTCCAAATATCTTTCAGTGAATAACTTGCATTCAGATTAGAAGTAAACGAGCCGCTGTTACGATATTTATTAACTTCCCTGTCAAACACACTATACTGATTGATAGTATAGCCGGCGCTGAAGTTTGCCCGCAGTTTCCTTGAGAATGTATAGCCTGACCAGGTACTGACCTCAAATTCCTTTCTGTCATCGATATTTCGCCATGTCGTTTCAGTTTTGCCATCGGCAACCAGCGTACGAACCTGTATAAAGACATTCTGCACGATGTTATGACCAAATCCCAGGTTTGCATAGAATTTATTGCTGTTCTTTCCGAGAACCAGGTCAAAATTGTGTGAGGTGGATGCTTCCAGCTCCGAATTACCGAATCGTATATTGTATGGATTACTGTAATCTATACTCGGATTCAACTGATCGATACCCGGCCGGCGGATTGTCTTGCGATACGAAAATGTGAGATTTAAATCGCCACTCCAATACTTATTGAGATTGGCAAAGGGAAGCCAGCTTACATAACTGTTATCTACTTTCCCGTTGCCGTTCTTTAAATCAAAATGAATATCTGTGAGCTCTGAACTGATACCACCGGTTACACTGAAACCTTCAGCGATCAGCTGCCTTAATGAAACACGGAGATTACCAATATTTTGCTTAAATAAAAAATTGTTACTCAGGGAAGGGTTTTTTATAAAAACGTTGCCGGGCTTATCAAGCAATAAAAAATCAAGCAGCACATCGTTAGAAGAATGGCTGTACCAGCCACCGGTTGAAATAGTGGTGGTTTTGTTCTTAAGCAGCTTATCGTAATTGACGCGGATACTGTATCCGCCGTTCCAGCTGGTATTATCCTGTCGTTGCGTGGAGTCCTTACCGGTAGCGGTATAATCAGGATTCAGATACTCCTGAAAAAACAACCGGTTATTTTCGTTGTACGAATAATTTGTGCCGGCTATGATACGCAATGTTTCTCCTGGCGTTTTACCCCTGTGTGTATAGGTCAGGTTCATTGACGGATTCACATTAAGCCCGTTTGTCCGGGTAGTCCGGTTACTGACACGATATACCTGTTGCAACGCCGTTAGATTTGTATACTGGTTCTCGTTATAATTATTGAAATCATTCTCATTGAATTGCAACAATAAATTAACCGTATTCCGGGTGTCTATATCATAATCGATGCTGAGCCTTGCATTTGGACGTTTGCTCCGGTTCAGGCTTTCACTTTCGCTGTTAAAAAAATTTGAAGAATCACGATAGATGTTTTCTCTTTTCGAGTATCCATGACCGTTAAATCTGTTAAAGCCTGCGCCCGCATTAAAATTTATAGCCAGCCCTTTACGACGATAATTAATATTTCCAGTAATGCTGGTTTCTCCACGGGTACCGGCAGAAGCATTAATTCTGCCACCCATTCCTACCCTGCCTTTACGGGTAATTATATTGATAACCCCACCCTGCTCATTGGCATATTGTGGGGGCGGATTTGTCATTACTTCAATTCTTTCGATCATGCTTCCCGGAAGGGATTCCAGAAAATCCTGTAGTTGTTGGGCATTCAGTTCCACAGGCTTATCATCGATCAGAATTTTTGGTTCTTTGCCCCGCACACTCAGCTTACCATCCGGATCAGTAGCAATAAGCGGAACATTCTTCAACAGTTCACTGGCGTTGGAGCCTGCACTGAGAGGCGACTCAGCTGCATTATATGTAATATTTCCTTCCTTGCTCTGGATCAATGGTTTTTCTGCGTACACCACGACCTCGTCCAACTCAGCAGTTACGTTAAGCTTAAGTATCAGGTCATTCAGGCTGAAGTCAAACCTTTCTTCCCGGACATAAATACTGTCTATAATTAATGGCTTAAATCCAACAAACGTTATCCGCAGACGGTAATATCCAAATGAAAGTTCAGTGAAATTAAAATCTCCGTTGCCGGAACTCACGGTGGATTTACTGGCTGTGGCTGTATCAGGCAGGGTCATCAGCTCAACAGTTCCCCCGGAAATTGCTTTGGATCTTTCGTCCATCACATTTCCTGCAATTATACCCGGATTCAATCCCTGTGCGGAAATATTTATATAGGAAAAAATGAATATGAAACAAAGGATGCTTCTCATTGGCGGGGTAGCCGCTAAAAATACAATTTTTTTCAAATTTTGTCGCAGTTTGAAGGATTTTGGTTAGATTTTAATCCGGTCTGAAATTATCACAATCCAAATATGGAAATCTGAACCTTTAGACGATCATTGAAGTAGAAAACCTGCGGGCTTTTTATGTTGTTCTCTTCAATTTTGATTTCATCGTTGCACTTTTTTATCGCGTAGCCAGGCGGTCGTCGTTTATGTTAATTGGCGTCTGCCATCCTGTCATTTTTCCTTATATTTGCGGTCTTAAAATTTTTCAGATTTCATGTTTGAGTTCATTTCCGATAAAACACACGATGAGTCCAGGCAGGGAGAAGCGCTTTTGTTGCCCGTTTTACCTCTTTCAAAGGGAGGAAGGCAGTTCTATATAGAAAGTTATGGTTGTGCTATGAACTTTGCTGATAGTGAAATTGTTGCATCCATTCTCAGTGAAAGTGGCTTTGGTGCAACTAAAAACTTCGAAGAAGCTGATCTGATCCTGATAAACACCTGTTCCATCCGTGAAAAGGCGGAGCAAACCGTGAGAAAAAGGCTTGAACTTTTAAGAAAGGTTAAGAAAGGCCGGCCAGGAACACTGATCGGTGTGTTAGGGTGTATGGCGGAACGACTAAAGTCAAAACTGCTGGAAGAAGAGAAACTGGTTGACCTCGTTGTTGGCCCTGATGCTTACAGGTCGTTGCCTGCCCTTATTGCTGAAGCGAGGAGCGGCCAGAAAGCCGTAAATGTCTTACTGAGCCGGGAAGAGACCTATGGTGATATCTCACCGATCCGGCTTGATGGCAATGGAGTTTCCTCGTTTGTAAGCATCATGCGTGGCTGTAACAATATGTGCTCATTTTGTGTTGTACCGTTTACACGTGGCCGTGAGAGAAGCCGGGATGCGGATTCGGTCGTAAGGGAATGTCGCGAATTGCTGGAGGCAGGTTATAAAGAGGTTACCCTTTTAGGACAAAACGTTGATAGTTATCACTGGATCAATGAAGCCACTGATGAAACCATCAGCTTCGCTATGTTGCTTGAAAGAGTTGCTCTAATCGATCCGAAACTCAGGGTGCGATTTTCTACTTCACATCCGAAAGATATTACGGATGAAGTGTTATTTACAATGGCACGACATCATAATATCTGCAAATACATTCATCTCCCTGTTCAAAGCGGATCCACTAGGATGCTACAGTTGATGAACAGAACCTATACCCGCGAATGGTATCTTGCTAAAGTAGACCGGATCCGGGAAGTATTGCCAGGCTGTGGTCTGAGTTCCGATGTGATAGCAGGATTTTGTATGGAAGAGGAGGCAGATCATCAGGACACACTTTCCCTGATGGCATATGCACGTTACGATCAGAGTTATATGTACATCTATAGTGAAAGACCGGGTACACTTGCAGCAAAACGTTATAAAGACGATGTGCCGCCTGAGGTCAAGAGTCGCAGGCTTGAAGAAATAGTCGCACTTCAATACCGGCTCTCACATGAAAATAATAAGCTGGATGTCGGCCAGACTTATGAAGTCCTGATCGAAGGGAACAGTAAAAGAAGTGATATGCATTGGATGGGCAGGAACAGTCAGAATAAAGTTATCATCTTCCAGAAGGATAACTATGGGTATAGAAAAGGTGACTATGCTATTGTTAAGGTGACCAGTTGTTCAAAAGCCACCTTACACGGCGAAGTTGTTAGCTGAAATACAAAAATTACAAAGAAGGAATAATAAGAAATAATGGCAGATATTCAGTCAATTAAAAATCGTTTTGGTATCATTGGGAATTCACCGGCGCTTAATTTTGCTTTGCAGGTAGCCTCCCAGGTTTCGAATACGGATCTTACCGTTTTGATATTTGGTGAAAGCGGTGTTGGTAAAGAAGTTTTTTCTCAGATTATACATGCCTTGTCCGCGCGGAAACACAATCCTTTTATAGCAGTAAACTGCGGGGCAATTCCTGAAGGCACTATAGATTCCGAATTGTTTGGTCATGAAAAAGGATCTTTCACCGGAGCTGTCGACAGTCGCAAAGGTTATTTTGAAACTGTCAGCGGCGGCACAATATTTTTGGATGAGGTAGGCGAGCTCCCGCTTGGTACTCAGGCACGCCTTTTACGTGTACTTGAAACAGGTGAATTTATAAGAGTAGGGTCTTCCAAAGTTCAAAAAACTGATGTACGTGTTATCGCAGCAACCAATCGTGATCTCCTTGAATCTACACAGAACGGTAAATTCAGAGAAGATTTATATTATCGCTTAAGCACTGTTCCGATCAGGGTTCCATCGCTCCGCGACAGACAGGAAGATATCCTGTTGTTATTCAGAAAATTTGCCGCTGATTTTTCAGATAAGTACAAATCAGTTATCATTCAGCTTGATGATGACGCAAAAGATGTGTTAATTAACTATAGCTGGCCGGGAAACGTACGCGAATTAAAGAATATTGCAGAACAGGTTTCCGTTTTGTCAACAGATAAACTGATCGCGGCAAGAGAGTTAAAAAAGTTTTTGCCTGATCGTGATTTCAACAGGCTACCCATTCTTGCCAGTTCAGCGTCAAATTCGAACGGACATGAATTTGCCAATGAACGGGATCTGCTTTACAAGCTTTTCTTCGATATGAAAAAAGATGTGACAGAATTAAAGAAAATGGTTGTGGAGATTTTACAAAATCCTGAAATGACTGTGAACAACAAGGCCTTCTTAAATGAGCTGAAAGAATTAAAATCGGAGGAACTATTGACGCATGGTCTTCAGCCTGCTATCACAAATAAGCAACCGGTAAGAATACATCATAGTAATGATTCAATTGACCACCATGAAGAAGTGGAAGAGTCGTTGAATATAATGGACAAGGAAAAAGAGCTCATTTTAAAAGCGCTGAAAAAACACAAGGGAAAAAGAAAGGATGCAGCACTTGACCTCGGAATCAGCGAACGAACCTTATATCGAAAACTCAAAGAGTACGATATCAAAGAATGATCCATGAGGAAACCTTAGTCAAACCCTGATAGTGTTTAATTGTCTTACTATAACACCTGAAATCATTTAAAAAACTTATAACATCAATGTTCGCTATTCAACATTATCGATCGGTTTTATGGCCGCGGCTGGTTCTGGCTTTTATTGCCATTGCACTTGCAGGGGGCTGCTATTCATTCAAAGATGCAAGCGTGCCGGCAAGCGTAAAAACTTATCGTTTACGGCTAATCGAAAACAGGGCAACCAATGTGAACCCGCAGCTTGCGCCGCAGCTAACAGATAAGCTTCGCCAGAAAATAAACAGTCAGTTTTCAAGACTCCGGCCCACACAGGGAGAAGACGCAAATTATGATATTGGAGCCACCATCGTTGATTTCAGACCAGTAACTTCCGGCGTGTCGGGAAATCAGCAGGCAGCTTCAAACAGAATTATTGTAACAATAAAAATCGATTTTGTCAACAATCTTCCGGAAGGAACAAAAAGTTTTGAAGCTGATGTTTCACGTAACTTTGACTTTGCGGCTAGTGTGGATTTTACCACGGCGCAACAACAATTACTTACAACGATAATTCAGAATATGAGTGACGAAATCTTTAACAGGATTTTTTCCAACTGGTAATAAATATGGTTAGTAACATCAGCCAAATGGTCTATCAGCTTTTTCAGAAAGAAACTCTGGATGAAGTTTCAGAAAGCGAACTGAGATATTTTATCCGTCAATACCCCTATGTTGGGATGGGACATTTATTGCTTGCTAAAAAGCTTCAACTGGCCGGAGAAAAAAGAGCATTCGAAAGAGAAATTTCGGTCACATCAGTTTACTTTAATAACCCTGCCTGGCTTCAATTCGTTTTGCGCCAGGACAAACTCGCATTGTCCGAAGTCTTTGCTGAAGATCCTGAAAACATACCGCAGGAAAATTCAGCGTTATTGTCTGAAGAAGTGATACAGCAAACACCTGAAACAGAAATAAAAGAAACCCCAGACTTACTTCTCCGCAAGGAGCCTGGAACTGTAGGTCATGACATGCCGGAACTTCAAGGACCGGATATATATGATGATATCGCCGGAGACGTGAAGGAAGTTGCCGGAGAAGAGATACCTGAATATAAACAAGAGGATAACTATACAAAAGAAGATAATACAATATTTGTAGAAGAAGAAGTACCGGTCCTTACAGTCGAGAGAAATGCAGCTCCCGAACCAGAGGAAAAAACAGTATCTCCTGAAGATGCGAAGCTGGAAATTTTAGATAAAGAAAGACCGGAACTTTCAGATGAAGAAAATCAAGCCGATATCGAAATAGATAATCAAACAGATGTTGAGGAAGAAAACCCAACTCATTTTTCTGATATTGAACATGCGATAGAACCATCCGGCGAACTTGAAACAAAAAAGATCCATGCAGGTTCAGAAGATCAGGCAAATTCTGATGATATACAGCCCGATGAAAAGCCGGTTATCATTCCATCGCCTGAAATTAGCACTGATGAATTAAAGACTGACGAAAAGGAACCCGGAACAAATGAACCGCAAACGGGTAATAAGCTTGAATTTGATCCATACTATACAATTGATTATTTCGCATCCCAGGGAATAAAACTGAAAATGGAAGATTATTCCTCGGATAAACTTGGTCAGCAGCTTAAAAGTTTTACGGAATGGATCCGTAGCATGAAAAGACTTCCACAGCAAGTATCCGAAAACAATATGGATACCACAGATCAGCACTCCATTCGCAGAATTGCCGAACATTCGGTTGAAGAGAAAGAAGTACTGACAGAATCGATGGCCGAAGTATGGGTTAAACAGGGCAACTATGAAAAGGCACGCCAGGTATACAGAAAATTAAGTTTGCAGAATCCCTCCAAAAGCACTTATTTTGCAGCCAAAATCGAACAAATAAAAGTCTTGTGATATGATGATCCTGTTTCTGATCCTGGTTATTCTGATAAGTGTGATCATAGGTTTTTTTATTCTCGTCCAAAACCCGAAAGGTGGTGGTCTGGCCGGTAACATTGCCGGATTCAATTCTCAGTTCATGGGTGTTAAGCAAACCACCGATGTTTTGGAAAAAGGTACCTGGGTTATGGCCGCGGCAATCGCTTTGCTTTGTATATTTTCAACCGTATTTATCCCCAAAGGAACTTCAGTAGAGTCAAGGGAATTACGCGGTGGAAGACCTTCAGCACCGGCCCAGCAGGCACCGGCTCAACAAACTCCTGCAACTAACCCACCCGTAAACCCCGCCCCACAACGTTAATAATCTTTTGTAAAAATATAATCAGACCCTGCTGGCACAGCAGGGTTTTTTGTTTTATTTTACATTCTACAGGGTTACAATCAATTAATCAGACATTTTTTCGTTGTAAAACCGGAACACTCTCTTTACGGGGGAGCCGCTATTGCTGCCTTTAAAGTAATTTTTAAGATACCTGAATATGATGAAAAAAACATTGCTGGCTATTGTTGTAATACTCGTCGTTGCTGCAATTGGAATAGGCTGGCGCTTTTTTATGTCAAATACGCCTTTCGGTGAAAAGTCCAGATTTTTATATGTTCACACCGGTCAGGCAACTGAAGCAGAGGTACTCAAAAGTCTTGATACGCTGATCAGTAATCCGGGTTCGTTTAAGTTTATGGCGGACCGCCTCAAAGTTTGGGAGAATCTTGCTCCCGGGAAATATGAAGTTAAAAAGGGTACGAGTATTTGGAAACTCGCCAGAATCCTTCGAAACCATAGCCAGTCACCCGTAAACCTGGTAATTACCAAACTCCGCACAAAAGAAAACCTGGCCGGGCTGATCGGAAGAAAATTTGAATCCGATTCTCTATCAGTTATCAATTACATGAATAATGCTGATACTCTGAAACATTACGGGCTCGACAGTAATACTATCATGACCGCAGTGTTTCCAAATACTTATAGCTACTTCTGGAACTCAACACCATCACAGATTTTTAAAAAATTGTTTGCTGAATACAGGTCGGTATGGAATGATGAACGCAAACAAAAAGCTTCCGCCATTGGCCTCTCACCTACAGAATCTTATATCCTGGCTTCAATCGTAGAGGAAGAAACTAATTCTATGGATGAAAAGGACACGATGGCTAGTGTTTACCGCAACCGGTTAAAAAAATCTATTCGCCTCGGCGCGGATCCCACCGTAAAATTCGCCCTTCGCGACTTCTCACTGAAACGCATATACGAAAAACATCTCGCTGTTGTTTCTCCATATAACACATACCGGAATTACGGGCTGCCGCCGGGTCCAATCTGCACACCTTCTCTTAAAACCCTGGACCAGGTACTTAATTCACCGGAAACAGAATATCTATATTTTGTTGCCAAACCGGATCTTTCGGGGCGACATCTGTTTGCTAAAACCTATTCCGATCATTTGAAATATGCAAAGCTCTATCGTAAAACATTAGATTCACTTCAAAGATTAAGGCAGGCCTCCAAAGAAGACCTGTAAACGTAATGATAAGGCTACAACGTATCATATTAAATTTGCCTCCGGTACAGTATGTCACCAACAAAACAAAGAGGATCATACTTCCGGGATTTGACGGAGTTCCGTTATATGATGTAATCATGTTCTTTCTTGCACAGGTAAAGAAAGTCGGATTGTCTGAACGGGCATCCGCCGTATCGTATAACTTTATCATGGCAATTCCTCCTGCATGCCTTTTTTTATTTACGATCATTCCACAATTGCCTTTCCTGCCTAAACGGCCCTTAAAAAGACAATTACACAGGCTTATTAATGATATCGTTCCTGCCAGAGAATATAATGCTAATATTATTTCATTCGTCGATAGCTTCCTTGACGAAACAAGAATTGGATTAATATCTTTTGGTTTTATCCTCCTGATATTTTTTGCCTCCAATGGAATGATGGGCCTTATGCGATCCTTTAATAAAAACTATATCGGCTTTGAAAAAAGAACCGGACTACAAACACGATGGACCGCTATAAAGCTCACCACGATCATGATGGGGCTGGTAGTCGCTTGCCTGATATTGCTTATCGTTCCAGGTATTTCAATCCGGCTGCTGGACATTAAAAATGAAATAGTAATAAGTATCATTCATTCTATCCGATGGATCGTCATAGTTGGTCTCATATTTTATTCGATCGCTTTCATATATAAATATGCGCCGGCTATCCAAAAACGATGGCGGATCGTGTCCCCAGGTTCAGTACTCGCCACATTCCTAAGCATCTGCTCAACATTAGCATTTTCGGCTTTTGTAAATAATTTTGGAAAGTATAATGCTTTATACGGATCCATTGGTACTATCATCGTGCTGATGAGTTTGATTTATATTAACTCGCTTGTTTTGCTGATAGGGTACGAATTGAATGTGAGTATTCATTCAATCAAGGCTTTGGCAGAAGAACGTCTGAAACAGGAAGAACACCACCCGGTAATATCCTCGTAAATTATCATGATCCACTTCACATTTCACCAAAGTACTTCCATTCTTTAAGTAATTCACCGGACCTGGCATCATTCATCTTCCTCGATTGGTAATGACCGGCAAGTTCCTTCTGACGATACGCTTCATACAAACAAACTGCGCAGGCAACGGAGATATTCAGAGATTGAATGATACCTGCCTGAGGAATGAGAAAATTTCCGTCGGCCATATCACGGATCTCATCGCTGACCCCGGAATGTTCATTACCGAAAACCAGGGCTATCCTGCCTGTAAAATCAATCTCATAAAGATTAACCGCATCAGCCGCGAGATGTGTGGTAAGTATCTTGTCGTACGATTTTCTCAGGACTTTAAAACACTCGACCGCATTGGTATATTGATGGATAGTGAGCCATTTTACCGCACTGCTGCTGCTTTTAGCCCCCCACTTTTTATGTAACGGAATACGGGTGTTTAAGATGTAGATATCCTGGATCCCGACCGCATCACAGGTGCGCATGACCGCGGAAATATTATGCGGATCAAACACATTTTCCAGTACAACAGTTAAATCATCCTGGCGTTTACTGAGTACGGCTAATAATCTGGCTTCTCTTTCTGGAGTCATATTTTATAAAAACTATGAAACGAAAATACAAAAAGCTATCTTCGTGCACAGATATATCAATTTAAAATCCAAAAACCCATGTTGAAGAAAATCCTAAAAATCACGGGAATCGTACTCATCGTCTTGATTCTCGCAGCGATCGCCATCCCCTACTTCTTTAAGGATAAGATCATGGCAATTGCCAAAACCGAAATCAATAAAAATATAAATGCGAAAGTTGATTTTACCGGTGTTGACATTTCATTTTTCCGGCGGTTCCCTCGTGTTGCCGTTGCTCTTGAAAATCTCCAGGTAATCGGTCTTGATGAATTTTCAAAAGATACACTCATCAGTTCAAAAAATATTGATGTGGCCGTTAACCTCATGAGTATCATCCGCGGCAAGAATATGAATGTCTATTCTGTAACCATCGACCAACCACGTATACATGCCCTGGTGACTAAAGATGGCAAGGCCAATTATGATATCGCCAAACCAGATACCTCAACCGTTCAAACTCCTGCCGAAGAAAAACCTTTTAATCTTGAGTTGCAGAAATATGCTATCGTTGATGGCTATGTGTTTTATAATGATGCTTCTTCCGATATGAGTGCAGAGATTGTAAATCTTAATCATGAAGGAAGCGGAGATTTTACCTCAGATCTTTTTACACTCGTAACCAACACCAATGCTGACGAGATCAGTTTTAATTACGGTGGAGTTCCTTATCTGTACAAATCGAGAACAAGTGTCGACGCAGCAATTGAAGTAGATAACAAAACAAATAAATACAGTTTTAAAACCGAACAGATCCAGGTAAATGATATGAAACTGGCAGCTGATGGTTTCTTCCAGTTAGTGAACGACAGCGTTTACAATATGGATATCAGATTCAATGCGCCATCGACCGAATTTAAAACAATCCTTTCTTTGGTTCCTGCTGTATACAAAAATGATTTTGATAAGATCAAGACCAGTGGCTCTGCTTTGTTCAATGGCTTCGTAAGGGGCGTATACAGTAACACCGCCATACCGGCTTACAATGTAAATCTTGAAGTTAAAAATGGTTTCTTTCAATACCCTGATCTGCCAAAGCCGGTTAAGAACATTAATATAATAATGAAGGTTAATAACCCGGATGGCGTAACAGACAATACGGTTGTTGACATTCAGCAGGGACATCTTGAAATGGACAATGAGCCTTTCGATTTTAAGGTCTTATTTAAAAAGCCATTAACCGATATGTACATAGATGCGGTGGCGAAGGGCAAACTTGATTTATCGAAGCTCACCCAGTTTGTTAAACTTGAGGCCGGCACTAAACTCGCAGGACTTGTTAATGCAGATATTCAGGCAAAAGGCAATATTGCTGCCATTCAAAAACAACAACCAGGCGCCTTCAGTGCAAGAGGATTTATCGACATCAGCAAAGTCTATTATGCGTCTTCTGCCTTCCCCCAACCGATTCAAAATACCAGTGCGCGGATAAACATAGATAACCCTGACGGAATTGCTGATCACACGGTGATCAATATTCCTGTTGCCCATGTTGAAATTGGAAAAGATCCGGTTGATTTCACATTGTTACTTACAACGCCGGCGACTGATCCGCAGTTTGAAGGAACAGCAAAAGGATCTTTTAACCTTGGCAATGTTGGACAGTTTTATGCTTTTGAGCCAGGCACTTCACTGGCCGGCCAGGTGAGCGCAAACATTTCTTTCAAAGGAAGAAAATCACAGATCGATAAAAGCCAGTACGACGCCATTCAAACTGCAGGAACCGTAAATGCTTCGAAGATCAGTTATAAATCAAAAGATTATCCCGACGGTGTAAACATAAGTAACGCAGCCTTGACTTTCAATCCTAAAAATGTAACACTAAATTCTGTTGCAGGAAATTTCATGGAAACAAATTTCAATGCCAATGGCAGTTTTGACAACCTTGTTGGTTATGCATTGAAAGATGAACCGCTTGCCGGCACTTTAAATGTCTCAGCAGATAAGGTGAATCTGAATAAATGGATGAGTACCGACACAGCTACTTCGGCAACAGGAACCACCTCATCAGAACCATTTGCTGTTCCTCAAAACATTAAATTTCTTGTGAATGCCAAAGTTGACCAGGTAACTTATGATAAAGTAAGTTATAAAAATCTGACTGGTGCTCTCTCGCTGGCGGATGAAACTGTAACGCTCAGGGATGTAAAAATGCAGGCTCTTGATGGAAACATCGGATTGAGCGGATCATATTCCACTGCCAGGAGTAAGAAAAACCCCGCTATTACCCTTAATTATGATGTACAGAACCTGGATGTACAAAAAACCTTTAATTCATTTAACACGGTGCAGGCTTTAATGCCGATAGCTAAATTCATATCTGGCAAACTAAGTTCTAAACTCACTATGAGAGGCAAACTCGGCCAGGACATGAGCCCCGACCTGAACAGTCTTACAGGAGAAGGAACGCTTTTCTTACTCGATGGATTTTTGACAAAGTTCGGACCACTGGAGAAGATGGCCTCTGCATTGAACATAAAGGATCTTCAATCCATATCGGTCAAAGACATTAAAAATTATATAGAATTTGCCAATGGAAAAGTGATGGTCAAACCGTTCACCGTTAAGGTTAAAGATATCGACATGGAGGTTGGTGGCATGCACGGGTTTGACCAATCGATCGATTACATTATTAATATGAAATTACCAAGAGCGTTACTGGGTGAAAAAGGAAATCAACTCATAAATGGACTGGTGAGCCAGGCCAATAATAAAGGAGTACCGGTAAAATTGAGCGACGTAATTAATCTAAAGGTTAATATGGGCGGCACCATAACAAATCCTGCCATCAAAACCGATCTCAAACAGGCATCGGCATCCCTTGCAGATGACATTAAAGCGCAGGCGACTAATTTTGTTGAATCAAAAAAGGCTGCAGCCGACAGCGCCCTCCAGGTTGCAAAAGCAGAAGTGAAAGATTCGATTGCGTCTGCAAAAAAGCAGGTTGTTAAGGCGGCTGAAGAAGAATTGAAAAAGCAACTAGCAGGAAAAAAGGACTCGACAGGTAAACCGGTAGATACAAAAAAACAACTGGAAGAAACCGGAAAGGGTCTGCTCAAAGGTCTTCTCAAGAAAAAAGAAAAAGATACTACCAAACATTAAAACCACCTGCTTAAATAATAAATGCCGGACTCACATGTCCGGCATTTTACTAGTCAGGCCTGAAAAGTCCAGGTCTGTGAAAATATGATGAAGGCAGGGTTTGAAACCCATTATACCTGCCGGGCCGGATTGTCTCTTAGGGTCGTATTGGTTTGATATTCAATATTAAAATCACTTTTTTCAAATTACCGGATTTCAACATCTTTTCCTTTATTATTGGGTCATTTACCCTATTTTTGACCACCTTAAAAATTTTAACACTAATTATGGACAATCTGATTTACCTCGTACCGGCAATGGGAATTGTAGGCTTGCTTTACACCTTTGTAAAATTCGCATGGGTTTCGAAGCAGGACGCCGGAACGGACAGAATGAAAGAAATCAGCAGATATATCGCTGAAGGTGCCATGGCATTTCTAAAGGCCGAATGGAAAATACTTTCTTATTTTGTTGTAATAGCCGCATTGTTGCTGGCATTTATGGGTAGCAGAAATGCAAACTCACATCCTTCCATTGCAATTGCATTTATTATTGGTGCATTCTTCAGCGCACTTGCCGGTTATATTGGAATGCGCGTAGCCACCAAAGCGAATGTCCGTACAGCACATGCAGCCAGGACAAGTCTTGCCAAAGCACTTTCTGTTTCCTTCACTGGCGGATCTGTTATGGGCCTGGGTGTTGCCGGTCTCGCAGTGCTTGGATTGGGTGGTTTATTTATTATACTGAAAGCAATTTTCGCCCCTGATGCTGCGGTAAACTCGGAAGACATGGTGAAAACTATTGAAATTCTGACCGGTTTTTCGCTGGGAGCCGAATCTATAGCCTTATTTGCCCGCGTAGGTGGCGGTATTTATACAAAAGCCGCCGATGTGGGTGCCGACCTGGTTGGAAAAGTGGAAGCAGGCATTCCTGAAGATGATCCGCGCAATCCTGCGACTATCGCGGATAATGTGGGTGACAATGTTGGTGATGTTGCGGGAATGGGCGCCGATCTTTTTGGGTCGTATGTGGCGACAGTTCTTGCGACCATGGTACTTGGCCAGGAAACCGTTGCAGTTGATAATTTCAGTGGTATGTCTCCTATCCTTCTCCCTATGCTGATTGCAAGTGTGGGAATTCTTTTTTCAATAGTAGGAACCTTTTTTGTCAAAATCAGTGACTCTGCAGGTATCAATACAGCAACGGTTCAAAGAGCATTGAACATGGGTAACTGGGGTAGCATCATATTGACGGCAATTGCCTGTGCGGGACTTGTTTCTTTTCTACTTCCCGAAACGATGACACTTCGTGATCATGTGTTTACCAAATGGGGAGTACTCGGAGCAATCGTTGTTGGTCTGGTGGTCGGAACGCTGATGAGCATCATTACAGAATATTATACCGCTATGGGCAGAAGGCCCGTAATGAGCATCATCAGACAATCATCTACCGGGCATGCAACCAACGTGATCGGTGGCCTTGCCGTTGGTATGGAGAGTACTTTTCTGCCAATCATCGTACTGGCCACAGGTATCTGGGGTTCTTTTCAATGTGCAGGCTTATATGGTGTCGCGATTGCCGCAGCAGGTATGATGGCCACTACAGCCATGCAGCTTGCCATAGATGCGTTCGGACCAATTGCAGACAATGCAGGTGGAATTGCCGAGATGAGTGAACTGCCGAAAGAAGTCCGTGAAAAAACAGATGTGCTCGATGCTGTGGGTAATACAACCGCAGCTTCAGGTAAAGGTTTTGCCATTGCATCTGCGGCTCTTACTGCACTTGCTTTATTTGCAGCCTATGTTGGCGTTATAAACCATAATGGTTTTGGATTGACTGGTATAGATATTTACAAAGCAGATGTGCTGGCCAGTTTATTTGTCGGCAGTATGATACCATTTATATTTTCATCACTTGCCATCAGGGCTGTTGGTGAAGCGGCAATGGCAATGGTGGAAGAAGTTCGCCGGCAGTTTAAAACAATTCCGGGTATAATGGAAGGAACCGGGAAGCCGGAATATGATAAATGTGTTGCGATTTCCACTGAAGCCTCTCTTAAAAAGATGATGTTGCCAGGGGCTATTGCGATATTATCTCCATTGATTATCGGGTTTCTTTTAGGACCTGAAGCACTTGGCGGTTTTCTTGCAGGTGCAACCGTGAGTGGTGTATTGATGGGTATGTTCCAGAACAATGCAGGTGGTGCCTGGGACAATGCTAAAAAATCCTTTGAAAAGGGAGTACTTATTAATGGTCAGACTTACAAGAAAGGAAGTGATCCACATAAAGCGGCTGTAACGGGCGATACTGTTGGTGATCCATTTAAAGATACTTCCGGACCATCCATGAATATCCTTATAAAACTTATGTCGATCGTGTCGCTGGTAATTGCGCCAACCCTGGCGGTAATGTTTGCCAACAAGGAAACAACAGCATTAAAATTGCTGCACGAAAAGCAAAAGATAGTAGTTAAGAAGTAAAGCTCCCCTCCTGCGAAGGAGGGAAATTCCGAAGGCATGGGTTGGTTGTTCTTTGGTGCTCGATACTAAAACAGAATCGAACACCAAAGAACAACCACCCGCTCGCTTCGCTCGCCGCCCTCCTTCGCATGAGGGCAACCCTTCACCCCTCCATATCTCCACTCACAATATTGACCTGGATTAAAATTTTCAGATTCTTAACTTGTATTAACATTTCATTACGAGAGATTTCGTATTTTTAAAAAAACGAAGTTCATCATGTCGACAACAAAGTATATTAAACCAACAGAAAGTGAGCTGGAGATCCTGAGAGTACTGTGGGCTAAATCATCTGCAAGTGTGCGTGAAGTCCATGAAGAACTCGGGAAAAGTAAAGACGTCGGTTATACTACAACACTGAAACTTATGCAGATCATGCATGAAAAAGGACTTGTAAAAAGAGACGATTCTATAAAAACGCATATTTACCAGGCTTTGGTGAGCCGGGAAAAAACCCAAAAACAAATGGTCGGAAAAATGATCGATACACTATTCGGAGGCTCACCAACCGAACTGGTTATGCAGGCCCTTGGTAACCACAAAGCTTCTGCTGTTGAACTGGAAGAAATTCAAAAACTTCTCAACAATTTAAAAAACCAGTAGCGTATGAACGCAATTCTCCAATCCGCTTTTCTTAAGGCATTGGGATGGTCATTAGTAAACAGCTTATGGCAGATGGGAATTGTGTGGTTGCTGTACCAGATTCTGACAAGGAACGGAACAAAGTTTAGTGCCGAAAAGCGACATAATCTGGCTTTGTTATCTCAGTTCGCCGGTTCATTGTGGCTTATTGTTACGTTTATTACTAATTTAAACATTGCCCCGGAGGGGGCGTTCGTGGCGAGTTTCAACGCAACGTCCGGTATTGGAAGCACTGTTTTGATGGCGTTTGAGCCGCTGCTTCCCTGGCTCTCATTAATTTATCTCGTCATTACTGCATTATTACTATTTCGTCTTTCCAGGCATCTTTCTTCCACACGGACACTGGCTTCAAAAGGGCTTAACAAAGCCGACCCCGAAATCAGGGTTTTCATGCAACAATTAGCTGCTCAGATGGGTATCAAAAAACCGATCAGGGTTTGGATCTCGAACCTGGTTGAAACGCCGTTGACTATTGGTTTTTGGCGCCCGGTAATTTTGTTGCCCGTTGCAATTGTGAATAATCTCAGCCTGAAACAAACTGAATCAATAATTCTTCATGAACTGTATCATATACAGCGAAATGATTTTTTAATTAATCTTCTTATTGCTGTCTCGGACATCATTCTCTTCTTTAATCCATTTGCAAAATATTTCAGGGAGGTCATTCAACGTGAGCGCGAACACCGTTGTGATGATATGGTGTTGCAGTTTCGTTATGATCCGATGCTGTATGCGCAGGCTCTTTTGATACTTGAGCAACACCGTCCGACCCGTCATTCGGTAATGCTTGCAGCTACCGGCAATAATAAATTTTTTCTTCTTGCCCGTGTAAAACGATTGGTCACCGGAGAAACAGTGGCAGTCCCTGTTAGCCAGAAAATGATCGCTTTTTTTATGTCAACTTTAGTTTTGGCTTATATCGGCTGGAATAATTCTGGCAAGATATCAACCGAAGCTGCTGTGAATTCTAACGTTCCGCAGGCAGTTGAAATGAAAGCTTCGCAAAGCTTCGAAGCCGGGCCGCAATTCAACACACTTGCCGGAATTACAGACAAAATCGCTGACAGTCCGGAGGAGGGATCATCGGACAACCTGCCGATGGTAGCAACAGAATCCAATGTTGAGAAGAACCTGGCCCGGGTAATTGTTTCAGAAAAAATTGAGGAATTGATTAGTTCGGTGGCCCATGACCGGATGATTGAATACGTTAAAACAGAAGTGACACCCGAATTCACGATCAGTATAGACAGATCACCTGTCCAGATAGAAACCAATGATACAACATATCCTTTTGTTCCAAGTAGCAGCTTTCTATATAATGTAACCGGAGACACAGCCCTGCCAAAAAAATTATCCGAATCTGAAATAAAAGGCAAGCTTCAGCTGGTTAATGCTCTCAAATCGATCGACGATATGAACTGGTCCGATATCGGGCGAAACCTTGCTAAAGCCGGTGAAAATCTGGATGTTTCGCGTTTACATCTCGAACTCAAAAAAGCGGTCAGCGAAGTTGACTGGAAAACACTGAATAAGGATCTCGAAAATTCGGCAAAAGAGGCAGCCACGGAGATCGAGAAGTATAAATCCCAGTTGGCGGATCGTTACCTTCAGTACAATAAAGCAAAGCTGGATCGGGCGGAAAAGGCACGTGCCGCAGAGGTCGAAATGGTTCAGGAAAGGCTGAAAATGCCACGCAAAATCAAAAAAATCGTCACTATCTAATGTTGCGCGGACGTCTTCGTCCGCATGTACAATGGATCTCCTGATCCGTTGATTTTCAAAGCTGTTTGGTATTACATTTAATCAAAGTCTGGCAATATTATAACCGGGAGCGGATCGGGAGACCCAAGCGGGCTCCGCTGCGGACCTGGAGGTCCACGCTACAATGGCGGACCTGGAGGTCCACCCCACATATCAACGGATTGGAGATCCGTTGCACATTTCGCTACATTAAAAAACCCTCCAATGGAGGGTTTTTTCGCAGTTGGTTTTGGTACAAGCTGTTACCAAAGATGATTTTGGTATCAGCCGCCTGTTTTGTTGGTTGCAAATTCAGGCATAAAAAGCAAATAAACTATGAACAATGAACAATTTGAAAATTTGACTATTCCCCTCTTTCAGGCTCACCAGGCATTCGACATCGCTGAATTAAAGTGGCTAAAATTTTCGAATCAGGCTACTAAAAAAATACTTCCCAATTCAATGTTGAAATGACCAACGCCGCTTAATAAATAGAAGACAATTACATTTTTAAAGATGCTGCATACAATTTAAAACCTTTTTATTCATTGATTTAAATCAATATGTAGATAAGTAATTCAGGATTTTATCTGCAGCTTATTTAGGCTCTGAGGACCTTCGCAAAACAAAAAATCGAGTATTGATAGATTTGGAATGAAGCCGTTTTTATCCTCAAATACCTGACGATATGTCACTGGGTCTTTAACTCTTTCTTCCATCCAGCGGGGAAAAAACCAGTCTCTCAGATCATCAAATTCTTTCGGATCATACACTTTAAGATATTCACCGGTACTGGTAAAACTCCAGTTTTTATCATTATTAATTTCCAGCCAATTCATGCAAGCCAGATTCCAGTCCAATAAAAAAGCAAATTTCCTGTCAAACAAACTCCGTAAATCTTCCTCGAAATGCTCAAAAAATGGCGACCGGTTATATGCTGAAACAACCGAACGCCAATGTTGAATTTGCCATTTTTCTGAATTATCAATTCTAACATCTTTTGCAATCACCCGCTGCTCGCGCCCGCCAATTATCGGAACACTCAAATTTATCGGTCCGTTAGCTCCGGCAATCGTACATCGGTTGCGAAAACTCATTTTTCTATGATAGTCATATTGCTCAAAAATGATATCCGTATATCTATATAGAGTTATATAATAGTTAATTGTTGGAAAATACTGTAAATCAATAATTAATCTATTCACTTGGTTCATTTTATTCATACTGTCGAACTTTTTGCAAAAATCGTGTTCCTGGAAACAATAAGTCTTTGGTATTAACTAATATTAAATATTATATAACACTCGTAACATATCTGATAATTAGTTTTATCTGTAAAAAACATCTACTAAATATATTGACAGCAGAATTTCACGAATTTTTAGAACTTTAGAACCGATCATTCTAAATAATTTAGCAGACAATTTTATAAAAGTACAAACCCATTTTTGGCCTAAAAAATTAATCTCCTACTTTGCACCATAAATTTTGAAGAATGAAAAAATGGACCTTATTTGCCTTCGCGGTTCTCCTCCTGTTTTCCTGCGCAAAACCAAAAGATCTCGAGTACGTGGACTTCAAAAATCTGAAAGTCCTTAAGTGGGGATTTGCCGAATCGACTGTGGGAATGGATATCGATTTTTATAATCCAAACAGGTCAGGATTACAGATGAAAAAAGCGGACGTTGATGTTTATATAAATAACACCTACCTGGGAAAATCGACTCTCGATAGCCTGGTGAGGATTCCGGCCCGGGACACATTTTCGCTTCCGGTCACAATGAGGGTTCAAACCGGAGGTGCCCTGACAAATATTCTGAGAATTGTTGCCGACAGTTCGGTATTGATCAGAATGGAGGGCAATGCAAGTTTTGGGAAAAGTGGCGTTTTTTTAAACTACCCTATTAAGTATGAGGGCAGGCAACGGATAAAATTCTAAAGCAAACTGAAAATCCAAAAACAGATTTCAGACCGATCATCCGGATTAAAAATATAGCATAAAAAAGCCCCGCACGTGCGGGGCTGATTTTTATCTCTTCAAAAAAAAATCATTCTTTTTTCATACCTCCGCCATCTTCTGGCTTTTTGCAGCAGGTCGGAAGTTTTTTGTAAGACTCTTCATTCGCAGTTATATCATCTGCATCGTAGCCGGCATTTGCGATTGCAGTTTTTATGTTCTCAATATTTGTTCGTTCTGCAATAAAGACGACTTTGGTTGTTTTCTTTTTAAAATCAACGGTCGATTTTTGAACGCCAGGTTCACGTGTGAACATCTTTTCAATCCGTTCTTTACAACTTTCACATTGAACGGTCGGCGTTTTAATGGTAACCGTCTGAATTGCCTTTTTGGACTGGCCGAAACTCAAAGTGATACAGCCGACCAGGGCCATTAGAAGAAGTCCTGATTTTTTCATAAGTGCTTGTTTTACCAAATATAATTAATTCCCTTTCCAGTTGCCAGGATCTGCCTGCCATTTTAACAAAATCTCCTGCTGATCCCGGGAAAAAAGCTGCTTTTCTATGCCCAGATCGACCAAAGTCGGGTAATTCGTGAGCGATTTTAAAATAACACCGGCTTTTTCAAAATTTTCGGCTGCTACCGGAAACCCATAGTTGAAAATAGAAACCAATCCAATTACCTCCAGACCTTTTTCTCTAAGCACTTCCACTACTTGCAGACTACTTTTCCCGGTTGAAATCAGATCTTCTATTACGACCACTTTCTGACCCTTCTCATAAAAGCCCTCTATCTGATTGCCAAGTCCGTGCTCTTTTGGTTTAGGCCTTACATAGATGTACGGAAGTTTTAATTGATCAGATGCCATAGCGCCCCATGCAATTCCAGCAGTCGCTACCCCGGCAAGTAACTCTCCTTCGCCGAACTGTTCGAATATTACATTGCACATCTCAGATTTGATGAACTCACGAACAAAAGGAAATGACAATACCCGCCGGTTATCACAATAGACAGGACTTTTCCATCCGGAGGCCCACGTAAAAGGCGATTCAAGATTCAGTTTGACTGCTTTAACCTGCAAAAGTTTTTCAGCGACAGCTTTTTCATTTGATGTCATTACAAAAATTTAGATTTTACCTGCGAAAGTATTTTAAAAATCCGAGGTGGTCACTTACAACCTCAATTTCAAACGACTCTCCTATTTATCAGTTAAATTAGCGGTGTTTAAATGAAACGATCAAATATTCATCCGCATGCATCTGAAGATTTATTTCAATAATAAACCCCTTTTTCTTACTGATTCAATTACTCCCGAACTCGAACCATATCGTCATCATGATGACGCGGTGTTTATGGACGAATTTTCTTCACCTGGTATCAACTCCATGGTTCACGAAATGAATGTTGAAAAGGTCCATGCAGGAATTTACCTGCATGATGATCTTGAAGCCCTCAAAAGAGCTTTTTTCAGAAAATTCAAAATTATTCAAACCGGTGGTGGCCTGGTGAGAAACGATGCAGGAGAGTATTTGCTCATTTTCAGAAGGGCAAAATGGGATCTCCCGAAAGGAAAATTAGATATCGGTGAAACCATTGAGGCATGCGCCTTGCGGGAGATCAATGAAGAAACGGGATTGATAAACTTAAGCATTGAAAAACATCTTATCAATACCTACCATACTTATGACGAGAATGGAAAACACATATTAAAAGAGAACTTCTGGTTTCTCGTGAATGCTGCCGGCGAGCAACATGTTCAGCCGCAGATTGAAGAGGATATTACAGAAGCAAAATGGGTAAATCCTTCGGATCTTAAGCCGTATACGCTTAATACGATGCCTTCGATCCTGGATGTTTTACAAGCCGGCGGCCTTTACTAAACCACCCGGCTCTTCCCTTTTAGGAAGAATAGCAACAGTTAAACGGCTTATACAAATCAACCTCTCCTTGTCATCCGTAATCCTGATATCCCAGACATGTGTGGTAGATCCGATATGGATAGGTCTGGCTACACCCTGAACATGTCCATCCCTGACACCTCTGATGTGGTTTGCATTTATTTCAAGGCCGACGCATATAAAGCGTTCGGGATTAATTACGAGGGCTGAACAGATACTTCCTAATGTTTCGGCCAGTACACAGGAAGCTCCGCCATGAAGAAGACCATAAGGCTGCTTCGTGCGTTCATCAACCGGCATCCTGGCTTTAAGATAATCATCACCAAGTTCTGTAAACTCTATTCCCAGGTGATTGCCCATATTGGCTTTTCCCATCGACAAAACCTGTTCTAAGCCGGGCATTTTATGGAACCAGATCATGATATGTGATTTGAAATATTAGCTGATGAACTTGCCGGACGGTTTCGGAATTCTGAAATCCGCAATGGTCGTAGCCACCTCTTCCGGCAAAAATTGCATGGCGTTTCCGCCGTTTCGTATAACATCACGGACAAGTGTACTCGCTACAGATGTATATTGAGGTAAGCATGTAAGGAAAATCGTTTCGATATTGTTATCAAGGCTCCGGTTCATATCCGCAATTGCCTTCTCATATTCAAAATCATTTACATAACGAATACCCCGGAGAATAAAATTTGCACCCACTTTCTGACAACATTCTACCGTTAAGCCTTCATAGACGACAACGGAAATCCGGTTGTCGGAACGATAAATTTCATTGATCCATTTCATTCTCTGTTCTTCATCAAACATAGGAACCTTGCTGGCATTCCTGCCGATCCCGATCACGAGTTTATCAAACAAAGGAAGTGACCGGTTAATAATGTCCAGGTGACCGATCGTGATAGGATCGAAAGTTCCCGGAAACAAAGCAATTCTCGACATAGACAGCTATTAAAAGACGGAAAATACGACAAAAATGGAGAATATTAAGGGGTCCCGGACGTCTGGTGAGTTCTAACTAACCTGTAAATCAATTATTAACTTCTCTCCCACCAGCCAGCAGGTACAATACCGCCATCCGGACGGCTACGCCATTTTCAACCTGCTGCAGGATAATCGATTGGCCGCTGTCCGCAGCATCACTGTCAAGCTCAACACCACGGTTTATGGGTCCCGGGTGCATGATGACGATTTCTTTATGCAGGCTGTCAAGAAGTGCCTTATTGATGCCATAGGCAAGGCTGTATTCCCTTAATGAAGAAAACAAGACCTGGTTCTGTCGTTCAAGCTGGATGCGCAGTACGTTTGCGACATCGCACCATTGCAGGGCTTTTTTCAGATTGTATTCCACCCGGACATCAAATGCCTCCTTAAGGTATTTTGGTATGAGTGTCGGTGGCCCCGCAACCATTACTTCGGCACCCATTTTTTTGAGAAGATAGATATTGCTTAGCGCAACCCTCGAATGCATAATGTCGCCTATGATTGCTATTTTTTTCCCTTCCAGCGTACCCAGTTTATCGCGTATGGAAAATGCATCCAGCAAAGCCTGAGTCGGATGTTCATTAATACCGTCACCGGCATTTATTATTGCCGCAGGAATATGTTTGGCTAAAAAATGGGGAGCACCTGTAGCGCTGTGCCGCATCACCACCATATCTACCTTCATGGAAAGGATGTTATTTACGGTGTCAAGCAGGGTCTCGCCTTTTGTTACAGACGATGCACTTGCACTGAAGTTAATGATGTCTGCGCTGAGTCTTTTTTCTGCGAGTTCAAAAGAGATCCTTGTGCGGGTAGAATTTTCATAAAAAAGATTAACCACTGTTATATCCTGCAGCGAAGGAACTTTTTTGATCCTGCGCTGAAGCACATCTTTAAACTGAACAGCTGTATCTAAAATGATCTTTATATCCTGCGGAGTGAGATCTCTGATGCCGAGAAGGTGTTTAACTGAAAGTTGCATTTCAGGCATCGAAGTTATAAGATTAAAAGATAAATTCTGAAATCAATTTTCATAAACCTTCAAGCAAAACAACTTCCTGCCGGTTGTCACGTTCTTTCCAATACACTTTTACCTTTTGAGAAATGATTGAATCGATCGCGCGGCCAACATAATCGGGCTGAATCGGTAGCTGCCTGCTGAAGCGCCGGTCTATCAGAACACATAACTCTACTTTGGCCGGTCTTCCAAAAGTCATCAGTGCATCCAGGGCCGCCCTGATGGTCCGGCCGGTATATAAAACGTCATCGATCAGCACTACATTTTTATTTTCTATGCTGAAAGATATTTCAGTATGATTGGGAATATGAATAACCTTGGCAACATCGTCCCGGTAGAATGTAATGTCCAGCTTGCCATAATTTATCTGCTGCCCTGGCAAGAGATTGCTTAGTTCGCGGATCAACTGATCCGAAACAAATATGCCCCTTGGCTGAATTCCTATCAATACCGTGTCTTTCAGGTTTATATGATTCTCAAGAACCTGGTGCGCAAGTCTTTTGATAGTTATCGACAGCTGTTGTTCGTTTAGGACCGTTTTCAAAAGCGTTAATTTGAATAATCATGAAGATAAGAACAAACATCTTTGATATCAAGCTTCCCGTTGAAAAGGGTAACGGTAATCCACAGGTGGATTAAAAGTTTCTTTGATGGTTCTTGCGCTAAGCCAGCGATAAAGATTTAATATCGACCCCGCTTTATCATTGGTACCACTTGCTCTCGCACCGCCAAAAGGTTGCTGCCCTACAACGGCACCGGTCGGTTTATCATTTATATAAAAATTACCGGCAGCATTACGGAGTTTGTCTGTAGCCAGTTCAATTGCGGTTCTGTCTTTAGAAATTATTGAGCCTGTTAATGCATAAGGTGAAGTTTCGTCAACCAGTTGCAGCGTCTCAGAAAACTTTTCAGCATCATAAATATAAATACTCAGAACCGGTCCAAAGATCTCCTCACACATAGTTACATACCGGGGATCTTTTGTAATGATTACCGTTGGCTGTATGAAATACCCTTTTGAACTATCGCATACACCTCCGGCCAGAATTTCAGCGTCAGGATCTTTTTTTGCATTTTCAATATAAGCACTGATGTTCTTAAAACTTTTTTCATCAATGACCGCATTGATGAAATTACTGAAATCGTCAACCGGACCCATTTTAAAACTGTTGACCCCTTCTATTAATTTTTTCTTTACTTCTTCTGCAATGTTGGATGGTATATAAGCTCTTGAAGCTGCCGAACATTTTTGTCCCTGAAACTCAAATGCACCCCTAAGCAGGGCAGTGGCAACAACATCCGCATCCGCAGATTTATGTGCAACCACAAAATCTTTTCCACCTGTCTCCCCTACTATTCTCGGATAAGATTTGTAATTATTCATGTTTTCTCCAATAGTCTTCCACATGCTGTTAAACACTCCTGTAGATCCTGTGAAATGTATACCGGCAAATTCGCGGTGACTGAAACAGATCTTCCCAAGTGTTGGACCATCAACATAAATGAGATTGATCACACCGTCTGGCAAACCGGCTTCCTGTAATATACGCATGAACATCTGTGCAGAATAGATCTGTGTATTGGCTGGTTTCCAGACTACCACATTTCCGCACATAGCAGCTGAAGTAGGGAGGTTTCCTCCGATGGCTGTAAAATTAAAAGGTGTG
>Ga0193752_1000756_pt1 | contig 29437 bp, 30 predicted proteins | sample H1c1metaG_FD_144924 | JGI IMG/M metagenome (GOLD analysis project Ga0193752, IMG submission 144924) | Soil microbial communities from a riparian zone of the East river system, Colorado, United States - H1c1 | ecosystem: Environmental > Terrestrial > Soil > Riparian zone | place: USA: East River...
GTGGTTGAAGAGTGGTTGCATACAAGTTTTCCTGTTTTTGTTTGTATGCAACTAGCGTAGCTGACTGGGGGTTATTTGTCAGGGGCGGGGTTTGCGATTGCCCTGCGTATACCCCGATCGCACAAGTATAATTATATTGCAGTATATGCAATAGAGTGTTGTATAATAAATACCAATATGCCAGGATCAATCGATATATTATTGGCTTGTAAGCGCCTTGATTTTCCAGAAGAACTAGTTCAGGTGCCGGCAGAGGTTGCAGATGATGCCCACCGGGAATGGTTGGCGGGCGTAGCTTTTGCTGACGTCTTCAGGCGCATACAGTCGCCTGTGGGAGATTTCCCTTTTACTCGTATGCCTGGTTTGGCAAAGTATTTTGTTACGTCCCTGGAGGCCACAGTGCGTCCGGACCTTCTGGTCGTAAGGAATTTTGAGTCGGAAGGTGGTGAAGTGGTGATCAACGTGCCACCACTTATCGACCGCGAGAAAGGCTATTTTGGCATAGACGGACGTGTTCCAATGCCCCGTGATGGCAGCACTGTGTTACTGGCAATACGAAATCTTGCCACAAACACCCTGGTGGTACCTGTTATGTTCACGGTAGAGGCAGATCCACAGCATCCCGAAGACCTGCATGTTTGTTACCAGCGCCCATACCCACAGCATCCAGACAGTCCCTCTTAGCTGCCAGATATGATATAGTTTCTTGCATGGCAACAACTACAAAGAAATCAACTTCCAAGGCAAAAACCAAAACCGCTCAAGCCAAAACAATTAAGAAAACTTCTCTAAAGAAGGCTGCACCGGCAAAGACTGTCTCCGGATCCGCGTCCAAAACTGCGGCTACAGTACCTGAGACCAAGAAGTCCCAGCCTACTCGTAGTATCGGGGGTGTAACCATACGGAGGCTTCGAAGTCTGCACGTGATTGCAGCCGGCCTTTTTATTTTGCTAGCACTTGCAGCTGGTATGTTCATGAAATCCACAAGCTATTCGTTGACACTTGGTCACCTAGCTAAAGACGAACTTGCTAGCACCAGTAGCACTGTGCTTGCTCCGGCCGTCCAGGCTATTTATGATGTGGAGCTTCGCTGGGTTGTAGTGGGCATACTACTGCTTTCGCTTGTGTTCCCAATTCTTTACCTTACCAAGCTCCAAAGTCGCTATACGGACTACTTACAAAAAACACGCATGTTACCACTGAGATGGATTGACCTCGCCATAACCGGTGCCCTGATGACAGAAGTCGTTGCACTGGTAAGCGGAGTGAGCGACATCCCGACACTAAAGCTCATCGGTGGCTTGGTCGCAACAACTGCACTGCTGGGCCTTATCGCCGAAAGGCAGAATAATAACGTTGCTACGCCCGTACGAAGTGCCTACTATGTCAGTCTCTTTACTGGATTGCTACCTTGGGCTTTTGTTGCGGCCTACGCCGTGTCAACAGTTGTCTACGGAACGGCCAGCGTGACTTGGTATGTCTACGCGCTTTATACAGCTGTTCTGGGTGGGTATTTGTTGCAAGCTCGCAACCAGCATATGGAAAACGGGGGTGGAAACTACCTAGTGGTCGAACGCAACTACATAGTTATCAGTATGCTCACCAAGGTTGCTTTTGCGGCTATCCTCATTGTTGGCTTGGCTCGTTAAAGTGTTTGCGTAAGGGAGGTGGTCTAATATATGAACCAACCGAACGGTAACCCCCAGGCAAACATAATATTTGATTTAGATGGCACGTTGGCCGATAGCATTCCGATACTCTTAGAACTGGTGAACGAACTTCAAATTGTAGATCGTACACTTACACGCGAGGATTATGATCATGCTAAGAACCTGTCTATCCAGGCGATCCTAAAGGAACTGGGCATTCCGTTTTGGCGCGTACCAGGACTTTTGATCAAGGGAAGAGCGGCATTAACGCAGCATATCAACAAAGTCCCGTTCTTTGAGGGCATGGACGAAGTTATTCAGCAGTTAGCTGCCGGACATCGACTGTTTGTTATGAGCTCTAACAGCCTAGCGAATGTCCAGAAGTTTCTTGATCTACATGACATCAGAGCTCCTTTTGAGGAAATCTACGGTGGGGTAGGCGTCTTTGGTAAAACCAAAATGTTACGCAAAATAGCCAAACAACACGCCCTTGATATGGCTACCACTTACTATGTTGGCGACGAGATTCGTGACGTTGAGGCTGCAAAAAAAGCCGGTGTTCAATCGGTAGCCGTGACGTGGGGCTTCAACGGTGAAAAGATACTAAAGACTCACCAACCAGCATATTTAGTTCATACGCCCAAAGAGCTACAGGAAATCTTTGAAAAAGCTTAGCTCATGAATCTATACCGATTCTATACCGGAGACATTCAGCTGGAACATGACTTTTGGCTGCACGACAAACAGCTACTACAAAAGTGGAACGAGTCTTTGCGTATCCAGCAGGGTCAGCAGGTAATACTGTTTGATGGTATCCAACATGACCGGCTATACAAGATTGATCAGATCACTGGTCAGGAGGCTCACTTGCTGTATGTCACCGAGCTGGAACGAAAGGTGCCAAAGCACAATATCTATCTGCTTTGGCACCTTCGGGAAGGTGATGCAAATGACCAAGTGCTACAAAACTGTACAAAGGCCGGGGTGAGTCATTTTCTACCCCTTATATCCGAAGAGTCGGGCGAGGTTAGGTTTGACCATAACCGTGCTGAAGAGCTTGTGATTGAAGCAGCCGAGCAGGGTGGTCGAAGTGACGTGCCAACAGTCCGCGAGCCAATGCACATGGCAAGGGCAGTGGAACAGCTAAGTGAAAAAATTGCACTGTACGTTTGTGGGCGGGAAGGCGAGAACGTGGTGGACGAAAATGATGAGAACATCGGGCTGCTAATCGTTCCAGAAGCCGGATGGTCTGACGCTCAAAAAGGGTTACTGGCCGAAAAACAAATCAAACATTTGCTGGTTTCTGGACTAGAATCTGACCCAGATGTAACGGCCCTCGCGGCGTTAAAGCTGTTACAATAATCAGATGAATTACTGGAGGGAACGGAGTCGGCCGTACGAGCCTGGTCAGCAGGCACCATTTAAGGTCAGCCGTAGTAAGATCGAGCTCTATACACAGTGTCCACGTTGTTTTTGGTTGGACGTACGACTGAAGATTACGCGTCCTACGGGGCCGCCCTTCAATATCAACAAGGCAATTGACGGACTGTTCAAGAAGGAGTTCGATGTCCATCGTTCGGCAGGTACGCAGCATCCATTGCAGGTCAAGTTCAAAATTGCGGCTAAACCCTATGCCCACCAGGACATCGATACCTGGCGCGAAAACTTTGTCGGTGTCTTTACAGTGCACGAATCGACCAACCTGCATGTGTTTGGAGCAGTAGATGATATATGGATTAACGATGATAGTGAGCTGATGGTGGTTGATTACAAAGCGACCGCCAAGGACAAGGAAATTACTAGTCTTGGCCCCGTTGGCGGCTGGCAGGACAGCTATCGTCGGCAAATGGAAGTGTACCAGTGGCTGTTACGTGCCAATGGCCATCAGGTCAGCAATACGGGTTATTTTGTGTATGCCAATGGGGACGCCAGCAAGGATGGGTTTAACGATCGTGTAGAGTTTCGAACACACGTCTTTCCGCATGTTGGAGACGATGCCTGGGTGGGGGAAACGCTGCTAAAGATGAAGGAGTGCATGGAAGGCGACATTCCAGCGGTGGGCACTGCGGCCATGGGAGGCCCTTGCGACTTCTGCACCTATGCCCGTCAACGGACTGAACTGACACTGAAGGCATTGCGGGCCAGAAAAAAGCGTTAAAGGTCCATTCCAAATCTCCAATCCTGATCCGAAGCCACGCATTCCAGCGATACGAAGTTGGACTCGGAATTGGTTCTAGGGTTTAGTAACTGCTTGCGCTTGTGCTTCAAGTAGGACAAAATTGCTTTAAAAGGTAGACGCTTAGTGAAAACTCTCCAAAACATAGACTATTCGCCACTTCAGGAAATGAATGTGGCTTGGCACACAGCACTGAGCCAGACATTCAAAATCCCGCCCATAGTCACCGTCGGACTGGCAGTGGGCCTTGCGATTCTGATGATCCGATACGGTGGAATAGTCGGATTTGTTGTCCTGACGACTTTATACGGATTGATGACCCAGAAGGCCATCCATGCTAAGGATCAGGTATGGCGCAAGTTTGCCGCAGCCAACGACTGGTACTGCATGCCAGGCAACACAGCTAGTCGTAGCCTTATACCGCCCGGACTTCCGATTGTTGGCTCCAGGAGTCGGATGGGTGATGTAGTGCGGGTAGAGTTTGAGGGGCATGTGTGCGACGTTTTTATGTACCACTTTACAACAGGTAGCGGTAAGTCCCGAAAGACGCATTATTATACCGTGGCCCATGTGGAGCTGGCCCGAGTATTTCCACATATTATCGTAGACAGCAAACGTACCGGGGCACTGATAAACAGGGGGATGGCACGCAGGCGTGTGAAGCTGGAAGGGAACTTTGACCAGCACTTTTCACTCTATTGCAAAGAGGACGAACATATACTGGCGCTCAGTGTCATAACTCCTGACATTATGCAGACGCTGATTCATAAAAATCCGTTGCAGGATATAGAGATAATCGGTCAGGACCTATTCTTTATGATGGCCTCTGATCACCGGAGTCCGCAAGCCTTACCACGACTACTGGCCTCTGTAGACGCACTTGCCGACGAAATTGCCCACAAAGCCAAAACCATTCGCTACAAGACATCCCCCCAGGCCGCTACGGTGTCACGGCTAGAGGAAGCGGTAGGGGCCTACAATAGTTCGGGTGATCAGCTCATGAGCGGAGTTTTTAACACCGTCCTACTTATCGTCATGATGCCCGTGATCCTCATTATTGTGATCGGGCTATTCATGACAATTGTCAATGGCGGGCTGTAGATGCTCAAGCGCCTCGAAAACAGAACCCACCAGAAGAACTTGCGTACGCAGCATTTCGTCCTCGGGTAGTTCACGACAGAAAATGGGCTTGCGCCATGCGGCCGCATATCCTATTTCAAAGGCTGCACTCATACCGACATATCCCTTCGGTACATGCAGCCAAACAAAATCAGCATCCCTGATAGTTCGTAAATGATAGGCCTCTATGTCAGCCATAGGTGTGCCATATTCGGTGGCGGTACGAACAAAAAGACTTTTAGGATCGGCAAAGCCCAGTGAAATAGGGGAAAGTACCCTGCATCCTGTGGCTTCAAGCTCCCTGAATATTTTTGCCAGTTCAGCAGGATCCCGATGATACGATCCGCAGATTACGACTTTTGATCTCATGAATCAGCCTAAAAGCTGCTGTGAGTGACAGAGTTTTCGGTCAGCCACTCCTTAGAGGTCAGAATATCAATCTCGGCTTGTACGCTGTCGTATTTTTTGTCTTTGGCATGGAGTGCCTCCACCGTGAGCCAGGCGTTATACCCACCTTCAAACTCGCTTAGCAGTTCGCCGCGTGAATGACGGCCGTTTACCACAAAGAATACTTTGTCCTCTAGCAGTTCATTGGATTCGGCTTGTAGGGTGTGCTCATGGTAGACGCCCATTACTGCAAAGTCAGCGTCAAGGCCAGTTTCTTCTAGTGACTCCCGGCGGGCTGCTTCGGCAATAGTTTCGCCCCAGCGAATTTTGCCGCTTGGAAAGCCCCAGAATCCAAAGTAGGGATTCTTCAGTCTCTCCTGGAATAGAAATTCTTGTTGTCCTGCATTGGTTCGTTCCAGCGCCAGAATTACCGATACTTTAGGCTGGCGCTCAATAGTATTGTTGTCGGTGTCTAACCGGTTGGCATACTCTTTGCCACGCGGCGTCAGGCGATAGCTCCCACGGACTACCTTTTCCACCAAGCCAAGTTCCACCAGTCGGCTAATATGAAAGTTGAAGTGGTCGCTGGTGAGCCCTGTCGGTTTTTGCAGTTCTGCATAGCCAGCCTGTGGGTGAAACAACAACTCTCGCAGGATGCTTGTTTGGGCGGGATGAATATTGGCTTCAAGGCTCACTAGTGACTCCTTTGGTTTATAATTCTAACACCTTACACTTCTCTACTACACGCCGAACTATAAAAGCCCTTAGGGTCAAAATCTAGTAAAGTCCACTTCAGTTTCTTGGGTCGAGTTCAGAAAGTCCACAGTCACCCTGTTATAATGGGGCCATGCTAGATATTCAGTTTATTCGAGACAATCCAGACCTTGTGTCAGAAAAGTCAAAACAAAAAGGTTACGACGTAGACGTCCAACAACTACTAGGATTTGATACGAAGCGCCGTGAACTACAGGCCCAAGTAGAGGAATTGCGCCGGCAGCGGAATGAAATTGCCGATAGCATGAAGGGCGGCAGGCCGTCTGATGAGCAGGTTACAAAAGGACGGGCAATTAAAGAGAAGTTGGCCAAGCTTGAGCATCAATATATGGCAATTGACAAGGAACTCGTAGAGTTGCTCAAGCAAGTTCCTAATGTGGCCTCCGATGACGTTCCTTCGGGCGGGGAAGAAGATGGTATTGAAGTCAGGAAGTTTGGCGAACAGAAGACAAGCGCCCGGGATCACCTGGAGATTGCACTAGAGCGGGATTGGGTTGATTTTGAACGTGGTGCAAAAGTTGCCGGAACCAAGTTTTACTTCCTAAAGGGCGACTTGGCTCTGCTTGAAAATGCGCTTACGCAGTTTGCCCTAGACTTTGTAGTCAAGAAAGGCTTCACCTACATGACCGTGCCCCATATGGTGAACAGTCGAGTGGCCAGGGGTACTGGTTTTGCCCCACGGACAAGTGACCAAAGCGACGAGTATTTTGTCGAGGGCGAAGATTTGTCCCTCATTGCTACTGCCGAAATGCCGCTGACTGGCTATCATGCTGATGAGATTCTTGATGAAGACAAGTTACCGCTCTTGTATGCTGGCTATAGTCCATGCTATCGCAAGGAAGCAGGAACGTACGGCAAGCACACCCGCGGATTATTCCGCGTACATCAATTCAACAAGCTTGAGATGTATGTACTTGTGCCACCTGAAAAGAGTGTAGAGATGCACGAGTGGATTCTGGCACTCGAAGAGGAGTTATGGCAGGCTGTAGGCATATCATATCATGTCATTAACATCGCCGCAGGCGACCTGGGCTCCCCGGCGGCCAAGAAGTACGATATTGAGTACTGGTCACCAGTAGATCAAAGGTACCGCGAGCTAACAAGCTGTAGTAACTGCACCGATTATCAGGCACGTAACCTCAATATTCGTGTTCGGCGTAAAGATGGTCGCATAGAAACACTACATACGCTAAACGGTACGGCGGTTTCACTAGCACGTTCACTTGTAGCGCTTATAGTAGTACCAGAGGTACTCCGGCCGTATATGGGCGGCAGGGAACGTATCTAGTGCGCAGGGTGTTATAAAAAAGGAGGACAGAACATGATTCAGAAACTTGAAGTCAATGGTGTTCATATGGAGGTCAGTAATAAACTTCACGATTACGTCCTCAAAAAAATAGGCAAGCTTGATCATTACATGCCACGCCACGCCCGTGAAAGTGCCCACGTGGAAGTATTCCTAAAAGAAGTCATGATCAAAAAGAAGAAACAGTGCATCTGCGAGGTGGTACTGCATTTGCCCAAAGAAACCATTACCGTCCAAGAATCTACCATGAACATCTTTGCCGCGGTAGACATTGTGGAGGCAAAGCTCAAAAATCGAATCAAAAAGTACAAAGAAACCCATTCGTCACTCCGTATCCACCGTCGTGTTCTGTCTCGACTGCAAAAGAAATCAGTCAGAGAACCAACCATATAAATTTTTGATTAGCACCTATTCTTTTTAAGTATCGGATTTGAACGTTCCATATGTTGGGAAAAATACGTGGCATCAGCCACCCCTTGTGCTGTACAATGGTTTCATTGCAGAAGCTACTTCTGACACCATCTGAAAACCTGTAGGGAGTTAACTCATGAAAAAAGTTTTTAAGCGCGTCTTGGGCGATCCGCAAATTCGAACACTGAAACGACTCAAAAAACGCACACGTGATATAAACGCACTTGCTGACACTTATAAAAAAATGTCAGACAAAAAGCTGGCCGAACAGACTGACAAACTAAAAAAGCGACTCAAAACAGAATCCCTAGACAAAATTCTACCAGATGCCTTTGCCGTGGTCCGCGAAGCTGCCGACCGCACGCTTGGTCAGCGGCACTTTGATGTACAGCTTATTGGTGGCATGGCGCTCCATGAAGGCAAGGTGGCAGAGATGAAAACTGGCGAAGGCAAAACACTTGTTGCAACGCTGCCCCTGTACCTAAACGCGTTGAGTGGCAGAGGTGCTCACCTGGTAACAGTCAACGATTATTTGGCTCGGATTGGCGCTGGATGGATGGGTCCGGTTTACGATTTCCTGGGCCTCAGTGTTGGCGTTATTATTCCCGATCATTCATATATCTATGATCCCAAATTTGTTGATGACAACCATGATGATCCGCGCTTTCGCCACCTGAAGCCCGCCACCCGCCAAGAGGCCTACCAGGCTGACATCACCTACAGCACTAATAATGAACTGGGGTTTGACTACCTCCGTGACAACATGGTGCGTGAACAAGACCAGCTTCGCCAGCGCGACTTGCACTATGCCATCGTGGATGAGGTAGACTCTATCCTTATCGACGAAGCTCGCACGCCGTTAATTATTTCTGCGCCCTCTGTGACGAGCGGTAGTTCGTATGCGCAGTTCACTAAGGTAGTGCGTAATTTAAAAAAAGACGATCACTACGAGGTCGACGAAAAGCGCAAAGCAGTCGTGCTGACTGACGATGGCGTGGACAAAGTAGAAAAGGTTCTGGGCATAAAAAACCTCTACGGTGTTGAAAACATCCGCACCATCTATCACCTAGAACAGGCCCTCAAAGCCCAGGCGCTGTTCAAGCGCGACAAAGACTACGTTGTGACAAAGGATGGCGAGGTTGTTATCGTAGATGAATTCACCGGTCGTTTGCTGGCTGGTCGGCGATACAACGAAGGTCTCCATCAAGCTATTGAGGCCAAAGAGGGCGTTGAGGTCCAAGAAGAATCCATGACGCTCGCGACCATCTCATTCCAGAACTACTTCCGTTTGTACGAAAAGCTTGCCGGTATGACCGGTACTGCGTCGACAGAGGCCGAGGAATTTCACCAGATCTACAAACTGGATGTGCTAGAAATCCCTTCAAACCGCCCTGTGGTACGCGCCGACAAAACAGATCGCATCTACCGCACTGAGGCAGGAAAGTTTCAGGCTATAGCCAAAGAAATCAAAGAACTACACAAAAAAGGTCAGCCAGTGTTAGTGGGTACGGCTACAATCGAAAAAAATGAAGTTTTAGACAAACTCCTCAGCAAAGAAAAGATTCCGCACCAGATGCTCAACGCCAAAAACAACGAGCGCGAAGCCAGTATTGTGGCTAAAGCCGGTCAAAAAGGCGCCGTTACCTTGGCCACTAACATTGCCGGTCGTGGTACAGACATTGTGTTAGGTGATGGTGTCAAGAAACTTGGCGGTCTTCACGTCATTGGTACCGACCGCAACGAGTCTCGCCGGGTGGACAACCAGCTTCGCGGGCGATCGGGCCGTCAGGGCGATCCGGGCTCCAGCCAGTTCTTTGTGAGCACCGAAGACGATCTCATGAGAATATTTGGCGGTGAGCGCATCGCTGGAATTATGAACCGTTTGGGCGTGGACGATGACATGCCGATTGAAAACCGTGTCATCAGCAAGTCCCTGGAGGGTGCGCAGAAAAAAGTCGAAGGCTACAACTTCGATGCTCGCAAAAATGTGGTTCAATATGACGACGTCATGAATCGCCACCGCAAAGCAACCTATATTATGCGCCGCGAAATCTTGATGCAGGCAGAGATCAAAAAGCGTATCAAGCTATTTATCGAGGAGGAAGCCCGGGCACTGGCAAGTTCGCCACAGCTGCTTAGTGATGATTTTGAGACGCTTGTTATGGAAGTATTCCCATTTGATGATGCAGTATTGGATCGTCTGTTTGATGCCGACTCCGATAAGTTTGGAGAAGTACTCCTACAAGAGGCACTGGAGCTTTATGAGGGGCGGGAAACGGCCTTTACTTCAGAAGTAATGCGCAAAGTCGAACGCGACATCTACCTGCAAGTGCTCGACAACCTTTGGATGGAGCACCTTGAGAGCATGGATCACTTGCGTGAAGGAATTCACTGGCTTTCTGTGGGCCAACGTGACCCGCTGGTGGAGTATCGCCGTCAATCTCAGCATATGTTTGAGGAAATGCAGCTGACACTGCGCCACGATGTTGTCCGGACGCTCTTCCATGCTCAGCCCGTTGATCTGGGCTCAGCCGTAGAGACCGAACTAACCCGTGCTGCCCGCAAGTCTGTGGACAATGCCGACAAAATCACAGGAGGCGAAGAGTTCCAGGAAACTGACTTTGTGCCGCAGGTTCAAGAGGCGGCAGAAAAGAAGCAGGCAGGGGACAAACGTAAAAAAGCCCGTAAAGCCGAACGCCAGCGCAAACAAAAAGCCAAAAGCCGGAAGCGCAAGTAATGGCAAACTCGAATATAGAATACCTAAGCCCTAAACAATCCCTAAGCACGAATGTTCAAATATTCAAATCTGCTACCACTAGGAGCTTGTTTAGGGTTTCGGAATTAGAATTTAGGATTTAAACATGAAGCACACTGTACATGAAGTTGTTCTTAAAAATGGTGCCAAAGGCTTGTTTGTCCATGTGCCAGACGCCATGGTCATGACCTTTGAAATCAATTTTCGTGCTGGCGAATATCTGGTAGAAAAAGACAAGTGGGAGACGCCGCATTTGATGGAGCATGTGTTGCTTGGTGCGAATGAACTATTGCCTAAGGCTCGACTGTTCCAGGCCGAATTTGAAAAAAACGGTGCCTACAGCAATGCCAGCACTGGCAGCTACGACATTACCTACGAGGCCGAATGTGCGGATTTTGAATGGGATCGAATTGTGGACTTACTGCTAATCGCCATCACGAAGCCGCTCTTTCTGGAAGAAGAATTCCAGGCCGAGTTCGGCAACGTTCGCGAAGAACTCAGCGCTCGGAGTAACAGTCATTTCCGCCACCTGAGTCTTGCGCTGCGGCAGGCCTATGGCTTCAAGGTTATGACCGATCAAGAGCGCCTGCTGCTTATGGACAACGTAAACCTCCAAGACATCCGTGCCCACTACCTGAGTACTCATACAGCCAAGAACCTGCGCTTTGTTATTGGCGGCAACTTGCCGGCAGAGCGTCGCAAGATCATAAAATCGCTCATGGAAAACATCGAACTGCCCGAAGGTGAAGCGCGCCTAGAGCTACCGCCCGAAAGTCCGATCACCCTCAAAAAACCTTTGTTTATTCGGAACGATAGCATTGATAACGTGTACTTCTATATAGACACATTCATGCGGCGTCGGATGGAAGAACCAGAGATGGATGCCCTAAGCTTGATCAACACCATGCAGACGGAAACACTCTATTCACGGATTTTCGGGACCGCTAGGGAACGAGGCCTGGTATATGGCATGAGCTCCGGGTACGGGCAAACCAAAGAAAGCAGCAACTGGTGGTTCGGTGCTCAGGTTATGCCCAAAAATGCTCCAGCCCTCTTTAGGATTATTGAAAACGAACTCCAGGCAGTATTTGAAGGCAACGTCATTGATCAGGATGTCGTAAGCGCAAAACAATACGCCCTGGGTCGCTATCAGCGAAGTGGCCAAACTGTTGGTGGAACAGTCAGTGGTTACAGCGGCCGCTATTTCTTTGACGAAGCGATAGAGGACTATTACAAAATTCCGGAACGCATAGAGGCGGTGTCCAAAGAGCGTATCATAGACGTTACTCGGGCGCTCTTTGCGGAAAGCATCAGTGGCATGGGTGCTCTTGGCAGTTGTGGCGAGGTGTTTGTACGTGACCTTCACGATCAGATCAAACCACTCTGGAAGTCAGTGTAAACCATGAGACAAACCTTGCGGTTTTTCTGTGCCCCACAAAACAGGTTTTGCGGGAATCCCGTCTCATCGCGCCGGCAAAATGAAATACATTTTGGCGGGCTGCTCTTTTCCTTTTGTCGGATCACCGAAGTCCTGTCATAATTTAAAACCATGGACGATTTACTCAAACAGGCTGAGCAGCTTCAGAAAGAAGTGGCGGTAGCGAGTACTAGGCTCAAGATGGCCGAGTTAACCAGTCAATTAGCCACGCTCCAAAAAGCTTCGACAGATTCCGACTTTTGGAATGACAGCCTCTCGGCGCAGGAAACAATGAAACAGCTATCCAGGCTCGAGGCACGCACGCAGCCGTGGCTGGGGCTGCAACAGCAGATAGACGAGGCAGTCGATCTTATCAAGCTAGACGATCAAACCCTAGAAGAGGACATCAAGACGCAGGTGGATGCTGTAAAGCAAGCGTTTGACGAACTAAAACAGCAGCTCAAGTTTTCTGGACCGTTTGACGACTACGACACCATCCTTAGTATCCATGCTGGGGCGGGTGGTACCGATGCCCAGGATTGGACCCAGATGCTTATGCGAATGTATGTGCGTTGGGCAGAGGCCCATGGTTACGATGCAAAGACTGTCGATGAATCCGCCGGCGAAGAAGCCGGGATCAAAAGCGTTACGTTGGAAATTGCTGGCGACTTTACCTTTGGCAAACTAAAAGGTGAGCATGGCGTACACCGCCTGGTCCGTCTGAGCCCCTTTAACGCTGACAACTTGCGTCAAACCAGCTTTGCTAAGGTAGAGATTTTGCCCAAAATAGATAAACCTGACGATGTGGTCATCGATGAAAAGGACCTGAAAATAGACGTCTACCGTAGCGGTGGCCACGGCGGCCAGAGTGTGAACACTACCGACTCGGCGGTGCGGATTACCCATCTCCCAACGAACATTGTGGTGGCAATCCAAAACGAGCGGTCGCAGCTGCAAAACAAAGAAACAGCCATGACTATCCTTCGCTCTAGGCTGGCTCAGCTTCAGGCAGAACAACACCTAGAAAACCTAGCTGAGCTAAAAGGGCCAAACGAGCAAGCTGCCTGGGGCAACCAAATCCGCAGCTATGTCCTTCATCCTTACAAGCAGGTCAAAGACCTTCGCACTCGCCACGAAACTTCGGATCCAGATGCCGTCCTCAATGGCAAGCTCGACGAATTCATAGACGCCTACCTAGAGCACACACTCGATAGCTAGTTTGCGTATTTAATAAAAGGTGGTAACATACAGAACTTATGACAAGTGTTGATGGTGTTGCACCCCAGGGAGGACAGACTGAAGGCGAAGCTCCTGCGCCTACCCCTGAATGGGGGGAGGCGGACCAAGAGACTATGATGTGGTTCCTGGAAACGTATGATGCTTATACTGCAACTATGTTGAAGCTCGAAATTGGCCAGACCCCATTCATCAGTTCCATTCTTACCCAAAGCGATGCTTATAGGCCGATGGCCGAGGATTGGCGCGATGAGCTTGTAGACCGCCTCTCCAAGAGGTTCGAATTCGATGTTGATGCCGAAATGACCAAGCAAGAAGAGAACTGGCGCAAGGTGTCAGGCAACAGAGTAGCTGTCTCTCCTCCTCTTTTGAGGAGGCTGATGCCTGAGCTGACCCGAAAGGCAGGGTTATCTATGTAGAAGGAGGCGTTTTCCGAGGCGCCCTCCTTGAGGTTCAGGACGACCGTGGATTCTACATTTGTGAGGTTGAGGTCCCCATCGTAGTGAGCCGAGTGGGCAAGGATTCAACTGAGACTAAAGTGCGAATGGACCGGTGTCTTTTCTACTGTACCGAAGATTTTAGGGTAGATATGTCAGGCCCAGCCAGTGTGCAAGCATAAGGGTGTTTGCTATACTGGGTGAGTACATGATTCTTCTTGATAGGGTAACCAAAGTCTATAATCGAAGTAATACGGCACTAGACCGTATTTCTTTACATGTGGAGCCGAAGGAGTTCGTGATTATCATCGGTACCTCTGGCGCCGGCAAGTCTACGCTGCTCAAACTCCTCACCCGAGAGGAAAAGCCTACTAGCGGTAAAATTGTCATTGGGGGACTGGACTACGACAAGCTCAAGGACAAAGACATCCCGCTCTTGCGGCGTAAAATTGGCGTAGTTTTCCAGGACTTTAAATTGCTGCCGAACAAAACCGTCTTTGAGAACGTTGCTTTTGCGTTAGAGATTGTGGGCTATGGAAACCGTGAGATCAATCACACCGTACCACGGGTACTCGACATCGTGGGGCTGAAGGGCAAAGAAAAACGCATGCCGTTGGAATTATCCGGCGGTGAACGCCAGCGCGTGGCCATTGCCCGGGCAATAGTTCGTCAACCAAAGATATTGATCGCTGACGAACCAACCGGAAACTTGGACCCCAAACACGCCTGGGATGTCATCAAAGTACTGGAAAAGATCAACCGCTATGGTACCACCGTGCTGCTGACAACTCACAACCAGGAAATCGTAAACAAGCTCAAACGCCGTGTCGTGACTATTAGTGACGGTAGGGTAGTGAGCGACCGTGCCAATGCCGAATATAATAAAGTGGCACCCCGCCAGTAGAAAGAGTAGAGTGCGTGCAACAAAAAATGAGTAGCTCCAAAAAAGACGAGGCGTCAAAAGAAGAAGCCTTGCTACTTGCTACTTGCTACTTGCTACTGCAGCCGGAGGTTGCTCTATGAACCATTGGATAATAGCCCAGCTACGTATCATCAAGGGAGGCATGCAGAATTTCGTTCGCAATCTTACCCTAGCCATTGCGGCTATTGCAGTCATGGTTATTACACTGACTATTATATTGTTTTCGGTCATTGCTAACGCGACTTTCACAAACACTATTCAGCAGATTACGGACAAGATTGATGTTTCGGTATATTTAAAAGATTCGGTGGCTGCCGATGAAGCCCAGCGGGCTAAGCTTATTAGTGACATCAAGACGATTCACAATGTCCGTGAAGTCAAGTATGTGTCCAAGGAAGAAGCACTGGATGCTTACAAAGAGTCTAACCAAGATAAACCCGACCTACTCACGGCCATCTCAGCAACCGACAACCCTTTGCCGGCTAGCTTGGTGATCAAACCGGTCGACCCGAATAAAATTGATGAAATCAAAACGTACCTAGAAAAGCCAGAGATCAAAAACTTGCAGTCCGAAGAAACCTCCTATTCTGGTGATCGGAAAACGGCTATAGACAAGATTTCCCAGGCAACATCATTTCTTCAGCGGGCGGGGGTCGTGGGCATTGTCATATTTATGGTGGTATCGATCTTGATTATCTTCAATACCATTCGTATGACTATCTTTAATCGCCGTGACGAGCTGCAGATTATGCGGCTGTTGGGTGCAAGTACGTGGTTTATCCGCGGGCCGTTTGTGGTAGAAACGATTATTTACGGTGTTATTTCCGCTATGATTTCTGTCGTTATTTGTAACACGTTATTTGTAGTGTCGTCGTCGGCATTTGAAGCTAGTAGCTTGGGCGTACTAGACATAAACTTTGCTAACAAGTATTTTCATGACCACTATTGGGTAATTTTGACCTCACAACTGTTGATTGGTATACTCATTGGTGCTGCATCGTCTGCTATCGCTACGCGGCGTTACCTCAAATTCAAGACTTCAAAATAGAAACCAAATCTCAAGTCTATAACAAGGGACTGCCGGTACTGCGGTAAGCCATAAGCGGATTGTGTCGAAGGGAGAGGTATGGTATGATTGTACGGACGATTGTAAAACTACTAAAAGTAGAAAAAAAGTCAAACAAAAACTGCATAAATATACGGATAGATCCGAAAAGAGAATCATGGGAATCATGAAATTTTCTACGAAAAAGTTCACGTTCGCTCAAAGAATTGTTGTCCTTGCACTCATTATGGTTTCTTCTGCTGGGTTTATAGCAGCACCCTTTGCTGTGGCGGATAGTCTTCAGTCTGAAATAAATCGCTTACAGCAGGAAAACGCCCGAAATGACAACAAGGTTGAAGCATTAGAAGACCAAGCTGTTGGTTATAAGGACGCTATAGAGAAGCTTGCGGCAAAGATAAGTGCGTTGCAGGGCAAGATTGACGAAAACACTCGCCAGCAAGTTCGGCTGAAGGGCGAAATCGCCAAGGCCGAAAAGGAACTCGAAGAACAAAAGGAGCTCCTCGGTCAGAATATTCGAGCCATGTATCTAGAGGGAGATATTTCTACCCTCGAAATGTTAGCATCTAGCAAAGATCTGAGTGATTTTGTAGACAAAGAACAATACAGAAACTCTGTCCAGGAAAAAATCAAAACTACATTGGAAAAAATTCAATCCCTCAGATTGCAGCTCAAATCACAAAAAAACGCTATAGACTTACTCCTAAAAGAACAGGTTGCTCAGCAAAATCAGCTCAACTCCAGTCGTCAGCAACAGAGAAATATGCTGTCTTACAATCAGTCTCAGCGCAATGAGTTCAACCGTAAAACAGAAAAGAACCAAAAACGAATAGATGAACTCATAGCCTCACAGCGGCGTGCCAACTTTAACCCAGACGGTGGCTACTACTTCTTGCGATTCGGCGGTACGGCCAGAGATTTTAGTCCAAATAGTTACCCGTACAAGAGTGCTGGGTTCGGTATGAGCCCGGGCCCTGGCTGTGTAGACAACGACGGTCCTGATCCATGGGGTTACTGTACTCGTCAATGCGTGTCGTATGCAGCATGGGCTGTGAAGGCATCGGGCAGGCAGCCTCCTATGTACTACGGTAACGCACGTGATTGGGTGGCTGCTGCTTATTCTCGCGGGGTCTCGGTTTCTCGAACACCGCAGTCGGGTGATGTTGCTATCAGTACTTCTGGTTACTGGGGCCACGCCATGTATGTGGAGAGTGTTTCCGGCAGTAATTTTACAACATCCGAATACAACACCTACCTAGACGGTCGGCTTACCTATCAGACCAGATCCTATTAACTGGTGTGCATCGCATAAAAGAATAGAAACTAGTGCCTGTTTCCGGGTATACTAAATAGGTCCAAAGATTATTTGATTAGTGGAGGGAGCGCCTGGTGCCGCAGCAACCGTTAGAGCAAAATGTGCATAAGACAAAGCGTATTGGGCGAACAGTTTTCGTGATTACGGCTTTTGTGGCAGTATTTACGTTTGGCCTAGGCCTAGGTAATGGCAATGTAACGTTCGGCAACGCTAGTAGGCATGCCCCAGTTTCCAAAGATTTGCCAAAAGACTTAAGTTACAAAGACGTAGAAGAACTCTATGATCGCTTGCGTAAAAGTTTTGATGGACGTCTCACCGAAAAAGACCTCATAGAAGGGCTGAAAGAAGGCTTGGTCAATGCAGCAGGGGACCAGTATACCGAATACCTCAGTCCGAACCAGGCCAAAGAGTTTAGCGAAGACCTAAATGGCACATTCACAGGGGTGGGTGCGCGCCTGATGTTGGACGAGAACGACCTAGTAACCGTAGAAGTGCCGTTGGCCGGGTATCCAGCAGAAAAGGCAGGCTTGCGCGCCAAGGACGTCATTGCAGAGATTAATGGGGAGTCAACCCATGGTATGGATGTCAACGACGCGGTTAAAAAGATTCGTGGTCCAGAAGGCAGCAAAGTCAAACTCACAGTCGTTAGAGACAAAGCCAAGCGTGTAGAGCTAGAAATTATGCGGACAACCATAACACTTCCCAGTGTTGAGCACGCCATAGAGTCTGGTATAGGGTATCTAAAAGTCGTACGTTTCGACAACACAACGGGTGTATTGGCCAAAAAGGCTGCAAATGAGTTCAAGGCTGCAAAAGTAAAAGGGGTGATAGTCGATCTACGCAATAACCCTGGAGGGACTCTTGATTCGTCTGTGGTTTTGTCTAGCTTGTGGCTGCCAAAAGGCAAGGTGGTGCTCCAGGAAAAACGCGATAATGTACTCATAAAAACATATGACTCCGTGGGTCCGGCAACGCTCCAGGGAGTCCCAACAGTTGTCCTTATAAATGAGGGCAGTGCTTCTGCCTCCGAAATCGCAGCCGGTGCGCTCAAAGACAACGGTGCCGCAACAATCATGGGTGAAAAGTCATTCGGTAAAGGTTCCGTCCAGACGCTAGAAGAGCTGCCCAATGGCGGCATACTAAAGGTAACCATTGCTCGCTGGTTTAGACCCAATGGCAAAAACATTGACAAAGAAGGCATCGAACCGGACAAAAAAGTAACTCGCAGTGCAGCAGACATCCAGGCCAATAAAGACCCTCAGAAAGACGCTGCGCTCAATGCTCTGAATAAGTGAGCCTGACGCCGTGATGATTCGCTGCTGTTCGTATTCTCTGTAAAGCCTTCCTTTTCTTCGGCAAAGCGGCCTATTTAAAAATGAGAGAATTATCATTGAAACCACAACACATGTTCCTTTCTGTTCCATGCTGGTTGTGATACTATTTGATAAGTTAATGAGAGGGAACCTTTATAGTGGTGAGAACCCATCAGCGCATTCGCTTTTTGTTGCAAAACATCCTGACGGCACGCTTTGCCAGTTTTCTTCGTCACCGTAACAATAATTACGCTTTCTCAGAACCAATTCCAAATCTTTTCTCTTTGCCGAGAGTATCTTTCAGATGTGAGCCGGTTGTTTTTTGGTTTGAAAGGTACCTTAAGGTACCTTTCGGAACAAAAGGCGAGCGGATTGCGTCTAAAAGGTGGTCGGAGCCAGAGGAAAAGATCTGGAATTGGTTCTCACAAGAACTGACAAATCGCACTTGCCAGGATGTCTTTCACACTCAAAAGGAATACGCTGATGGGTTCTAAGCGGCCGACTAAGTTCGTGTTTGTAACGGGTGGTGTGCTTTCTGGGCTAGGAAAGGGTATCACCGCCGCCTCAATTGGAAACCTCCTCAAAGCCCGCGGTCTCAAGGTAAACCTCCAAAAATGTGACCCATATCTCAATGTAGATGCAGGTACTCTAAACCCCCGTGAACATGGCGAATGCTTTGTGACAAAAGATGGGGCAGAAACTGACCTGGATCTAGGCCACTACGAACGTTTTATCGATGAAGAGCTTATAACTACCAGTAGCCTGATGAGTGGCCGAGTGCTCTTGAAGGTTATTCAGGACGAACGTGATGGCAAGTATGAGGGCGAGGACGTGCAGATCATTCCGCACCTCACCGGCGCAATCCAGGGGTATATAAAAGAGGCGGGCACTGGTTTTGATGTCCACATCGTAGAAATTGGCGGGACGGTAGGCGACTATGAGTCCCTTAGTTTCATAGAGGCAATTAGGGAATTCAGCATAAAGGCCGGACCAGAAAACTGTCTATATGTTCATGTAGTTTATATGCCGTATCTGGGCGCTAGCAGTGAATTCAAAACCAAGCCAGCACAAAACTCCGTACGTGACCTTCGAGGGCTTGGAATCGCGCCGGATATTCTGGTGGCCCGGAGTGAAGAGCCTGCCCCAGAAAGTCTCAAAAACAAATTAAGCCTCTTTTGCGGAGTAGGCAAGGAAGCTATTGCTCTCTTGCCGAATGCCTCCAGCATTTACGGGGTACCTCTAGAGCTTGAGGATACGGGCATAGCCGATGTTATAGCCAAACGACTGGGCCTAAAAGTTTCCAAGCCGGATTTGAAAGAGTGGCGAGACGTAGTAAAGCGTACCACCACGGCATTCGATCGTAAGGTAGTAGTGGGGGTGGTCGCCAAATACATGGATAATACCGATACCTATATGTCGGTATTTGAAGCCCTCCGGTCTGCCGCTTGGTGGAATGACACCCGGGTAGAAATCAAATGGATTGATGCGGAGGCGCTGGAAAAACCAAGTGCGGACATCCAGGCTGTACTGATGGGACTGGACGGTATAGTTGTTCCGGGCGGGTTTGGCACACGTGGTCTGGAAGGCAAGATCAAGGCGGCGCAGTTTGCATTAAAGCAAAAAGTTCCATATCTTGGCCTATGCCTAGGTTTGCAGATGGCAGTGATTGCCGCCGCCCGCAGTGCTGGCGTTGCTGATGCCACCTCTGCGGAGGTTGATCCCCATGGTCCCCATCTGGTTATACATACTATGGCCGACCAAAAGGGTCTGGAGAACACCGGTGGTACCATGCGTTTGGGCGACTACGACTGTGTGTTGGAAAAGGGCAGTCTGGCGGCACAATGCTACGGTGTCGTCAAAATCGTCGAGAGGCATCGTCACCGTTATGAGGCAAACAATGCCTACCGGGACAAGTATGAGTCGTGGGGCATCAAACCCGTAGGCATCAACCCCAAAAATAATTTAATAGAGGTAATAGAGGGCGTGGATCATCCATTTTTCCTGGCCAGCCAGTTCCATCCAGAATTTAAATCTCGCCCCAATCGGGCCCACCCTATGTTTAAGGGCTTCATAGAGGCCGCCTTGAAATCAAAGAGATAACGGAGTAGCATGAGCATTATGAGCTTACTTCATATCTCCATCCAGCCTCAACCCATTCTGTCGGCACGCTTCGCCAGTTTTGCTGGTCAACATACCTACAGGTATGTCTCTTCACAAGAACTGACAAAACGCACTCGCCAGAATAGCCCTCACTTAACAGATGGAAATATGGAGTAAGTTCATGGACCAAAATGCACCACCTCCTGCCGCGGCAACTATTAAGCCAAAGAAGATTCTGCTCGTCGAAGACGACGATACATTGGCGAATGTTTACAAAACCCGACTTCACGCCGAAGGCTTTGATCTTCGTAGAGTGCCAAATGGCGAAGAAGCTCTCGCTATTGCCTTGCAGTACAAGCCTGATCTTATTTTACTAGACGTGATGATGCCAAAGGTCAGTGGTTTTGATGTGCTGGACATTTTGCGTAACACACCAGAAACCACCAACATCAAGGTCATTATGCTGACGGCACTCAGCCAGGATTCTGACCGTCAGCGAGCAGAAGCGATGGGTGTAGATGACTATCTGGTGAAATCTCAAGTAGTTATTGCCGATGTCATCGATCGCATTAAACACCACCTCGGCCTCAAATAATCCAAATCAAGCCCACGACCCCCGTTCTAGATTGACATAACCTATGCTTGAAGGTATAGTATAAAATACTATGAGTGTTGGCTACATACAAGAGGGTAATACTGAAGATGCGGAAGCTGCAAGACTAAGCGCACTTACTTTTACGAATGAGAAGCGTATTCGGCGGCTTTGGGGCCCGATTGACCCTGATGATATTTTCTCTGATACGGGACGAGTAGTGCTGATGCTAGAACCCGGCATAGATAGGCCCGTTTATCCTGACACAGACGCTTCTCGTTACCGGGCGAGGGCAGTAGACCAAGCACAACAGCTTGGTACCAGCCCGATTGGCTATTATCGGGATTATGGTGGAAAAATCGAGGTCTTTAAAGGACCTGCCGACAATTCAGAGACGCCCTTCTATCTGGCTATCAAGCGACGGCCCATAGGTGATCATCGTCCCGGACTGGTGCTTGAAGCTTCGCGGGACAACCCATTTGATCGAGCTCGTCCACCAAAGCTCAAGCGCTTTGCACACCATGTGTCTGGGCTACTAACAAAATTATAAATACTTTTTTGCGCCCGTATCACGACGAGATAACCTGCTCCACCCTCACTTCTTACCCCACCAGGGCGCTTTTACCTCGGGCCCAAGGCCCTCGGAGGCGCTTGCTGACCCTGGTGGGGTAGAAGTGAGGGTGGAGCAATGAAATATCTTTGCTTTAGACGTATAATTGTGTTATCATAATCTTTATGATGCATTTAGGTCTTCTGGAACAGCCGACACGTAAGCCCCTGGAAAGCTTCCCTGAAGCTTCCAGCCCAACGGTTTCGAGTCTTGTAGAGCTTGTTACGGAGAAACTTCTAGCTGAGCCTGAGCAATCTAGCACCACTGATGCAGGAACTATACCTAAGCTATCGCTTAGTAAGGATTTTGTACAAGCCAGCAATGAAGGTGAAGCCAGATCTCCTATGACGGTTTTTCGCCTGAAGCTGAATCCGCTTGATGGAAGCGATGTAGCGGGGGAGATAGAAAAAGAAGTAATTAGCAACAGTAGTCCCTCTGTGGTTGAACGGTACAGGATGGTTTACGAGCAATCAAGGCTGAAGCTTGAAACACAAATGAAATCTGAAGACTCTCAGCTATCCTGGGTTGCGGTGCCCGAGACTGTGGCCAAAGGGCTGCTGGCTGGAATAGCAGACTCCCGTCTGGGTCTGCCAAGTGATCAGATCCCGGCAAATGTCCCTACGCTCACTGGGCCACCGTCATCTATAGCAGCAGAGCTTTCGCCTTCTTTGCTGCCGGCCTTGGAGCAAGCAGCAACGCTACTAGATCACGATCTTCGGGTAGCTGCATTACCAGAAAGGGCTGCCGAAGGGTTGGCTCGCCAGCTCGGGCCAGAGTGGACTGGGTACGCTAAACGAGCCGCATCTGGCAACCTGGGCAACCGTGATTACAAGCTTCCTTTAAACGGCACAAGCCTAGGCATACAGCTGGACGACCGACAAGCGAACATTCCCGACAGGATTCATCCAGAGATGGTGGACGCTACCATGCTGCCAAAACCAACCTTCAGGCAGCGGGCACGTGCGCTTGGTCAAAAAATGAGAAGTAATTTTAGAAGTTTCCGCCAAGAAAAGGCTGGAAGTGAAATTCTCCGAAGCTTCGGAGTTGTCGCCGCTGTTGGTGTAGCGGTACTGGCAACTGCTGTTAGTATAGACAGAACCATGGACGCACGGCACGTTCTCATAAACCCATCAGATCTACAACCACCACCAAGGAAGCGAGCAGATGCAATGCCGGATAACCCGAATCGGTCTGCCCATGGGCAGCAGACTGAAACTCCAGACACCGGAGATCCAGGTGCGGAGTATGCTGATTCAAATTCTGCATCCGCCGAGTTCCCACCTGTAGTTATAGAAGCGCCTGCGTTCGCTCCAATGCCATCGGCTATAACGCGTCCAACTCTGCCAGAAATTCCCGATGGACTCGTCACTTCGCCAGAAGACAGCGTAGACGAGCCACTTCCTGATGAATCACCAGAACCTCCGGTGGGACCCGAAGAACCCACCGTCCCCGAAAATCCAGCGCCGCCAGATCCAGAAGTACCATCAGAAAACCCACCCCCACCCGAAGACGAAACCCCTGGGGAACTGCCACTACCAAACCCTCCAGTAGAAGAGGGTGGTAATGGAGTGTCAGAAGACGCTGAAGCTGTCTAAGAACCCATTCCAAATCTCCGGGTCTTGTCCAATTTTCCGATCCGGGAGCTCGCCCATTCCGGCGTCAATCCGCCCTAATTTCCCAGCCGTAACTATGGTTATGCTTAGAAAATTAGAACGAATTGCTATTTGTCCATTAGAGGGAAATGGATCGATTTTGGAATCAAGAGCGAGATTCGGAATCGGCTCTAAAACTTATTCAACGGTAACTTCGGTGCGTTGGACGGTTTTGCCGCTGAAGAGACGGAAGCGACGTTTTTGGAATTTAATGATTCCATCATGGGCGGCGTGGATAGTAAAGTTGCGGCTAAAGTAGGTGCCAGTACCGGCGCGTTTGGTTAGGCCGGTTTGACGAACAATAACCTGGCCATTTTTGACCTTTTCGCCACCGAACAGTTTGACGCCTAGGCGTTGGCCAGGACTGTCATGATTGTTTTTACTTGAACCACCTGCTTTAACGTGTGACATACATTACTTCCTTGTTAGTACTACAAGCTCACGGGCGACGATTTGATCGGCGCGGTGATAGAGGAGATTCTCCTTGCCCACGTGAGCGAAACTCACACGAGTATACCCTAATTCCTCGAGAGAATCAAGCGTTTTTAGATGCTGGAAGCCGTTGCGCGTACGCCATGCCGGAACAGCAATGCAGGCGCGAAAACCTGGTTTCGTCTGTTTGGCCAGGTTTTTTAGGAATTTTTTATGGATGGTGTCGACGTCTTGCATGACTTTTGCCAGCACTGGTGGGGTGGGTGGGCCAGAAAACGGTCGTCCCAAATATGTTTCACAGGCTATGGTGTTAAACGAATCCCACTGGTGTTCGGTTGCGTCGCCTACTTCTACTTTGTAGTTTGTGGGGGGAAGTCGATAGTCTGCGGATAGCCAGTCCAGATTGGTTTTTGTGTACTCGATCATTCTAGGCTCTAGGTCCGTGCCGTAGGCTTTACGACTCATCAAAAGCGCCTCCTGCAATATAACTCCTGTTCCACAAAAAGGGTCCAGTACGGTAAGCTCTTTGTTGACGGATTCGCCGACAGCCAGATTTACGATAATTTGGGCCAGTTTGGGTGGCAGCATGCCAACCCGGGCGTCGCGTTTGGGGCGTTTTTGGTCACGTGCGGCATAGGCGTCTATGTCTTGGACGGCAAAAGTTTGAGCCAACACTGTACGCTCGCCATCGCGGATAAGCAGTAGCTCCATACCGGTTGGACCAAGAAGCTGGTTATGGGTGACTTGGGCAGTATTGAGCTCTGGGGCAGCATTTGGCACTATACGTACCGACCGACCATCTTCACGGACTACTTTTTTGAGCGTCAGACCAGTGGCGTTGAGGTGCCTGACACTCATCGTAAAACCGTACGTGCTCAGCCCTAGGCGGACCTTGCCGGGTGGCAAACAGCAAGTATGCTTCGGCAGTTCGGTGACCAGGTATTCCTCGATCTTCTCCCAGTTAGTATAGGGGAGGTAGGTAAGGAGCTTTGCTGCTTTCATGGTGCCGCCAATACGCTGCAAGGGAAAAGCCGTGGGTTCGGTTTCTAAGATCGCGGCCATTCCGCCGCCCACGGGCTGTATTTTTTGGGGGCCAAAAAGACTTTCAAGTTCGGCCAAGCCAAGCGCTGGCTGTCGCCCCAATATCGTTACAATCATGTATCTAAGTATAGGGTATAATCTAACCAATGACCGAAAAACTCAAATCCCGTCGCTGGAAGCTGGCTCTGAATGTGGTGACCATCGTGGCACTAGTGGGGCTGACGTATGCCGTGCGTAAGCAACTGGCAGAGACCTTTGCAAACTTGAACAACGTGAACCTCTGGATTCTTTTGCTCATGATTCCGGCACAGATGCTCAATTATTTTGGTCAGGCCAATCTGTATCAGAGCTTGTTTCGGGCGGTAGGGGAGCGGTTTCGAGTTCGTTCAATGTTGCGGCTGGCGCTAGAACTGAACTTTGTAAACACCGTTTTTCCGAGTGGGGGCGTGAGTGGTTTCTCCTACATTGCCATCCGGTTAAAGGATGAAAACGTATCTACTGCAAAGGCGACACTGGTGCAGATGATGCGTTTTATCTTGATTTTTGCATCAGTACAGGTGTTGCTGTTTGCCGGGTTGGTCGCGCTGGCTATTGGTGGCCAGGCAAATGACTTCGCCATATTACTTGCGGGCATTTTAGGTACGCTTATTACGGTATTTACACTGCTCATCGCTTTTGTAATTGGCAGTAAGGCTCGTATTAATGCCTTCTTTACGTTTGTGACAAAACTAGTAAATGGCTTGATACACATTTTTCGACCAGACCATCCAGAGACGATCAATATCTCACGGGCAAAACATGCCTTTACAGAATTAAACGAAACATTTGTCCAGCTAAAAAGCGATCCGGGTGCGCTAAAACGGCCTTTTGGCTTTGCGCTCATGAGCGTTTCGGCTGAGATCCTGACTATTTACGCGGTCTATGCGGCGTTTGGACAGTGGGTCAATATTGGCGCGGTCATTATGGCTTATGCCGTGGCTAATTTTGCGGGTTTGATATCTATTTTGCCTGGCGGTATTGGCGTGTACGAGGCGCTTATGACTGGTGTGCTGACAGCGGGCGGCATTCCAGCCGCGATCAGTCTGCCAGTGACGGTTATGTACAGAGTGCTTAACATGGCCATCCAGTTACCGGCGGGCTACTTCTTTTATCACAAGACGCTCCATTCCCAGCCAGCAGTGGGGCATTTTGATTACGGCGACGATAAAAGCAGCCTGAAAGATCTACATACAAAGCTGTAGTGATGCTACTACTATGGTATAAATAGTTGCCATGGGAGCCCCAGCAAAAATTTTAGGCACGTGTTTTGTGGCCGGTATAGTGTACGGAGCGCTAGAAACTGGGGCGGTGCGATTTGACGAGGGCATTACTTTCCATAATCCCTTGGATGAGGAGCCGTCATGCGTGGATGTCGGGTCGCTTTCCGATACCGATAAGGCTGGTCAAATGCTCATCGTACTGGTTGAAGCAGGTGAAGCCCAGCGATTGACCGAGCTCGCTGATCACCACATAGGAAATTTCGCCCTACTGGGGTCTCTGCGTGACGCAAATGTGGTGGCTGGCCGACCATCGGGTGACACCGCTTTTTATGGAGCAACCATCAAAGCTGCCAAGTCACGAATAGAGGCGGTAACGGGACAGCCGGCTGGTGTCGCACTGGACGAAGAGGGTGGGCGAGTGCAGAGAAGCCGTGGGCTCGACGGGGCGGTAGATCTGCCCTCGGCCCGTGAGCAAGGAAGCCATGTGCACACGGAAGACATACAGGAACTGTATTACAACCATAGTGCCTGGCTGGCAGAAACCCTTGGTATCACCATCAGCCTAGCTCCGGTTATAGATGTAGGGGACGGGTTGCAGCTGGGCGACAGAACCTACGGGCTAGACGCTGCGACGGTAGAGAGGAATGCCAGGGCTGCCATAGAGGGAATGAAGTTGGCCGGAGTAGCGCCAACAGGGAAACATATGCCCGGCGGTCTGGGCGAGCTTGATGTGGATATGCACGATGAATCTGCGGTCACGCTTGATCTAGGGGTTTTGGAACAAACTGAAATTCCGGTAGCGCGGGCTTTGGCAGACGAGCTACCCTTTGCAATGATCAGCCATCAGCGCATTCCAGGGCTTACCAATGGACCGGCGTCTCAGTCGGAGGCGGCTTACATTTACATACGAGACACGATAGGTTTTCAGGGTTCGATTATGACTGACGACATGGCAATGGGCGGTAGCTTCACCGAAGCGACGCCAGATCAGCAGACTGCCGCCCTTGCGGCATTTGATGCTGGTGCTGACATGATCATGATGAACGGGGTGGATGCGGCCGTGGTGGTCAAAGAGGAGCTGGAGCGGAGATTGGCTACTCAAGAACCTGCCTTGGTGGAGCGCATAGATGCGAGCGTAGAGAGAAGCTTACAGGCCAAGGGCGTTGTGACCTGCCCAGTCTAACAATACTATGCTAAGTTGTTAGGGTGACAGAACTTATACTGAGTGTTTCGGATTTTGTAGCGGTTTTTAACCAGACAGTGGAATATGCCTACCCATCGGTGACGATTGTGGGCGAATTGGCTAATCTGCGGGTTAGTAAAAACCGCTGGGTGTATTTTGATCTCAAGGACGAAGGGGCGAGTGTAAAGTTTTTTGGCACAGTTTACCAGCTGCCGGGGCCGCTGGAAGATGGGCTGATGGTGCAGGTGAGTGGTTCACCGCGACTGCATCCGTTGTATGGTTTTAGCGTGACGGTCCAAACGATACAGCCTGTTGGCGAAGGGTCGCTCAAACGTGCTGCGGCTTTGTTGGAGGCAAAGCTTCGCACTGAAGGACTTTTTGACGAATCCCGCAAGCGGTCCTTGCCGTATCCACCGGAACGTATCGGCCTCATAACCTCCGGAGGGTCTGCCGCATATCACGACTTCATCAAAATTATTAACGAGCGGTGGGGCGGTATGGGGATTGAGCTTGCAGACGTGCAGGTGCAGGGTGCACCAGCGCCGGGTCAGCTCATAGCTGCCCTGGAATACTTCAACACGCACGAAAACCCAGCGGACGTTATAGTGGTGACGCGTGGGGGCGGCAGCGCAGAAGACATGGCTGCATTCAACACTGAGCAAGTTACCCGAGCCATTGCGGCCAGTCGTATCCCCACGATTGTAGCTATTGGCCACGAGGTAGATATAAGCCTAGCCGAGCTGGCAGCTGACCAGCGAGCCAGCACACCTTCAAATGCTGCCCAGTTACTGGTGCCAGATAGGCGGCATGCCTTGGAGCGGCTGCGTGAAACCCAGGCTTCGCTGGGAAGTTCTCTACAGCGTAGTGTTACTGATGCCTATACGCACCTACACGTGCAAGTAGATGGATTGACGCATATGACCGATCAGTTTTTGCAAAGAGTTGGCCAAGACCTAACCTTGCATAGCCAAGTGCTGGCAGCCTTAAACCCAGCAGTAGCCCTCCAGCGTGGCTATGCCATTATTCGCGCTGGAAATCAACCAGTTACCTCTGTTCAGCAGCTAAAAAAAGATCAAAAAATAGTACTTGAGTTTACCGACGGTCAGGTTCAGGCAACTATAACTAGCAATCCGCTATAGTTACTGCTATAAAGTATGCATAAGTAAACGTGGAGGACGGTATGGATCTAAACCAAATGAGTGGGATAGTGGGTGAGCACGAGCGTATGGTTGCGGTTACGACCCCCGAAGAGAAAGAGGCAGCCAGGGAGAGGGCAGGACGGCCGTTGCGTCTTGCCACAGCACTCGTTAAAGGTGCTTTGGCCGAGAGATATGCTGACGGCATAGTGTCTAAGGCGGATTTTAAGGAAGAGTTTCCTCTTCGGCCTGATACTGTGCCCGTTGGAGGGGTGGATCAAACGTTTGGAGGCACTCTGCGGCTAGAAGGGGTTCTATCACACCAGAGCAACGAATACTATGCCCCGGTTGACGCATCTGAGCTAGATGGAACTAGGTGTACATTTGTTTTAACGGACTCCACAGGCAGAACAAGCGAGCATTATCAAGGGTTTATAAGGGAGCCGCAAATAGGTGATCGTAGCGGTGATGTCGTAGATAATGGTTTGCTTGCCTCAACCAATGGGGCTCCTTTGGGTGACCAGAAAGCGGCTATCCTAGAAGGACTCCTACAAGAAGCCGCCGAACTGCAAGGAATTCAGCTATAATCTAGATATGGCTACAAAAAAAACCGATTACAAGGTGTTAAGCACGGAGCTGGATGAGGTTCTCTCCAGACTACAGTCTCCGGACTTGGGTGTGGACGAGGCGGTAAAAGCGTATGAGCGCGGTATGGAAATCGCCAAAGAACTAGAAACATATCTAAAAAAGGCAAAAAACACCGTGACTAAAATACAGGCTGACTGGGAGTCGAGGGCTGCCTAGGTGATGTTGTTCTTATTTTTTGCCGCGGTTTGGCTTGTGTTCCTGTTTGGTTTTGTGGTTTTCTTTGGTGCGCCCTATTTGCCGACCCTCAATAAGCAAAAACACTCAGCGCTAGAACTCCTTGACCTAGAGCCTGGTCAAACGTTGCTAGAGCTTGGCAGTGGGGATGGCACCATGATCCTGGCAGCAGCAGAGAAGGGGCTAAAGGTTATTGCGTACGAGCTAAACCCTTTGCTTGTTTTGGTGAGCCTCTTTAGGACGCGGAAGTATCGTAAGCATGTTCGGATCATATGGGGTAACTACTGGTGGCATGTGTGGCCAAGAGTAGACGGAATATATGTATTTTTG
>Ga0193752_1000757_pt1 | contig 29397 bp, 16 predicted proteins | sample H1c1metaG_FD_144924 | JGI IMG/M metagenome (GOLD analysis project Ga0193752, IMG submission 144924) | Soil microbial communities from a riparian zone of the East river system, Colorado, United States - H1c1 | ecosystem: Environmental > Terrestrial > Soil > Riparian zone | place: USA: East River...
CTTTCCTCGCGTTTTCCCCGCGCTGAAGCGCTCTTTTCGCTGGCACGGTTCGCGCTCTAGGGCGGCGCATGGACGACCCTCGACGCCTGACACTCTGGTTGTGTCTACTGACAGCGCCCGCGCTCGGCTGCGGCAAAGGCAGCCACACGGCCTACGCAGCGGATTCCAAGAACCCGCTCAAAGGCACGAGCACGCTTCTCGTCGCAGTCGAGGAAGGACCGAACAGTCTCGACATCCAAGGCGTCGGCACCAACCGCCCCTCTTACGGCGCCTCGTGGAACGTCTACGACCGGCTGATCACGTTCGGCAAGAAGACTCGCCCCGACGGGCAAGTCATGTACGACTACGAAAAGCCCGAACCGGAGCTCGCCGAGCGCTGGGAGATCGATCCCGGCAAGTCGATCACGTTCTTCCTCCGCAAGGACGCAACGTTTCACGACGGCACTCCGGTCACTGCGCAGGACGTGAAGTGGTCGTTCGACCGCGCGGTGACGATCGGTGGCTTCCCCACGTTTCAAATGAAGGCGGGCTCGCTCGAAAAGCCGGCTCAGTTCGAAGTCGTCGACGATCACACGTTTCGCGTGAAGCTCGTGCGCAACGACAAGTTCACGCTTCCCGATCTCGGCGTGCCCGTGCCGGCGATCTACAACTCGAAGCTCGCAAAGAGCCACGCCACCCCGACCGATCCTTGGGCGCAGACCTGGCTCAAGAACAACGCAGCTGCGAGCGGCGGGTACAAAGTCGACAAGTTCGAGCCAGGTGTTCAGCTGCAACTGCGGCGGTTCGAAAACTGGAAGTCCGGCCCGGTTCCACAACTCGAACGGGTGATCTTGCGCGTCGTGCCGTCCGCAGCGACGCGCCGCGCGATGCTGGAGCGCGGCGACGTGGACGTGTTGTTCGATCTGCCACCGCGCGACGTGTCCGAGCTCGCCGCCAAGGGCACGTTCAAAGTGCAAGGGGTGCCGGTCGAGAACTTCATGTGGTTCATCGACATGAACGTGAAGAAGCCGCCGTTCGACAAGCTCGAAGTGCGGCAGGCGATCGCAGCCGCGATTCCCTACGACCAGATCTACGGGTCGGCGTGTTACGGCCGCGGCGTTCCGTTGTACGGCGGGCCGTCGAAGACCGCGACGACGGCGGAGTGGCCCCAACCGTATCCGTATAAGACCGATCTCGCGAAAGCCAAGCAGCTATTGGCTGCAGCCGGCCTCAGCAAAGGCTTCTCGACCACGCTCTACTACAACCTCGGCCTGTCGACATGGAGTGAGCCGATCGCGCTCATGCTCCAGCAGAACCTTCGCAAGCTGAACATCGACGTCACGCTCGAGAAGATCCCCGCCGCGAACTGGCGCGGTGAGATGGGCAAAAAGAGCATGCCGTTCTTGATCAACGACATGGGCGGCTGGCTGAACTATCCCGACTACTTCTTCTTCTGGAACTATCACAGCCAAAACGCGGTGTTCAACACCATGTCCTATCAGAACCCGGACATGGACAAAGCGATCGACGCGGCGCGTTTCGCCGAAAGCCCCGAGCTGTATGCGAGCGCGGTGAAGACGTTCATCACCAAGGCATTCGACGACACGCCGCGCATTCCACTGTTTCAAAGCAACGTGGACGTCGCGATGAAGCCGAACATCCACGGCTATCAATACTGGTTCCACCGGCAGGTGGACTTTCGCCAACTCTACAAAACAGTGAGCGCCCCATGACGATGCAACTCCTTTCGAAGCGGCTCGTGCCGGCGCTGATCAGCTTGATCGGCGTGCTGATAGTCTCGTTCGTGCTCACGCGCGCGCTGCCCGGTGATCCCGCCGCGTACCTCGCCGGTCCGGCTGCCACCGCCGACGCCGTCGCTGAAGTACGAAAGAGCCTCGGCCTCGACCGCAACGTGTTCGAGCAGTTCGTGGTCTATGTCAAGCAGATCACCCGCGGTGAGCTCGGCGATAGCTGGGCCACCGGCCAGCCGGTGTTGAGCGAGCTCGTCAACCGCTTGCCCGCGTCGATCGAGCTCACCGCGCTGGGCCTCATCCTCGCGTTGATCGTGGCATTGCCGCTCGGCATCATCGCCGCACTTCGACCGAACTCACCGATCGATCACACCGCGCGCGTCGTCAGCACACTCGGTGTGTCACTGCCGACGTTTTTCACCGGCTTGCTGCTCGTCTACATCTTCTACTACCAGCTCGACTGGTTGCCCGCGCCGATGGGCCGGCTCGCGCCGTTCACCGACGCACCCGAGAAGATCACGGGCTTCTACACCGTCGACAGCTTGCTGACCGGCGACTTCTACTTGTTCCTCGAAGCGCTTCGCTTCTTGATCCTGCCAGCGTTCACGCTCGGAATGTTCGCACTCGCGCCGATCGCCCGCATGACGCGGGCCTCGATGCTCGGAGTCTTGTCGAGCGACTACGTACGGACCGCGCGCGCAAACCGCTTGCCGGCCTGGAAAGTCCTGATCGTCTACGCGCTCCGCAACGCACTCCTGCCGATCGTCACGATGCTCGGCATGGTGTTCTCGTTTCTGCTCGGCGCAAACGTGCTCGTCGAGAAAGTGTTCTCGTGGCCGGGCGTCGGATCCTTCGCACTCGAAGCGCTGATGATCTCCGACTACGCGGCCGTGCAGGGCTTCGTGCTCTCGATGGGCCTCATCTACGTGCTCCTCAACCTCTCGATCGACATCGCGTACGGCTACATCGACCCGCGCGTGCAGGTGGAGTCATGAAAACGATGACTGCGTTGTACCGTCACGGACGTTACGTCCTATCCAACAACTCGCTCGCGGCCGTCGGCGTGCTCGCGCTGTTCGTGCTCGTCACGCTCGCGGTGATCGGTCCGTCGCTCGTGCCCTTCGATCCGATCGAGACCTTCGTCGGGCCGACCTTGCAACCCCCGAGCAGCGCACACTGGTTCGGCACGGACCAAGTCGGCCGTGACATCTTTAGTCGCGTCATCGTCGCCGCGCGGCTCGACCTCACGATCGCCGTGTTCGCAGTCGTGTTGTCATTCCTCGCCGGGACCGCAGTCGGTTGCGTGTCAGGCTACTTCGGCGGCTGGTTCGATCGGATCAGCGGCCGCGTCGTCGACTCGATGATGGCGTTTCCGCTGTTCGTGCTCGCGATGGGCGTCGTCGCCGCGATGGGTAACTCGGTCAGCAGCGTCGTCTGTGCGACTGCACTCGTGAACGCTCCGTTTTACGTGCGGCTCGCGCGCGCCGAAGTCGCGCAACGCAGGACGGCCGAGTACGTCGATGCCGCGATCTTGGCCGGCAACGGCTCGATTCGTGTGATCTCCAACCATCTACTTCCCAATATCCTGCCCACGCTCTCCGTGCAGATGTCGCTCAACTTGGGTTGGGCCGTGCTGAACGCAGCCGGCCTCTCGTTCATCGGGCTCGGCGTGCGACCGCCCGCCGCCGAGTGGGGAATCATGGTCGCCGAAGGCGCGCAGTACGTCGTCTCCGGCCATTGGTGGGCCTGCTTCTTCCCCGGCATCGCTCTGATGTTTTGCGTGTTGTGCTTCAACTTCATGGGAGACGGCGTCCGCGACTTGTTGGACCCGAGGCAACGCACATGACTGTTCAACTGACAGCTGCAGTCGACCTGACACCCAAACTCCAACCCGCGTCCGGTGACACGTTGAGTGTCAGCAACCTTCGCGTGGTGTTTCGAACGCGCGGAGGCGACGTCGAAGCGCTCAAGGGCGTGTCGTTCGAGATCGCCCCGGGCGAACGTCTCGGCCTGGTCGGAGAATCAGGCTCCGGCAAGTCCGTGGGCTGCCTCTCGATGATGGGCTTGCTCGACAAGAACGCGAAGATCGCCGGTGGCCACGTGCGTTTCGGCGATCGCTTGCTCTTGCAGGCCGGTGCTCCCGCGCCGCGCATGCCGCCGGAGGAGCTCGCGATGATCTTCCAGTATCCGCGCACGGCGCTGCATCCGATCCGCAGCGTAGGCGCGCAGCTGATGGACGTGCTCGCCACCGCGGAACCTGCGCCGAAGGCTCGGTTGCGAGAGCGTGCGCTCCAGCTGCTCGATGAAGTTCGCATCTCGCGCGGACCCGAGCGCATGAAAGCGTATCCGTTCGAGCTTTCGGGTGGTCAGTGCCAGCGCATCCTGATCGCGATGGCGCTCGCGCGGAAGCCGAAAGTGCTGATCGCGGACGAACCGACGACCGGCCTCGACGTCGTGACTCAGCGCGCGATCATGGAGTTGATCGGTCAAGCCCGCGCTGCGCATGGCATGGGCTGCGTCCTCGTCACGCACGACCTCGCGCTCGCCGGTGAGTTCTGCGATCGCATCGTCGTCATGAAGCAGGGCGAAGTCGTCGAAGCCGGTACGACCGACGAGATCTTCGAGACGCCACGCCATCCGTACACGAAAGGCTTGCTCGCAGCGACGCCCGCGCTGACGCACAGCCTCGATGCTTTACGCGCGGCGCTCGCGCAGACGGAGATCGCCGATGACTGACGAACGACCCGTGTTGAACGTGCTCGACTTGTGGAAGAGCTATCCGCGCAAGCAAAGCTTCCTCGCGCGCTTGCGTGCGAGCGCGGAGCCTGAGTTGTTTCATGCAGTCCAAGCGCTCGAGTTCAAGCTGTTCGAGCACCAATGCCTCGGTGTCGTCGGCGAGTCGGGCTCGGGCAAGACGACCCTATCGCGGATGATCGCGGGCCTCTTGCCTGCGACGCGCGGCGCCATGCTGCTCGATGGCAAGCCGATCGGTGAAGCCGGCGGGGCAGGGCGCTCGAGCGTGCAGATGGTCTTCCAGGATCCGACCGAGAGCTTGAACCCCAGCTACACGGTGCGCCGCACGATCGCAGAGCCGCTGCGCCTCTTACGCGGCATGCGAGACCCGAGCGCGATCGATGCGAGCGTGACCGAGCTGAGCGAGCTCGTGCAGCTGCCACGGATGTTCCTCGACCGCTATCCGCACCAGTTGTCTGGCGGCCAGCGTGCGCGCGTCGGCATTGCGCGCGCGATCGCGCCGTCACCGCGCGTGTTGCTTCTCGATGAGCCCACGACTGCGCTCGACGTCTCGGTGCAAGCGAAGATCTTGCTGCTCCTCGCGGACCTCAAGGAGCAGCTCGACATGAGCATGATCCTCGTGACCCACGACCTCTCCGTCGTTCGGTTGCTGTGCGATCACGTGATCGTGATGAAGGAAGGCAAAGTCGTCGAAGCCGGCCCTGTCGCGGAAGTGATGGCGACCGCAACGCACGCCTACACGCGTTCACTACTCGACGCCTTGCCGCGCATGCGGCGGCCGTCGCGAGTGGAGGCGCTCGCCTGACGGCTAATGCTGCCGGCGCAAATCGAGCGCGAGACTCGTGGCTTTGCTCGGCCGCGATTCGCTCGGCTTCGCCTGCGTCACGATCACGCGCGCTTCGCGGCGTGCCTGCGCTTCCGTGGCATCGGCTGGCAACCCCTGATACGGACCGCCACCGGGCTTCCACGCGTAGATCTCGGTTCGCAAGCACTCGTTGCCCCGCTCCCACTCGATCACGAGCGGGTCATGCGACGCGATGCCGGGATGCAAACCGAGCTGCGGGACGAACGTCCGATAGATGACACTGCCGACGCCGCGCACGGTTGCTGCATCGTTCACGCGCTGGAGCGGCACGCTCCAACCGTTGGCCGCGAGCTTGCCGAGCGCGCCTCCCTGCGGAGCCCGAACCAGTAGCTGCAACCGCGCCGAGCTGGAATCCACGAGCCGCGCACCGCGCTGTTCCTGAGACACGAGGTCGCCGAGCAGTGGCCAGAAACTGATCGCCGGCCGCAGCTCGAGCGTCGCATCTCCGAGCTCGAGCGTCGCGAGCGGTTCGGCCCCTGCCCGAAGCTCTGCGACCAGCTTCGGTCCGAGACCAAACCCGTGACCTTCCAAATCTTCCAGCACGGCTTCGAGGTCGCGATCGAGGTACCAAGGCAAGCCGAACGTGTCGTGAAGGCGTGAGCCCCAATCGACGACCGGCTCGAGGTAGGGCTCAGTCGCGAGCCGCGCCACGATCGAACGGAACAACGCAGCGATGGCAGTGATCCGTGCGGGGGTCTTGGGCATCCGCAACGCGCGCAACTCGACGAGCCCGAGTTGACCGCGACCCGAAAACCACGGGTTCCACAGCTTCTCGACGTTGACCTCCGCGCGATGCGTGCTGCCTCCCGCATCGACGAGCAACGGCGCAAGTGTCCCCCACAGCTCGGCCGGCGTCGCCGCATCACCGCGCGCAGCCAAGTACGCGAGCGCAACCGGCAACTCATCGAAACGTTCGCGCACGGATTCATCGGCGCGCGGCCCCTGGCTCGCACTTCCGCAGCATGCCGGCGCGAACAAATACGAGAGCGAGGGGTGACGATTGAGATAGCGGATCAAACCCGGCAACAGCTGAGGCTTCACGAAGAACGGGCTCCGCGCGGGCGAAGGACCTCCGAACGTGATCTGCCCGCCACCACCCGAGTCCGTGAGGTCGCCGTTGTAACGAAATCGCGAAGGCGAGAGCCCCACCTCGGCAGCGGCGGCGAAGATGCCCTCGACCCAATATGCAAACGTCGCGAGGTCGTGCGCGGGCGCCATATTGACCTCGACCACGGCGGGGTCGGGCGTGATCGTCAGCCAAGCTTCCGACTCCGAAGGTGTAGGTGCAGGGACCTCGGCCGAGTCGAGATCGGTTGCGCGGGCGGCCGGCCACCTCGATTCGGCATGCCGTTCGAACAACGCTCCGAAACAAAACCTCGGGGTGTCTTCACCGGGGTAAAGCCGACCCGGAACGCGCAGCAATTGGACATCGCCGCCGAGACGCGGCGCGAGCGCGAGAAGTAGGGCGCGTGCATGCGCCTCTTTTTCGCCGCTGTCTGCCTCAGTCAGCCAGCACGGATGCTGGGACTGAGCCTGGGTGAACGTCGGCTCCGAGCCGATCCAGATCTCGACGCCGCTCCGCGCGACGCGGATGTCGTGGTCTCGCACCTCACCCAAGAGTCCATCGTCCATGGCAGTCTGATGCGCTCCGCTCCCGCGGTTGCGCTGCTCCTTTCGTGTCTGGTGTTCGCCACGCAGCGCCAGTGGCGGATGCGTGAAAGACAGAGGCAAAAGCGCGAGCTCTTTTGCACTGGGGGCAGCCGACCTCGCGTGGCAAGTGTGCGCGCGACGCGCAGCACATGCGGCGTTAACTCTGATCACCTTGCGCTCGGATGCAAGCCAGAAACGAGTGACTTTATGCTGTACAAACGGCGCCTTCCTGCCGTGGGACATTGCGAGTCGACACATCCTCGGCCGACGCACGCAGCGTGATAGCCGGTGAATTGACCGCGCGCAGATCGCGGATCACGGACACAGCTATTCGTCACACGCTGTTCAGGAACCTAATAGTCAGTCTGACACATGCACCGACACCGGATGAACGCCGCTGTGAGCGGCGTGTATGCAAGACGCTGGCCGTTGACGCGATTCGAGCGCGGATGACAGCATGCATCATGGCAGGCGCCACAAGCTCGCAACCACCGCCGACCGGCGTGATTGGCGGGCGCTTCGTAATCGAAGACACACTGGGGCGGGGCGGCATGGCTGCGGTGTATCGTGTGCGCGACGCGAAAAGCGGCGCGCGCTACGCACTCAAGCGCGTTTGGGCGGACGACAAGAAGCGGTTAGCAAAACGCAAAGCTCTGCTCGAGCGCGAGTTTCACACGCTCACGCACCTGAGACATCCGCGCATCATCGAGGTCTACGACTTCGGGGTCGACGCCGATGGTCCTTACTACACGATGGAGCTGCTCGACGGCTCCGACCTCGACGCGGGCGGCCGCCTTCCCTGGCAAGAGGCATGCGCACTGTTGCGCGACATCGCATCGTCGCTCGCGATCATTCACTCGCGCGGGTTGGTCCACCGCGATGTGTCCGCTCGCAACGTTCGCAAGACTGCTGACGGCCGCGCGAAGTTGATCGACTTTGGCGGGATGGTGTCGATGGGTGCGGCGAACGACGTGATCGGTACGCCTCCCTTCATGTCCCCCGAAGTCCTGCAGATGCAGTCGCTCGACGCCCGTGCGGACTTGTTTTCGCTCGGTGGACTGGGCTTTTATTTGCTCACGGGCCGGCACGCGTTTCCTTCGCGGCGAACCCAAGATCTCCGGGATGCGTGGCGCACGAAGCCGCCCTCGCCGTCGCGGCAGTTCGCCGAGATCCCGGCAGCGCTCAGCGCGCTCGTGCTGCAGCTGCTCGCGCTCGATCGGGGCGGTCGCCCGCAAACCGCCGCCGAAGTCATGGAGCGGCTATGTGTGATCGCAGACCTTCCCAAGGAAGAGCTCCCTGAGATCGTCAGCGCCTACCTCGCGACGCCGACACTGGTCGGCCGACAAAGAACCTTGCTCGCGATTCGCGGCCGCATGCTCTCACTGGTCCGGGGCGATGGCGGCGCGCTTTTGATCGAAGGGCCGGCCGGTTCGGGCCGCTCGCGCATGATCGACGCCTGTGTGTTCGAGGGCAAGCTGCTCAGCACGGTCGTGACGCGCGCCGGTGCGAGCGATGCGACGCAGCCGTGGGGCGTCGCGAAAGCGATCGCGTCGCAGTTGTTTTCGCTGTTGCCGGCGGAAGCGTACGAGGCGACGCGCTTGTCGATCGCGCACCTCGGTCACTTGATCGACGAACTGCGGCCCGACAGCGCAGACTCGGTTCCGGTCACGCCGCCCGAGCGCAGCCTCGTCCTGCGCGAGCTGCGCGACTTCGTGCTCGCTCTCGCGCGCAACAAACAGCGCGTGTTGATCGCGATCGACGACGCCGACCACATCGACGAGCCGTCGATGGCGTGGCTCGCCGCGCTCGCTGACAAGGCCGACCGTCAAAGCCTTCTGATCGCGCTCGCGATGGAGCCCGAGCGACCCGGAGAGCCGCCGCCGGCAACCGTCTTGCGTTCGCTCGCGCTGCGCGAGACGCTGCAGCCGCTGGCTGCGGATCAAACCGAAGCTCTGCTGCGCTCGGTGTTCGGTGAAGCGAAGAACCTCGGTCTGATCGCCGGCCACATCCACGGGCTCTCGCTCGGCAGTCCCCGCGCGACGATCGAGCTCGCGCAGCACCTCGTCGATCGGGGTCTCGCGCGCTACGAGTCCGGAAGTTGGCTCTTGCCGCAAGACCTCGACACGTCGGATCTGCCTGCCACGCTGTCGGAATCGTTGGCGCGCCGGCTCGATGCGCTCAGTCCCGATGCGCGCGAGCTCGCTGAAGCGCTGTGTATCGGAGACGCGCAAGCATTTCCCGCTGCGGCGTACAAGGCACTGACGGAGCACCGCGATCAAGATCGCGTGTACCGTGCGATCGAAGACCTCGTCGCCGCGAGAGTCCTGACCGCAAACAGCGAAAACTACTCGTTCAGTCAGAGCGGGTTCGTGAGCGTGCTCTCGTCGCGCATGGATGCTGCGCGCAAAGCGGCGCTGCACGGGCGGCTCGCGGACTTGCTCGCGAACACTGGTGCCGGGGTCGTCCCGCGCGCCGAACATTTGATGGCGGCGGGCCGTGAGCTCGAAGCCGTGACGCTCTTGTGCAGCGCCGACCTGCAAGCGCGGCTCCCTCCGCTCCCGCTGCTGGAAGCTGCAGTCACTTTCGCGGAGCGCGACGCCAGCTTGCCGGCGCGCGCGACGCACCGCTTGCGCATGGCGCTCTTGAGCAAGGCGGCACTCTTGCTCGAAGCGAACGCGTTCGAGCGCTGGCTACCGCCGGTGATCGCACAGCTGAAGCGCGACAGCGGCCTAACGCTGTACGAAGAGCTGTCGCACTTGCCGGACAAGGAGCGCCTCTCGGCTGCATTGACGCAAACACAGCAGCGCTATCTCGGGTTGCCCGAAGGCGAAAAGGTGTACGTGCTCGTGGATGCGGTGCGAGAGCTCGCGCGGCTCACCGGGGCAGCGAGCTCGATCGCGGGCTCTGCGTTCGACGTCACGATCCTCGACAAGCTTCCCGAGCTCGAACCGCTCCTGCCTCTCTCCCCTGCGCTCCGGATCATCACGCAGGCGAAAACTGCGACGCGCGATTGGCTTTCCGGTCGGGCCGAGCGCGCGTGCCGACTCTACGAAGACATCTTGACCCGCATCGCCCAGCCGGACCGAGCCGGGATGGACGATGCACAGGCCGAACGTGCCCAAGTCGCGGTGCGATACGTGCTCGCGCTGCACGAAGGGGTCAACGGCATCGATCACGCGGAAGAGCACGCTCAGTTTCTCGAGGGCCGCCGCCAGCTGCGAGTCAATGCCTGGCGCGTGCGCTCGCTCTTGCAGCTGAGTCAGGGTGACGCCGAATCCGCGGCGAAGTCTGCCCGCCGCGCAGAGCTGCTGCAGTTGCAAGACGACGAGACGCACTACCCGGGCACGGGTGTCGGTCTTCAAATGTCCGCGAGCTTCCTCGCAGCGGATCTGCTCGGCGTCAAACGCATGCTCGATTCTCTCGAGCAGCTCGCGCATTCGCATCGCGGCTGGCAACCGCTGTTTCTCTACGGTCAGAGTTGTTATCGCTATCTGTCGGGTGATCTCGAAGAAGCGCTCGAACACGTGCTCGCAGGCTTCCAGTTCGCTGTGCCCGGCCAGAACTTGCCGTGGGGCTTTCTCGCGGCGCAACACATCAAGCTGCTGCGAGAGCTCGGGCGCAAGGCGGAGTCGCTCGAGCGCGCGCAGCAGTACATGGAGATCGCGCACACGGAAGAGCTCACGATGGCGCAGCGCTTCATCCTGATGGAGAGTGCGCTCGCGTTTGCAGTCGCAGGCCAATCCGAACGCGCGCTCGGGATCATCGAACCGCTGACCCAGCACATCGAGTCGATCGGCGCGCACGGGCTCGCGCTCGGCGTGTTCTACGAGGCGCGCGCGCGGATCGCGATCGCGCTGCTCGATCGCGCGGGCTTCGAACGCGCCGCGGAGAGCTGCGCTCGCGAGTTCTCGCGAAGTCCGAACGCTGCGGTCTCGGCGAAGTTCGCGCGGCTCATGGACGAAGCTCGACAGCAGGATCTAGCCCCGGCCGAAGCCCCGCCATTCGAAGTTGCGCTGCGGCTCGAGCCGGAGTCGCCGGAGCTGGATCAGAACAACACGATCGTGAGTCGGATCCTCGAATGTGTGGATGCTTCGGATCGCGCGCGTTGTGCGCTCACGATGCTGCTTCAAAGCTCCGAGAGTTACCTCGGGCACTTGTACGGGGTGCAAGGCGACCGATTGATCGCGCTCGCCGGATTGCCGAGCATCGAAGCCGAGCCGGATCTCGAGCAATGGTTGTGGCGCTGGCTCTCGGCCGAGCGCGAGACAGCAGCGCTCACGGCTACCACCAACGTGGATGCAGAGGACTACGAGACCGTCGACACGGCGGGCGTGTCCGACGACGACTACGACACCGTGGATACGTCCGGCGACGAAGACTACGACACCGTGGACAGTTCAGCTCACGACATGGGAACGCCGACTGCACAGGGCGGGAAGGCTGCCCACAGCGTGTCTGCGGAGTACGTCGATGCCGAAGGTAAGCGCTATCACGCCGTGATGGCCATTCAAGAGCACAAGGGCGTGCGGCGAATTGCAGCTGTGCTTGCGCTCCACGTGGAATCAGGATTTCGCCGTCGTCCACCGCAGCGATTGTTGGCGCAAGTTGCGAAGCAACTCCTCGCGCATGGTGACGTCCGCGGTGCAGTGCTCGGCGAGCCGCCGAATCTCAACGCGCTGTAAGCGATCGGCTGGATCGGTTCCGAGTATCACTGCGAGTTTTGCAGTGCTCGACTGGTCGCGCCGACCTTGACGCGGTGGTGCGCGGGCGCACGTCTAAGTTTGGGCAAAACCTCGAACAGTTGACCGGCGCGGGAGCATCCATGGCGACGAAGCAGGCAAAAAGTAACCAGGCGACGCCGGCGGGCGGCGAAACGCATCAGCAAGTCAGTGGCGATGGGGCAAAACTGACGACGAATCAGGGCATCCCGATCTCTGATGATCAGAACCAGCTGAAGGCCGGCCCGCGCGGCCCAGTGCTGCTCGAAGACTTCGTACTTCGAGAGAAGATCTTCCACTTCGACCACGAGCGCATTCCGGAGCGCATCGTGCACGCCCGCGGTTCCGCGGCGCACGGCTACTTCGAGAATTACGACTCATTGTCGGACATCACGAGCGCGGACATCTTCCAGCGTAAAGGCGAAAAGACGCCGCTGTTCGCTCGCTTCAGCACGGTTGCCGGTGGTGCCGGGTCGGTCGATACGCCGCGCGATGTGCGCGGCTTCGCGGTCAAGTTCTACACGAAGGAGGGCAACTGGGATTTGGTTGGCAACAACATCCCGGTGTTCTTCATTCAGGATGCGATCAAGTTCCCGGATCTGATTCACGCCGTGAAGATGGAAGCCAACAGCGGCTATCCGCAGGCGGCGACTGCGCATGACACGTTTTGGGACTTCGTGTCGCTGATGCCCGAGAGCACTCACATGTTGATGTGGGCGATGTCCGACCGCACGATCCCGCGCTCGCTGCGTATGATCGAAGGGTTCGGCATCCACACCTTCCGGTTGTTGAACGCCGACGGCAAGTCGACGTTCGTGAAGTTCCACTGGAAGCCGAAGCTCGGCTTGCAGTCGACGATTTGGGATGAAGCGGTGAAGATCGCGGGCGCGGATCCCGACTACCACCGGCGCGATCTGCACGAGAGCATCGCGCGCGGCGACTATCCCGAGTGGGAGCTGGGTTTGCAGCTGTTCGACGAGAAGCTCGCGGCGAGCCTGCCATACGACGTTCTCGACTCGACGAAGCTGATCCCCGAAGAGGTCGTGCCGATTCGCCTCGTCGGAAAGATGGTGCTCGATCGGAACCCGGACAACTTCTTCGCGGAAACGGAGCAGGTCGCGTACTGCCCCGCGAACATCGTGCCCGGCGTCGACTTCACGAGTGATCCACTGTTGCAGGGGCGTTTGTTCTCGTACCTCGATACGCAGCTGAAGCGCCTCGGGTCGACGAACTTCCATCGCATTCCGGTCAACGCGCCGAAGTGTCCGTTCCAGAACTTCCAGCGCGATGGACACATGCAGACCGCCGAGTTCAAAGGCCGGGCGAACTACGAGCCCAACAGCTTGGCGGATGCCGGCGAAGATGGAGGGCCGCGCGAGTGTCCGGCCTCGGGCTTCACGAGCTTCCGTGAGCCGGTGGCGGAGACCACGCTGCGTGTTCGCGCGTCGAGCTTCGCCGACCACTACAGTCAGGCGCGGCTGTTCTTCCGCTCGCAGCACCCGGCCGAACAAGCGCACATGGCATCGGCGTTCGTGTTCGAGCTGTCGAAGGTCGGGCTCGATGCGGTGCGTGCACGCATGGTTTCGAACCTGCGCAATGTCGACGAGAGTCTGGCGGACCGCGTCGCAAAGGGGCTCAACATCCCGCTGCCTGCGGCATCCAAACCTGCGGCGCCGGTGATCGACCTCGAGGTTTCACCGAAGCTGCGGATCGTGGGAAACATGAAGAAGACGCTCGAAGGCCGCGCGGTCGGCATCTTGATCGCGGATGGCTCGGACGGTGCAATCGTTCAAGAACTGCAAAAGGCGGTGAAGAGCGCCGGTGGAACTCCGAAGCTGATCGCGCCCAAGGTCGGGGCCGTGAAGCTGAAAGACGGAAGCTCGATCGCGGCCGATGGCCAGCTGCAAGGCACGCCTTCGGTGATGGTGGACGCGATCGCGGTCGTGCTGTCGAAAGAAGGCACCGACTTGCTGCTCAAAGAGGCGGCTGCGGTGCAGTTCGTGATGGATGCGTTCGGTCACCTGAAAGCGATCGGGCACACGCCGGAGGCGAAGCCGCTGCTCGACAAGGCCGGCGTGCAACCAGACGCCGGTGTCGTCTCCGTGCAGAACGGTTTCATCGAGGCGGCGAAGCAACGCTTCTTCGATCGCGAGCCGAAGGTGCGGATCCTGGCATGAGTGGATCCTGAGAATTGAAAGCGGCTCGATCACGGAGTCCGTGGTCGAGCCGCTCGTTCAGCGGTTTCTCAGTTTCCTGCTGCGATCGCCGCGGTCCAGACCGGTGTGAACTGCAATCCCGCGCAGCCCGGCGTGCTCGCGCCCCCACCCGGCGGGGTCGCTGGCAGCGGTTGCGTTTGGCAGTCGGGCCGCTTCACGCCGTTCACGACTAGCTCGCCGCGGACGGCCGCATCGGGACCGATCGTGAGCGTGAGCAGCACGCCGGCCTCGTCGTAGCCTGTCATGTCGAAGCCGTGGATGCCGTAGGTGGACTCGAAGACTGCTGCGTCGACGAGCGAAGCGATGATGCTGCCGTGCAAGTCGTACGCGACTTTCACCGTACCGAGGCTGCCATCCGCTGCGGCCGCCGCACTCAGCTGCATCGGCCACTTGCCGTCGATCCGGTTGTCGTCGCTGCGAAGTGTGAGCTCGCCGCTGACCGAGATCGTCGGAAGCGACTGAGCCGGTCCGAAGTCGGAGCTCTCGAGCACGGCACACGCGCTGCCCGACGGCGCAAACTGCGCGCTCAACTTCGTCGCCGCCGCGCCCGCGCCGGTCAGCTGTAGTTTGGTCGCGTTGAAGCGATCGACCCCGTCTTTGACGCTGAACTGATCGACCGCTTGGTCGACGCGGGCGCCAAACCCACTTCCGCTGATCGGATCATTGGTGCAGCTCGTGCTCGCGGGCCACTGCGCGACTGGACCCGGATTGATCGCGCTACTGGTAACGCTGCTGCTCGAGTTGTTCGAGCCCGCGGGTTCCGGCCGTTTCAAGCCGACGCCCAGCTGGCCTGATTGACCGAGCTTGGAAAACGTCAGATCGAACTGAACACTCTCGAGGACCGCGCTCGGATCGCTGTCCAGGCTCGCTTCGAAGCTGCCTTCGAGCTCCGCCGCTTTTCGCGACGCGTAGATTCGCGCGACGTTCGGACCCTTCGCGCGAAGCGTCGCATCGAAGCGCTCGTCGAATGCTCCCCCGGCCGTCGTGAGCTGAACGGTCACGTCGAGGTCGACTGTGTCGGGACACGCAGTCGCTGATTCTCCAGAGCCGATCGCGATCTCGGGCCCGCCGCTATTCCCGCTCGACTTCGGACTCCGATCGACGAAATGAGCCTCGCCACCCGACCGAGGCTCGACGTCGACCGTCAGTGTGCCCATGCCGGACTCGGGAGCGAACGTCACGCCATCCCGGTCGAGCCACTCGAACGGAGTCTGTGCGTGATCATTCGCGAGCGCGAGGATGTCCGCCGCGCTGAAGCCGAGTGGACTCTCCGCATCCAAGCTCGCGAGCTTCGTTTTAGTCTCGTCGCACGAGCCACCGGACGCTTCGCCGACGTTGGGGATTTCCGGATCGGGATTCGCCGGGTTTCCCGTGCTGGTTCCCACACACGCCGAGGCCAGACCGGCGAGCAGCGCACTCATGAGTTGCCAGGGTCGTCGTCGCATGACTCAGTTCTCCTTCACCGAAAGCGGGAACATCTGCAGGTTCACTTGAACGATCCGGGAGGCGTCCGGCCCCGCCGTGTACAGCTGAAGCAGTTCTTCGCGGAAGCGTTCGAGCCGTTGCTTCAGCTCGTCGATTTGCGCGCCGCTCAGACACAACGTGAGCGCGGCGATCTCCCGCTCGTCGCGCGGAACCGCGTCGAGCGCTGCGGCGGCGCGTTCCAGCATGCTGCGGTGATAGCTGACGACGTGATGGCCGAGCGGACCGTCCGGAGTCGTCACCAGTGGATCGCGCTGGACCAAGCGGTCATTTGCATCGCGTTCCACCAGCCCGAGCTCGAGTAGGGTTGCGAGCGCACGTTCTGCTTCGCGTGGCGAGATCGCGGGCATGAGCTGCTTTGCGATCCAGCGCGGATCGTCTTTGAAGTCTTTGTGTGCGATCAACTCACGCAGCGCCGGCAGGTACCACGACGAGTGGTAGGACTCTTGCGCCGCGTCGAGCTTGTAGACTTTGCGATACCGCGGGAAGCGGCGCAGGCGTTCGTAGGCGCGGCCGCGGTCGGCCGCAGTCTTCGCTTGGTTGAAGGCGACGAGCTCGCAGAAGTACTCGGCGGCTTCGGCGCGTAAGCCCGCCGCATCAGCAAACCGTGCAGCCATCGGCTGCGTGAGGTTGCGCGTTCCATCCATCACTAGCTTGAGATAGTTCGGCGAGCGCAGTCCTGCACGCTTCGAGAACGCACGAAGTGTGACCGCCTGCCCACCTGCTTTCCCGGCGTCGTAGTAGGCGCGGAGGAACTGGCGATAGTCGCGGAAGGCAAACACATCGACTGCGGCGCGGCGGCTCACCTGCCCAGATTGTCTCGAGCTGCCTGGCCGCGCCAGCCATGGGGTTACGTTTGTGAATACGGCGAGTATTCAAAACGGCCGAGGTGTCTGCACCATTGTTCAACAATTACAAGGGAATAGCGATGAAGCGCTGCCTACGAAAATCGCTGTCGCGCCGGTTTTGAGTATTCAGCCGGAGGCCGGTGGGCTGACTCGCGGCGTCAAACGCGCGTTGGCGAGCTGAGTTTCGCGGCCAACTCTCTCGCGTAGCTCACCGCTCTTCGCGTCGAACCCAACATCTCTCGCTCCGCTACGAACAACGCGTCCGCACCGAGCTCCGGAATCAAACCCGCACGTTCGAACGTGCCGTACATCCCAGGCCTCACACCGCACAGCAACAAGCGGCCACCCCGCTTTCGTGCTTCGTTCGCCACGTTCACGATCGCCTGTGCAGTCGTCGCGTCCAAGTTGTAGGCCTCCTGAACCCGCAACACGATCACTCTCGCACGCGAATCGAGCAGCTTGATCAACTCCGCGTGCAACTCCTCGGCCGCCGCAAAAAACAACTCGCCTTGCAAGTTCAACACCGTGATCAGGTCCGCTTGCGCCGGCTGAAAGTCGCCCGACTCGCGCAAGCTCCCATCGTGCCCCATCCAGAGCACACGCAGCTTGAACCCCTCGGCACGCCGCAGCGCGAAGTACACCGACACCGCGATCCCGATCAGCAATGCCGTCTCGAGATGCTCGACGAAGAGCACGCTCGCAAACGTAGTCAGCAGAACCGTGCGATCCCCCGTCGTCGTGTCGAACAGTACCTTCAACCGCGCGACGTCGACCAGCTTCAGCCCGATGTGCACGAGCGTCCCGGCGAGCGCTGCGATCGGAATGACGTTCGCGACCGGCGCGAACACCAACACCAACACCGCGACGAGTAGACCCGAAGCGATGCACGACATGCGCGTGACTGCACCCGCCTCGTAGTTCACGGCCGTGCGGCTGAACGAACCCGACGACGCAAAGCCACCGACGAGCGCCGCACCGAGATTGCAAAACCCTTCGCCGACCAGCTGCCGGCTCGCATCGAACTTGTGTCCCGCGCGCGCCGCGAGCGTCTTTCCGACTGCGATCGCTTCGACCGCACCCATCAAGCCGATCGCGAGCGCCGGTCCGATCAACGCCCGCGCTCGCTCGAAGTCGATATGCGGCAGGCGCAAACCCGGCAACTGACGCGTCAGCGGCTCGATGTCCCGCACGACGCGAACTCGTTCGCTCGCACCCGCGCGATCGAGCCCGAGCCACCACACGATCGCAGTCACGATCACCATCGCGAGAAACGGCGCCGGAACCCTCCGTCCGAAGCGAGGCTCGAGCCGCTGTAATCCCCGTACGAGTACGAGCGTGAGCAATGCCAACCCCGCGGTCACCAGGTGGATCCCCTCGAGAGATCGCAACAAGCGCACCAGGTCGAATGCGGCGCTCTTCGGAGGCACGAAGCCCCATAAGTCCTTCGCGATCTGCGCTTTCTCGATCCCGAGAAACGAGGGCAGCTGATTGATCACGATGTACACGCCTGCACCCGCCGTGAAGCCGATCAACACGGGCTCGCTCACGAACCGTGCGAGCGTTCCCAGCTTCACGTAGCCGGCGACGATCTGAACCACGCCCATCACCAACGTCAGCAAGACGACCGAACCGATCGGATCGCCGTTTGCTCCGAGCACCGCTGCGTGTGCCGCGAGCATGACTACGATCGCGTTCGTGGGGCCGTTGATCAGGAACTCGGAGCTGCCGAATGCAGCCCCCAGGATCGCCGCGATGATCGCGGTCGAAAGCCCCGCGGACGGTGGAAAACCCGCGACTAGCGCGTATGCCATCGCCTGCGGCACCGCAAACAGCGCGACGGTCAGCCCGGCGATGAAGTCGGGCCGGGCATACTCGCGGCGATAATCGCGCAACGTTCGCAGGAACGGAAAGAGCCGTTCGAGCAACGGTTCGGTCGTGCGCGGCTCTGTACCCAGCGCCGCGGGGAATAACGAATCAGGTGCGGGTGGCGGCTGAGAACGTGTGGTCATCGCGCGACTTGCGGGGGCCGGGAGTGTCGGACACTCGCAACCCGCCCGCAAGCGCGCGCGCGACGGTCAAACCCGTCAAACCCGAGATTCGCCTTCGAGCAGTCGATCGGCTTCTGCGAGCAACTTCGGCACGCCCATCCGCGCGGCGCTCGCCCGGGCTTGCCGCGCGAGCGACACCGCGCGGCGACGCTGCTGGTCGCCGCCGTGCGCTGCCAGGCACGCCGCGAGCTGCAACCGGGCTTCGGCTGCACGCAAGCCGTAGCCCGCGCCGTCGCTGCGGCGGATCGCAGCCTGGAGATGCGTCATCGCAGCGGCAGTGCGGCCGAGCGTGAGCGCGAGCATTCCCAGCAACTGTTGCGTCGAGCCTTCGCAGTAGAGCGCGACGTGGCCGGCGAATCGCTCCGGGTAGCGAGACAACAATCGGTACAGCACTTCCGCGTGATCGATCGCGCCGAGCGTCATCGCGGCACGCGCGAGATGCCCGAGCGTGCCGACAAAATCGCGGTCGACGGGAAGCGCCATGATCTCCTGCGGCGACAGCGCAGTCAGACGCACGCGCGCTTCGGTGCGAGCGTTCGGATCGGCGCCGTGCTCTGCGATCGCTGTCCACGCGCGCACTTTCATCGCCCAGATGCTCGGCGGATCGAACGGACTTACCGCGAGTGCTTGCCGCGTATCGTCGTCGATCGCGGGCGCCTGTCCGAGCTCCATCCACACGACCGCTCGGTCGAATGCGCGAAACGGGCCGTAGCCGATGATCGCGTAACGCACCGCGCGCTGATGCAAGCGGTCGAGTGCCGCGAGCAGCTCTGCGCTCGGATCCGCGTTGATGCGCGCCAAGAGCTTCCAGCGTTCACTGTGCCAGGTGAGCTCGACGTGCCGCAGCTCGTGACAAACGGTGTAGACGCGTTCGAGCGCCGCATCGAGCTGCGAGCTGCCTTCGCGTTGCAGTGCTTCGATCGCGCGATGAATCTCGAGCTCGGCTCGGACGATCGGCAGCCGTCGCGGATGCTCGCGCGCCAGCTGATCGAGCTCAGCGTGTACGACGTCGATTTCGCTCATCACTTCCGAGCCACCGATCAGATACCGCTTACACAGCAGCGCAGCCGTCAGCGCCACAAACGACTCCGACGTGCGCGCGAGCGAGAGCGCTTGTTCGCTCAACGTGCGGCTGCGCTCGAGGCTGTAACAGTCTGGCGCCACGCACGACATCGTCGCGAGTCCGAGCGCGCGCGACTCGACCTCATCGGCGGGCAGAATCGTCAGCGCATGCTGGAGCGCCGCGTGTGCGCCTGGCAAAGGTTCGAGCCCCGGATGCGCATTCAACATGTAGGCGGTCTGAACCAGGATCGCACCGTCGTTGTGCTCGCGCGCCAGGCGAAGCGCACGCTGCAAGATGCCGACGTATTCGATATGCGCGCAGCCGCGCGCGTGGACCGAGCTCCACAACAGCAAGTTCATCCGCAGGCGCGGGCTCGGGTCGCGCATCAACGCGAGCGCTTCGAGCGCGTGCCGCAAGTAGCGTACGACGTCTGGATTTCCGTAGACCGAGACCGAGGCGGCGCCCGCGGCCGCGCGACAAAACTCGACCGTCTTGCGCAAGTCGCTTTCTGGAAGTGCGGAGTACGAGTGATAGGCGAGCTCACTCGCCGGCACCGTTTCACCCGCGTTCGCACGCGTTTCGAGGGCGCTCGCGATTCGCATGTGCCAGCGGCGACGCTGAGCCGCGGGCAGGGCGTCGTACAACACCGAGCGCAACAACTCGTGTCCGAATGCAAACGCGGTTGCGGACTCGGGTGCAGCGACGACGACTTCGGCATCGAGCGCGTCATCCAGACTCGCCATCAACGCCGCGGGATCGCGATCGGTGATCACCTGCAAGAGCGAGAGCTCGAAGCTGCGGCCGATCACGGCGGCCGCCGACAACACACCGCGCGCTTCTGCGTCGAGCCGCGCGACACGCTGCCGGATCAACTCGAGCGCCGCGTGATCGAGCGTGAGCGCGCTCGCGTCCGGTCGCTCGAGGTCGCGCATCTGGCGTGTGAGCTCGACCATGAAAAATGGGTTGCCCTCACTCTTCGTGAAGACCGCGTCGCCCAGAGCACCGGTCGGATCATCGAGCACAGCCGACACGTACTTCGCGACGTCTTCGTGCCGCAGTCGCTCGACCGTGATCCGTTCGCACTTGCCGTGACCGAGTACGCGCGGTAGCCGCGACTGCAGCGTCGGATCGTTCACGGGCGGCCGCAAGGTCGCGAGCACGAGGATTCGCGTGCGTCCGATCTCGTCGAGCAGGTACGTCAGCAGCTCGAGCGAGCCCGCGTCCGCACGGTGAAGATCTTCCAGCACGAGCACGCGCGGCATTTGTTCGGCCGCAAATCGCAGCGCTCGCACGATCGCTTCGAACCCGTGATGGCGCCCCGGCCCGATCACGTCGAACGCGTGCTTCGACGTCGTCGGCTGCGGCGCGGCGTCGCCGAGCAGCGCGTAGACGTCGTTTGCCGATGGGCCGATCGCGGACTCGAGCTCCTCGCGCGAGTACGCCCCGAGAATCTCGCGCAGTACGCGAATCCACGGCGCGAGCGGGGGCGTGTCACCCCCTTCGCGGCAAAAGCCCCACGCCACGCGGAGCTGCGGTGCCGATACGTCGCGCTCGAACGTTTCGACGGCGCGCGTCTTGCCGATGCCCGGTTCGCCCATCAACAAGCACGCGCGACCGTACCCTGCGCGCGCGTCCGCGAGTGCGCGATGCAAGCGATCGAGCACGCTGTCGCGACCGACGAACGGCAACGCTGCGTCGGACGGCAAGTTGAGCACGGTCGTGCTCGGTCGAGGCGCACGTACGATCACGACCTCGCCGACGAATCGATAGCCGCGACCGTAGACAGTCGTCACGAGCTCGGGCGTGCCGCGCCGCTGATTGAGCGTCTTACGAAGCCGCGCGACGGCCACGGTGATCGCGTTGTCGGCGACCGCACGGCGCTCCCAGACTTCTTCGACCAGCTGATTTTTAGTGACGAGCTGGCCCGCACTCCGTACCAGGCAAAACAACACCTTCAGCACGAGCGCGTCGGCTTCGACGAGCGCGCCGCCGTGCCGTAACTCCGAGCCTTCCGCGTGCAGCTCGAAGTCCCCGAAACGATAGACCAAGTCGGTCTGGCCGCCGGGTGCAGGCGCTACAGCTTCGAAATTCAACGTGCGTTCCTTCTGACGACGGCTTTCCCAGCACGCAGGCTGCGTGAGAATGCTTTCTCGTTTCTGGAACGTCCGGCTGCTTGGCGCAAGCTTTGCGCAGCCTTTATTCCGTCCCCTTCATTTCTTCAGTCATTTTGAGAACGGCCGCTGCGTCCCAGGCATCCGCGTGTTCGCCCGGTGCCATGTAATAGGAGTGCGCCCAACCTTTGTCGCAGTTCGGCCACGCCCAGTACTGCGTGTTGCCGACCATGGTCGGCCCCATCTTCGCGTCGCAGCCGTGCATCATTGCGTACGGAGAGATGTTCGATTTATCCGCGAACATCTCGCGCATCTCCGGCGAGAGCGCCATGCCGCCGCCCTTCTCGAGCTCCTGTTGGCCGACGATGCACGACAAGCGATTGCTGCAAGCCGGGCAGCCGCCGCCGACGATCAACTGAATGCCCTTCAGCCGATCCTGCAGCTTCGGATCACACGCGAACTGCGAGAGATAGGCTGCGCCCCACGAACCGCCCTGCGACCACATGCCGCGGATGCTGAACTTGGTGCCGAACGTGTTGTAGACCCAGTCGATCGTTTCATACAGGTGCGGCAGATCCGTGCCGTTGTCCTCGCGTCCCCACTGCGTCCCGACTGCCTTGGGCACCGCGACAATGACGTTGTGAGAGTCGATCAGCTTGTGGATCGCGAACGCGTTCATCGTGAACGCAACCTTTTGGGCTTCTTGCAGCGTGCCGTGGAGGAACAGGAAGAACGTGACGGAAGCGCCTTCGTGCGCGCACGGATATCCGATCACGACGTCGCGGTTGCTGATCTTGACAGTCTGCGGAGCTGCGCCGAAGCCGCCAGCGAGGTTGCCGCACTTCAAGCCCGGCACGTCGACCATGGGCTTGCTCGGATCGCCGTCGAGCGGGCCGTTGAACGGCGCCAGTGGCATCGCCATCGGCATCATCGCGGGAGGCGGTGGCGGCTGGTTGCCGGGTGCAGCTCCCGGCGGCGGAGTCACCGGGCCAGCGCCGGCAGCGCCCGTGGGTTTCGCTGGTGTGTTCCCTGGCGGGACCCCACCTGGATTCGCTGCACTGCCCGCAACGCCAGATCCGCTCTGCGTGGGTGCGCTTCCGGCGGTGCTCGAGCTCGGGGTCGTCGGGACCTTGCTGGTGTCGACGATCGGATCCGTTCGGCCGTCCTTGTCGGACGAGGAGTCGCCACTACAGGCTGCGAACGCGCACGCGGCAGCCAGTGCAGCTGCGAGCGGCAGGGTGAATCGATCTGTCGTGGCCGTGGTAAAATCTGTCAGGCTCATGGAACGCCCAGCCTTTCTGGACGACACTCTCGAGACGGCGCGCGCGAAGCTCGGGCTTGGCGATGAGGTGTCGCAGCCACTCAGATGCCTCGAATGCGCTCCAGGGATCCTTTCCGGATCCTGACATGTCAGATTCGACCTCGAGTGGGCTTGGGCCAGCGAATGGCGGAGCGGGCCGCTGGCCTACCAATTCTTGGATTTGGACACGTACTTGCCGCTCGCGAATTCCCCGCTCGGATCGAGGAACGCGGTCTTTCGATCGGTCTCACCGGCGAGGTGCCAGCGCAACCACGCGATCAGCGCGGGCAAGCCTTGGCGCGCAGCAGCGATGTGATCGACCCCGGTCATGATCGTAATCCAAGCAGGCGCCGTTGCGTTGGCGTAGTCGAGCTGGGTTTTTTCGACGTTGTCGAACTGATCCATCTCGGAGCAGATGAACGCGACAGGGTGGGTCAGGCGTTTTCCTCCAGAACCAGTCGTCGGCGCATTGATGTCGCCCGCCATGTCGAGCGAACCACCGGCCACGTGAATAGTCGTCGTCAGGCGCGGGTCGGGGCCGACTAAAAACGAATCGGCAGATCCGATCGAGTGACCTTCGAGTGCGATCTTGCTCCTGTCGAGCTTGCCGAAGAACTCACTGCTCTGACCCGACGGACCTCCCCGCAGGTTCTGCATGGTTGGGAACGGGCCGGGCGCAGTAGTCGTCATGACAGGAGGCAGCCGAGGCGGAGCGGCGCCCGCGGTTGAGCCGCTGGCACCCGCGGCCGGTCCGTCTGCGCCGGCATTGGATCCGGATGCGCCAGACGCACTCATTCCGGCGCCGGTACTCGGGCTGCCACCGATTCGCGAGCGCTGCCGCCGACTCCACTCGCAGATCTACCAGCCACACTCGCGCCGGCGGCCGATGACCCGCCGGCCGCTGCGCCTTGTCCGCCGTGACCTGCTTCAGCGGAGCTAACCGCACCTGCCGCAGGCGTTCGGGCGGTTATCGGGGCTCCACTTGCACCCGCTGCGCCCGCGGCGGCAGGACTCGGTGATGTATTCGACGAATCGCTCTGACACGCGTTCGTTACGCTGCAGACGATCGACGTGAGTGAGATCGCGAGCGCACGAGATCGCACGCGGCCGTGTGCTTTCGTTTGTAACTTGCTGCAGTCCGACATGATCGGGCCGAGGCTAAGTCCGGATCGACTGGCAATCCTGTCCACTTCATGACGAGTTTCCGTTGGTGGCCGAACCCAGCCTGCAGCTAACGGCTGCAAGCAGCACTCGGAGCGTCAGGTCCGAAGGTTGGGAGCAGCAACGCTCTGCTTGCCGAGTGTGCAAATATGGGCGACACCAAGAGCGTGGCTTTGATCTTTCGTTTCGACGATTTCGAGCTCGATGCGGAGCAGCTCGAGCTTCGCCGCGCGGGCGAGCTCATCCGAGCCGACGCGTTGGTGTTGCGTCTCTTGCGTTGTCTCGCGCGCAATGCCGGCCGACTCGTATCGAAGGACGAACTCGTCGCGCAGGTCTGGAACGCGCACGTCGTCGCGGACAACGCGATCACGGTTGCAGTCGCACGACTACGCAAGACTCTGGGTTCCGGTAAGAACGATCGGCACTACGTCACGACGATGTACGGGCGCGGCTATCGACTCGAGTGTGAAGTCACCGCGATCGAAATACACGATCGCCCGCCGTCGTTGCTCGTGCGTGCGCACGAATCGGCGCCGCCTTTCGTCGGCCGCGACCGCGTTCTCGCGAGCTTGACGCAAGCGCTCATGCAAGCCTGCGATCGGCGCGGCACTGCGTGCGTCGTGCTCGGCGAACCCGGCATCGGAAAGAGCCGCGTCCTCGAAGAGCTCGCGCGTGAAGCGACGGGCAGCGAAGTTCGAGTGGCGTGGGGTTACTGCCGCGAGACGGGCGACACTCCGCCGCTCGATCCCTGGCTGCGAATCTTGCGCGAAGTATTGGTTCAGACGCCAACTGCCTCACTCGAAGCGAACTCGCTCGCACCGGCAGCGACGCAACTGAGCGAGCTCCTCAACGAGCACGATGCGTCGCTTCAAAACCCCGCGACGGTGGATCGGCGCTTCTTCGAAGGTGGGACGCGACATCGCACCTTGGACATTCTCGCACGTTCGTTTGCGGCTGCAGCCGACGCCACGCCATGGCTCTTCGTTCTCGAAGACATCCACCGTGCCGACGCCGGCTCGCTGGAATTCTTGGCGTACCTGCTCGATGAGCTGCGACGCACGCGTATTCTCGTCGTGGCCACTGCGCGCCCGGCACCGGTTCGGCGCACTGGCGGAGCGTCGACGATGTTGATGCGCGTGCTCGGGCACTCGAACTGCCAGCGCATCACGCTCGATCGGCTATCGCGCGAGCACGTGAACACGTACGTGGCGGCGGTGCTCCAGGACGAAGATGGACACCTCGCCAATGCCGTCTACGACAAGTGCGAAGGCAATCCGTTCTTCATGGCCGAGTTGTCGCGGCGATTGAAAGCGACGGACCGCCCGCAACCGGAAGCTCTGAGCGTGCCGTCGGCTGCGCTCGATATGCTGTGGCAACCGATCGCTCGCCTCGATGCAAAGATGCGTCGCGTGTTGTCGGCCGCCGCGACGCTCGGTCGCAACTTCGAGCTCTCGCGTCTGCAAGCCGTGGTGGATGGCGAGCCGAGTGAGCTGATCAGCGCTCTCGACGAGGCGCTCGCAACCGACTTGGTGATCGCTGCACCGGGTTCGATGACCGCATTCGCCTTCGGCCACGAGCTCTTGCGAAGTGTGCTCTACGATGCGCTCGAGCCGGCGGAGCGCCGCGGCTGGCACTTGCGGATCTGTCATGTGTTAGAGCGCTGCCGCACCGCGGGTGAACCCATCCCTCCGAGTGATCTCGCGCATCACTCGTATTCCGCGCTGCCGGACAGCGACCCGCGCAAGACGATCGAGCACTGCCGTGCCGCGGCCGCTGCTGCAGCTGCGCGCTTCGCGAACGTCGACGTCGTTCGTTACATGAAGCAGTCGCTCGAGGCGCTCGACTTGATCGACGGCGCGAGCATTCGGCTGCGGATGAACTTGTTGTTCACGATTGCGCTGTACGCCCGCGGCTGTGATCCCGAGGAGAGCATCCGGGCGTTGAACGAGGTGTTGCGGCTGGCGAACGAGCGATCGGATGCGCCCGAGCTGGTGCGTGCGGGTTGCATGCTCAACGTCCACGTCGGCTACAAACCGCTCGGTGATCCGACTGCCCCGCTCCTGCGTGCACTCGAGTTGCTTCGCGAGGACAACGCGGCGCTGCGCTCGATCGCCCTGGTAGGTTTGGCCTGTTCGGCTCCGCAGTGTTACTCCGCGACGCGCCAGCGAGCATTGTTCGCGGAAGGAGTTCCACTTGCGCGCGCTGCCGATGCACCGACGTCGCTGTACGCGGCGCTCACCTATCAGCTGTGGGCGACGGGCGGTCCGGCCGAACCCACCGAGACCGCCGAGCTGTTGCGAGAGCTCGAGCTCCTCGCCCGCGATCATCCGAAGAAGATGCCGCTGCTCCCGCTCGATCTCGCGATGTATCGTGGATTCGCAGCGCTACAGCAAGGCGATCAGATCCGTGCGACGACCGCGTTCGAGCACGGCGCGTCCCGAGCGCGTTGGTTTGGGAAGGGTGAGCTCGGCTGGCACATCGAACGCGCGCGCGTGATCATGCGAATGAACAGCGGGCAATGCGCCGGTGTGCTCGAAGAGCTCGCGGCACTTCACCGCAAAGCGCGGACGTATTCGATCTTCGGCGCCGCGCCGTTTTGGGCGTTCGATCGCGCTGTGATCGCACGCGAGCTCGACGGCGAAGTCTCCAACGAAACTGCGCTCCGTGCCGCGCTCGCGTATGACAAGACGGAGCCGCCCAGCATCTGGTCGATGAAGGTGAGGGCGCTCGCTGCCGCAGGCTTCAACGACGAGGCATACGCAGCGCTTCGCGCCGTGCCGCCCGAGGCATTGGCCGAGTTGCCGTGCGACACGCACTATCTCGGAACGCTCGGTCATCTCACACGGGCGGCGCTCGCGTTGGGTGCGCGCGAATACTTGGCTGCGCTGTATCCGTTGCTCGCGCGCTTTCCAAACGCGTTTGCGGTCCACGTTTCGGTCGTCTGCGAGGGTTCGATCTCGCAGTTGCTCGGTATGGTCGCCCACGTGCTCGGTCGTCGCGCAGAAGGCATCGCGCACCTCGAACGCGGCATCGCGATGGCCGAACGTGCGGGTTTCTCGATGTCCGCTGCCGATGGCCATCTCGAGCTCGCACGCTGCTTGGCTGCGGACACTGCGGGCGCGCGGTCACCGCGCGTGAAGACGCTCGCGCGCGAAGTGCAGTCCACGGCCGAACGGATCGGAGCGCGCCGGCTGATGCTGGAAGCGACCTCTACGTTGCGGCTCGTGAGTTGAGCGCGCTCGCGACTCTCCGATCCTTTCGGGATCCCAACGACTTTCTGTCGACTTGTCGCGACGTCCGCATCTGTGAGCATTCCAGAAGAACGCTGTAGCAATCCTGTAACGATCTCCATCGGCTAGCCGTGCACTACTCGCGAGCGTGAGCCGCTGCGGGCGACGACGCAGTCACGCGGCCGCGGCTCGTGAACACGCCTCGTGATGGAGATTCCAAGTGAAAAAAGTTAGCAGGCATTCCCGCCATCTCACGCTCATCGCTGCGCTCGTTCTCGCGGGTTGCTCGGACGGCACGACTGAAACTCCAGCCGCTGTGGGCACGTCAGGTGCGGGCGGCTTGACGGCCACCGCCGGTGCCACCGCCGGTGCTGCAGCCGTCAGCGGCAGCGCCGCTGTTTCGGGCAGTCTCGCGAGTGGCGGTGCGGGCGGGGCGACGAAGCCTCCGACTGCAACCGCAGGCGCTCCGGCAGGTGTGACGGCCGGTGCGAGCGGATCGAGCGCGGCAGGGGCACCGGCTGCGGGCGCGCCAGCGGTCGCCGGGAGTGGAGCGGCGGGCGGTCCTGCAGCTGGTAGCGGCGCGACCGCAGGCATGGGAGCGATGCCGCCGTCGACTGCAGGCAAGCTGCCGCGTGTCACGACGACCGATGGGCCCGGTCCGTTCGCCGAAGTCGTGAAGGTCAAGAACACGCCTCCGGGTGGTTGGATGATCTATCCCAAAGACATCGGCAAGGATGGGATCAAACACCCGCTGTTCATCTTCGGGCCCGGCGGTGGAACGACGCCCGATACGTACGAGTCGATGGGGAAACACTGGGATCGCTACGGCTCGTACGGATTCGTGATCTACGTGTTGCCGATGTCGACCGGTGATGGCGCTGCGATGAAGGCCGGCCTCGACTGGTTGATCAAACAGAACGACGAGATGGCGAGCCCGCTCTATCAGAAGCTCGACGTGACGAAGGTCTGCGCGGCCGGTCACTCGCAAGGATCGGTCACGACGTTCGACTTCATGCCGGATGATCGCGTGACCACGACGATTCACATCTCCGGCGGTTCGTTTGACGGGATGGGCCCCTCACATCTATCGAAAGACACGATGTTCTTGTGCGGCCCTGACGGCAGCGCCGACGTCGCAGAGCCCCAGTGCGAAACCGACTTTGCCAACTCCAAGGTCCCCACGTTCTACACGAAGATTCAGGGCAGCTCGCACCTGACGTCAGGGCGCTTGGGTTGGGCCGCGGTCATCGCGTGGATGCTCTGGCACTTGGCCGATCAAGAAGACCAGTGGAAGAAAGAGTTCATCGAACCGACGGGTCAGTTCCAGATGGGCATCTACAAGTCGCAGGTCAAGAACTGGTAGTCGCGGCGTCGCTGCCGTGGGGGGCTCGGTAACTGCTCGAGGAGCGGCCTGCGTCAGTTGATCGATGCATCACTCTCGACCGTCTCGCGATAACGCAACGGCGTCTGACCTGTCCAACGCTTGAATGCTCGGTGAAAGCCCTGCACGTGAGAAAAACCGAGTAGCGCCGTGATCTCGCCGAGCGGCAGAGTACGCATCGTCACGAACCGCAGCGCGAGCTGGCGTCGCAATTCCTCGAGCTGATCCGTGAAGCTCGTGCCTTCCGCCTCGAGCCGCCGAACGAGCGTACGCCGGCTCATATGCAGCTTGCGCGCGACCGAGACCGACGAGGGGCGGCCGTGCCGCAGCTCCGTCGCTATCAGCTGCCGAACGCGAAGCGAGATCGACATCGCCTCGGGCATCGCGGTGTAGAGCGACTCGAGGTGCTCGCAGTGCACCGCATGGAGCAACGGGTCCGAACTTGCGAGCGTGCGATCGAGCCGCCGAATGTCGAACGAGATTCCGTCACTGCCCTGCCCGAAATTGAGTTTCGCTTTGCCGAAGACTCGCTGATGCAACGCGGTCGAATCCGGTAGCTCGTAGCTGAAAGAGCATTCGACCTCTGCGGCAGGATCGAGATGCGGCCGCAAATGGTTTCGGAAGAACGAGCTCAGCGCGAAGTCTGCGACCGCGCGCGGCCACGGCAGCTTGCTCTCGAGCTGGACCAGCGCGCGGTCGCCCGCGACCGTCACTGTCAGCTCGAGCGCGTCGCTGTACAGCCGCGCGTAACGGCGAGCGACCGTCATGCTCTCCCGCAAGGACTGCGCCGAGTGCAGCGCGTAGTCGAGCGGCCCGCTTCCGCCGAGGCACGTCATTTGC
>Ga0193752_1000758_pt1 | contig 29396 bp, 27 predicted proteins | sample H1c1metaG_FD_144924 | JGI IMG/M metagenome (GOLD analysis project Ga0193752, IMG submission 144924) | Soil microbial communities from a riparian zone of the East river system, Colorado, United States - H1c1 | ecosystem: Environmental > Terrestrial > Soil > Riparian zone | place: USA: East River...
TTTACCTTTTCCAGTTGTTCACGCCAACGCGGTTCGTCCAGAAAGATGCCGTTCAGTTCCATCTCGGCGATCGGCATCAGGCAGTTAAATTCCAGATTTGCGACCTCTTCCAGCTTGTCCAGCTTTAGCCGTTCGGCCATCTGTTCCCGAAGTCCGACCATCACCTGCGCGTCAAGAGCGGCGTATTGTAGCTGCGACTGCGACAGTTCGTCCGCGCTCCAATCGCTGATCTGTTCGGTCTTGTCCAGCTCCATTTCAGTAAAAAACTTTGCCACATCGGCCAGCGAATGCCGCCGTTCGCTGTCGCCAGCCGCGATCAGCAAACTCGCCAGATAGGTGTCGAAAACGCCGTTGATCTCGCATCCCAGGTGATGCCGCACCCATTTCATATCGAACTTGGCATTATGTGCGATCTTGATCACCGTCGCGTCCGACAGCAGCGAGCGCAGCGGAGTAAGGTCGGCATTACCGCGACCGTCGCCAAATTTCTTGATATCGACTACATACGTGCTTCGCCCGGTAGAAAGCTGCACCAGACGAAGGTTTCCGCGATATGGGTCGAGTTCCGTCGTCTCCGTGTCAAAGCCGACGTGCTGCTCACGCTTCAACTCTTCGCAAGCCTTCTTCAGCGCCGCCGCGTCCGTCACATATTGAAAATTGATCGACAGAGATCGTTCAGGTGTCATCGGTTTCACTGATTATATCACCTGAAGTTTGGAGTTCCAGCTTTAGCTGGCAGAAGTCTATAAAAGCCTGCGTTAGCGGGTGGATTCTTTGCGAAACAAAATCACCTTATTTCCCGTTTACCTCACAGTTATCTTTATAGGAGAAACATAATAATGAAATTGATCCCGATCTTCGTTTTTTGTTTAATGTTTGCGACATCTGACTTTGGGCAGACGACGGGAAAAATCGGTAAGGCCGAGGCGGAATTGATGCAGCTAGAGCGTGACATCGGACAGGCTAATATCAGGCGTGACAAAGCATTTTTCCAGCGGATCGAGGCGGACGAGTTCATTTTTACCGATTCCGGCGGCGGCATCACGACCAAAGCCGAGGACGTAGCCAGCCTCGACAAACCGGCCGGAGCATTCAACCTGGTAAGCTATGACGTTGACGAGATGAAGGTCACCATTTACGGCAAGACAGCCGTCGTCACCGGACGCACGACAACCAAGTCTGTCAGCAAAGAACGCGAGATCACCAACCGCAGCCGCTTTACCGACGTATTCGTGAAGCGTGACGGCCGCTGGCAGTTGGTCGTCGGCCACGCGTCCCGCATTCGCGATCCGCAGCCTGCCGCTACTCAGTGAGCTTCATGTTGTTTCGTGTATTTAGTGGGGCCTTAGCCTTAAGAAACCTTTAAAACAAACCACAAAATTACACGAAACAACACAAAATAATTTGATCTGATCTATCGCTCGCCCTCACTCTATTTGCAACTTTTGTGAAAAAAGAGCATCTTATAGAGGTAGTCCTTCTCTTTAGCACTGCTTGCAGTGTACTCGTCAAAGACGGTTTTTGGATAGGTTGAGAGCAGGTTTTTTAATCACAATAGAAGTCGCTCTAGCATTTTTTTGAGCAATCCGAACCCGACCTTCGTCGCACACCGTTTTTCTGCGAAGCCATTCGATTCGACACTTCTTTTCATCATTCCCGTTTTTAGAGGGAATAAGGTAAATAATTTAATGTCAACGAAACTTTACGTAGGAAATCTTTCATTCAACACAACGACGCAGGATCTGGAAACGATGTTTGCAGAATCAGGCACGGTTCAATCGGCAAATCTTATCGAAGATCGCGAAACGGGCCGCTCACGCGGATTTGGCTTTGTCGAAATGTCGACCGCAGAAGAAGCACAAAAGGCCATCGCGTCATTTGACGGCAAAGAGATCGACGGACGCAGCCTTAAGGTAAACGAAGCAAAGCCCCGCGAAGATCGCGGCGGCAGCAACGGCGGTGGCGGCCGCGGACGCTACTAATAGACGAAAGTCGATAGATCGCGTTGCCCCCGGTTAAACAAATTAGCCGGGGGCATTCTAGATTTTTACGACGACGGCAATTTAAGAGAAAATAAGATCTATGAAAGAAGAATTAATAGAAGTGATGGGCGTGGTGGTTGATAAGCAGCCGAACGCATTTTTCAAAGTACAGCTAAACGACACGGAACACATGGTCCTCGCGACCATCTCAGGCCGCATGCGCCGCAACCGCATCCGCATCCTGATGGGCGACCGCGTCGACATCGAACTCTCACCCTACGACCTAACCAAAGGCCGCATCACCTACCGGCATAAGTAAGCGTATCGGCTGCTGGACGCTCGGTATCGCTTTTGAAAAATCCCTCGTCAATAAAACTGCCGTCGGCAACCTTTTCAGCGCTTACAGAAGGATGTAGTCGCACGAAATTGCGCCAAATCGGAAATATAGGTTTGCGGGAATCGGGAATTCGGCTATACTAGGCGTGAGTTTGCCTGGAACCTACACTTATCAAACGATAAGAGGGAAGCAAGCGAAAGAGGATTCGGGGCCTGATCCAGAGGCCGAGAAACAGATTTTTGAAGGTCGAGCACGATTTTTTATAACAAAATATGTGCTCCCTTGTTTTGAAGGGCCGAACTGCTCTTCACGGAAAAAGATTCCCTGCGTGATACAAACCAACTCTAGGTGCACCGGTTCATTCCGGTTCCCTCAAAGAACAGTAAAACACTACGCAAAATCCGCATTGACGGCTTAGCAAGCTGCTCGTGTGTCTGTCTATAGATCCGCTCGCTTCGTATTCCGCCCAATAACTACCCGGCCGACTCAGATTTTAAAAGATTTGAGGACCCCTATTTTATGTCTAAAGAAATGATCATCAGCGTTAATGGGCGCGAAAAGAAGATCGCAATACTCGATAACGGAAAAGTTACCGAGTTTTATATCGAGCGCGGCGAGGAAAACACAGGTATCGCCGGCAACATTTATAAAGGCCGCGTCCAACGCGTCCTACCTGGAATGCAGTCGGCATTCGTCTCCATCGGCCTCGAACGCGACGCCTTTCTATATGTCTCGGACTTTTTTGACGAAGAGGAAGAGATCGAACGCATCGTAATGGAAAAGGGCAAGCAGATCTCGCCCGAGGACGCCAAACGCGAAGCGAACGATAAGATCGACCGTGCCCGCATCGACCGTGAAAAGGCGATGGAATCGGCCCAGGAGATCGCCGAACCAATAGCCGAAAGCGGCGAAAAACTTGCCGAAGAACCAGTCGCCGAAGAGTCGCGCGATGCCGGGAAACGGAGCCGTGGTCGTCGCGGCGGACGCGGCCGTAATGATCGCAACGACGAACGCCCGGCAGTATCGGAATCGGAACCACAGGAATTAGGCTCCGCCGAACCTCCGGCGATCGAGTTTGATGACTCCGGCTTTGAACGCATCAGCGACGATGAAGATACCGGCGAACTGTTCAAGGATGCATATATACAGGAAATGATCGTCGATCAGGTCCGGGCTATCGAATTCGATATGGAAGATTCGACCGAGGCCGCAGTCGGCTCTTTGTTGGGTTCTGTGTCCGGTTCGGCGGGTGGTTTTGAACGCATCGCTGACGAAGACGAAGATGCTCCGGCAGAGAGCGGCAAAAAGGCCAAGCCGAAATCGGGCCGTTCGCGCGCTAAGAAGTCTGACGATGGCGAAGCGGAAGAAAAGAAACCCGCGCGCAAAAGCCCGGCAAAACCAAAGGCTGAAAAAGCTAAAAAATCTCCGGCAAAATCCAAAAAGGCTGCCGCTGCAGCCGAAGGCTCCGATGGCGAATCGGAAGGTTTAGCCGATGGCGAGGCAAGCGTCCGTGAATCCGACGAAACAGCCGCGATGGCGGTTCGACGAGGCGGCCGAGGCCGTCGGCGTGGCGGCAAGGGCCGTAAAAAGGAAGACGGAGATGCTCTCGGCGAAGGTTCGGAAGGAGATGAGCAGGATGGCGACGCGATCGAGGGCGATGGCGACGAAGTTTTAGAAGCCTCAGATGCGTCCAACGATGGAGAACAGCCGGTCGAGGTTCAGGAGCCGGAAGTCACCGCCGAAGAAACACCGGAAGCATCGACCGAAGAGCCAAAAGAAACGGCACCTGCCGAAGGCGAACGCGAGCGATCACGCGGCGGGCGTGACAATAATCGCGGCCGCGACAACAAGCGTCGTGACAGCCGGCCCGAAGGTGAAACTCAGCAGCGCGATAATCGCAATGCGGAAGCCCCGCGTGACAACCGGACCGACAATCGCGGCGGGCGAGACAATCAGCGTGACAGCGGTAGACGCAACGACAGAAACGATAGAAACGATCGCGGCGGACGTGACCGCGCTCCTCAGCCGACCATCTCAGATCTGCTTCGCGAGGGACAAGAAATTCTCGTCCAGATCGCAAAGGAACCGATCGCGAAGAAAGGTGCGCGTATCACGTCACACATCGCGTTGCCGGGCCGGTTTTTGGTATATATGCCGACGATCGAACATGTCGGCGTTTCGCGAAAGATCGAATCCGCCAGCGAACGAGGACGGCTTCGCACGCTGATCCAGCGAATTCGTGCCGAGGAAGATGTTCCGTCGGGCGGATTTATCGTCCGCACAGCGGGCATCGGTATTTCCGAAGAAGACCTTCGTCAGGACGCTCGGTATCTCGTCCGCACGTGGGTCGATATCAAGAAAACGTCTGAGAAAGCGAAATCGCCGGCGATGGTGCATCAGGATCTCGATCTTGTACAGCGTCTGCTTCGCGATCAGCTTTCGGACGATTTCTCGGCCATCCGCGTCGATAGCGAAGAGGAATATTTGCGTACGGTCGAGTTTATCAACCGCATCCAGCCGAAACTGGTAAATCGCGTGAAGCTTTACACCCGCGAAGACCCGATCCTCGAAACCTACGCGGTTCAGGAAGAGATCGACAAGGCGTTAAAGCCGCGTGTTTGGCTGAAATCCGGCGGCTATCTTGTTATCAATCAGACCGAGGCTCTTGTCGCGATCGACGTAAATACCGGCAAATTCGTCGGCAAAGGCAACGCTCGGCTCGAGGACACGATCACGCGAACCAATATGGAAGCGGTCGATGAGATCGCTCGTCAGATTCGCCTTCGCGATCTCGGCGGCATCATCGTGCTCGACCTGATCGACATGGAAGACCGCCGCAACCGGCACAAGGTCTCACAGGCATTGCAGGAAGCACTGGCTGCCGACAAATCGCCGAATAAGGTGCTGTCGTTCAACGATTTCGGGTTGATAATAATGACCCGCAAACGCGTCAAACAATCGCTGGAACGCACAATGTGCGCTCCGTGCGAATATTGCGAAGGCGCCGGTTGGGTAAAATCGCCCGTCACAGTTTGCTACGAGATCTTGTCGGAAGCCCGCCGCCTGTCGAGACATCTGGACGACGTGCGTCAGACAACCCTACGCATCCATCCGGACGTCGTGAAAGCGCTCCGCTCGACCGAGCGGCCGGTGCTTGACGAGATCGAGGAATACCTCGGCAACGTCGATATCACCGCCGACCCGCACATCCACCAGGCACAGTACGACTTTGCGTTTGTGTAAATAGCAATAACGCAGTTAGGTGTAAAAAGAGGCTTTCTGAAAAGACGGCCTTTTTTTTGTGACCACAATGTGTGTCAAAATCAGTATTTTGTCGCGATTTGTGTGTCAAAACGGCCACCACAGACGACGGTTCAAACAGCGTGCCGTCACTGGTGCCGGAAATAGATATGATGAAAATAAATTGATATGTTGAAAACAAAGATCGCCTTCCGGGTTCGGAGCGGCGGCCTGTATCGTAGTTGACTTAAATGCAACTGTGTGCTATCTATGATACATAGCTTACGTGGAGTAATTTATGTCGCTGCATAGAAACTGGGTAAAATTTAACGGAATAAGAAAGGAGCGCGGATTTAACCGGCACCACATCACCATCAACCATAACGGCCAGATTCACGTCGGACGCCAGGCCCATATCGACCTCGGCCGCCCTCGTGCGGTAACGCTATATTACGAACCATCCATGGCAAAGATCGCTGTCGAGCCGGCCGACCCGCGCGGGCCGGGCTCCGTGCCGCTGATCGCAAAAGAATTCGGCGCCCATTACATCCCGGCCAAACAGTTCTGCCAACAAAACCGCATCACCATCGCCGGCACCGAGGCCTTCGTCAAACCCGAGATCAACCACAACGGCATCATGATCCTGGACCTAAACGAAACCACCCGCGTCTCGCGAGGCAGAAGGATCCAACCGGAGATCGACTGACGCCCGATCATTGCGAAACCGACAAAATTGGCGGGGTATGTGATGAGCGATTGAAAAAGGGCCGTTTAATTATCTCTAGCGGGCGGCACGCCTTCAGCGTGCGAACCACATGTTCCGGCATGATACCCGACGCTATGGCATCGGGCTAATTTCCGACGTGCCTTCGGCACTGTGGTTATTGCCTAGTGGGTGAGGCGTCTGATTCAGGCAGAACAGGATGCGAGTTCGGCCAGCGTGTCAATTGAACGAGTCGCATCCATGGGCTGATGTGATCAACTACGCTGAAAGCGTCCTGGAAATTAGCCCGATGCGAAGCGTCGGGTTACAATGCGGCATAATGGATCGCACGCTGAAGGCGTGCCGCACACACAATGCCCCAAACACACCTCAGTCTTCATTACCACATCGTCTTCCACACGTACGAAAATCGCCCGACGATCTCAACCGAATGGCGCGAACGGCTTCATTCGTTTCTTGGCGGATGTATCAAGACAGCCAACGGCACCCCGATCGCCATCGGCGGAACGGCGGACCACGCTCATTTGCTCGCCGGGCTAAAAGCGACGCACTGCCTCGCCGATTTCGTCAAGGACGTTAAGGTCGCTTCTTCGAAATGGGTACATCAGGAGATCGGTGCACGGCTCTTCAGTTGGCAAAAAGGTTATGGCGCGTTTACCGTCAGCCCCGGAAATCTGGAGCGTGTCCGCAATTACGTCCTCAACCAGGAAGAGCACCATCGCCGCCGTTCGTTCAAAGAGGAATATTTAGATCTGTTAGAATCGGCCGGTGTCGATTATGACGAAAAATTCATGTGGTGATCCGTACCCGACGCTAAGGCATCGGGCTAATTTCCAACGTGCCTTCGGCACAGTGTCGTTCGTCCCGGCTAGAGTTTGAGGTCTTTCTTTAAATCTTTTGGATTGGTGGGTTTTGCAAAGATCGTGTCGGGGACGCGGACGTTGTATTCGACGGTTTCGTAGTTGATCCGTGAGCTGGGCGTTCCGTTCGTGTAGCGGTCGATGATGTATGGCGACCGGATGCCGTTTACATTGACGAATTGGGCGTAGCGGTCTTCTTCGGTTATTTCTTCATCTTCGGCATTCTTGCTTTTGTAGATCGCCTTTACGGGCAGGCCGTCATCTAAGGCGAATTCGAACTCGACGGTGAGGCCGTCTTTATATGTAAGTTTTACAACCTCATTGCGTTTGCCGAGCGTCGCCTGCCTTTTGCCGATATAGCTTAACTCGCCCTGGCCACGCCATCCGCCGCGAAGCAGATTGTCGAGACTGACGCGGATCGCCTTTTTAAAATTCTCGATCTGGCCTTCGTTCTGAACCTTTATCAATTCCTGATCACCGTCAAACACCCAGCCCGTTTCTCCGACGTTTGTCTGTACGCTTTTTATTCCGCCGCCTTTGAATTCGGTACGTTCCTTGTCGGGGAAAACGATCACGTCAATGAACGACTGAAAGGATACGACCACGTTTTCCTTGATCGTGCTGAACCGTCCGCGGCCGACCTGCGACGTGACCTTTAGATATTTTTCGCCGCCAAGATTCAGGACGGCCTTTTGGAGAACGGCTTCAGCCTGGTCCGTTTTCTTATCCAAAACAGATTCAGCCGGGCTTTCCTGAGCATGGGCGAATAAGCAAAGGCTGGTAAAAATAATGGAGAAACGAATTAAAGAGGTCAAAATATAGGGCATAGATGTTCGGTCTCAAAGTCGAAAGATATTCGATGCACAAACTGGCGAATCCGTTCGACGCTCAAGGCTTGAACTCATATTCTACTTCCATTTGCTGTGAGACGGGTTGTTTGCTTTTCTTGTGAGTCGCCGGGGTAAATTTGAGATTTTTTGCGGCATCCTGCGCCGCTTTATCAAAATCGCGTTCCATAACACTGCTTGCCCCAAGCACCTTCACCTCGCCCGAAGCCATAAAAAGAACGCGGACCATAACCTTTCCCTTCATTCCTGCCGCCCGCTGACTCGCCGGATAGGGCGGCAGAGGTTTATCGACGATCTTCGGCTTTGTGATATTTTTATCGTTTTCGTCGTAATACATCGAGACGACGTATTCGATCGTCAATTTCATCGCTGCGGGCTTGCCCAGATAACTCGCCGGCTTAAAATGAAGGCCTTGCAGCCCGGCGGCGACCGCTGCTCCGGTTCCGTGGCCGAGGTCATTCATGATCGCCACGTCGCGAACTTTACCGTCTTCGCCGAGCGTGCCCGAAACTTTTACCGTTCCCTCGATACCCAGCTTTCGGGCGGCTTCGGGATAAGCGACCTCAAGGCCGCCAAGCGTCGGCGGTTCCGTTATCATCGCCGGTTCGAACTTATAGTAATAATTGAATTGTACCTGCTGGGCCGAGGCGGTCATTGCGGCAAAGCAGAACAAAGCTATACAAACACCGTACCGAAGGAGTTTAGTCATATTTTTTCTTCTTGAATAGAATGAAAAAGGCCTCACGAATTTTACTTCGATGAGGCCCTTTAATACAAGAAATTCCTAACACTAATTCAGGCTGAAAGTATCGTTTGGCGAAACCACGATCTCGCCGTCCTTTACGTCAACCATAAAGCGGATCGCCGTCTTCCAGAGGTTGGTGATCGGCAGTTTTACCTTTTGATCGATATGGCGTTTCAGGAATCGTGCGCCGTATGCCGGGCTGAATCCTTTTTCGGTCAGCAGATCAACGGCTGCCTCGGTGATCTCGACGAACTTGCCCTGGCGTTCCATATTTCGCTTGACCTTGCCGAGGTAGATGCGGGCAATGTCGCGAACTTCGTCCATCGTCAGCGGCGAGAACACAATGATCTCGTCGATACGGTTTCGGAACTCGGGCGAAAAGCGTGTTTCCGCTGCCTTCATCGCCTCGCCCTTGATCTGCATTATATCGCCGAGCGTTTTTTGCCCGAATCCGAGCGGTTTTTCATATCGCTTAAAATTCTCCGAGCCAAGATTCGACGTCATTATGACGATCGCGTCAGAAAGGTAAACCTTCTTGCCGCGGCCGTCGGTTATCCAGCCTTCGTCAAACGCCTGAAGGAAAATATTCATCAAATACGGCGAAGCTTTTTCGACCTCATCGAGAAGTAGAACAGTGTACGGATCATCGCGAAGCTGTTCGGTCAAAATACCGCCGCGTTCGCTGCCGACGATGCCTCTGGGCATTCCGATCAGCTTTTCGATACCGACCGTGCCGTCGCCATATTCCGACATATCTATGCGGATCATCTTTTGCTCGTCGCCGAACATGAATTCAGCCACGGCCTTAGCAAGCTCGGTCTTGCCCACGCCGGTCGGCCCGAGAAAAAGCAGAACGCCATCCGGCGCATAATGATTTTCCTTCAACGGGCCTTTGTTCAACCGCAGCCTTTCTGCAACAGCCCGAACGGCATCTTTCTGCCCGACGACGCGTTGGCCGAGGTCGAGTTCCATCTGCGAAAACCGGTCGGTCGTGTCGCGATAGATCATGTCTTTCGGAATACGCGATTCCTGAGAAATCACGTCGATGATGTGTTCTGGCAGTACGGTCAATTCCGCGAGTTCGTTGATCTCGACCTTTACCGACGCCGTGTCGAGCCAGCCGATCGCTTTGTCCGGCAGATGAAGATTTCGAATGTACTTCGGCGACATTTCGAGAGCGGTGTTGATCGCTTCGTCTGAGATAGTCACCGAGTAATTTTTTTCAAGACGCGGTTTCAATCCCATTAATATCTTGCGCGTTTCGTCGATCGTCGGTTCGTCAACTTTTACAAGCCGAAAACGGCGTGCTAGAGCCTCGTCATCACTGATGTATTCCTTATACTCGGTCATCGTGGTCGCACCGATGATCCGCAATTCGCCGCGTGCGAGCGACGATTTGAACATATTGCCCGCATCGCTCGACGTGCCCATCGCGGCACCGGCACCGATGATAGTGTGTGCTTCGTCGATGAAAAGAATAATGTGATCCTTCTCTTTTACCTCGTCGATGATGCCCTTGATACGCTCTTCGAACATTCCCCGCAGCATAGTGCCGGCGACCAGGCCGCCCATCTGGAGCTGCACAATATGTGCGTCGCGAAGCCGGGCCGGAACCTTTTCCGGTTCGAGTTCGATCAATCTTGCCAAACCTTCTACAACCGCGGTTTTACCGACACCGGGTTCACCTACCAGCATCGGCGAATTAGAGCGTTCGCGGTGCGACAGGATCTCGATCATCTGTAAGATCTCTTTTTCGCGGCCGATCGTCGGCGGGAATTTGTCCTGCCGCGCCAGCTTGTTCATCGAAACGCCGAAATGACGCAGGAAACTGGGCAGCTCGTACTTTTGCCGTGTGCGTTCTTCTTCTTTCTCACGCTTACGAATTCTCGTTCGGGCAGTCTGTGCGACTTCCTCGGCCGGAACGCCAAGATTCTGCAATACGTCGTTCAGAATGCTGCGTTCATCGTTGGACAAGACATAAAAAATATCGCTGCCGTCGATCACGCGTCGCCCTTGCGAACGTGCGCGGTCCATTGCACGTTTGAATAGTTCCGTCGTTTCGGGTGCGATGCGGAAACCTTTGCCGGAATGCTGACGGCCGGCTTCCATTCGCTTTTCGATCAGCAATCTCACCGATCGCGGATCGACAGCCAGATCGCGCATCGTAGATGTAAAGAGGTCGTCCTCTTCGTGCGCGACCGCGTGTAGGATATGTTCGATCGCGACGTAATTCTGGTCGCGTTTTTTCGATTCATCCAACGCGGATTCCAAAACCCGTCGTCCGCTGTCGCTGAATTTGTCTTTGTATGCGTCTATATCTGCCATAAAACCTTATTGGTGAGGATCCCGAAATGTTAGATGCCGTGAGGCGGGCAACTTATGCCCATCCACTATTGTACCATTACGATTACGCAAGGTATCAAGCACTATTCAACCATCCGTAAAATGTAATTTGGCCGGCGTCCGTAAATGGTTGCAGCATAAGCGCCAACCTTGCCCAGCCAACGTAAAAGAAAAACTCCGAAGAAATTTCTCCGGAGATGATCTCGCTTTTTATCAATGCTAAGAATTCCATCTGTACAGCAGACTTGTTATTCACCCGCCGATTGAGCTCTTGCTTTTCCAACCTGAACCTTGGCCGGCCTGAGAAGCTGATTGCCGAATTTATAGCCTCTCGCATACTCGGCAGTGACCTTTCCATCCAGATCGTTGTCCACCTCGGTCATATCGATGGCTTCGTGCAGTTCCGGGTCAAATGTCGAGCCGATCGACGGAACTGCCTCGACACCAACGCTCATCAGCGCCTGTTCGAACGAACGTGCCGTGCCGATCACGCCGTTGCGTAGGTGATCGACCGACGGATCTGTCTCGCTAGCGGAAACGGCAAGGTTAAGATTGTCCAAAACCGGCAGCAGTGTCGTCAGAAAATTGAACTGCCCTTGTTTTGACCGTTCCTCAAGGCTTTTCATCAGCCGGGCACGCATGTCCGATGTCTCTTTTTCGAGATTCGCCTTCGCTTCTTCAAACTTTGCCTGCACGCCGATCAGTTTCGATTCCGCAGCCTCGCGGCGTTCGGTCTCGGTCTTGAGGTCGGCTTCAAGTTCGATCTCTCGCGGAGATTTGGACGGGGCCTTTGCCGGTTCCGGATCTTCCGCTACACGGTCGCCTTTTTCATTGAAACGCCGCTTATCATTTACGGCAGCCTTTTCGTCGGTGCCTAAAAGTTCGTCTAAAAATGCTTCTGTTTCGCTCATTACTTTTCGTCCAAACATATCGTTTTATAAATAGTAGATCGTGCATCGTCAATAGCGAAATACTACTTTTGAATTACTATTATTTTCCCGCCGCCTTCTGTTCATCGGCAACGACGGCAAATTTCATCTCGCCATTTTCCGCCGAAACACGCACGGTCTGTCCGCTGGCGACCTCGCCCTTGAGCAGCTTCACCGCCAGCGGATTTTGCACCAGCGTCTGTATCGCACGTTTCAGCGGCCTTGCACCGTAAACCGGATCGTAGCCTTCCTGCACAAGCAGGTCTCTGGCCGTCTGATCGAGTTCGATGGTGATACCGCGTTCGTCCAGATTCTTTCGAAGTTTTTCGAGCTGCACATCTATGATCTTCGCGATCTCGTCCTTGCTTAGCTGTTCAAAAACAACAATGTCGTCGATACGGTTCAGAAACTCCGGTTTGAAATGATCGCGAAGTACCTGCAAAACCTCTTTACGAGGATCACGATCGGCAAGCGGATTTTCGGTCGATGCCTGTATCTCTCGCGAACCGAGGTTTGATGTCATTATCAAAACCGTATTCTTGAAATCTACAACGCGGCCTTTGCTGTCGGTAAGACGGCCGTCATCGAGTATCTGAAGCAATATATTGAAAACGTCGGGATGCGCCTTTTCGATCTCGTCAAAGAGTACGACTGAATAAGGACGCCGCCGCACGGCCTCGGTCAATTGCCCGCCTTCCTCATAACCGACGTATCCCGGAGGCGCGCCGATCATGCGGGCGACGGCATGCTTCTCCATATATTCCGACATATCGAGCCGGATCATTGCTCGTTCGTCATCAAACAAAAATTCGGCCAATGCCCGCGCTGTTTCGGTTTTTCCTACGCCTGTCGGCCCGAGAAAGATGAACGATCCCACGGGACGATTCGGGTCCTGTAAACCGGCACGGGCACGGCGGACAGCATTTGCTACCGCTTCGAGCGCTTCGTCCTGACCGATCACACGTTTGCTAAGATTTTCTTCCATCGCGACGAGCTTCTGCATCTCGCCTTCGAGCATTTTCGATACAGGAACGCCGGTCCATTTCGCGACGACCTCGGCAATATCTTCTTCGTCAACTTCTTCTTTAAGGAAAACGCCGTCGTGCTGCAACTCCGCAAGGCGTTTCTGTTCAGCTTCGAGAAGTTTCTCGATGTCCGGGATCCGGCCATATTGCAGTTCGGCTGCCTTTGTCAGGTCGCCCGCCTGCCTCGCTTGTTCGAGTTCGAGCCTTGCCTGCTCAAGCTGCTCTTTTGCCGTACGCATTTTCTCGATCTCGTCTTTTTCCGATTGCCACTTGGCTTTCATCGCAGACGATTTTTCGTTGAGGTCGGCGATGCGGCGTTCGATGTCATCGAGCCTGGCTTTCGATTTCTCATCCGTCTCGCGCGACAACGCTTGCCGTTCGATCTCAAGCTGCAATATCTCGCGTTCAAGAACGTCGATCTCCTGCGGCAGTGAGTCAATCTCGATGCGAATGCGCGAGGCGGCCTCATCGACCAGATCGATAGCTTTGTCGGGCAAAAATCTATCGGTAATATAGCGATTCGAAAGCGTAGCCGCCGCGACAATCGCAGCATCCTTGATCCGAACACCGTGGTGAACTTCGTAACGCTCTTTCAATCCGCGAAGAATTGCGATCGTGTCTTCGACCGTCGGTTCACCGATATAAACCTGCTGGAAACGGCGTTCGAGGGCTTTATCTTTTTCTATGTACTTCTGATATTCCGCCAGCGTCGTCGCGCCGACGGCGCGCAGCGTTCCGCGGGCCAATGCCGGTTTGAGCATATTTGACGCATCGATCGCACCTTCCGAGGCACCGGCACCAACGAGCGTGTGCAGTTCGTCAATGAACAAAATGATCTGGCCTTCGGCCTTTTCTATCTCGTTCAAAACGGCTTTCAATCTGTCTTCAAATTCGCCGCGATACTTCGCACCCGCGAGCATCGCGCCGAGATCAAGCGAAACGAGTTTCTTATTTTTCAATGTCTCTGGCACGTCGCCCGAAACTATTCTCTGCGCCAGGCCTTCGACAATGGCTGTCTTACCGACGCCCGGCTCACCGATCAGCACGGGATTGTTCTTTGTTCGACGGGAAAGTATCTGGATCGCCCGGCGGATCTCGTCGTCGCGTCCGATCACAGGGTCAAGCTTTCCTTTACGGGCACGTTCGGTCAGATCCTGTGCGTATTTCTCCAATGCCTGAAAATTCTCTTCCGCATTTTGATCGGTTATCCGCGAACCGCCGCGCATATCCGTTATCACTTTTTCAAGGTCGTCACGCGTGATGCCGTTAGAACGGAGGATCCGACCCGAATCACCGTCTTTTTCAGCCGCGATCACAAGAAGGAGATGCTCGGTCGAAACATATTCGTCCTGCATCTTCTCGGCCTCTTTCTGGGCTTCCTGTATAAGCGTGTTCGTCCGCGAACTAAAATACTGCTGCCCGCCGGAAACCTTGGGAAACTTCTCGATGGCGGCCTGCACCTCGGCAAGGATCGGCGTTGCATTTGCCCCGATCTTCCCAAGGATCGGGCGGACCACGCCTTCCTTCTGCTCAAGCATCACCGCCAGAAGATGCTCCGGCTCGACCTGCTGATTTTGGCCTTTTTCTGCAAGGCCGATAGCTTCCTGTACGGCCTCCTGGCCGCGAATAGTGAATCTGTCGAATCTCATATATCTATTCTAATACGATTACCTGAGCCAAATAAAAATTTGTTCCAGTCAATTATTAGTCTAAAGCCATAATAAAATTTGAGTGTTATATTGTCAACTATTGTTTTCGCTGATAAAGACCCGTTTTTAGCTTTATTCAGATGACAGTTTTGTGGTTTGTCGGGTATATTTAGCAAGCGGTAAAATTGGAGACTCTGGAGATTCTATGACCACGGTTGAGGCCATTTATGAGAAAGGCGTTTTTCGTCCTGTTCAAAAGGTAGATTTTGAAGAAGGGGAAAAGGTTGAGATATCGATCAAGCATGTGGATGAACAAGATCCAGCCGCTGATTTTTCGGACATTGCTAAAGAGACGGGCATTCCGGATCTCGCTATAAACATCGACCATTATTTATACGGTTTGCCGAAGCAGCAATGAAGACAATTTTTGTTGATACGTCCGGCTGGATCGCTCTTTGTTAACGTCTCCGATTTTCTACACAACGAGGCAACTGCCCTTTATAGAAATTTGTATCGCGAAGGCTGCCAATTCGTTACGCATAAAGCTGTCATGCTCGAAGTGGGGAATGGCCTTTCATCGGTTCGAAATCGAAGCATGGCGATAGGACTTAAGAAAAGATTTGATATTATTGCTCGTTACGAGTTGGTTGAACTGCACTCGGATCTGTATGAGCAAGCCTGGAAGCTATTTGAGGATCGCTCTGATAAAGATTGGGGAATCGTTGACTGCATTAGTTTTGTTCTGATGGAACAGAGAGGTATTACCGACGCTCTTACCGCCGATAAGCATTTCGAACAAGCTGGGTTCACCAAGCTTCTAAAATCTTTTGGATGAAAATATTCCGTGAAATTCTGTGGCCGATCGTGGCTGTGATTGCGGCGTTTGTCGTCGGCGGCATTATTGTGCTTTTGATCGGCGATAACCCGTTCACGACCTATTACCACATGATCGGTAATTCGTTCGGTTCGCTGAACGACATCGGCTACACGCTCTTTATTGCGACGCCGTTAATATTTACCGGCCTTGCGGTCGCGGTCGCATTTCGCTGCGGCTTGCTGAATATCGGGGCCGAGGGCCAGCTTTATGTAGCGGCGTTTGCTACGGCGTGGGTCGGCATCAAGTTCGGCGGCGCGATGGTCAATGTCTTTGGCACGGAAGAAAATTGGTCCTGGTATAGTTTGCCGTCGATACTTTTGATATTGGCGTGTATCGTGACCGCTATCGTTGCGGGTGCAGCCTGGGGAGCAATTCCAGGTTTTCTCAAGGCCAAATTTGGTTCGCATGAAGTGATCAATACGATCATGCTGAACTTCGTCGCCGTCGCTCTGGTCAGCTATTTCACGCAATATTTTTACAAGATCCCGGGTGACGCGATCATGCAGACGGCGGAGATCGGCCAAGGGGCGCATATTCCGCGTATCAGCCAATACATTCCGGGAATGCCGGATTTTGTGCCGCTCAGTGTTGCATTCCTGCTTGCGATATTGATGTGTGTATTGGTTTACGTTTTTCTTTGGAAGACGAAATGGGGATATGAGCTTCGGGCGGTTGGTGAGAATCCGTCAGCGGCCGAGTACGGTGGAATTTCGCCGAAAAAGCAGATCGTAATTGCAATGACGATCTCAGGCGGGCTTGCGGGAATGGTGGCGATCGGCGAGGTTCTCGGTTACCGCTATCGTTATTACGACGGTTTCTCTGACGGCTGGGGTTTTCTCGGGATCGCGGTCGCGTTGCTTGGCCGAAATCATCCGGTTGGTATCGTCATTGCCGCAATATTCTTTGCCGTATTGAAACGCGGCGAGATCTTTGTCGATATCGAAACGCGGTATGTTTCAAAAGATCTGGTCGAGGTCCTTCAGGCAATAATAATTATTTTCGTCGCGTCGCTGCAGCGTTATTCGAGGAAATAGGATGAGCGAACTTTTTACACCGACATTTATACTCATTTTGCTTTTCTCGACCATCCGTCTGGCAACGCCGCTTATCTTTGCGGCGCTGGGCGGTTTGTTTTCGGAGCGTGCGGGCGTTATCAACATTGCTCTTGAGGGGCTGATGCTTGCCGGAGCATTCACTGCGGCGGTCGTAACTTATGAGTTGAACAACCCGTATATCGGCTTTCTCGCCGGGATAGTATCAGGAGCAATTGTCGCATTCATCTATGCCGTTGCGGTCATTAAATTCGAGGCTGACCAGGTCGTTACGGGCTTTGCGATCAGCATGTTGATGCTCGGCCTGCCCGCCGTGATCAGCAGCCGAATATATGACTCGGCAGGTTCGACCGAACAGATCGCGAAGGAATTTCTGCTGCCGAACTTTTACAACCGGATATCGATCGCTTCGATAGTTGCATTGCTGCTTGTTCCGGTTTGTTGGTATGTGCTTTATAAAACGCCGTTCGGTTTGCGGCTCCGGGCTGTCGGGGAAAATCCGGCGGCGGCGGACGCGGCTGGTGTGAATGTTATCGAGCTGCGTTACACCGCAGTTATTTTATCCGGCGTTCTCGCTGCGGCGGGCGGCGCTTATTTGTCGATAGGTCAAAGCTCGCTATTCACGCGCGGAATGACGGCGGGTCGCGGATATATCGCGTTGGCCGCATTGATCCTTGCCAAATGGAAGCCGGTTCCGGTTTTATTCGCCTGTCTGTTCTTTGGGTTTACCGAGTCGCTTGCCGACCAACTGCAAGGCGTGTTCAAGCTGCCGTCGGGCGAAAATATTCCGGTGCAGTTCATACAGATGATCCCTTATGTTCTGACGATCATCGTCCTCGCCGGTTTTATTGGCCTATCACGTGCGCCAAAAGCGCTAGGGATTCCCTATCGGAAGGAGAGTTGATTTTACCCCGAGACGCAAAAGACGCAGAGGAAGAAACTAACCGCAGATGAACGCGAATGGACGCAGATAAATCCAAATTACTGTTTTTTTACGTCTGCGTTTATCTGCGTCCATCTGCGGTTAAATATTTTCTATGACCTACGAAAATGCCGTGGAAGCGGCAGAATTTATCAAGTCGAAATATCCGCATGCGATTAAGACAGCGATAGTCTTGGGCAGCGGCTTAGGTGCGTTTGCTGACGGGCTTGCTAATGCGGTCAAGATACCGTATGAGCAGATACCGCACTTTGCCCGGTCAACGGTTGAGGGACATGCAGGGCAGTTGGTGCTCGGCGAGATCGACGGCGTTCACGTTGCGGTGCAGCAGGGACGCTTTCATTTTTACGAAGGCTACGATATGCAGCAGGTAATGTTTCCGGTTCGCACGTTTGGGCGAATGGGCATCGAGAATGTGATACTGACCAACGCGGCGGGCAGCCTCGATCCGGAGATGACGCCGGGCAGCCTGATGCTGATAACCGACCACTTGAACTGCATGGGCGAAAATCCGCTTCGCGGCAAGAACGACGAGCGGTTTGGGGCGCGGTTTCCGGATATGACCTCAGTGTATAGTAAGCATCTACAGCAGATCGCCGATGAGGCCGCGAACGAGATCGCCCACGAAAGATTTGAAAAAGGTATCGACGAAGAGCGAACGGACTTTCTCAATCGCGGCGTTTATTGTGCACTTTCCGGACCGACGTATGAAACCCCGACCGAGGTAAGAATGTATCGTCTGTTTGGAGCAAATGCGGTCGGGATGTCAACTGTGCCCGAGGCCATCGCCGCAAGGCATCAGGGAACAAATGTCCTGGGCATTTCGTGCATTACCAATTTCGGGGCCGGAATGACAAGCGAGGCGATCAATCACGAAGAGGTGATGGAAACCGGCGCTCGTGTCGCCGAAGTTTTCAAAGAACTGCTGCGTCGGATCGTTGTAAAAATATGATCATAGGAATTTGCGGAGGAACAGGCTCGGGGAAGACGACGATCGCGCGGGCGATAGTCGATACTGTCGGTGGTGAAAAGGTCGTGTTGGTCGAGCAGGATTCTTATTACAGAAACCTTTCGGACATGCCGCTTGACGAACGTCAACAGGCAAATTTCGATCATCCTGACGCCATCGACAGCGACATGCTGGTCAATCACATTTTGCGATTGAAACAGGGCTTGTCTATCGAGATGCCGGTCTACGATATGGTCACGCACACGCGCAGCGACCAGATCGAGATCATCGAGCCAAAGCCGATCGTCGTCGTCGAAGGCATTTTGATCTTTGCCGAATCCCGCGTGCTCGATCTGATCGACACGAGAATTTTTGTCGATACGCCTGACGACGTGCGACTGATGCGGCGAATGCGGCGTGACATCATTGAACGCGGCCGCACTTGGGAAGGTACGCTCGACCAATATGAACGGACGATCAGGCCGATGCATTTCGAGTTTGTCGAGCCGTCGAAACGGCATGCAAATGTGATCATTCCCGAAGGCTCTAATTCAGGCATCACGGTCGAATTGTTGTGCAGCCTCGTTCGCCAGAAACTGAACGCCGAAGAGCATATAAATCCTATGGTCGGGTGAATCATGGAGTTAATTGTCTGTTTCGTGTGATTCGTGGAAGAAAAAGATTTATCCACGAAACACACGAAATAAGAAAAGCTTTTGAAACAATGTCATTGTAGTCGAGTAAAGTAATTTCAGATGGAACACAGTGATAAAGAATTGATAAATGCGGCTACGGCGGTCCGCGAAAATGCATACGCGCCGTTTTCCGATTTTCGCGTCGGGTCGGCGCTTGAGACCGACGACGGCGAGATCATCTCCGGCTGTAATGTTGAATCGGCCAGCTATGGCCTGACCGTTTGTGCCGAGCGCGTCGCCATCTGGAAGGCGATCTCGCAAGGCAAGCGAAAGATCAAACACATTGCCGTCGTCGCCGATACCGAAGAGCTAACTCCGCCATGCGGCGTCTGCCGCCAGATCATATGGGAATTCGGCGGCGACATTCCGGTAATAATGGCAAACCTAAAAGGCAAGACCGAAACCATGCAGATGAAAGACCTCCTGCCGCGGGCATTTGATACCAAGTTTTTGAAATAAATTATGCCAATACCTACGTATCAAGACGCCATGCTCCCAGTTTTACGGGCTTTACAGGATACGAAAGAGCGCCACATCGGTGAGATCGTAAATTTTGTGATTGAGGGTTTTGGTTTAACCGAATTTGAACGCGCGCAAATGTTGCCCAGCGGGCAAAGCACAGTTATAGGAAGCCGAATCGGCTGGGCGAGGACATATTTAAACAAAGCGGGTCTTATAGAAAAGATGCCAGGACGTGGGATATACAAGATAACCGACCGTGGCCTTAAGGTTTTGCAGCGAAACCCAGAAAGAATTGATAACACTCTTCTGAGTGAATTTGCTGGATTTGCCGATTGGGTTAACCCAAAAAAAGATGAGCCTTCAAAAGCCGACGTCAGAGTTATTGATTCCAATCAAACCCCTAGTGAAGCTTTGCAGGCGGCCTTCACGACAATTACTGAAAGCCTTTCGAGTGAGGCTCTAGATACTATCAAATCGCTTTCGCCTCTCTTTTTCGAACGCCTCGTTATTGATCTGCTTTTGAAAATGGGTTATGGCGGCGACCGTCGAGATGTGAAGGAGAGTTTAACCAAGAAAACAAATGACGAAGGAATCGACGGAGTAATCAACGAGGACCGCCTCGGATTGGATACGATCTACGTACAGGCGAAGAAATGGGAGGGATCGGTAAGTCGGCCAGAAATTCAGAAGTTTGCCGGCGCACTTCAGGGTAAGCGAGCGAAGAAAGGAGTTTTCATTACCACGTCTGACTTTACAAAAGAAGCTCGTGAGTTTGCGTCAAACATCGAGAACAAGATTATTTTGATAAACGGCTCGGAGTTGGCGAAGCTAATGATAGATTACAACGTCGGAGTTTCGGTAATAGATCGATACGAGATAAAGAAAATCGATTCAGATTATTTTGTAGAAGAATGAATGAACTTAAAGATATTCCAGAATTCAGATTAGATAAGACGAAGCTTTCTGTACATAAAGAGTTTGACGATTCGGACGAAATCGAATATTGGCGTCATACGACTACGAAGGAACGGCTTCAGCACGCTGAACGCTTGCGCAGAATCGCTTATGGAGCTAGAGCTACCGACCGACTTCAAAGAACTTTTCAAGTCGTTAAACTCGAACAAAGTTGAGTATCTGCTTATCGGCGGGTACGCCGTGATTATTCACGGGTACGTGCGAAATACGAGCGATCTCGACTTGGTCGTTTCGCGCGACGCTGAAAACGCGGCACGATGCGTAAATGCTCTTACGGAATTTGGGTTCGCTGGACCAGATCTAAAGGACTCTCTTTTTGCCAGCCCGGAAAAAAATCTCTTGAGAATGGGAGTTGCCCCGGTCAAGATAGAGATCTTGAACTATTTAGAAGGAGTCGATTTCGTCGGGGCGTACGCCAGGCGAATATCGAAGGACGTCGAAGAAATACAAATCGACGTTATTTCACTTGAAGATCTTATAAAGAATAAGACCGAAGTTGGACGACTTCAGGATCTACTCGATGTCGAAAAACTGCGGGAACGCAACGATTTATAGAATCTACGAATTTTATATGCCTAGTTTCACAATGTCGAAAACGCTCACAGTAGCTCTTATCGTTTCCATATGGTGTGGCGGCACGAGTACAGTTGCTCAATCGAGAGTTGCAAACAATACTCTCATCACCGGCGGAACGATCGTGACGATGGATAAGAACCGCCGAGTGATAGAGGACGGAGTTGTTCTTATCAGCGGTGACAAGTTCGAATTTGTCGGGACGCGTTCGGAGTTGGGGACTCGCGGACGAGGAGCAAAGACGATCGATGCTACGGGCAAAGTCATAATTCCCGGTCTTATAAATACGCATACGCATGTTCCGATGTCGTTGTTTCGCGGCATTGCGGACGACATGGACCTGCAGGAATGGCTAACGAAATTCATCTTTCCGGCAGAGGCGAAGAATGTCGATGAAGCGTTTGTGCGGGCGGGGACGCGGCTTGGGCTTGCGGAGATGATACGCGGCGGTACGACGACGTACTGCGATATGTATTATTTTGAGGACGCGATAGCCGATGAGACAAAAAAGGCCGGAATGCGCGGCGTTTTGGGCGAGACGGTGCTCGACTTTCCGGCACCTGACAACAAGACCTGGCCGTCCGCAATTTCCTACACCGAAAACTTCATCAAGAAATGGCAGAATGATCCGTTGATCGTTCCGGCCATTGCACCGCATGCGCCATATACCGTTTCGCAGGAGCATCTGATCGAGGCCCGCGACGTTTCGAACCGGTTGAAAGCTCCGCTGGTCATTCACCTTGCCGAGGCGAATACCGAGACGGACTTTATACAGCAGAAACATAAGGGAATGCGGCCGGTCGAGTTTGTCGAGAGCATTGGGTTTTTGACCAACCGGACGATCGCCGCCCATGTCATTCAGGCTAACGAAAAGGAGATCGACCTGCTAAAGAGACACGGCGTCGGCATTGCGCATAATCCGCAGTCGAATATGAAGCTGGCCGCCGGAACGGCTCCGGTTCCGATGATGCTGCAGAAAGGTTTGGCTGTCGGGCTTGGCACTGACGGAGCTGCGTCCAACAACGATCTTTCGATGTGGGAAGAGATGGACACGGCCGCCAAGCTGCACAAGCTTATTTCCGGCGATCCGAAAATGCTGTCGGCCGAACAGGCGTTTGCGATGGCGACGATCGGCGGTGCAAACGCGCTGCATATGGGTGATCTGATCGGTTCGATCGAGGTTGGCAAGCGGGCTGACATCGCCATTGTCGATCTCGACAGCCTGCATCAGACGCCGATGTATAACATCTATTCCAACCTTGTTTACGCCACAAAATCGACCGATGTGCGGACGGTCATCATAAACGGCCGTCTGGTCATGCTGGACAGGCGTTTGCTCACTCTAAATGAAAGTGCTATAAAAATAGACGCAAACACTTACCGTCAAAAAATCATCAATAGTTTGAGGAATTGATTCGGCTGGCTTAACAGATAAGCTCGAAAAGATGATGTATTGGCAGTTTGTTTTAAATGGACGGGTCGTTATAAGTGAGCCTTCGAAGAGTAGTTCGCTTGACCTTTACGGAAAAATTCAACTCAAGCTTTGAAGGAGAAGAAAATGCCGTTAAATGTCGGAAGATTTTACGCTTCGATCATTTTAGTTTTATCCGCTTTTATTGCCGCGGCAACCGCGCAGGTCGTGCCGCAGGTGAGTCCCAGCCCAAGTTCCAGCCCGGCCGCACCGCCCGTAATTCAGCCGATCGCAAATGCACCGACCGCCGCCGAGGTGATGCGGGCCCGCATTTCAAAGGCAAAGGCGTTCATCGCCGTTCGCAATTATAATGCTGCCGTTTACGAGCTTGAGAGCATTCGCCGTGAGACGAGCGACACGTCTGTTCAGTCGGTGACCAATGTCCTGCTGATGAACAGCTATCTCGAACAGGGCGACTACAAACGGGCACAGGCCTTTCTCAACGATTTTTACAACCAGCAAAAGACGACCAGGCCCAATGCCCTTGCGAGTTATATGACCGTCGCCGGACAGGTCGTAAGAGGTGCCCGTAATCAGGTCGAGCGTTATCGTTCGCTGGGGTTAACGGTTACCGACCGCAACCTGCCGCTTGAGGCCTTGAACGACCTTGAGAAGATGCGCGAAACGGTCGAGATCGTCATCACGCAGGCAAAGGAAATGGGCAGCGACAAGGTGAAGTCAGCCAGCGCGCTCGGCTTGCTTGAAGAGGCGACCAACTCTCGGGCGATGATCGCTCGTGACGATTACGATGCTAAACGCTGGCGCGATGCCGTGGCAGATTCGCGTGAGCAGATGGCCAGTTCGCGAAGCATTATCACAAACGCTGTCGATGGCACCACGGAATCTTCCATCCCGACCACGACCGTCGCTCTCACTACCAACACACCGGGAACACTGCTGCCTGTTGTAAACAATCCCGTTTTTACTGCTCCGCCCGTTGAAACTAAACCCAAACCGTCCGAAACGCTGATAGCCTCAAACGACAAATCGATCGTCGAAACGCCGAAGAAGGTTGATGATAAGAAAGTGGACGAAAAGCCTGCCGTTCAGGCCGAACGCTCAAGAATAATCGCCGGTGCCCCGGAATTGAAAAAGGACGATACTCCTAGATCGACCGGCCCGCTTGATGTCGGCTCCTTGATCGCGTACGCGACCAAGCAATCCTCGCCCGTTTATCCGGCAGCGGCCAAAACGATCCGGGCATCCGGCGTCGTAAAAGTCGAAGTAACGGTCGATGAAGAAGGCAATGTCGCTGAGGTCCAAAAAACATCCGGCCCGGCACTCCTGCAAGGCTCAGCCAAAGACGCTATCCGCAAATGGAAATTCAAGCCTTTCGTGGTCGATGGCCAACCGGTCAAGGCGACGGGTTTCATTAACTTCAACTTCTCACTGTAAGCTGGTTCAAAGTTCCGCGTTCAAGGTTCAAAGTTGTCCTGTTTGTGCGGGCTTTCGTTCCGTGCTTTCCGTGCCTTCCGTGGTTGGCTTTAAAGGCAGAACCTTGAACATTATTTACAGGTCTCGCTGCTGTCGAGATGATGGTGGGCCGCGTTGAGCCCTTACTGACGTGCGGGCTACTGACACGTTCGTGTGGTTCGTGAAAAAAAGAACTTTAACCACGAATCACACGAAACAAATCAAAAGAAAGAAAAACGAAAAAGGTGATGTTTACTACAAGGTGAATGATTTTAAGATAACCACGGAAGGCACAGAAAGCACGGACGACGACGTAAACCCCGGCATTCTCTCGCGTTAAAACAAATTCAAACGCAGAGAACGCCGAGAAAAGACGCTGAGACCGCAAAGCGTTGTTAAAGAACACGGCGAGAATTGCCGGTCTTTTGATTGTAGACTGCGTTGCGTAGGTAGTCAATAGTTTTACAGCCGCAACTTGAATTCATCAAGCACTATATTTCATTCCTTTTGTTAACACGACACGGCAACCTTTTGGCAGGGTTAGCCGCCTAAGTTTTATCGGTACTGTACAGATCATCTTTGTATGCCATGTGTCTTCGCGGTTAGAATTTGCTGAAATGCCCAAACTAATATTTTTGCTCCTTTTTATTCTGATAATGACCGCAGCAGCTTTTTCCCAATTGCCGCCGATCGAGCCGGGCGTTTCGCAAGAGCTGGCCAAATGGCGGGCCGCCCGTTATTCGGACGTGCGTTACAAGCTGAACCTGACGCTTGAGAAAATGTCGCCGGTTTTGAAGGGGACGATGGAGATAAGGGTGAAGGTCGGAGCGGGGACACTCTTGTCCCCAACGCCGCAAGGCGTCATTCCGCCGATCATTCTCGATTGGCGGAAGATCAGAGGCCATGAGGGCAAGTCGAATGTTTCTAATGTTACGGTGAATGGTAGGCAAGCTATATTTCCGCCGGGGACGGCGGATGGGGACAAGAGTGTCCCCGCTCCATTCGAAGAGAGCGACGAACATCTCATCTTCCGCGACGGTGTTATCATAGGCGAAAACGTGATCAAGCTCGATTTCACTTCGCCGATATTGACGACCGGGTCGGCGATAACGCGGTATGTGGATAAAGAGGATGGCACGGAATATATCTACTCGCTGTTTGTCCCAAGCGACGCCAGCACGGCGTTTCCGGTGTTTGATCAGCCGGATCTGAAGGCGAGGTTCACGGTGAACGTCTTGGCACCACAAGATTGGCGAGTGATTTCTAACGGCGAAGAACTTCAGACATCAATATCGTCCGCTCCAGACTGGAAACTACCATTACATAGGCCGACGTACGATTTATCAATTGGTGTTTCCAAGGCCACTGTACCCGCAAAAGTATCAAAGACGCCGACCGTTGCGGCTGAATTGTATTCTCGGTACTTCAATGAAACCAAACCGATCAGCACCTACGTCTTCGCGTTCGCGGCGGGGCCGTTTGAGAGGGTCGAGACGCCGGACGGAAACGCGAGTGTGAACGAGCGTGGCAATGTGCAGGATAAAATCCGGGCCGACAACGTAGGAGCCAACTCTACCCGCCCGCTCGCCACGCTCCCTAACGGTCGCGTTTCTGCCCGCGATGCGATCTACGTCCGAAAATCCCAAGCCGCCAAATTCAAACCGCACGCGGCTGAGGTGTTTCGGTTGAATCGCGAGGCGATCAAATACTTTGAGGAGTATTTCGATTACAAGTTCCCGTTTCCTAAGTACGATCTGGTCTTGATACCTGAGTTTCCGTTTGGCGGGATGGAGCATGCTGGGGCTACTTTTTTAAGAGAGTCCGCGGTCATTTTTCCGCAGGAACCGACAAAGAACGACCATATCTCGCGGGCCGTGCTGATCTTTCATGAGACGGCTCATCAGTGGTTTGGGGATACGGTGACGATGCGGTGGTTTGACGACCTGTGGCTGAAAGAGGGCTTTGCTAACTTTGCTGCATACAAGGCGATGGAAAAGATCATGCCCGAGGCAAACGCGTGGAAGGTCTTTTACGAACGCATCAAACAAGGCGCCTACCAGACCGATTCGACCAAGGGCACCACGCCGATCTATCAGGAGATCAAAAATCTCTCCGCCGCAAAATCCGCTTACGGCAACATCGTTTACAACAAAACCCCGGCGTTCTTAAGACAGGTTGAGTTCTACCTGGGCGAAGACAAATTCCAAACCGCCATCCGCGCGTTTTTGAAGAAGCATGAGTTTGGGAATGCGGGTTGGGAGGATCTCGTGAAGGAGTTCGGAAAGACTTACGGACCAAATTCGAGCGATTGGGAAAGATCTTGGAGCTCTTGGGCGAAGTTTTGGGTTACTCAAAGTGGTCTACCCAGTATGCGTGTAGTGTCAGACATAGCTTATTCGAGTATTGGACGGAATGGAGTCTCTTATTCTCTTGATCAGGCGGCTCAATTTCAGACCGGTGAGTACTGGAGAGAGAAGGTCAGGCTTCTGATAATTACGGAAAGCAATGAGCGAATAGTGCATGACTTTACGTTCGGCGGCGTTAACGTAGGCGGAAAACCGGGATTTTTCTCGAAAGCATTTCTGAGCCAAAGTATCTACAATCCAAAATCGGTACCTACTTACAAACAGATTTCTCCGGAAATCGACTTGCTGGAGGGACGTGACAAACCAATCTTCATCTTTTCGAATTATGGCGACTACGGATACGGCATTTTTCTGCTCGACGATAAGAGCCGCGATTATGTTCTGAAGAATATCCAGAACGAAAAGGATCCGTTCCTGCGGTCGATGATGTGGGGCTCGCTGTGGGACAGCGTCCGCGAGGGCGAACTTGATCCGAGGGAGTATGTGGAGCTTGTTTGGAGTTCCGCCTTTAGGCGGCCTTCGGTTATGGCTGAGACGGCTAGTGGCAACGCGACGCCAGCTAAAGCTGGAACTCCAAACCTGGAAACGGACGAGAGTACGATCGCGACGCTGCTGGGGCGGACATCTACGGCGCTGAATTACTACGTGTCAGAACCGCCTGCGGTAGCGGGCGGCTTAACGCAGAAGAGCGGGGGCAAGCCCGCCTTCCCGACTGCGACAGGCGGAGTTGACTTACGCGACCGGGTTGAGAATTTGCTGATCGAGCGGATACGAAATGCGGAGACGCTTGGGCAGCGGATCACATATTACCGGGCTTTTTTGAATGTGGCGGCGAGTGAGAATGGGCGGAAGGTGTTGAAAGGAATGTTGCTCGCGGCTGCGGACGCCAAGCGTCCGTTAACCACCCCGGCCTTCGCAAAGCCTCCGGCCACCCCTCCTTTAGAAGGAGGGGAGCTTTTGCCGCTCAAGACCAAGGACAAGTTCGACATTGTGACGCGGCTGTTGATATTGGGTGATCCGGAGGCGGAGAAGTTGTTGGCTGGGTTAGAAAAGACAGAGACCAGCGATGAGGCGAAACGCTATGCTTATGCGGCAAAAGCAGGAATTTCGACGGCGGAGAACAAGGCGAAGTATTGGAACGATTTTGTTAACAACAAAGAGATCTCGGAAAGCTGGATAGAGGCGGCGTTTGGGCCGTGGAATTCTATCCGGCACAGCGATCTGACATTGCCGTATCTCGAACGAGCGTTGAAAGAACTGCCGAACCACAAACGCAGCCGCAAGATCTTTTTCATCAACGGCTGGCTCGGTGCCTTCATCGGCGGACAGAGGAGCGAAGAGGCGTTAAGCATCGTCAACAAATTCCTTGCCGATAACCCTAATCTCGACAAAGACCTGCGGCTCAAAATTCTCGAAAACGTAGATGTAATTGAAAGAGCGGTAAAGATCAGAAGCAAATATAAGTAGATCGGCATCACCTGCATATGTGATGATGCCGGCCTTTTTCTATTTTTTCACATTCCAGGTGCAGCTTCTGCTTTCGCCGTTAAGGTCGAAATAGGTCAGGCGATTTCCTTCGACCTTGTCAGCGTCAGCAAACCAGGGAGTGTTGGGTGGATTCGTTTTTCCCCATCGCGTCGATTGCATGATCGCCACCTTGGTTTTTCTTATATTCGATGTTAGATGGGCCTCGACACCGGCGGTGCCCATTTCCCATACCCACAGTCCGCCATCCGAAACTCCGTTTCCCATTAATTCGTAAGTGGCGACCACCTCTTCGTTGAGAATGTTGTGTCTTATCTCGAGTATGCCGATCTTTTTGCCGGAAAACATATGCCAAACATCTAAATAGATAGTCATTGAAAACTCCCTTGGTTAAAACCCGCCGATCTCGTCCGGAACGATCGTACTCTCTCCGTCGCCGACAACATCGTTCGATGGCGGCGGGACACTTTCCTGATTGTCCAAAGGAATTAAAGCCGGTACAAGCGCCCACGCATCAGGGTTGATCGCCTGCACGAATCTGTTCAGGATGGCCAGCGTATAGACCGTTCCGCTGATCGATCCGATAAGATCCTTGTTCCTGACGCGATCCATTCTGGAGTCTTCCATTACTGTGTTTGGATAACGCTTATTTACATCAAGCTGAAATTTCAGTATCCAGTTGTTGGTGATCGGCCCGCACGAGCCGTCGACGGTGAGGTTGCCGTTAGGCCGCGTGTAAACCGAACTGCTGGCGAGGGCCTTGTCATAAAAAGCGAGTAAAAGGTATTGAACCAGTTTTACGTCGTCCCGCGGGTTTGGGCATTGAAGCCCGACGGCGTGAACGACGTTGTAAAAGACCGGTACCTTCGGATCGTTTGATGTGTCTATAAATCCCATTTATTGCTCCTGATCGTTTTTAGTTTTTCTCAATTCGTCTTGATCGGCCTGCGGACAGGCAATTTCAATTACGTCTTTTCCGGCTTCTTCTTTCGCCTCGTCAGCTATCGGGCGTTTGCGAATGACCGTTCGCTGGAATGTTTCCACCGTGATGCGTATGGTTTCGGGCGTTTTGGCCATTGTGTATTTTCTGCGCGGTGCGAACACGGCGTTTGATATAATCCTCGGCAAAAGAAGGCCTTAGTTTCGTAAACATATTGGCGGTGGCGAGCGGCGAAAGTCCTAAAGTTTTCCCTAATTTTTTCTTAGTTGATTCCGAAAGGCGTGATCAGAGAGCAAAACACCAGTATTTACCGGTTCGACGACTTCGAGATCGACCGGGCAAACCGTCAGTTTCGGAAAGCTGGCGAACCGGTAAACCTGCCCGCAAAGGCGTTCGACCTGCTCGTTGAGCTGGTCGAGAATCGCGGACAGTTGGTAAAAAAGGACGAACTTTTCGAGAGCGTATGGCACGGGCAGATCGTCGAAGAATCAAATCTCACTGTCCGCGATTCTCGAC
>Ga0193752_1000759_pt1 | contig 29380 bp, 23 predicted proteins | sample H1c1metaG_FD_144924 | JGI IMG/M metagenome (GOLD analysis project Ga0193752, IMG submission 144924) | Soil microbial communities from a riparian zone of the East river system, Colorado, United States - H1c1 | ecosystem: Environmental > Terrestrial > Soil > Riparian zone | place: USA: East River...
ATCTACCTGTCGTTGCTGCTCGGCCTCTTCGTGGCTGACCGCGTGCGATTAGACTCCGCCCGGCTGCTTTTCTTTTGCGTGATGGCCAGTGCACTGGGCGGCATCATGATGGTGCGCGGCGAGAACATTTCACTGCCTTCTCTGGCATTTCTCATGCTGCTGCATCTGCCGTATGTCGTACATTTCATCTCGAGCGAACGTACGGTGGCGTCGCTAACGCGCACATTCCTGAATGTGGCGACACTCATAGCGCTTTGTGGCATCGGCCAATACGTTTTGCAGTTTTATATTGCGAAGCCGTACGTTTTCCCAATTGAAAATTTTCTACCGGCGGGCTGGCTCGTGACCGGCTTCAACATGCAGGCGCCTATCGCCTACGGCTCCGACATCTATCGACCTAACGGGATTTTCATGCAGGAGCCGTCGATCTTCAGTCAATTGCTTGCAATAGCTACATTGATTGAACTGATGGGTGCAAAGCGCTTATGGCGTATTGCGATTTATGTTGTTGCGATTGTTGCGTCACAGTCGGGCACGGGTCTTGTATTACTGGCTGTGTGTATTCCTGTGCTCATTATGGCGCAGGGCCGATGGAATTTGATCGTTGGCGCTGCCGTTCTAGTATTGCTATTGCTATTGGCGAGCCCTTACCTGCACATCGATCAGCTGGTCCAACGAGTTGGCGAATTTGGTTCCGAACGCTCCAGTGCATACGAGCGCTTCATTGGCGGATTTTACATATTTGATGCTTCGGTAGGGACAGACCCGCTAAGAATGCTGTTTGGTTATGGCGCCGGCAGTTACCGCGACATCGTGCATGCATTGAACCGGCCGGCGGCAGAAATGACGCTTTTTAAAATCGTCGTGGAGTACGGTTTGGTTGGAACGCTACTTTATTTTGGTTTTATGTTTTTCTGCATATTCAGTGCGAAGGGGCCGTTCGTATTGCGATTAGCGCTGGCAATCAGCTTATTTTTGAATGGCGCTTATAACACCTTCGTTCATTCGCTCGCACTGGCACTGCTGGTCTGGCCGTCGTCTCGAGTGGTGCGTCGACCCGCTGAGAACGCAATGCGCGAGCCGTTTGATTCGCCTGCGTCTCTGGCCGCAGCGAGGTCCGTATGCTGACCTTCCTAATTGCGCTTAGTGTGTTGTTCGCGCTTCTGGCCTTGCATCCATTTGTTACCTATCCGCTGTCACTTAAATTCATCCGCCGCTGTTTCAGTGTTACACCTTCTGTGGTGCCACCCTTTGCACATCTACCGCCCGAGGATCAGAAATCGATACGCTTCACCGTATGCATGTGCGTATACAACGAAGAAAAGGTCATCGACCTAAAAATGCGCAATCTCATGATGTTGCGCGAACACGAGCCAGAGTTGGAGATTCTGGTTTATGTAGATGGCGCGACTGATAGTACTGCGGCAATCTTGGGCGACTACGCGGATCGCATCAATCTACAGGTATCGCATGAACGTCTTGGCAAAACCCACGGGATGAACCTGCTGGTTGCGCAAGCGTCGGCGCCTGTAATTGTCTTCACCGACGCCAATGTGCTTTTCAAATTTGATGCATTGCAGAAATTGCGTCGCTATTTTAACAAGCCCGAGATCGGATGTGTGTGCGGTAATCTGATCTATACGAATGAGAAGGAGTCGGTTACTGCGGCGTCAGGATCGTTGTATTGGCGCCTCGAGCAGACCATCAAGAGGCTGGAGGAGGAGACGGGATCGGTCATGGGCGCAGACGGTTCATTGTATGCGATACGGCGAGAACTGCATCACGCTCCGCCAGACTACCTGATTGACGACATGTACGTATCATTGATGATTCTGTGCGCAGGCTACCGCGTCGTGCAGGCAACAGACGTAACGGCGTACGAATCATCTGTGAGTTCGGGGCAGGAAGAGTTTCGTCGCAAAGTTCGCATTGCCTGTCAGGCCTTTAACGTACATCGGCATTTGTGGCTGCGCATCCAAAAGTTGGACACGCTGACAGTCTACAAGTACGTGTCGCACAAGGTTATTCGCTGGTTCACGATCTACTCCTTGGCGCTATCGCTGATTTTTCTGTTGGCGGCATTGGTCGCCGCAGGGAAATCAATGATTGCGATTCTATTGACCATTTCGACACTTGCGGGATTATTACTGGGATATCTATGGGCAATTAAGCCTTTCAACCAGATTCTGGATCTGCTGGCTGCGCTAAGTGGTGCCGGCATTGGCGTGTGGCAATCCATCCGCGGCGAACGTTATCAAACGTGGACGCCGGCGGCGTCCATCCGCAAGACATGAGTATCGACATGTTTCTTTCGACAATTTTCAGGAACGAGGCTGCGCGTCGATGGATCTGAACTCCCTCACTTTTCTGCTGTTTGCGATCGGCGTGGTCGTGCTAAGTAACTGCTTCCCGTCGGCGGCAGGGCGAGGCACGGTTCTAGCTCTCGCGAGTGCCATGTTTATTGGGAGCTATGCAAGCACACCCTTGCAGTTGGTGCCGTTGTTATCGTTTCTGGCGCTTTGTTTTGGCGTGGTGCGTGCGGTGCAATGGCGTCCGTCGCGCCGCATGGTATGGGCAGGCGTTACCACTGTACTCCTATGCTTTGTTTATCTGAAGCGATTCAGTTTTATTGACAGTTTGCCTGCATTGCCATTCGCATACGTCATGGTCGGCCTGTCCTACATCTTGTTCCGGATTATTCATCTAACTGTTGATATCAGTCAGGGGATGTTGCAAGAGAAGATCGGTCCCATCGCCTTCTTCAACTACACCTGCAATTTTTTATCTTTCGTATCAGGTCCAATTCAGCGGTATCAGGATTTCGCGGAGGTGAGTAATAAGCGTCTGAGATTGGACGATAAGGTGGTGTCTGCTGCGTTTTCCCGCATCGTCGGAGGTTTTGTCAAAGTCGCCGTCATCTCCGGCATTGCCAACCACATATTTAATCCGCTGGTAACGCGCCTGACAGAACAAAGCGGCGGAATGTCGATGCCTGCCATGGCTTTGCTCTTTGCAACGACAGCGATCACCTACGTCATTTATCTTTACTACAATTTTTCGGGCTACATGGATATTGTTATTGGTATCGGCCGGCTGATTGGCATTGACCTTCCGGAGAACTTTAACAAGCCATTTTCTTCCCGCAACTTCCTTGAGTTTTGGTCGCGCTGGCACATAACTCTATCCGATTGGTTCAAGACCTATGTCTTCAATCCGCTAATGAAATGCATGGTGAATCGCATTCCGAGTGTTGCCATGCTGCCAGCGCTGGGCGTTATTGCATTCTTCGTGACTTTTATGCTGATGGGCATGTGGCACGGCACAGGCAGCGTATTTCTCATTTACGGCCTGATGATGGGTGCTGGAGCGAGCGCCAACAAATTGTGGCAGGTCGCGATGCCGCGCTGCTTGGGCAAGCAGCGATATAAGGCCCTGTGTGGGGGCGTGATGTACCCGTGGTTATGCTCAGGCATGACGTGCGCTTGGTTTGCGCTCGGATTGGCCTGCTTCTGGCTCGAACTGCCGCAATTTACTTTTCTCGCGCAATCGCTGGGCGTGCTGGGCATCATTTTTGCATTTTGTGTGCTGACGCTGGCTTCCGCGATCATTCTCGGCTTAACCCGCTACGCGAGTGGGCGCCTTGCACCGCTGGCTTCCAGAATGGCCGCCAGGGCTCGGGGGGTAGTTGTTCACAATATGATGTTGGGAACGCGCGTAGTGATTATTGGACTGGTGTTGTCCTTTTTTCACAAAGCGCCGGAATTTGTATATAGGGCGTTTTGAGATGAGACCGTTTATCAGCCAACTGGCCTTGCTCGGACTGTCCTCTCTTGCGGTCTATGCGTTGATTTTTGGCGTTTCGCTAATTTTCATGCCACCACAGCGGCAAGCTGTCGGTATGGATACGGCGCGCGCATCGAGCACATTGTTCGCGACCGAACCGAAGTATGTTTTTCTTAATCGAAGCCTGCTTAACACCAGGCACAACAAGGTATTGCTGTTGGGGGCATCCAATATGGCCGTCGGCTTCAAGCAGGATAAGGTGCAGCAACTGATCCGTGCCGCCGAAGTCAATAACCTTAGTGTGGGCGGATCGAATGTGACTCAACTGCGGCAGATCGTCGATCTTGTGCATGAGGTGCAGAGTCGTGAAGCGCGTCGCCACAATACTTTCGTTATAGGCATGTGGTATGGCCTTTTCGTCGATGATAGTCAGCGATGGACGACAGCAGACCGTCAGGCTGGAGACACGGACATCGACATCGAACGCTATCGGTACGGTTTTTTCCGGCGTACCGAGGCTGGCCCTGTTGCGGTATTGCCGCCCCGATGGCTTGATCTGGGCGTCCACATCATTCATCCCTACCTTGTCATAGACAAGCTGGTACGCGACGCGACTAAAACGATCCGACAAATGATATCGATTGCGCCGCCTGGTACCAGCGACGCGCAGCGCAACATAAAAACAGTGAGCGAACAGGACAAACATCGCTACCTTGCATTCTGGAGGAAGTATATGGGTGAGGGGAAGTTGTCTGACAGTCAGTTTCAGACCTTGGCGTTGCTGGTCGATGAAATCCTGGCTACAGGTGCGCGTGTAATTGTCGTGGATTTGCCGATCCCCCACTGGCATGAGCAAGGTTCACCGTATCAGTCCGAGTACCGTAAAAGAGCTCACGAACTTCTTGCGGCACTCAGCAGCCGCTCCGGCGTTTCGGTTTTCCAGTTGCAAGACGTCGGCGAGGACGATGAATTCAGTGATGAGGTACATCCCAAGCCAAGAGTCGCGGAACAATGGGCTCAGCAGTTGGCAGTGGCATTGACCGATCATTTCGGAAAGGACGGGGGGATGAATGAAAACGTGGCGTCCGGAGAATTACCAAAAAACGCATTACACCAACTAACAACCGTCTCCAAATAAGAGAAAACCCATGCACAACGAAGCGATTTACTTGCAACTCACCGCTATATTTCGAGACGTATTCGACGATGATGGTTTGACTGTGAACCCTGAAACGACCGCGGCGGATATTGAAGAATGGGACAGCCTCAATCACATCCGGCTGGTGTTGTGCGTCGAGAAGAATTTCGGCCTGAGCTTTTCTGCAGCGGAAGTTGGGCGGCTGAAAAACGTTGGAGAGTTCGTTGACCTGATTCAAAAGAAGGCTGCATGAACGGCAAGCATCTAAGTACTTATGTAGTTAAGGATCTGTCCGAGGGAATGACAGCTTCGGTGCCTTTTATCGTGAGTCGGGATGACATGGCGCGTTTTGCCGATGTGTCGGGCGATTTTAATCCGCTGCACGTGGATGATTCATTCGCCCGTAGCAAGGGTTTTGAGGGTGTTGTGGTGTATGGCGCGCTGATTATCGCCAAGGTTTCGCAGCTGATTGGCATGCAACTGCCAGGACGCGATGCTGTCTGGATGAGTGTGGCGTTAGATTTTCTCAAGCCGCTTTATATTGGCCAGCAAGCGCACGTGGAGGGTGTGGTGACCAGCGTTTCGGCCGCGACCGGCGTGATAGAAATGAAATTGAGAATACGTGCATTAGCAGATCAATTAGTAGCAAAGGGTAAAGCAGAGGTGCTTATTGTCCTCTAAAAAGGCTTTTCTGGTGTCCGGAGGTTCCGGCGGGATTGGTGCCGCAGTGTGCGGGCAACTCGCCGATTTCGGTTATGTGCCCATGGTGGCGTATCACCAGAACAAGGACGGTGCGCAGGAAATTGCGTTGCGTTGCGGTGGCAACGCGCTACAACTGGATCTGACGTCCAACACCTCCATCGTGGCAGCGGCAGCGTTTCTAGAAGAATTGCCTATTCAAATCGCGGGTGTTGTGCTGGCAGGGTCGCCACCCCTTGCGTTGGCACCCTTCGGTCGGATTTCCGCAGACGACATGTGGCGGCAGTGGTTGGTGCATGTACAGGGCCCACAGATGTTGCTGACTGAATTAGTGAGGCGTTTTTTCCGAAAAACCAGACAAGGTGCTGTTATTGGAGTCCTGAGCAAGGCGATGGGCGATGCGAACGGCAAGAACGCTGGATCCTGCATGGGGGGATATGTCATCGGAAAGTACGGTCTTGCGGGCGTGCTGGCAGCGCTCGCCGCTGATTATCCGTGGTTGCGTGTGAGTACGGTGAAGCCTGGTTATACCGAGACACGCATGCTGGATGTATTCGACGAACGCTTTTTGGAGCGGCAACGCGCAACGCAAGCATTCCATACGCCGGAGCAGGTGGCGTGCCAAATCGTACAGGAGGCAGTCGCGCCATGAGTCGAAACCTTCTTACGAATATGGAATGGCTGCCCGTTGCGCCCCGCGACTTTACCGCGCTGTGTCGTAACTTGCCGGCTGCACCCGAGAAGTTGGGTGAATATACACAATATTTGGCAACCCACGCGCTGGACGAGAACAATATCAATCGACTGTCCAAAGCCTTGCGCGGCATCCGTGCGGCAGGCTTGTCATTGGCGCCATTGCAGCCATTCCGACTTGGCATTGTCAGCAACGCAACCTCGCATTTTCTCGTGGCTGCGCTGGAGACTACTGCGGCGCGGTATGGATTCTCACTGCAATGCGTCGAAGCCGATTTCGGGCAGGTAATGCAGGAGGCCTTGTCACACGACTCGACGATCAATCGCGCAAAGGTTGATGCCGTTCTTATTGCCTTGGACCATCGTGGCTTGCCTTTGCAACCTACACCCGGTGATGCAAGTGCCGCGCGCCATTCGGTCGAAGCGGCGCTTGCGCAGCTGGCTAAAATACGTGCAGGCCTGCATCAGCATGGCAATACGCTATGCATCGTCCAGACGCTGCCGCGTCCAGTGGAAACCTTATTTGGCAGCTTCGACGCTATGTTGCCTGGCTGTATGCGGACGTTGATCGATGATTTTAATAGCGGTGTGGTGGAAAGTCTTGTCGGCACACCGGACGTGCTGCTTGATATCGCGCAATTGGCCGAGACGGTGGGACTTGCTGAATGGTTCAACCCAATGCTATGGAATATGGCAAGGCTTCCATTTTCCAACAACTTTATCCCCCTTTATGCGGAGCACGTGTGTCGCGTTATCGCTGCGCTGCGTGGTCGAAGTCGACGCTGCCTGATTCTTGATTTAGATAACACTTTGTGGGGTGGGGTAATCGGCGATGATGGGCTAGAAGGTATCGTGGTTGGGCAGGGCGAACCTACTGGCGAGGCTTATCTGGATGTGCAGCGCGCGGCGTTAGCGTTGCGCGCGCGCGGCGTATTACTGGCAGTGTCGTCCAAAAATACTGACGAAATTGCGCGCACGCCATTTCGCCAACATCCAGAAATGTTGTTGCGTGAAGAGCATATAGCCGTGTTCCAGGCAAACTGGAACGACAAGGCAACAAATATTAAAGCTATTGCTGCTGAGCTTTCTTTAGGGCTGGATGCAATGGTGTTGTTAGATGACAACCCGGTGGAAAGAGCGCTCGTCAGACGAATACTACCCCAGGTTGCGGCACCGGAATTGCCGAGTGACCCCGCGCTTTATGCACGTACGCTAATGGCTGCAGGCTATTTCGAGGCGATCGCATTTTCTGAGGAGGACCGGCGTCGTGCCACGTTCTATCAGGAAAACGCAAGGCGCGTCGCGTTGCAAAGTCAGGCGTGCGACCTCGATGATTATTTAGCTTCGCTTGAAATGCGTATGCAAATCCAGCCATTTGACGGAATCGGTCGATCACGAATCGCTCAACTGATTGTCAAATCAAATCAGTTTAATCTGACCACGCGACGATACAGCGAAGCGCAGATTGCAGAAATCGAGCGTGATGTAAACTGCTTTGCGTTGCAAGCAAGCCTCTCTGATTGCTTTGGCGACAATGGGATGATCAGTGTAATCATCTGTAGGCGCCAGGAAGAAAAATGGGAAATTGATACCTGGTTAATGAGCTGCCGTGTGCTCGGTCGCAAGGTAGAGCGCGCTATTCTTGAAGTGTTGTGCGAACAGGCAGCCGTACGTGGAATTCGTCGCTTAATTGGCACTTACTATCCGACAGAACGCAACGGTTTAGTTAAAGATCATTACGCGAATCTGGGATTTTCGTCGCTTGAAACTGAACCTAGCGGAACCACAGTATGGGCACTAGACACAGATTTACTGCCATCGCGAGACTTACCGATAACGATATGTCGGATAGGCCTTGAGTCAGTGTCCGGTAATTGTGCTGTAGATAACAGGATGATTGCATGAGGTGCCTTTGGATTGCTCGTGATTTGCCGTTTCCGCTGGATGCGGGAGATAAAGTCTATTCCGCCAATATGGCTCGGTCACTTGGCGAGTCCGGAATATACGTGCGTTTTCTTGGCTTTGGCGGTTCCTCAGCAAGTGCATCGACCGACTGGCCGATAGATTTTCGCGTTGTTGCGGGCAACAAGCGCAGTCCTCTGATAGCGTTACTCATGCACGCGCCCATCGCAGCGGCTATCCATAGCACGGCCAGTTATCGCGCCCTACTGGAAGCGCAGTGGCGGGAAGCTTGGGATGTTGTTGTGCTGGACAGCTACGGATCGGGGTGGGCGCTAGACGCATGCTTGCAGATGCGCAACCACAGGCAAGGAAAGATCCCTGTGCTGGTGTACTTGTCGCATAACCATGAGGAAAGTGTGTGGAAGACGATGGCGCAGGAAAGCAGCGTGGCGCTGCCGAAGAAGCTTGCGCTTTGGCAGAACTACCGCAAAGTAAGAGCATTGGAGCGTCGCTTGGTTGGTGCGGTTGATCTGGTTACCACGATAACCGCAGAAGATGCGCACGCTTACGCAATGCGAGTTGCCGACAAGCGTACGGTAGTGTTGACACCGGGGTATTCCGGATGGATAGCACCCGACCGAAAAATAAGGGTAGATAGTCCCTGTCGCGTCGTGCTGATGGGCTCATTCCGCTGGATCGTCAAGCAAGAAAATCTACGCCGCTTTGTAGAATTGGCCGATGGACCCTTTGCGAAAGAGGGCATTCAATTTGATGTAATTGGAGACGTGCCGCAGACGTTGCTTGATCAACTCCGGCCGGCGGCACGAGCCACTGAGTTTCATGGCTTCGTAGAGAATATAGCCCCGTTCTTTTCTGAGGCTACGATGGCAGTAGTGCCTGAATTGATTGGCGGCGGCTTCAAACTCAAAATTCTTGATTACATATTTGGCCGCATACCTGTCGCAAGCATTACCGCAGCGGCAGCTGGGCTCCCAGACTCAATCCGAATGAACATGCTATGTCGGGACGACCTGCGGCAGTTAGTCGACGCAATCATTCAGGTCATCAGGAAACCCTTGCAATTGAACACAATGCAACAACAGGCATTTGCTGCAGCGCAAATGCATTTTCAATGGCGTGATCGTGGACAGCAACTCAGGCATGCAGTGGAGGGCCTACTTTGATCTCACGGAACAGTCGTCTCGTGTCAGGGCTCGTTTTCCACAACGCGGGCCAACAGAAGCGCCGTCGGCGAACGGCTTGCGAATTCGCTGCTTATGCTGGATTGCGTAACCGGGTTAATCCTGAACCGAGGATCGGCCTATGATCACAATGATTGTTCCCACACGCGATCGGGCGCACACATTACAACGCGTTTTACCGAGTTACTACGAACAGAATTTGGTGTCTGAAATAATTTTTGTCTGCGACGCGGGCGCCGATAATTCCGAGTCTGTTATCAGACAGTGCAGCGCACGGTACCCCGGTGTTTTGACGCGTTTCGAGCGAAATACCGAGCGGCGCGGCGCGTCTTATTGCCGTAATGTGGGCGTTAATTTTGCATGTAACGATTTCATCCTGTTTTGTGATGACGACGAATACTTGGAAACGGACTACGCAAGTGTTTGTCTGAAAAAGCTGCTTGCAAACAATGCTGGCGCTGTGTCAGGCCGTCGCGTGTACATGCACAACGATGAAACACCGGATCAGGCACTGCGCCGTTTTGGGAGCGGTATTAGAAATAGCAGTCCATTCAGAGCGCTGATTTGCGAGTACGTAAATGCTGCAAGCTTTGAGGGCGACATTCGCTTGCCGATTACTAATGCGATTATTCTTACCCGAAAGCACCTCTTGCTGAGCTTTCCGTTTGACACTTTTTATGCGTTGGGGAATGGCTATCGGGAGGAATCGGACTACCAGATGAATCTTTTTGTGCATGGATACGACATCGTTATTACCAATGATTGCCACAGTATCCATCTGCCAGCCTCGAAAATAAATAGCGGCGGACAGCGGACTACCCCGTGGAAACGCCTGTATTGGTCGATTTTTTACACCCACTATTTCTTTGGAAAATATTACGCAAAGTATTCCCTCCGAATGGGTATCAAGTGGCCAAAGTGGGTTGCAGTTGGCGCATTTATTATGTTTGCAGTATATCGCGAGACTGTTCGGCCGCCGCTTTACAAACTGGCACATTGGTGGCTGAGGAGACGAGCACGCTCCCACAGTAGCCCGTCGGCAGCAGGTCGGTCGGGGGCTTTAAGATGACGACAAGCAGTGCGGCGCGACGCGGCTTCATACAACAATCCGGCGCGATTGCAGGCGGTTTGGCGTTCTCGCCTGCGCTGGCGCAGCCGGCAGATATTGTTCTGGATTTTCGTGGCGCGTTACCCTCGAGCGTACAATTTCGCCGAAACGGGCCAGCGACATTTGTCGCGTCGGATGGAGTACTACACGCCGTACAGGACAATGTACCGCGTTTTCCTGACCACGACGGCAAACCGTTGGGTTTGCTGATTGAAGGTGAGGCAACTAATTTTCTTGTCAATGCTAGTCGTCCTGACGCGCGGGGTTGGAGTCCTGGCGCCGGCCCCATCGGCAGTGCTGCCGCAACTGTGATAGCTCCAGATGGACGTGCTGGGGTGTACAGCATTCAACGCCCGCCACCTGCGGTAAACAGTATTTATGATGCGGTGATTACCAATGCACCGTGGACGGAATACGCAACTGCGTCTGTGTGGTTGCGTTCGACGTCGGGATCGGGAAAATGGCGTTTGCGCTTGCGTGATTTTACAACCTACAACGGTGTCGCGACGGTGGTGGAAGTGAGTCCCTCGTGGCGTCGCTATGCTTTGGGTTTTGCGTGGCAAATAAGGGATACAGGTGCGAAGCGTTTCTCTGTGCTTTATAACGAAATTTTGCAACCCAGTAACGTCCTTCCACCCATTTATGCCCTCAACCGCGTTAACCCATATGAGCGTGTGGCGACGCCGCTTACTCTTGATAACGTACTAATGTGGGGCGCGCAGTACGAAGTTGGCAACGATGCAAGTACTTTCATTCCTACAGTCGATGGACCTTCGACGCGCAAAGCCGATGAAGTGACATTTCCGACGAGCGGCGTTAATGCGGCGAACGGATCACTAACTATAGAGTTGCCTCTTGGAGGACGTCGCGGCGGTGTAATTCTTGACGCTGCTGGTGATCGTGGCGGTATCCGGATCGCGTATTCAAACAGTGGCTGGATTACTGCCCGCGTGGGCGATATAGACCTGTCCGGTTTTGGCGATGTTACGCGCAATCGCATTGTGCGATTGGAGTGGAGTAAAGAAGGCGTGCAAATTCTGACGGGAGACCGACTTACGGCACTCACGCGACAAGCTGCACAGCGCCGCGCGACCACGCTGAATCTTGGCGCCGCGTTTCGGCTGGGCATGGCGCAGGACGGCGCTCAGCCCCTTGGGCGGGTTATTGCCAAACTTACTATCAGCAAAGTGACGGGTTCCGTAGGCCAAATTAATCTTCCCGCAATAGCGCCAGCAGCCTATGTACAAAGTTTTCACGATGATTTTGAAGACTCGGATCTAGGTCGTATCAATGAGAATGCCAGCGGTAGTCGTGCGGGGGCTCCAGCCTGGCGAAGTCGTTATCGGCACGGACGCCAGGCAGTCATTAACAAGGAAAAACAGATCTACATGGATCCGTTGTTCGCCGGTACGGCAGGTTCCGCACTGGGTGTGCAGCCGTTTTCAATTCAAGGGGGCGTACTGCGTATCCGTGCCGACAAGGCCGATCCGGTGCGGGTGTCACCGTACATTTGGAACTACCGCTATACCTCCGGCTGCATCAGTAGCGAATTGACGCACTGGCAGACCTACGGCTATTTCGAGATGCGCGCGCGTTTACCGCGCGGAAAGGGCTACTGGCCTGCATTCTGGCTCCTGCCCAAACGCACCGCGTGGCCACCTGAAATCGATGTCCTGGAAGCGTCAGGGGCCCGGCCCTATGGCGTGCGAAGTGGTGTACTCGAAAAGCCACGCGCCGCGAAAACGCCCGGCGGACTCTGGATTGACCAATTTATTGACACCTCTGATGGCTTCCATACCTATGCGCTTGAGTGGACGGCGGAGAATCTTATTTTCTTCGTTGATGGCACAAAAACCTTTGACTATGGTGCGCACAACATTCATGAAGACATGTACATGATCGTTAATTTGGCATTAGGCAGTCACGATCCCAATTGGATTCCCGACCCGGACGATACCACCCCGTTTCCCGGTGTTATGGAAATTGATTATGTCCATGCTTATCGGCGGGGTGTTTAGGATCCATGAGTGGAATAGCTAACGCGTTGTGATTGATTATTGAGGACTAGAGCCGAATGATGGAAAGCCCTGCCCAAGTTGACGTCATTATCCTTTCGTGGAACAGGACCGAGGACACGATAGCGGCAATCCGTAGTGCAGCCGGTCAGGTTGGCGTTGCAAAACGTATTCTGATCGTCGATCAAGGTAGCGAGCCGGATGCGTTGAAAAAACTTGAAGCCTTTTTGCAACGGGTACCCTGCGCCAGCCTTAAGAAACTGACGTGCAACGTCGGTGTTGCAGACGGTCGGAATATTGCCTCGTCCATGGGGTGGAGTCCTTGTATCGTCGCGCTTGATAGCGACGCGGAATTTGCCAACGAACACGCTCTCGCCCACGCGGTTGCGCATATGGATGCCGATCCGCGCTTATGCGCGATTGGATTTCGCATCGTGAATTATTTTAACGGTGTAAACGATGAGACATCGTGGGATTATCCAAAGGGGGTCAGTCCTGACGAACGCTTTGCAACCAGTCGGTTTATTGGTGCGGGCCATGCGATACGACGCAGCGTATTCGAATCGGTTGGAGGCTACGATAAACACTTGTTCTTCTGTGGCGAAGAAGTGGATTTATGTTATCGCATGCTCAATACCGGACATCGCATTGTCTATATGCCGGATGTGGTAATTCGCCATAAGGTTTCGCCTGAGCATCGTGTGTTTTGGGGTAAAGGGCGCTACTACTACACGGTTCGCAATACCCTGTATACGAACTACAAGTTTGGAGCGTCGCCGTTACGCCTTGCAGTTTCTGCCACGGCTTTTTTTGTGAAGGGATGTTGCAATGGCATCGCACTGGAAGCGCTGCGTGCATTCAAAGACTGCTTGCGCATGTGCAAACAGTTCTGTGCGACTGCTCAGGATCATCAACATTACCACTTGAGCGGGGAAACATGGGCTTATATTCTGCAATGTGAGCCGGCACGCCGGGATACCTTCATCCGAAAAATTCAGCGGCAACTGACCGCTTTGCCGTATCAGGGTTGAGGCATTGCGATGAAAATGTATTACTTCAACGGGTCGCCTCCCAATTTCGGTGATGAGCTTAACCGATGGTTGTGGCCCCGTTTGCTGCCGAATTTTTTCAATGAGCAGACTGATCGAATATTCCTCGGCATTGGCTCTATTCTGTTTGATTTCTTTCCACCTACGGCACGAAAGATCGTTTTCGGTGCGGGCTATGGCGGATATACGGCGCCTCCCAGAATGGATAAAAGCTGGGAAATATATTTTGTGCGCGGGCCAATTACCGCTCGAGCGGTCGGTATCAATGAGACGCACGGAATTGGTGATTCCGCGATTCTGCTGCGCTCCTGCATTCAAAGTCGGCCGGCGAAGCAGTTTAAAGTTTCATTCATGCCGCACTGGGAAAGTCTCGATGACGGCGATTGGCCGGCGGTGTGTACCGAGGCAGGAATACACCTTATCAATCCGTGCATTTCGGTCGAATCGGTACTAAACGATATTCTGGCATCGGAACTGGTGGTGACTGAGGCCATGCACGGTGCGATTGTGGCCGATGCCTTGCGCGTGCCCTGGGTGCCCGCCCGCCCAATTCAAGCGCAGCACCGTCAAAAATGGAACGATTGGGCAAGCGCCCTGCATATTGATTTGCGACCGGTGACCTTATCGCCTTCGACGGGTCTGGAAGCAGTCATGTCGCAGTTGGCGAACAACAACAAGAACGCTCAGCGTGTGCGCCGGCGAGGGCGGTTTCTGAAGTCAGTCACGCCACTGTATTTCAGGGAAAGAGCGGCACGTTCTCTGCGGAAGCTTGCATCTATGCCATCTGCTTTGAGCCAGGATTCTGACATTGAACGCGCTCACCAGCTTATGCTTGAGCAACTACACGTATTAAGCCGCCGCTACGGAGGGAACGCCTGATGCAGCCTTTGGCTCGGCATACCCTGCACGGCGCGATGTGGTCGCTGTTGTCGCAATCGATCATGGCGTTGGTCACTCTCGTTATGTTTGTGCTGGTGAGCCGTCAGGTTGGGCATAGCGAACTTGGTGAATACATGCTCGCAGTGGTGGCTGTCGGTGCCGTGCAGTGGTTAGCACTAAACGCATATCGCGAGCCCATAATTCAGACCCCCGCATTAAGCTCATACGCAAGAGACTCTGTGTTTTGGTTAAGTGCTGGCATAGCTATATTGGTGGCGTGTATTTTGCTGGGTATCGCCCAATACTTGCGTTGGCGAGGGCAATGGATGATTACGGCGTCTTGCCTATCGATTTTAGCTGTAAAGCTATTCTTCGATACCGTGATTTCGGTTCCAGCGGCGCTTTGCTATCGCGAACTTCGATTTGAGGCCTTGGCAAAGGTGAACATCGTCGTATCGACGTCGGGCCTCTTTTTAGGTGTGGTCCTTTTGCATGCAGGCTGGGGCGTGGTTGCCGTGGCGACGATGCAAAGTGCGATGAGTCTTTTGAGCTTTGTGTTGGTGTTTTTTAAATGTAACTGGTTTCCTAGGTTACATTTTGCGTGGCGAGACTTGGGGTTGCTTCGTCGCTATTCGCCGCATGTCGTGCTCTGGCAGGGCATTGACGCTTTGAATATTTACCTTGATCGCTTTCTGGTGGGCGTCTCTATTAGCCCCCAGGCACTGGGTCTTTATGCGTTTGGGCGTCGCCTCAATGACGTCGTTATTGAGGTACTAGTCGGCGCTGCCGGCAACGTAGCATTGCCCACCTTCGCCACTCTTCAAGAGAATCTTGCGGGATTAAAGCGTGTGTATCTGCGTTCGATGCGAATAGTGAGTTTTGGTGTGTTTCCGATCATTGGTATTTTCTTCGGCGTGGCGGATGAACTCGTCATTGCGGTGTTTGGCGACAAATGGATTTCCGCAGTACCCATTTATCAATGCTTTCTATTGCTCGGTGCAATTCAGACCATCGGTATATTGCAGGCGTCACTAGTTCGCAGTCTGGGCCATGCGTCACTCTGGGCGCGCTATCAGATGGCTCAGGCATTTATGAACATCGTTGTGCTTTATTTCGCTATTGATCACGGAATATATGTTCTTGCCGTTGCCGTCGTAGTTCGCACCTACCTTGTCTGGTTCTATTCCGTGTCGATAACCTGCCGACTGATTGACATGCCGGTGCTCGGTTATCTGCGCATTTTCGTGAAACCGGCGCTGGGAGCCGTCCTGGCAAGTATTGTTGCCGCTGGTGCGTTGCGTCTGACACATGGGGTATCGCCGATTGTGATGATTTTAGTAGCCACGTTAATGGCTGGACTTACATATGTTGCAGCAGCGCACTTAATTATGAGATCGGTGACTAATGATGTCATGGCGCTGATTGCTGGTCGCAGTTAAGACAAGGTCGGACAGGAGCCCTTCAATGTATATCTCCGTTGTTATTTGTACCAGGAATCGCGCGGCGGCGTTGAAACGTTGCCTGGCTGCTTTGTATACAGTCGATTTCGAAGGTACCTGGGAAATACTGGTGATCGACAATAATTCAAGTGACAACACCCAGCGAATAATTGCGGAAATGCAGCAATTGTGCCCTGTGCCATTTCGATCACTTGTCGAATTGGTTCCGGGTAATAGCGCTGGCCGCAATACAGCGGTTGATTCTGCACAAGGAGAAGTCGTGTTTTTTACCGATGACGATTGCATCGTGGAACGCACCGTGCTGCGAGAACTATGGCGCGTATTCGAAGACCGCCGTATTGGGTTTGCAGGTGGACGGATACTGTTATTTAATCCTCGGGACTTTCCCATATCGTTAATGGAAGAAACGAAACCCATTGAAATTCCGCCGGGAACTATTGTTTACCCTGGTCTTGTCCAGGGCTCTAACATGGCATTCAGGCGCAAAGCACTCGTCGAATTAGGGGGCTTTGATGTTTTGTTTGGCGCGGGCGCAGCCTTCGCGGGCGAGGACCTAGAGCTCGCTACACGTGCCAGCCTGCGCGGCTGGCATGGCGGCTATTTTCCTGGACCCACTGTGTATCATGATCACGGGCGTGATCGCGCCAAAGCGATGGCGTCTGAGCGACAGTACGACTTCGGGATCGGTGCCTACTACGCCAAATTTCTGCTCAACTCGACGACACGATGGATTTGTGTCTTAACCTGGTGCAGGCGCAGCCTAAAGCAATTGTTTCGACATCCGTTAGGTTTACATAGACAACTCGCCGGCGCGATTTGCTATGCACGATTGAGAGGTAGTCATGCTTGAAAGTCTTGATGAGGTTATTACCAACACCGATCTGTCACCGCCGGATTCTGTTCGTTCTTATTTGACTCCGCAGGTCCAGGGGCGCCGGGAGAAAAGAACGGCGAAAGCGATGATTCTGGCTGCCGGGCAGGGAACCCGCGTTCGCCCGCTGACCAAAGACTTGCCTAAACCCATGATTCCCATATTGGGCAAACCAGTAATGGAGTATTTGGTTGAGCACCTAGCACGTTTTGGTGTCAGGGAGATTATGGTGAATGTGGCGTTCATGCATCGCAAGATTGAAGAATATTTTGGCGACGGTCATCGCTGGGGGGTTCAGATCGGATACTCCTACGAAGGTGTGTATGAACACGGCGATATTTTGCCTAGACCACTGGGGTCGGCCGGCGGTATGCGCCACATTCAGGGTAATAGCGGTTTTTTCGATGAAACCACACTGGTGATTTGCGGCGATGCAATTGTCGATCTCGATATCAATGCCGCCATTCATGAGCACCACGCAAAAGGGGCATTTGCAAGTGTCGTGACGCTCGACGTGCCGCGTGAATCGGTGGTTAATTACGGGATCGTCGTGACTGATCGCAATGCCAAGGTGCTGTCGTTTCAGGAGAAACCTAGCCCGGAGCATGCCCGGTCAACGCTCGCAAGCACCGGGATCTATATTTTTGAGCCCGAAATTATTGACTTGATTCCTAGCGGCGTTCCCTTCGATATTGGTAGCGATTTATTCCCCATGCTGGTGGAAAGGAATGTGCCCTTTTTTGCGCAAAAGCGGTTTTTTAACTGGATCGATATCGGACGCGTTACCGATTTCTGGTCTGTATTGCAGCGCGTGATGCGGGGCGAGATTGCTCAGATGGACATGCCTGGGACGAGGATCCGGCCGGGAGTCTGGGTCGGTCTCAATGCGTCGGTAGATTGGAAAAATGTGCACATAGAAGGTCCGGTCTACATCGGTTCCAGCGTCCGCGTTGAAGCGGGGTCGAAAATTATTGGTCCGGCCTGGATTGGCCACGGCAGTCACTTGCGGCGCGGTTCCCATGTAGACCGTTGCGTGCTCTTTGAATATACCCGCATTGGAGAAGACATGGCATTCAAGGAGATGGTCGTATCGCCTCATTACTGTCTTGATCGTACGGGTAATGCTGTCTACGTGGGTGATGATCGATGTTCGCTTCGCTGGGGCGACGCCCGTGCCTAGGGAGTAATGGTAAGGCGAGATCATTCACGCCATTTCGACGCTTTAATTTAAAAAAGCAAAATTAAACTAAGTTATTGATTTTAAACATTAAATTTGTTAATATATTATAAAAAATTTGGTTTAACGTCAATGGATTCCGTTCTTGGAAGGGGAGCGTAGTGCTTATGTGCCAAGACAACTCAAAGAACCATCGGCGTTTGTGTATATGGATTGCACGTCGATTGCAGGCGGTCGTACTGATATTGTTAAGTATTCTCACTGGCCGCGCCGTTGCAGATCAAGATGACGCAATTAACGTTATCACGGGCGGTTCCATTGTTTACGATTCCAATCTTTTCCGACTGCCGGGCACGCTCAGTCCACAAGCTACTCTCGGTAGATCGACTAAGTCCGACACTTTGACTACGGCGTACGTGGGGTTGCGTATTGATAAGCCTTACGCGCAGCAACGCTTTCAGCTTGATATTACCGATACGATCTATCGCTATCACACTTTTTCACATCTTAACTTCAATGCCTTCGATTATCGTGGCGCATGGCTGTGGCACCTGACACCACGGCTAAGCGGTACGCTCAGTGCCGAACGTACGCAAACGCTCGTGCCCTTTGAAGATTATCGACTCCTTTCCCAGCAGCGGGATGTGCGTGATAACAAGAACCAGACTTTGAATGTGGACTGGTGGGCTTTTGGCGGCTGGCACTTACTTTTGGGCTTAGCAAATATCGAACAAAAAAGTGAGGCGGCCTTACTTGCCGAGGCAGATTTCAGCCTGATCGACCGTCAGGGTGGCGTCAAATATGAGTCTGCATCGGGCAACGCCTTGACGGTTGTACAGCATTCTCGTCGTGGCGATTATGCAAATCGTATACCAGACCCCATAACGCTCAATGACAGCGAATTCCGCGAGAACGAGAGTGAACTCCGGCTGAAATGGAAAATCGGCGGGCATTCAAGCCTCGATGGCCGCTTGGGGTGGCTCGATAGGCGACATGAACAATTTTCCCAACGCAATTTTTCCGGTGTGGTTGGTGAACTTGGATACGGATGGATTCCGACCGGCAAACTGCGGTTTTACGTGGTTGCCAAACGTAACATTGAGGCAATCGTTGACCCATTTTCCAGTTATCGTGTAAATACCTCATTTTCAATTACGCCTGCTTGGCGAGTCACCGAGAAGACTACATTGAGCCTGCGTCTGGATCGTACTGAGAGTGATTTTCGTGGCCCGGTCGCTCCACCTCCGGGCGCGTTGCGCAGTGATGCGTTGCGCAGTGCCAAGTTAATGGCCGACTGGAAACCCACGCGCAACATATCATTAAGCGCCGGTGTGCAACGCGCGGAGCGTTCATCCAATGTACCCGACGCGGAATTCGATACTTCCATCGTATACATTCGCGGCGGGTTAAGATTTTAACGTCACGAATTGATGAAAAGGATTTCCGCCGCTAATTAGCGCTTTCCTTCTGCGGCACTTCTGAATGATTGTCGTTAATCTCGGTATTTGCACACCGTGGCTCAACGGTTTGCGATGGACTAATTTAATCAAGGGCACATTCATAGTGCCCGCCGGGGATTTGCTGCACCGAATTCTGGCAAGTTCGATTTGGTTTTTGCATTTTTCATGTCGCATACCCAAATCATCATTCATATACTTCACTGCTAGCAGTGGAAAAATAGCGTTGCTGACTGAACCAATCGGACCTACGTACGTCAAATAATTGACGTTTCAAATGAGGCCGTTTCCATCCACCGTCACACTGGTGGTTCGTTGTTGAATGCGGTGATCGAAAGCGTTGCAGATTAAGGACCAAGTTTTATAGCCGTCACGCTTTCAGCGGGGTATGCCAAACGAGTTGGGTAATCGACTTTTCCAACATACCCCTTGGCGGGCACCGTACGATGGGCATAAAAACACGCTATCTTTAAATCGGAGTCGAAACCATGATTACTTGGACCAATCATCGACTGTTTCTGGTCATTCTCCTGATAATGGGTACTTCATTTGCCAAGGCCCAACCACACCATCAGCAGCCCGACTATAAACTAGGGCCTGGTGACAATATCAAAGTTCTGGTTTTTCAGAATCCTGATTTAACATTGGAAACCAGAGTATCCGAGCAAGGCACGATTACCTTTCCGTTGATTGGTGCAATTAAGGTTAGCGACATGCCGGTTGCAGGTGCTGAGCAGGTGATTGCAAATGCGTTGCGCGATGGCGGATTTATCAAACAACCACATGTCAATATTGTTTTGGTGACAATACGCGGCAACAGCGTTTCCGTTCTTGGCTCAGTGAATAAACCGGGACGATTTCCTCTAGAGACGATTAACGTTCGTGTGTCGGAGATGATTGCTGTTGCCGGCGGCATTGCTCCGACCGGCGCTGATGTGGCCATAGTTACCGGAACTCGCGAAGCAAAGCCGTTTCGTCGGGAAGTCGATATAGCGGGTGTGTTTCTAGAGAGTCGCAGCCAAGATGATTTTGTCATGGCTCCCGGCGATGTTATCTATGTTCAACGCGCCCCAATGTTCTATATCTATGGTGAAGTGCAGAAGCCCGGTGCGTATCGTATTGAACGCGGCATGACGATTCGTCAAGCCTTAGCCCAAGGTGGTGGTCCTACTGTGCGGGGTACTGAACGACGCCTGGCACTATATCGCCGCGGAACCGGACGGGCGGTCGATGCTCAACCTGATTTGAGCGAGCCGGTGCAGCCCGAGGACATTTTCTATGTTCGAGAAAGTCTCTTCTGAAGAAAGTATTACGCATGCTTCCCGGAATCGTGTGATTTATATTCACGCCAAATGATTTTAATAACTGGGGGTACAGGTTATATCGGCTCGCATGCAACTATAGAATTTCTTGCGGCCGGTCATAATGTTTTTATTATTGATAACCTTTCGAACAGCAAGCTATCCGTACTGGACCGCATAGAGCGTATTGCAGGAAGGCGACCCGAGTTTGCGGAGATAGACGTTCGTGATCGGCGTGCTTTGCATCGCATTTTTGCTGAGCATGCTTTTGACGCCGTGATCCATTTCGCAGGATTAAAAGCTGTCGGTGAATCAGTCGCAACACCGCTTGTGTATTACGATAATAACGTATCGGGCAGCTTGGTCCTCACCGAGTGCATGGCTAAAGCCGGAGTGAAGACGATGGTGTTTTCGTCATCGGCAACGGTATATGGCGAACTTCCATCGACGCAGATTCGAGAGGATTCTCCCGTGTCGCCGTGCAATCCGTATGGTAGATCGAAGTTGATGATCGAGGAAATTTTGCGTGATGCAGCGAGAGCGGATTCTTCTTGGCGCGTTGCACTACTTCGTTATTTTAATCCCGTAGGCGCTCATCCTTCAGGATTTATTGGAGAAGATCCAAGCAACGTTCCAAACAATCTAATGCCATATATCGCGCAAGTAGCGATGGGAAAACTCGAGAACCTGCCTATATATGGTATTGACTATCCCACAAAAGATGGCACCGGCATACGTGACTATATCCATGTATCCGATCTGGCCCGTGGGCATCTACTGGCGCTCAATACACTGCGGAAGCGCACCGGTGTGATAGCGCTAAACCTGGGTACAGGGCGCGGTTATAGTGTGCTTGAGATGATCCAAGTATTTTCCGACGTGAGTGGAAGACGAGTGCCGTATCGCATCGTAGCACGCCGGCCAGGTGATATAGCAGAATGCTGTGCGGACCCAACATTGGCCCGCGACCTCATCGGATGGGAGGCAAAACGGGGTATAGATGCAATGTGTGCCGACAGCTGGCGTTGGCAGCGATGGGCATCGCGGAATCTAGTCTGATTGTTGGTTGTTCTTTGCAAAGAGCAGTGTTACTGGTAGACCAGTTAATGTGAGATTAATCTGAGGTAGCGAATTTGTCTTGCACTTTATCAGGGAAATCTCGATTGAGGCGCGCGTCACGCAGGTGCGCCTTCTCTTCTTGAACTGCGGGCGTAACCGTGACCGGCGGCAGATGTACCTGCCACTCCCGATACTTAGTAAGAACTGCCGGGACGTAAAGTTCGGTTTCTCGGTACGGCGGGATGCGCTGTCCGTATCGGCGCACGGCATTTTCACCGGCATTGTAAGCCGCAAGGACCAAGTCAAGATTATTGTTAAACTGCAGCATAAGATCGCGCAAGTATCGTGTGCCTGCGAGGAGGTTTGCCCACATTGAACCCGCTGGATTGGAAACGCCATAGCGCGCCGCGGTCGCTGGCATTACTTGCATCAGGCCGACCGCGCCCGCGGATGACCGTGCCCGCGGGTTATAGCGAGATTCAACATATATCACTGCATGTACGAGTGCTGGATCGAGGCCTGTTTCGATTGCCGCTTGGTGAATTTCCTGGGCGAATGGTTTATCTGCAAGAGGAGACGCAATGATCGTAGGCTCAATGGGCGCTGGTATGTAGGACGGCTGAGTAAGGCGGGCCGCGTCGCGATCGACAAGATTTAGCTGGTAAATTGAAGGGCCTTCTGGCGATACATACTCCCCTGCGCAAGCTTCGATGTGCGCTAATGATAAGGCCATAACATACAGCCACGGAGCGATTTGGTTGTAGTTGAATCGTGTCATATGGTAAAAAGTAGCTCTGTCGCTTAGATATTTGTTTTAACAAAACTTGCAGCGTGCTTTTTATCCTCGGATTTACCAGCAAGTTTTTCTACATTATGTTTGCGCTGTAGGAAGTGGCAAATCTATAATCTTGCGAATACGAGATCTACGTATCGGGTTTTTAGTTACGTGACAATCCCGTGTCGAATTGACAAGTAGTATTGTCATAAGACCATCCTCGTCGAGCTAGGTTTCCTTCAGAAAAAGGTTTTATCATTCAGAATTCGACGTGGCTAAATAGTGTGTAGGACTATGACTACATCAAATTGAGTAGCCAATAGAATGATCGTAAATAAGCGCTAGCTGTAATTGGAAATGAACATTTGGCATCAATCAGCTTTTCCAAGTCACGAACACATATGAGACGAAGCCCAAATTTCACTTGAGATAACAAAAGGAATTTTGACTATAAATGGCGGCCTTAAACCGCCTATATTTGAATTAGCCCGAACGGGTAATTTGAGACTACTCGTCGATGCATGAGCTCCGGCTGGGCTAGTCGATGGAGAGAGCCAAATTCTGTGGATTGAGTCTAGTTTCTGAACACAAGATAAGGCGAATGAAAAAACAACGGCATCGAACTCAAGAGCTAACGGGTACTTTGCAAAGCGAGTCTATTCCCCAGTTCGCTCCCGATTGGTGTTTCTTCCTTGATGTAGACGGTACATTGGTCGATATTTCGGAGCGCCCGAACGCCGTGTGTATCGATGCATCGTTGCGTGATCTATTGCATCGATTAGCGGTGTTAACCGAGGGAGCAGTTGCGCTAATAAGTGGACGTTCCATTGTTGATATTGATCGCTTATTCTTACCAATGCGACTGCCGGTGGCTGGCCAGCATGGCCTGGAGCGCCGCGATACACTAGGCAATACTCACGTGTTCAAATGTAAAGCGGAGTCCCTGCGCGAAGTCGTGCAACGGCTGGAGCGACTCGTTGTTCAGTATCCTGGATTGGAATTAGAAAACAAGGGGATGACTCTCGCAATGCATTATCGGCGCGCGCCGGATCTTGCGCCCATGGTCGCTTCAGTTATGCATCAAGTAAGCGGCATACTCGGAGACGGGTTTGAATTACTGCCGGGCAAAATGCTGCTCGAAATCAAACCCAGAGGAAAAAATAAAGGCACAGCTATTGCCGACTTTATGCAAGAAGAGCCGTTTAGGGCGCGTGTCCCAGTTTACATCGGCGACGATATCACCGATGAATGCGGCTTTACACTGGTGAACAAAATGCGCGGGTATACGCTGAAAGTCGGCGATGGTGTAACTCACGCAAAATGGCGCCTCGCAGATCCTACGGCGGTGCGTGCATGGCTCATGACTTTCGCAGATCGTTTCTCGTCTTTTGTCGAATTGAGACCACTATGAATAGCTTGCACGATCTGGCCTTGATCGGGAATTGTAGTGTTGCCGCGTTGGTTAACGGCACTGGGGAAATCGTTTGGGCATGTTTGCCGCGGTTCGACTCGGACGCTTTGTTTTGCACACTACTCAATGAGCGTTCTGGTACGAACGACTACGGGTTCACCACGGTTGATTTGTTGGATTTTTCACATGCCGAACAGCATTACCTCGGAAACACCGCTATTCTGATTACCCGGCTCTATGATCAGCATAACTCGTCGATCGAAATATCGGATTTTGCGCCGCGCTTTCGGCGATTTGGCCGGCTATTTCATCCGACCATGTTGATAAGGCGCATTCGACGCTTGAGCGGTAACCCGCGCGTTAGGGTGCGCGTACGTCCGGCGTACGGTTATGGTGCGCGGCGTCCACGAACCACTTACGGAAGTAATCATGTGCGATATGTCACGCCTGAATTTGTATTGCGGGTTACCACAGATTGCTCAATCACGGCGATTATCGAAGAAACGCCCTTTTATCTGCAGGATTCGCTCTCCCTGGTTTTGGGGCCGGACGAAACACTGACCGACTCCGTGCCCGAAACAGCGCGTCTATTCCTCGATGAAACGACTCGATACTGGCACGAATGGGTGCGTTCCTTGAGCATTGCGTTCGAATGGCAAGTGGAAATAATTCGTGCCGCCATCACGATCAAGCTCAATACGTACGATGACACCGGCGCGATCGTTGCAGCCGTCACAACGTCTATTCCGGAGGCGCCTGACAGCACGCGAAATTGGGACTATCGCTTTTGTTGGCTGCGCGACGCGTATTTTGTAGTCAATGCACTCAATCGGTTGAATGCGACGCAGACCATGGAGCGCTACATTGCGTACATCATCAATCTGGCGGGCAACGCTACCAATAGCCTGTTGCAGCCCGCTTATGGCATTAGCGGCCGTGCCGACATTGCAGAGGTCGAGATATTGACCTTGCGGGGTTACCGCGGCATCGGGCCGGTGCGCGTTGGTAACCAGGCCTACCGGCAAGTGCAGAACGACGTTTTTGGCGCCGCCATCCTCGCGTCCATGCATGTTTTTTTTGATAAGCGCCTGGTTCGTCTCGACGACGCCATGCTGTTTCGCCAGCTTGAAGCCTTAGGCGAGCAGGCTGCTCTGGCTCACGATCGTCCGGATGCCGGCCCTTGGGAGCTGCGTAACGTACTCAGGGTGCATACCTTTTCCAGTGTCATGTGCTGGGTGGCGTGCGACCGCTTGGCAAAAATCGCCGACAGACTCGGCATGAGGGAACGGTCTCGATACTGGCAACGGCACGCTGAGGAAATCCATCGCACAATTTGCGAGCGGGCGTGGAGCAGTGGTCGGCAAAGTTTCGTTGCCACCTTCGAGGGCGAGGCGTTGGATGCGAGCCTTTTACTCCTGAATCGACTCGGCTTTCTGAATGTAAAGGATCCCCGCTTCATAGCCACCGTAGCGGCAATAGAGAAAGAACTGCTACGGGGAGGTTTTGTATTTCGATACACGGAGCCGGACGATTTTGGTGTTCCCGACAACGCATTCCTGGTATGTACGTTCTGGTATATCGATGTGCTCGCATCGATGGGGCGCACTGAAGAAGCGCGCGCATTGTTTGAAAAACTGCTCGCATGCCGCAACCAACATGGCTTGTTATCTGAACACATAGTGCCGCACACACGGGAGTTATGGGGTAATTTCCCGCAGACCTACAGCATGGTTGGACTCATTAACGCGGGTATGCAACTGTCGATTCCTTGGGATCAGGCTTTTTAATTCGATACGGCACTGTCATTGTCATCCGTAGCGAGTACGGTGTTCTATGATGATTGAATGGCATTCATCGTGTTACCGCACAATAAAGAAACGATAAAGACGTCCTGCAAGGTCGAGGCTTGCATCAGCGCATCACAGGACGTGACGCCGCCGCTTACAACTTGAGATTACTTCCTTTCGACCAAGCCTACGGAACTGGAAGTGAGAATTTGAGTCGAAATTAAGAAATACACGCTTACGCGTCGTGTTTTTCTCTGCCTGTGTTTTAGCCCATCCCCGGTATGCGAAAGGAGTGAATCGTGAAATTATTATACGAGGCATGGCTTTCCAATCGCCTTTATGACTGGGGTGTCGCGGCTGCCTTTTTAATCGGCGTATGGCTTGCATTGATTGTCGTGCGCATTGGGGCAACTCGGGTTTTGCGTTCAGCGGCCTTACGAGGCAGTGCCGCGCATTACGCGATTACGGCCGGGAAGGTTCTCGACGCAACCTGGATCAGTCTCTTGCTGCCGCTGGGACTTTACGCGGCCGCATCCGCCGTTGAATTGCCGCCCAAGCTTGATCGCGGCATTGACGCCATCGTGGTGGTCGCGCTGTTACTTCAAACCGCGTTGTGGATTAATTGCGCAATTACTACTTGGCTTTCCCGGTTGATTGAGAAGCGCCGGGGCGTCGACAGTGAGGCTGTAACAATACTGGCATTGTTGAAATTCATGGCGCATGTGGTAATTTGGACATTCGCCTTACTGCTGATTCTCAATCATCTGAACTTCAATATCACGGCGCTCGTTACCGGGCTGGGTGTTGGTGGTGTCGCGGTCGCGCTTGCCATACAGAATATTCTGGGTGACTTGTTCGCGTCTCTGTCTATTGTTCTCGACAAACCGTTTGTCATTGGAGATTTTATTGTTGTGGGCGATTGCATGGGTGCCGTCGAACATATCGGATTAAAAACAACCCGTCTTCGCAGCCTGGGTGGAGAATTAATAGTGTTTTCCAACGCCGATCTGCTCAAGAGCCGGATCCGGAACTATAAGCGCATGTATGAGCGCAGAGTGGAATTCACGATCAATATCAGTTATGACACGCCGCTCGACAAGCTAAGGGATATCCCGTACATGTTGCGCGAGGCGGTTGAAGCTCAAAAACAAGTACGTTTTGACCGTTCGCACTTTAAGGCTTACGGGGAATCTTCGTTGGTGTTTGAAGTTGTTTATTATGTGCTCAGCGCTGATTTCAATGTTTATATGGATATTCAGCAGGCGATCAATATTCTGATATTTAGGCGCTTCGCTAACGAAGAAATCAATTTTGCCTATCCCGCGCGCACACTGTACTTTAGAAAAAACGCAAGCTCTGGGGAGGAAAGGCATTTAACTTTAGCGGGTGAGTTGATATGAACAACAGAAGTCGCCGCCTGGCGGTTGTCTCAAATCGGCTGCCCTTTGTTTTTTCCAAAGGGCCTGATGGCGACTGGCAGGTCAAGCGTGGATCAGGTGGTCTGGTAAGTGCCTTATTACCCATATTGCGTCACCGCGGCGGAACGTGGATCGGATGGACCGGCACTGCCGAAGAGCCGGATGTACTGGCTGAGACCATCGCCAAAACAAGCGCTCATGCCGGCTACAACTTGCGCCCGGTGCATCTCTCCGCAGAGGAGGCTCACAATTTTTATCAAGGATTCTCGAATGAGGTCATATGGCCGTTATTTCATGACCTGCATTCGCTGTGCAATTTTGATCCGGCATATTGGAGTACTTACTGTGAAGTAAATCGCAAGTTTGCACAAACTGTCATCGACAACACCGGTGACGAAGATTTTATTTGGGTCCATGATTACCATTTGATCAATGTTGCCGAGGAGCTGCGCAAGTGTGGCCGTACCTCAAAAGTCGGTTTTTTTCTCCACATCCCTTTCCCGCCGCTGGACCTTTTCGCCAAACTGCCATGGCGGGGAGAGATCATTAGAGCGTTGCTGCAGTTCGACCTCGTTGGTTTTCAAACATGGCGTGATCGGCGCAATTTTTTGCAGTGTCTGCGTGCTTTGGTGAGCGATGTCCAGGTTGAAGGCAAGGGACAGATTGTCGATATTAAGGCCGGTTCCCGCCAGGTTCGGATTGGCGCGTTTCCCATCAGCATTGATTTTAAAGCGTTCGCAAAGCAGGCTGCACAAGCGCCGGTCGTTGCAAAAGCAAAAGAACTTCATGCCTTATTGCCCAACAGAAGGCTGGTGTTGGGCATAGACCGGCTTGATTACACCAAAGGCATTCCACAGCGGATTCACGCATTCCACAATTTGCTTACCCGTTATCCGCAAATGCAGGGGAAGGTTTCACTGATACAAGTCGTGGTGCCCAGCCGCGTTGGAATTCCCAAATACGATGAACTCAAAACCACTATAGAACAGTTAGTCGGAAAGGTTAATGGGGAATTCATGCGGCCCGGTGGATGGGTTCCCGTATGGTATTTCTTCGGTGACCTGACGCGAACGGAATTGCTCGCCTACTACCGCGCGGCTGACATCGCGTTGATCACGCCGCTTAAGGATGGTATGAATCTGGTTGCTAAAGAGTATTGCGCTAGTAACGTCGATGCTAACGGCGTACTGATCCTCAGCGAATTTGCGGGGAGCGCCGCACAATTGCGGCGTGGGGCATTACTGGTCAATCCGCACGATATCGAAGGCGTCGCCAATGCCATTTTGCAGGCTTATGAGACGGATAGTAAGGAGCGTCAGAGACGCATGCGATACTTGCGGCGATCGATCCGCGATGCAGATGTTTTCTGGTGGCTGGATTCGTTCATGCGCGCGGCGTTCACCAAGGATTTGAATGATTTTCCGCTTCCCGATGATTACGCACCAGAGTCGGAAGATCATTATTTCGGACCGGATTAACAATGGCAGCAACCGCCCCCGTTACTTCGACACCCGCTGCCATACCCAGGCGATCGCGTCATAGGGGTCGAAGCGGCTCGCGCGCCCGCCCAGGCAGCTGTGCAAAAAAGTTTCAGTTTCGCGCAGAAACGCGAGCCGGTGCACCCACCAGCTCGCGCCGTGGCCCATCTCCGGGATCGGCACGTATTCGACGGGCTTGCCTGCGCGCCTGAGTGCATCGACCATGCGTTCAGACTGGTCGATGCGCACGCGCACGTCTTTCGTGCCGTGTACGATCAGCAGCGGCCGTTGCATCCTGTTTGCGTGAGTGAGCGGGGACTTGCGCGTCATATCCTCGCGGTCCTGCGCAAGGGCCGGGTTGCCCACGTAGTCGTGCCACGTCGACAGGTCCGTTTTCCAGTACGGCGGGAACGCTTCGATCAGCGACGCCAGATCGGTAGGGCCGCCGAGTGAAATCCCGCAGGCGAATTCTTTCGGCGTCATCGTCAATCCCACCATGGCAGCGTAGCCGCCGTAGCTCCAGCCCATAATGGCGACACGGGCCGGATCGGCGACACCGCCGTCTATTGCCCAGCGCACGGCGTCCAGCAGGTCTTCGTGCATCTTGCCCGCGAACTCGCCGATCGCGGCGGTGAGCAAACGTTTGCCGTATCCGCTTGAGCCGCGAAAATCGACTTGCAGTACCGCATAGCCGCGATTGGCGAGGAACTGCGCGTTG
>Ga0193752_1000760_pt1 | contig 29369 bp, 22 predicted proteins | sample H1c1metaG_FD_144924 | JGI IMG/M metagenome (GOLD analysis project Ga0193752, IMG submission 144924) | Soil microbial communities from a riparian zone of the East river system, Colorado, United States - H1c1 | ecosystem: Environmental > Terrestrial > Soil > Riparian zone | place: USA: East River...
AGTTCTTTCACTACCGGCCGCACATAGATAGACGATCCCTTTACTCTTACTACCTCAACCTTTGCACCTTCGGTCAGTTCGCTTTCGCCGTCTTCCGGAAACGCCGTCCACGTCGAACCGTAAACCTTAACCGCCGCTTCATTCAAAACACCCTTGCTGCTGACCGACACCGTACCGATCTGTCCCGGCAGCGAATCGACACCCATTTTTACCGAGTCTTCATCTTTGTGTGCTAGATAATTCGAAAAGATAATTCGTGATAAGGCGGTCAATCCCACCGAAACGACCGCGAAAATAATGAACTGCCACAACAGGCCGAAGCCCAAAAAGCCCGCCAACGCCGCGACGAACGCACCGATCCCAAACCAAAGCAGAACAAACCCCAGCGTAAAGGTCTCCGCCACGATCAGCGCCACCCCGAGTACGACCCAAAAGATCCAAGTAAGCTGCTCCATATTTATCCGCTAAAAAGATGTTTCTGCGGCAATAATAACACACCACCAGAGACGGGCAATTGACGGTCGAGAGTTGAATCCAGATTCCGATCCACCATTTTCCATTCTCCATTCTCAATTCTTAATTTTCTCCGCCTTTTGAAGTCGATTTTGACTCGTGTTAATCTCTAATGCGTGCTGGGGTGGCGGAATTGGTAGACGCCCAGGACTTAAAATCCTGTGTCCTTAGGGACGTACGGGTTCGATTCCCGTCCCCAGTACCATTCTAATTCATTTAGTTACAATCACTTAGGGACTAGCCCGGAAATGGGGCCGGCCCTTATTTTTGGCTTAAAAAAATTATTTCAGAGGGAATTTTAGTTGGAAATTTTTATCAACATCTCATGATCTTTGGCTTTGAAACGGTGTTGCTTTTTCACCATCGGTCAGTTTTTGTACCAAAACTGACGCAAGTCCAAGTAAACCATCGGAGATAAAGTTGCTTCTGACTATTCCGGGCAGGCGGCGCCGTTGGCGACCCAGGTTTTCATTAGCTCCAGAAATTTGCTGTGCGACATTGGCGGAGTAGTGCGGTCGTTTCCGGGTTCCCACGCCCAGAGTATGAGCGGGTCGCTCTCAATATGGTGGATAGCATCGCCCGGCGTTTTTAGCCCTCCATTTTTCGCAGGATCTTTCAATTGGCGGCAGAGTTGACCGGCGGTCTTGCCCTGAAACACCATTTTCATATTTGCCGGCGACATGTGCCGACCGTCTGGCGGTTTACTGCCGCCCGACGGTCGGCCGGACACATTAGTTCAATGCTCTCCTATGATGCGGGCAAGACGCGACCCTAACTATCAAGCTACACCCTGAGATACCGGACAATATGATCAACTGGTTGGCAGTGATAAGTGAGTGGACGCCTGAGGTCATGTCGCCCGAAAGAGCGACGATTTCAGATGTGCTGTCGCGTCGGGCGGGCGCGTCGTCGTTATGGATCCAATATGTTCTCGCTCAGGTAAAAGCTGACGTGATTGCGGTTCCTGCCTCTGCAAATTGATGTATCTGAGTGAAAGATTTTTCCGGAACGACCAGATGGCTCGACGCACCTTCGCTTAGTTACGGATCCATTTACCCATTTGAAGGATTAAGGAGTTCATATGAAAACAGTTCGAATTATGACAGTAGCCGCGCTTATAGCCGGAGGTGCTTTGTCCGTGCAATTGGTGCTTTCGCAGCAGACAGGAATCAAGCGCACTGATCTCCAGCGGCACGATCTCAGCGTCCCTGGACGCGAGGTTGTCCAGGTGCGCGTCGATTTCGATCCGGGAGCGGCCTTCGGCAAGCACTCGCACCCGGGCGAAGAGATCGTCAATGTTCTTGAAGGTACACTGGAGTATCAGGTCGATGGTAAGCCACCGGTGACGCTCAAGGCAGGCGAGGTTTTGTTCATACCGGCCGGAACGATCCACGCAGCAAAAAATGTCGGCAGCAACAATGGAGCGGAGCTCGCCACGTATATCGTGGAAAAGGGAAAGCCGCTCATCACGCTTGCGAAATGAGAGTTCCGAGAATGACAGCAGGGCTAAAGAGGAGATACAGAAATGAATGACTCGAACATTGAAAACAACGTCGTGACACAAGCCGGCAGCGGCATCGGTGGAAGTGTCGCCCCGGCTCCGAAACCTTATTTGCTGAGCCGGGAGGTCAACAAGAACGACCATATAAAAGGTGACGATTCCGCGACGGTGACGCTGTTGATGTACGGCGCATACGAGTGCCCGCATTGTGTCGAAGGCAACGAGATCGTGAAGCAAATTCAGCAGCTTTTTCGGGAGGACCTGCGTTTCGTCTTTCGACATTTTCCGCGTACCAACGTTCATCCCCACGCGGAGGCCGCCGCAGAGGTAGCCGAGGCTGCCGGAGAACAAGATAAGTTTTGGGAAATGCACGAAAGGTTGTTCGAGAACTATAACCGGCTCGACGGCGAACATCTGGTCGGTTATGCCGAAGACCTGGGACTTGATATGGAGCAATTTGAACGGACGGTAACCGGACGGGTTTTCGCCCAAAGAGTCAGGGAAGATCTGATCAGCGGGATGGAAAGCGGCGTGGGCGGCACACCGACGTATTTTTTTAACGGATTGAAGCATTTCGGTTCAGGACAATTTGAAACCCTGGTCGAAGCGATCAATACAAGCATTTCGGAGGGAAAATAATGTTCGAAGAATTTAACTTTGATCGACGCCGCTTTCTTAGCAACTCGGCGATTGCCATTGCGGCCGCCAGTCTCGGGGTGATCGATTCGGCGAATGCACAATCCAATGACACGAATGTGACGAAGAAGTTGCCGGTCAAGCTGACGAGCAGCTTCGGCCCGATCAAGCAGATAGATGCCGGTGTCCTGAACGTGGGATACGCCGAAGCCGGGCCGCCCGATGGACCGGCGGTCATGCTTTTTCACGGCTGGCCTTATGACATTCACACCTATGTCGATGTAGCTCCTTTGCTTGCGGCGAAAGGCTACAGGGTGATCGTGCCCTATTTGCGCGGCTACGGAACGACGCATTTTCTTTCAGACGAAACGCTCCGTAATGGGCAGCAGTCGGCGATCGCTATCGATGCGATCGCATTAATGGACGCGCTCAAGATCAAGACGGCGATCGTTGCGGGCTGCGATTGGGGAGCTCGGACGGCCAACATCATGGCGGCTCTCTGGCCTGAACGGTGCAAGGCAATGGTTTCCGTGAGCGGTTATCTGATCGGGAACCAAGAGGCCGGCAAGAGGCCGTTGCCGCCCAAGGCCGAGTTGCAATGGTGGTACCAGTACTACTTCACCACCGAACGCGGACGGGCGGGCTATGCAAAATACACTCATGATTTTGCCAAGCTGATTTGGCAGATAGCTTCGCCTAAATGGAACTTCGATGATGCCACATTCGACCGCAGCGCTGCGTCCCTCGACAACCCGGATCACGTCGTCATCGTAGTCCACAATTATCGCTGGCGGCTCGGTCTGGCGGAAGGCGAGTCGAAATACGATGAGGTCGAAAAACGGCTTGCCGCAGCTCCCATTATCACAGTACCCACTATTACCCTTGAAAGCGATGCCAACGGAGCACCGCACCCCGACGCCAGTGCGTATGTCAAAAAGTTCTCGGGCAAATATGCTCACCGGATCATCAACGGCGGCATCGGCCACAACCTGCCACAGGAAGCTCCGCGGGAATTCGCCCAAGCTATTTTCGATGTGGATAGTTATTAACTCGGGTTAGTCAAAAAGGATATCAAAATGAAAAATTTAATCGTTATGTTGGCGTCCTTTCTCTTTGTGGCCCTTATCGATGTATAGTTTCATAGTCTTAGTTTCGGTGGATTTTCAGGCACGGGTGTTGCAGGGTCTTTTCGCGGGGGAAATGATATGACAAAACGAACTTCCTTATTTACTGCAATATTTTTTTTGCTTTCGTTGATTGTCGGCGGCCAGGCTGCCTTCGCTCAAACTAATGCGATGGCCAAGGCCCAAAAGGTTACGGGCGACCGGTTTACTTTTCGGGCTTCGACACCTGAGGGAGCAAATGTTTACGGTGCAAAACGGCCGTCAGCCGCGATGCTCGAGGCTATCGACAAGGGTTTAACCGACCTCTTTGTCGTCGCCCGTAAGAACGGATACCGGCAAAAGCTGAATTACAGCGACTACACGGTGTTTATCGCGAATGCCGACCGTCAAAAGAGTGCGGACGGATCGTATTCGCCGGATATAGCGGTCGGTGCCGCACAGTACGCCGGGACCGATTACGATCAGGGCGGTTATATTTTCGCCGCCGGAATGGTGATCTCCAATAACCCTTGCTCATTCGTAATTGCCGAACATACAAAAGAGTTTAACCGCGTCTCCGACGTCGTCCGCTACGAAGGCGAGCACCTCGTGCTCTATCACAACGACCGCCGCCGATACACCGCAACCGCCGACCACAGCAAAGGCGGGGCACACCCGATCTTGCAGTAGCTGACAGCGGTCGGCAGTAAGCTGTCGGCGGTCAGCAGTCGGCGATCAGCTTGATTGTTTTGACAGCATCACGTTCATACACCTAATTCTTTCTTGCTGACCGCTGACTGCCGAATGCTGAATGCCGATCGCTGACCGCTGACCGCCCATGCTTCCTTTGCCCGATTTCGTGCATCCCACTGACCATAAGGGAAACCACGATTCGGGCTTTTGTGTTTCTGTGCGTCGAAACCCGCGGTTTTCCTTGTAAAACGTAAGCTCCAACAAATTTGCGGGTAATGGCACGGTCATTGCTATTTAGCTTCGCGGATGTCGTTTGAACATTCGCGAAGATTGAGGTCGTGGTTTATGAAACGCTTCATTTTCTGTTCCAAAGTCTTCGCGGTTTCGACTTTGATCTTTCTAAATTTTTCGTCGGTATTTGCGCAGCCCGATTCGACCTACGTGCTTCCTGCCGGAAAGCGTATTCGCGTCCGAATGGAAACCGAGGTCAGTTCAAAAGTTGCTTCGCTAAACGACACGTTCTTGGTCCGCATTTCGCAGCCGGTTTCGAATGGCGGCTCGGTCGTATTGCCGGTCGGCACGATCATCGATGGACGAGTGACCAGGGCAAAGGCCGCGGACCTCGGCGTCACGAATGGCAAGCTTGACGTTACTTTCGACCGCCTGCGGTTCAGCCGCGAAGAAGCGATCGTTTTTGACGCCCGATTGATAAAGCCGCTAAAGGCGCCGTCGCGTGGAATATTCACTTTCCTGACCATCGCCGGATTGACAACGGCAGGCGCGGTGTTTGGTGCAGCGTCGAGTGCCAGGAACGGCACATTGATAGGAGCGGCAGCCGGTGCGGGAACAGGTTCGGGAATTGCGCTTCTGAGAAAGGGCAATGACGTGCGGATCAAAACGAACGAAGAATTTGAAATAGAGCTGAAGCGGGATATTGTGCTTCCGGCGAGAGAATATTGAAATAAAAAGATTTGGTTTGGTCGTCTGCGAAATACCTGCGGCCATTTCGAAAAAGCCCGGAGCGAAGGGGAGAGCGCACCGGGCTTTTTCTATGTCCTGATACTTTTTAACGCGGCTGGCCCCGGCTATCCGCGACCGTCAATATCTCGCCGGTCTCGATCACCTGAAAACGCCGCTCATCGAGCTGCGAACAGATGCGGCCGTCGCTTGTTTTGAAATAATGAAATCCGGTCCAGCCGGTTTCGGCCTTTGTGAACTGGTTTAGGGTCGAGACGTTGTTAGATTGATCGGCGACAAAGATCTGGTTGGTCAGAAGGTCGTCATTCATATTTTGGACAATTGATCGTATCGAGTTTGTGGTTTGATCGGGGTGATCGAGCTTAAATATAAACCGAAAAAACAAATTCTGCCAACCGGCGGCCGCAAGGTCCTCGACTTTTGTCGCATCTGTAACTTACTGTAAACAAAAGCATTGGTTAAAAAAAGTATTGCGCGTTGTATCGAAAGAGTGCATTATGTTTCTGCATGGAGCAACTAGCAGTTATCTGCGTTGCACACGCGTCGGCGGCAATCTCCCACTTGCTGCCGATATGCTTTTTAAAATACTCGCCGCAGTTTAAATAAGGCGTCTTATTTTCCCGGGGTTTTGCACCTATGCGGAATGCCCGTTAAACGGCATCACTAAAACACAAAAAAAAAGGCCGACGTGGGAGTGCCGACCTTTCTAATATTAGCTCCGCGAATGCGGCCGCTAATAAGACTAAAGATTCAATAGGCCCGATGCTGCAGAAGAATGCGAAAAAAAGAAAAAGGCCGCAATGTTCCTCCCACAAAACATTCCGGCCCTTCTTTGATCCAGGCGATCAAGATCGGCCTTAGGTCAAATTGAAATTAATAAAAATTTTGGCTGAATTTGTCGAATTGTGGGAAGCTCGACGGAGATAATTGCCGAATGGGCAACCTTTTATAAAAAAGCCAAATCGGTACTACATTCCAAAAAAGATTTTTCGATCAATATTCCTAAGTTTTACAACATGCCAGGCATGGGCTTGATCTTACATAAGATCTATCTGTCGATGTCCTTCATCAGCCGGCGTTCGTGCCGGTGATTTTCAATTTGAATTTCCGTAAAAATGTGCTATCTATGCAATAAGTGCTTACGTACAGCACGGCGATTAATAATGACCACAACTGATTCGGGATTTGAAAAATACAAAGGCGGGCCGACGGGTGACCGCAATGCGAGGATGTATGCTTCGATAGCGCGGTCGGGGCGGATAATGATCAATGATCGGCTTTATCAAATGCTCGGCAAACCGGCTGCGGTCTGTCTTCTTTATAACCGCGAACTCAACCACATCGCTCTCCAACCGGCTAACTCCGCTGATCCGGACGCATTTCCGTTCCGCGCAAATAACGGCAGTCAATATCTGGCTGCCGTCACATTCTGCACACATTACAACATCCGCGTCGCCGCCACCCAACGCTTCCTCTCGCCTCGCCTGGCACCTGACGGCAACCTCATTCTCAACCTATCCGCTACCGCATCCGTCGCCCGCCGCACTCGCCAAGACGACTAATGCAACTAAGAAGTGTGGCCTTGATATCACGGCGTTTTTTGAGGTGAAGGCGGAATCGTTCGGCAAACCATTGTCAATTTAAGATTTCGCGTAAAAATAGATCTCATTGATAATTTTTCGGCGAAAAACTCAGGGTCGATATCATTTACTCTGGAGATTTGGGCATGGGATTCGCGTGAGTGAATAGCTTCCATCGAACAGCTCCGGACGTTCTTTGATCACTAGTTCCATCTGGCTTTTTTCTTCCGCTAGCTTACATACCTCGCGCGCTACATACGTAAAGACTCTCCGTTCAGGGTAGACCGGAACATTCAAGTCAGCCATTGCCCATTCAAATAGCGGCAGCATTTGCTCGCCGGCACTCTTCGTCTGAAACACATGGACTCTTGCCTTCTCAGGCAGATTCTCCAGAACCTCCTCATTTACTTTCACAACCGCTATCGCCGTGTTGCCTGAATACAGTGCCCCCGAAAGATACATATCCCAATAACCCCAAAAACTCAGGACAGGAACTAAAGACAAAAACAACGCTATAGACGTCGTCATTTTCCCCCTCCAGTTGACAGAGTACCAAGCAAAAACTGGTCGCCAAATACTGAGATCGCAACGCCAAAACAGCAATATCACGATCACGATCAACATCCCATTCCACGTCCATACAATGCTGTTGTAACTTTTTGAGATTAACAACCCTAGCACGATGCTGTGCATTGCTACCGCCAAACAAACCGAGAAATTTCGCGTTCTGACAAAAAGAAGGCCGCAACCAATTAGGGTTTCGGCAAGTGCGATGAATAACCCAATGGCAACAAACTCTTGCGAATGATTTGAAGGGAGAAAATTCTGGAACGGAATTAGTAATTCGGGCAGAATTTCATGAGTAAACGAGAAATTCATCTTTTGCAATCCGCTCCAAAAATAAAGTGCTGCGACTGTAAGTTGTAAAACACCCAGTGTTCGATTTATATCGGATTCGTTTTGCTTGTGCCAAGTAGATAGCGTAAGCAAAATGAGCAGCACTAAATATTGATACACCCACGGCTGTAGCCGCATCTGATCAAAAAAAATTAGTAAGACAAGGGATGCGATCGCAGTGACCGACACTTTCCTGCTGCTCACGAGGGCGGTCAACGTGAGGAAGATCATCAACATTCCAGAGAGCACTCTTTCGACAAGCGGAACAATGGCTTCGGGCAGCTCGATCAGCAGAGGAGCGCGAGGGAATGACCGGGTGATTGGAAACCAGAGTTCGATTGAGAGAAGTATGCCAATGATCAGCGCGAAACAGATGGCGACGCGAATCAACTGGAGTCGTTTCAAATTTTTCACCACTACCCTGATTTAGGAAAGTCTCGGAGATTGCCCTTAATTAGCTTGTGCCGACTCCAGAAGAGTGATTATTTCTTGAGATTGTGTTGATTGATTCTGTTTGGCGTATGTTAGGGCTAACTGACCTTGTTTACCTTTTACATTTGCTCCCGCATCGATCAAAGCCTTAACTATTTTGACCTTATAGTTCCTAACTGCGTGTACTAAAGCTGTGTCACCACTTTGGCACGTTACATTTACATTTGCCTTGTTGGCTATCAAGGTCTGCACAAGATCGAGATGCCCCAAGGAAGCCGCACCCATCAATGCGTTACGACATTCACCCGAGTAGTATGTGACCAGATTTGGATCTGCCCCTGACTTGAGTAGTAAGTTGATAATTTCGACTCGCGAATTGCTTCTTCTCGCGGTTCTAAAATCCCTGGGATTGATAGGCATATCCTTATAGAAGCGTAGTGTCCCAGCACGGGAATTGCCTACCGCTCTTATTAGGGCCGTATAGCCAAATTCGTCTTTGGCGTCTATCGGTACGCCGCCTTTTTCAAGCAAAGTTTCTACCATCTTCGTGGTGCCATTGGCTACGGCGAGCATTAACGTCGTCTCCCCGTGATCACTCATGGCTTTGATATCGGCACCTGACTCAATTAGCAATTGCACTACTTTTTCATCGATAACAAATGGGTCGGTTCTTTCCGCTTGAGATCTAGGAAACCGGCTCAAATAAAAGTGGGCATTAAGGTAATGTAGCAATGCTTTGTTTCCCAGTTTGTCCTTATTACTGACATCGGCTCCCGCAGCAAGCAAGGAAATGATCATTTCGTCTTCGCCGTAGATCGAGGCCCAGACTATTGCTGGAATATTTGCAGGGCCTGGAACTCCGATCAGATCCGATGTAGTCGTGTTTGCGTTGACGCCTTCTCGCAAAAGCTTGACCGTCGTACCAGTGTCTCCCTTCTTTACCGCCAGCATAAATTCGCGCTTTCGCTGCTCGCCGACAGGGTTTCCGTTTTCGACAGTTGGAACGGCCAGTAGTTCAAGCCTGACAGGTTTATCCAGCAACTCACTAAAAGGTCCTCCTAATAGACCGAATATATCTTCATAAGAATAGTAACCGGGTTTCGAAACCCTGAATCCAATCGTATTTACATGGCCGCGAGCAATCGGCAGTCCTTTCCCCAATTGGCCATTTTCGTTCGTTTGCAGGGTTTGAAGAATATTCTGCTGATAACCAAATGTTTCGACTGCCGCCCCCGCAACGGGCTTACCGCTAATATCAACAACTTGCGTTTCCAGAAAGCGGTAATTTACTACAATTTGTTGCGCATCGACCGCAGAAGGCAGAAAAAGAAGGAATAGGGCGAAAATGAAAACAGTCAGGATAGATCGAACAATTCGCATTGCATCTCCATTTAATCAATTTGAACTAGTAATCAAGATGCTTGTTGAGAAACTGGGGTTGTGTTTGACCAATATCCGGTGACCAGGATTTTTGCACAATACATTGAGCTCCTTCCTTTTTCCGGACCACCATTTCGAGTTGTAAGCGTCCAGAGCAGGCAGAGCGCTTGGCCTTATTCAGTTAAGGTGTGAAGTTGTAGGTGAGGGCTCCGAGCATTTTTGCGGGTTCGCTTTGGAGTGTCATCGGTGGAAAACGGGCGGAGCAAGCGGCGGTTACGCCAGGTTTGGCGAATTCCGGGTGGCCGGAGATCGAGGCTGCCGAGATGACCTTACCGCTTTCGTCGATGAGGATCAGAACAGAAATAGCGCCGGAGAGTTTGGCGGCTCTCGCGGCCTCGGGATATTCGGGTTTCGGATGCGACGTTGCCCTTGCGTTTGCCACACCGATACTAACTATTTTTCGTTCAGCTGCTGGAAGAGGCAATTGTAATGGCCGAAGACGATAACCAATGCTCAGGCGTTGTTCGACCGGCTTGCCGTCTTTTCGAACTGGTTCGAAGATCGTTGCTTTTGCCGCTGCCAAAGCCGCTTTTTTACAGCCTCGACGATCGGATCGGCTAGATTTGAACAAGGAGCAAGCGGCCCGTACGCCAGTGCACCTTTGACCTTGCCTTGCGTATCGATGTCCATCAAAACACGAACCTCGTCACCGTAGATAAGTTCTTTCGCCTCGACCGGAAATGACGGCAGCGGCGAACTGATCGCTTTCGCATTTTCCGGGTAGATGATCCGCATTTGCGAGAGCGCCGAACCCGCAAAAAACATGCAGAAAGCCAAGGTCATCAGAAGTCCTTTCATATCGTCACCATAGCATGAGAAACCACCCGTCATTCGCGGATCGGGAGTAGTGATATTCGAACTAGTTAACTATGATTTCACGACCAAGCGGCGGTGTCGGAATATCGTGAAACATTCGCAGAATTCCAGGTCGAACCTATCTTTCTCTGCAAAAGAACGAGCACGGCAACTTTTGGTTTCATACGTTTGTCCTCTTTTCCACCGACAGTTTATGACAATCTCGCAGAAAGCCTCAGTGAGGCATATTGAGTGCGATTCGTGGGTTAGGCCACTTGTCCGTCAAGCCCATCTTCTTGCAGGAGGTAATTACCAGTTGCCGGAATATTCTTTCGGTAGTACTCCAAGTTTTGGAATATGACTGAGCCAGTTTTTCGTATTTCAGTCATGAGACTCATGTCCTTTGACTTCATTACGTTAACACCCATTGTTGTCCGACTCGAGACGGGATTTATTAGTGAAGTGTTGAAAAGCATAACCTTGTTGATGCTACTAATCGCAACTAGATCCAGATCATCTTGAAACAACTCGATGAAAATTAGCCGTGATTCGTCATTGTAGGCGTTCCGGAGTTTCCGACGATTGAATTCTGTACGATAACTGTCGATTCGAATTTTTCCGACCTTTCCGTTTTCGAATGCAACTATTAAGAATTCGGAATAGTCTTTCGTTCCAGTGATGTAAATTACTTCTTCGTCGGACTCGGCTGCTACGTGTCTCAGAATTTGCGGCGTGGTAGAAAACCCTTCGTTTCTAACTTTATATACCCTATGCTTTGACGTAAAGATCAGAAATTCCGAGATCGAGTAATAAGAATCTATCCCGGAGGTCTTAATATTTTGACGTTCATATAGCGATACCCCGTTAACTGCATTTTCGTTTTCCGGGCTATCGCGCTCAAATAATGTCTCTTGTTGTGAATCGTCGGCCTGTGCAACATATTCCGGGAATTCAGGATCATCTAAAGATTCGCCACTGAGTACCGACGAGTCGGATACCGAGGTGAAACCGCTGTCGAAATCGTTTGTACCGAGCAACTTCCAAAGCGGTTCCATTGAACCTCGCCGGTCTGAGTAATATTCCCCTCCTCTAACTCTGAAGAACTGCCAGCCGCAACGCTCCAAAACTCTTTGTCTCATTAAGTCATTCTCGTATTGTTCAGCTCCGTGAAATTTATCGCCATCGCACTCAATCGCAATCTTGGTTCCATTAGGCAGGACAGATACCAAGTCAATACGATACTTGCCTCTAGCCACCTCATATTGAGGAATAACCTTGTAGCCTTTTGTTACGATGTCGTTGAAAACATCGACCTCAAACCAACTCTCGAATGGTTCTGGCTGAGAACCCATTGTTCGACGAATTTCCCGTTGCAGGGGGATTTCTTGCGCCTTGTAATTGATAAAATGATCCAGCAATTTGTAACGCAAATCATTTCTGTTGCTCAGATCTTCCATTTGTACGGAATGGAAAAGCCAAATTTGTTCCTTCGCCCGGCTGACCGCAACATTAAATCGTCTTTCGTCTTCAGGTTTTGTTAGCGGTGATCTCGAATGATTATGGGCGGTTATTAAACTGAGGAACATTACATCTCGTTCATCACCCTGAAAGGCTGCTGAATTTCCATATTTGATGTCTCGCTTCTTGTACTCCCTTTCGTCAATTTTCTTGAGAACGAGATTATTTATCAGTGCTGCTTGCGCGTTTCCCTGTAAGGCAATAATGCCGAATGTCTTTCGGTCGTACCTTTTATCGGTCGATAGCTCGGCGATCTTGTTCGCTATTTCTTCCGCTTCAACCTTGTTCACAATATTTGAATATTGGCCGACGGTATTTCCGGTAGGGCAAAAGACGTTTTTCATCGGTTCTAACCTATTTTCGGAATATTGTTTTAATGGATATAACCCTTTGCCTTCAGGAGCGTAGAAATGCCTATTTGAAAACTCAATTATTTCCGGCATACACCTGAAATGCTCGCGTAATACAATTAGGCCTGCGCAAAACAATTTTGCATGATCGAAGAAACTGAAGTTTGTGTCATAGTGATCGGCGAATGGGATTCCTTGCAAGTGTTGTTTGATATACGGTGTCATCGTGTTGGCGTCGACACCAACATACTCCGGCGATGTTTGTTTATCATCTCCAACGATGATGACATTCTTAGATATGTACAAAAGGAAAATGGCATCCGGACCGAGTTGGCTCGCTTCGTCAATTATCACAAAGTCATACATTTCAGCTTCAGGGCTTACTGTCTCCGCGACTTTGTAGAGAGGCATAATCCAACAAGGAATTGAGTCTTTACATTGTTCCATGTGAGACTGTGCAATTTTTCGAAATTTCAAAGCTTTCTTTCCTTTTCCGGTCTTGCCAATCTTTCTTACAGCCATTACCCATGCTTCAAGATATTGGCGTAAGGATCGATTACCTTGAAGTTTCAAAAACACATGCACCCATGCTTTCCTGGCGGCTAAACTCTCAATGGTTCGTTCTTTCTCATGTTCGAGATTATTCAATTGGACGATAAGTTCATTTTCATATTCGGCGCCTAACATTTTGGAAATCACGTTCTGAGCATTCTTGAAGTAGACCGCATTCCTTAGTTGACTGATTTCTTCGGCGTTCACGATACCGTTTTGAATGTCCTCTACAAGTCGAGGAAACTGAGTCTGCAAATTCGATTCAAATATCTTGAATTCAAGATATTTCTGTTGCTCGCCTCGGAGTTTGCTCAATTCGGAAAGATGTAATTCGTAACTACTAACATTTGACTGGTCCAGGTCATCTAACAAGGTATGTGAAATGGTATGAGAATTGGGCAGGCTGAGATACTGTTTTACTGCAAAAAGCCTCTCCTTAAGAGACTTTTCTCGCCTTAGTAAAGTGTTGAAATTTACGCACTCGATCAACTCATCGACCCTTACACTTTCTGTTGAGTGAATTCGCACGTTAGACGTCGATTCAATTCTTGCCTTGACTCCGATTGATTCATCAATTGATCGGATTAAGGCCATGGTATCTTCCTTAAGTTCAAAATAGAATTTTTCAGAATCAAGATATTTCTTAGTCTTGGGATCCGGTTTAAGTTCCCAAATATTGGCAAGTTGCTGAAAGGCTTGCTTGATTTCTAGATCGTTAAGCACTGTTTCGAATTCAGAGATTGAATCGCAATCACTGCCATTAACGCGGACCGCATTTATAAAGTAGAGTTTTTCTTTAATCTCTTTAGGTAGAAGTGCTTTCTTCAGATTGAAAAGTAAGCCGAGAAGATGGTTCCCTTGGTTTAGAAAATCAAGTAGCCGTCTAGCGTCATTTTTTAACTGAACCAGACTCTTGTCGGGGTACTCAATTTCTACGTTTTGATCTAGTTCCCTCAATTTCCTTCCGTTCAGTTCGGTCAAAACACTCTCTGTCTCGCGGATTCTCTTTACCCATTCCAAAACATTGAGTACATATTCGGAAATTAGTTTCGATTTGAATGGTAAAATGTTCCTCTCAATTGATACGTATAATTCTCGCAGTGATTTAAGATCATTCTTAAGATCATCAAGATTTGGACAATCTATTAATTTATTAGCGGTCGCAAACTGTCGTCCTTGTTCAACCTCACCAACGATCTTTCGATATTGTTGAAGTTCCGTAATTGAAACAAGATTCTCATTGTCTGGAATAAATTGATCAAACGGGTTGCAGTCAATTTTTTCATAACTTTTCAAGCGTGTAACATAGTCTTCAACGTCGTGAATAATATCCAAATTGTCTGTTACGTAATAAGAGTCGTGGAACCAATTGAACCCCGCAGCGTCTTTTTCGAGACGTTCAGCAATTTCGAGGAGCGTTCCTTGATAAGCATCATTGATGATTTGTCTTCGTGTGGATTTCTCTTTCACCTTCAACCATTCATTAGTAGCCTCGGCGATCTTTCCGTTTAACTCAGATAGTTTTTCGTCTGACGCTTGAATATGAATGTTTGCTGCCGTAATGTCCCAGGTTGCAAGTCGCTCATTAATTGCGTTTACGCTTGCCTCCATATCTTGTATTGAGGATGCGTCACCGCCCATTAAAGTTACGGCTAGATTTCGAGTCTCGACCGGAAGTTGATCCTTCAAAACTTTCAATGCCTGTTCGGTTTGCGCTGTGACAAGTACGCGCTTACCATTTGCGAGAAGATGGCAGATTAGATTGGCAATTGTATGAGATTTGCCGGTGCCGGGCGGCCCCTGTACGAGAACTTTGTCATTCTTCTTAGCTCTTTGGACTATCTCGACCTGCTCGTCGTTGAATTTTTTTGGAAAATAAATAGTTTGATCACTAAGTTCTAATGGTGACGGGGAGAGATGTGGATCATATTCGTCATGTCGCTGTGCGTAATCTCCGATAAGGTCATTTAGCGACGGAATATTAAGACTTTCATCGGCTTTCGCTAAATCCGCAATAATCTTTTCATAAAGGGCTGTGAAACTTCTTGTATTTCTTTTTCTCAGAAGCAAGGCGGGCGAAAAAGAAATCACGGGTTTCTTCGTGATCCCATTTGGTCGGCACATTTCATCGACAAAATCTCCATCTTCATGACATCGCCGTGCGAACATAAGGAGAGCGTCTTTTACATCTATATTGAAAAGATCCTCCACAATTTCTTTTTCTTCGAGAAATGCGGAAACAGTGTTTTCTGCTTCAATAATGTTTGTCGGCTCGAATTGTTCGATCAAATCAATAATGGCGTCTTTTTCAATCGTTATCCGACTGTCGACACTCGGATATACCGTAAGAAATGATTCCTTTTCTGAATATTCGAAAGAGATTTCAACTTTCGCCGTCAGCATGTGACGGTAAATATGAGGACTATGATCGTCTTGTTTGTAATTAAGTAGACCAATACCAATTACGAGCTCATATTCCTCACCAAATTGTTCAGCCTTATTGAATATTCCGAAAAAACGCTTGTAGATATTACTAAGCTTTTCAAATGCAGCTAATTTGGCTTCATATTCAGAATACTTTGATCTGTAATCAAGCAAATCATCAAGCCATCTGTTTTCGATATATTCTTTAAGTTCGGCCTCAATTTGCGGGTGGTCGGTGACCTCCAATTTTTGACCATTCTTGAGGATATTTGGTTTCAGAGTCGGGATTCCGTTCTCATCTGTAAGGCTTGAGTTAACGACCCAATCGGTCAGAGTCTTACTCAACTTTGCAAACTCTGGCTCAACTGGCTCACCTGTGGGCTTTCGTATCTTAAGCCAAAACTCAGAATCCTCGTTGAAGTTTGGCAAAGTGACACAGTCGAAAAGCGGATTTTCAGGAATCTCTTCAAACCAAACTTTTTCAGGATACTGAGCTTCGGATATCTCGATATTGCGGACGGGATTACTTCGAATCTTTGAAAACTCGTAAAGATACCGGAATATTTGAAGGTATTTCTCCTTTTTCATGTCTGAAAATTCGGCCCGGTCCGCTGAGGATTTCGTGCGATTCTAGCACAAATCAATAGACCTGTCTTTCTTCCATATCCGCCGTCGAATGTGGTTTCAACAACGCTCGTTCGTCCTTGTGGGTGAAAAAGGACGCTTACGGCTCGAAATGGCGTTTTTGCCCAAAAGCGGTCCGGGCTGATATAGGCTGGGTCATACGCAATTTGTGCGGGTCATATAAAGTGCGTCTCAAAAGATCACACCGTGCCAGAACTCAAACTTTCGTTATTCCCTTCATGATCTCGGTGTGTGTGTTCAGTATCCGGTTCGACTGTTCCGCGTTTACATCAAGTGACCAGTCATCGCGATCGAATGTTCCGCCGAGAAAGATCCCATCCGTTCGCGGGAACATATGACCGGCGGCGATGTAGCCGTAGTCGATCTCCGGCTGCGGAAGCAGCACTTCCAATTGTCCACGGACAGGGATCAGTTTTTCATCTCCAAATAATTGGCGTGCACCCAGTCCGCTGCAATTAAAGATGACCGGTTCCTTCAGCTGCATTACCTCTTCGCGGCTTTTAAATTCCTTCACAACGACCTTTCCGCCCGCGTTATAGAAATCACGCAATAACGCTCGCAGATAGATCGGCGGTTCGATCATCATCGAGCTGTATTGGCGAACGATCGGAACTCCAAAATAATTTGCCGGATCACGGTGAATGATCTGCTGCGGATAAAGATCGTTGCCGCCGGGAAGTTCGCCTTGCAGGCCCGCCTCATTTTGATGATGTGTGAAAATATCCAGCCAGCGGACGCCGTATTCCGGGCCGACAAGATACTGGAACGCCCGATTCGATATGCGTGCGGCCGCGCGAAATTGTTCGAGAAATTTTGTCGATGCCGCATCGTAATCAAACAAAGAAACCGGCGACCAATATCCGGCGGCGATATTCGATGTCGTTTCCGGCGGCAGGGCTTTTGCATAGATCGTGACCGTACCCGGCCCGTCCTGATAGCGACGCTGCAGCATCCGCGCGGTCGAAAGTCCGTTCACGCCGCAGCCGATTACCGCAAAGCGTCGCTGGACCGAGGTGCGTGCTGCCCTTCCTGAACCCGAAGCCCGCTGTTCGACAAAATCCCGGGCCAGGTCAACGGCCTGCGTCGCGGTGCCCCACGAAAGCGTGATTCCCGCACCTCCGTGTCCATAGTTATGAACCAGAAGTTTGCTTCCGATCCGTTGAGCATCGACGACGTAGCCTTCCGAACGAAACGGCCGCAAGCCCACGATCTCGCGGATAACGCGGTCGCGCGATACTTTCACGGGTGCTAAACGGCGAGTATCTCGCTGAGCGAGTGTCGGCACCGTGAGAATATTTGCCGCTAATACGCCTCCTCCGGCGATCGTCACACCTCGCAAAAAGGCGCGTCGATCGATCTGCGGTTCACATCGGAACATTCCTTTGTTCATGAAGTAATTTCCACCCAATTTGTTTTGATACCGGATTTCGCGTCCGCAACGAGAATATCTCAGAAGTGGGTGGCTTTAAAGCAATAAGGAAGAAGTTCCGAATCATTGCCCTAAATGCAAAAGTCCCTACTGGAATAAACCGAGCAAGAATGCTATCCCTAGGAAGGGGGAATAGAGGATATTACAACTAACTTTATCTGTTGGTGAAGCCTATATGGTCGACCCTGAGAGGTTCAATCTGTTGTTTCAGAGTTCTGGCCACAAACTATTTCTTTTTTGGGAAATGGAAGAGCAAGATGGAGAGTCTAAAATGGCGCGGATTGTCTGAGGCAAGGCGGAAATCAAAATCGAGCCAGCCCGTCGCTTTGGAGAAATTAAAAGATACAAATGCGGGGTCACTTCTTGCCGCCGCCTCTGCTGTCGCAACTGCCATCTCGATATTTTGGTTATTCACGAAAAATAGAATTGCCGCTTTTGAATCCCGCCAAGTAAGGTAGCCTATGATCTGCTTTACGGCATCATGCAAGGACTTCTCGCCTTTCCAAAACTTACATTCTGCAACAAAGACATTCGAACCTTCATGTCGGATGAGAATATCCGTTTTGCCTTGACTGTTGAATGTCTCTCCTGTGACGCTGTGAAAATGAGGAGACAGGACCATTATGAAATGGTCTCGAAGGCTTTCTTCATCCTTGTCAAAGTAAATCCGGGGATGCCGCTCCATAACTATCCCCGTATCTCGGCAAATTTTCAATATGTATTGATATTCCTCTTCCGCTAACGTCCATTCAGGCCCGAATGGAGCGTCCGAAGTTACTGGCTTGATCAAAGGTTCCTTTTTCGTAACGGGTACTTGGAAGGTCGGCGATACTTCGGCAACTGTTCGAACAGGTACGCCCAGCGACTCAAGTAGATTATTCTGTCTCAGAAGTTCCGTTTTTCTTTGAGCAATGGCGAATTGAGCGTTGGCGGTTAGCGACATATTAAAACTCGCAACTTCGGTCAGAACGTTATTCAACTGGCTCTTGATCTTATTTCGAGTCCCCTCGAACTCACGTTGTATTGGAGCAGAGTCGTCATTGAAACTAATGAAGTCGATGCCAATCGAATCCTTTTCGACCATTACATCGATCGACCACATTATGTAAGTCGAAGGCTTGTATTTGAGCAACTCGGCCTCACCGATGAAAGGTATATGAAATCTCAAAACCTGCTTGGGATACGATTCCCCCCGATTAACAAAATAATGCGATGGAAAACGTTCTGCCGGAATCATCTGCTCTGAATCGGTCACCTCCATAAGCTCCCATTGGAAATTCAAAGGCACAACGTCGTACATCGCGGCAAGATAATCCCGATACTCATTCTCGTTAACATTTAGCATCTGATTCTTTGGTTCATTCTTGACCTCTTTCCGCATTTGGTCGAGCCGATTTGCGAGAAATTGCGAAAGGGAGTTTTCATAAAACAAATTCATAGGCATTTATAGCACGGGGCTGGTAGGATTTTGGCAGGTTTCCTCTTAGAACCTATCAAAGGTCGCGGATCTGCTGGGCAGTCAAAAAGCATCAAACTTAACAAAGGTCTGCATTCCCCGCATGCTCCAAAGCCAGGTTGTCTCCGCGAGCTGTTGCATACATAATATATTGACACCTGTACGAAACAACTGTATATTAATGTTGGTTATTGCTCTTTGAAAGAGCGAGAGGAATTCATCGTGCATAAAAATGACCTTAGATCGGAAAAACCATCAAAAAACGCCGATGTTTGCGCCGCCCTGCGCCGGCGCAAACGGCGCGGCGCAAAGGCCATCATGAACGGTTTTTGCCGTTTTGGAGGCGTTATGACAAAATAGCTTTTTCATTTAACGCTAATATTTTCAACAGGAAGGTTTTTTAAATAATGGCTGGAAGACATAAGGTTACGGTTGTTGGTGCGGGAAATGTGGGTGCGACGGCGGCGCATTGGATCGCTAGTAAAGAGCTGGCGGATGTGGTTTTGGTCGATATTGTCGAGGGTACGCCGCAGGGCAAATGCCTAGATCTGGCACAGGCCGCTCCGATCGACGGTTTTGACGTAAAGCTTGTCGGCACCAACGGTTACGAGGAAACGGCTGATTCCGACGTTGTCATCATCACGGCCGGACTGCCGCGCAAACCCGGCATGAGCCGCGACGACCTTCTAAAAACGAACTCCGAGATCGTCGGTTCGGTAACCGAACAGGTCGCCAAATATTCGCCCAATTCCGTCATCATCGTCGTTTCTAACCCGCTCGATGCAATGACACAGGTCGCATTCCGCAAATCCGGCTTCCCTAAGAACCGCGTTATGGGAATGGCCGGTGTCCTCGATTCAGCACGTATGCGCTGCTTCGTAGCCGAGGAGCTGAACGTCTCGGTCGAGAATGTAACGTGCTTTGTGCTCGGCGGCCACGGCGACACGATGGTCCCGCTTCCCCGCTATTCCACGGTCGCCGGCATCCCGATCACCGAACTCATCGCCAAGGACAAGCTCGATGCGATCCTCACGCGTACCGCCAACGGCGGCGCCGAGATCGTCGGTTTGCTAAAGACCGGTTCGGCCTACTACGCACCGTCATTAGGCGCGGTCGAGATGGCCGAGGCTATCTTGAAGGACAAGAAAAAGATACTGCCCTGCGCGGTCTTCCTCGAGGGTGAATACGGCATCAGCAATCTTTTTGTCGGCGTCCCCGTAAAGCTCGGCAAAAACGGCATAGAACAGATCATCGAGATCTCGCTGACCAACGACGAACGCACCGCTCTCCACAAATCCGCCGCCGCCGTCCAGGAACTAATCGACGTCCTGCAAATATGAGTTGAATAACAAGGGCCTTTAACCGAAATGGATCTTGAACGGACTTTAACCGATATGAAGTTATTCTCATTGCCCTTGTTACTTCTATTGTTCATCTCAGGTTGTGGATCTGGGGCGGAAACGAACCGTCCCGGATCGTCAACCAACAGCCAGCCGAACAACGCATCGCCGACGACGCCCGCATCTTCATCCGCCGTAAAGGTTATTCTTGATATCCCCTCATTGGCCGGCAAGTCAGCTAAAGACGTCGATGCCAAACTTGGCCAACCGGCCACAACCACAAAGATCCCTGAGGACGGCGGGCCGATTCCCGGCGAGTATCGCAACTATAAAGTGGCGGGCCTTCAAGACGCAGTTCCAATTCGTTTTAAGAATGACCGGGCCGTCAAATTTACGGTAACGGCGGAAAAGGAAAATCAGCTAGCGTCTGCGGAAGATTTTATAAAACTGTTCGGCTTTAATATTTCGCCCGGAAAGCAAATCGGCCCGAACGTTGTACTGTGGAACGACGTGGCCGGGTTCAAAGAGATCCAGGCTTTGAAAGATCCCAACAAGCCATATTTTAGCCTGTCAGCGTTGGTTGAATAGTTCGACCGGTTTTCAAAGAACAACATTTTTGCCGTAAGGGCAGCGAGCGTTCGCTGCCTTTTTAGCGCACAATACCTCTATTCGCACCTAGCTGTTTCTCTCGTGGGTAAAGATTAGGTCAGACCTGCAAGTAAAGATAGGGTCACAAGCAAAGATAGGGTCAGACCTGCAATATGCGATTTTAACCAATTGTCGAAACGCACAATGTAAAAAGAAAACCTAGGGTTCACTGACCACGGTCGCCAACAATCCTCGCTCGGCCTAGAATTGCAGAATTGCAGGTCTGATCCCCGTCTTTGACCCTGACCCCCGTCTTTAAAGCGAATGACGTTTCTGTGATGTAGGTACTGCCGGAACAAACTCGCCGACATGGTGTCTAAGCTAAGGAAGATATTTCAAGATTAATTACTGTCAAAGCAACCAACTCACTGCGTTCAGTATCTGTGGACATTAAGTAGATATCACAAACAATTTTGGTTTGTTTTGACTTTTGGTTTGAAGTAGTTAAAACTCTTAGCCATTCGAAACCCGTTCCTTTTTCCTAAGTAAACTAAGCTCCCGAGATGGTATGCCCCCCTAAGCTCGACTTCGTGGAGTATAAGCAGCTAAAGCTATGTTTAATGCCCACTTTGTCTTTCGTTTATCGTACGGCGCACTTCTCCGTTCAGTTACGCTTTTCGTCCTAATAGCTCTCATCTCGCCGACATTTCTATTCTTCGGTGATGTGCGTAACGCGAATGCCGCACCGGCAAATAGACCGCCCGTAACCCCTCCGCCGCCGATATCCGCGCCGCCGCAGGCATTTAAGGTCGGTTCGGGTGAAAGCTCAACGCCGGTTTCGGTGCGGGTGGCGGTATTGGGCGTGTCGGTGGGCGGCTGGGTAAAGGATGTAATTGGCGGGCCGACGCTGCCGGAAGGGCTAAAGGCGCCGAATACGGTTGGCGTTGTTGAGCGGATCACTAGCACGGTCGGGTCGTGGTTGGCTATTGCGGCTCCGAAGGCGAAGAACGAAGAAACGGCTCCGGCACCGCAGCCCGCTCCGGCAGTCGATTTCGATTTTGACGAAGACGGAAAGGCCGACCTTGCGCGATGGAATCCGGCAAACACCGAGTTCAGGATAAAGAATAGCGGCGGTGAGTCGGATTCGGTTTACACGATAGGCTCGTCTGCCGCAAAACCCGTTCCTGCCGATTATGACGACGACGGAAAGGCGGACGCGGCGACATTTGCGTCAGGCACATGGACGATCAGAAAGAGCTCGGACGGCACGACCTCATCGATCAGTTTTGGGCAGGCTGGTGACATTCCGGCTTCGGGTAATTACAGGAACACAACGGCTGACGAACTTGCCTACTTTCGGCCGTCGAACGGCACGTGGTATTGGCGCGAGTTTGGAAACGCGACGGTCTACACACAAAGTTGGGGACAAGCGGGCGATATCGCAGTTGCAGGTGATTACGACGCCGACGGCGAAATGGATCCGGCAATATTCCGGCCTTCGACTGGTGTCTGGTGGGTCACTTTGAGCAGCACGAGTTCCTACACAAACTATGCCTGGGGAAGCGAAACCGATGTACCCGTTCCCGCCGATTATGATGGAGACGGCAAAACGGATGCGGCCATTTACCGGCCTTCCACAGGCGGTTGGTGGGCGCTAAAGAGTTCCGACAATAACGCAAGCTGGTATTCAAATAATTGGGGTTCTTACGGCGACCAGCCTGTCGTCGGTGATTTCAGCGGCGACGGCCGTGCCGACTATGTAGTCTGGCGCCCATCATCGGGCAATTGGTATATCCTGCGCAGCTCGGACGGAAACGGTTCGATGCAGAACCTTGGCGTTCCGGGCGACACGGCAGTTCCCTCTGTGTACATCAAGCAAACCGGAAGCCAGATCGCGCCCGATGCTATTTCAAAAGCCCGCCTCACGCCAAAGAACGCGACGGGCGGAATGAACCTTTATTCACAGAACTTTTCATGGGGTACATCTCTTGTCGGTTTGCCGGGACGTGCGGGACTCGATATGGGCATCGGCATCAGCTACAACTCGCTCGTCTGGACAAAGGTCGGAACGTCGATGCTGTTCGATACGAATGTCGATAATGTCAGCCCCGGATTCCGTCTGGGTTTCCCGACCGTTGAACCTGCCTATTACGACGACGACACGGACAAATGGAATTATCTGATGGTCACACCATCGGGCGGACGAATGCAGTTTCGCCAGAGTGCGGCGGGAAATACCTACGAGACGGTCGATTCCAGCTATCTTCAACTGGAAACGATCGGCGCGGATAATCCGAACGATCCGGTCGAAGACATAACGATCAAAGTCACCGGAACGGACGGAACGCAGATGGCCTACGTCTGGAAGGAAGGAGCATTTCGCTGTACTGAGATCAAAGACCGCAACGGCAACTTCATTACTATCGCTTACAATGCCTACGGATATCTGACGACCGTGACAGACACGCTCAATCGCGTGATTACGGTCAACTACGATTCGGAATATTACCCGACGACGATCACGCAGGTCTGGAAGGACAACAACGGCGGCGGATCGAACGTAACTCATACATGGGCAACGCTTGCCTACACGACAAAGCCGATCGCCACGGATTTCGATGCGTCGCTCACATCATTCGGCCCGCCAAACGGCACTAACCTGAAAGTGCTCGAAAAAGTGACCTATCCTGACAGCAGTTTTACAAAGTTTACATATAACGGTTACGCACAGGTTTCCAAGATCGAGAACATCGCCGCCGATTCTACTTCTCATGTCTTGAACAGCGTCCGCACTAATCTCGAACTGCCATCCGCCGACCAGACCGATTGCCCCCGGTTTACGCAAACGAAACAGTTCGTCGAGAACTTCAACGGCGGTGCCGAAACGACGACGAGCTTCACCATAACGCCAAGTCAGACGTACACGCTTCCGGGGAGTATTTCAGGTTCCGCAACGCTGATCGTGGTCGAGATGGACGATCATCCACATAACGCAATATCGAAAAGCTACATTGCCGGTTCCGGTTTGTTTGAGGGACTGACGATCGCGACCGAAGACTGGGCGGATGGAACGAGCGGATCGGAGCGAAAGCGTTGGACATGGACTGATTGGGCTCAAGACGATCCTTACGCCGCGACAGCAGTGAACCCGCGTGTCAAGGAAACGCGCGTCGGCGACGGGACGAATGTCAAAAAGACGACGCTCCAATATCTGGGCGTCAACGCAATGCATCCGGCCTCCGAGTTCGGCCTTGTAAAGGAAGTAAACGTATTCGCCAGCGACCTTTCGACCGTTCTCAAAAAAGCCACGACCGAATACGACCTTTCATCAACCTACATCGACCGCCGCATCATCGGCCTCCCCTCAAAAACGGAAGCATGGGGCTGGAACGATCTGACAAGCTCGCTTGAGTACGTCTCGAAAGCCACCTACGCCTATGACGAAGGCAATTTCAGCGACAGCGGCCTCGTCCAAAATATCTCGCCCGTGCAACAGGACAACACGAACTACAGTTCGTCCTTTATCGCAGGCCGCGCCAACCTGACGAGCACGACGCGATGGGATGTTACGGACGCATCGAATTCTGCCGCCGCTGTTTCGTCAAGTGTCAAATACAACACCGCCGGTGCCGTCGTCTCGCAAACAACCCCGTGGGATGGGACGAACACGCGAACAGTAAAGATCGGCTACGCGGACAACTTCAACTCGTCACCGGGTGTTTCGACTTACGCCTATCCGACAACCGTAACTGATCCGGCAAACAACTCCTCGACCGTAATATACCGCTACGACATCGGAGCGAATGTCGAAGCAAACAGCCCCGCACCCGCAGGACAGACTTACGGCAAAAAGACGAAACGTCTCTTCGACAGCCTCGGCCGTTTGGAACGCAACTCGGTCTATGTGAACACGACCGAGCATTCTTACGTCCGCTATGAGTTTCCGACGAACGGAGTCCAATCGAAAGTATATGCTCCGATTGTCGATGTCGATGGCGACGGCAATATCGCCGAGGACGAAGTGTATTCCGAAAGCTGGTCGGACGGTGCGGGAAGAACTCTCCGAAGCCGCACGGAACATCCGGGAAGCACGGGCGGCTGGTCGACGACACTTGCCGAATACGACATCCTCGGACAAGTAAAGCGCCAAACCGTCCCAACCGAAACCAACTCTTCCTACCAACCCGCCGGCGACGACCTCACACGCGGCTTCCTCTGGACGCACCAAAAATACGACTGGATGGGCCGGGTCGTGCGTAAGATCGCCACAGACGGAACCGACTCGCCCACAGCAAACGATTCCGACATATTCATCTCCTACCAAGGCTGCGGCTGTGCGGGTGGGCTTGAAACAACGATTCAGGGCGAACTCGTCCCTAGAGACGATGTAGCAAATACGAACGCGAGAAGAACTCAAAAGACCTACGCTGATATTCTCGGCCGAACATGGAAAACGGTTCTTTACAAATGGGACGGAACGACACCGTTTACCACTACGGAGCAGTCATTCAACGGCCGCGACCAAATTCTAAAAACGAAGCAGACTGACAATACGTCCCTATCCAGCCCGCAAACCCATCAAGACGTTTTAACGACCTACGACGGTCACGGGCGAACGAAAACACGCCACAATCCGATCGAAGATGCCGAGACGGAAACTACGTGGAACTACAACCCGGATGATTCGGCTGCTCAGGTGATCGATCCTCGCGGAGTGGTGACGGACATCGAATACAATTCGGTCGGGCTAAAGACCGAGATCGCGTACACACCCACCGGAAGCATTCCCGACACGCCTACGGTCACATTCACCTTCGACAACCTCGGCAACCGCACGTCGATGGACACCGCAGGAGTAAATGCGACGACCTACGCCTACGATTCGCTTTCGCGCATCACGAGCGAAACTGTCGATTTCGACGATCTTGAGGACAACTACACGATTGCTTACAGCTACCAACTAACCGGCGGGCTAAAATCGATCACCGATCCCTTCAGCGCCGTTGTAAACTATATGGGTGACAAGGCGGGGCGTGTAACGTCGATAACCGGGTCGGGTTTTGCATCGGTATCGACCTACGCAACCGGTATAAAGTTTCGTGCATTCGGTGCCGTCAAAGAGATGACCTATGGCAGTTCGGACAGTTCAGTGGTTAGTTATACGTTTAACGACCGCTTGAAGCCGGAAAGCTACCAGGCGACATCGAGTGTTTTAGGAAGCAGCTTTGTTAGAAAGGCGAACTACGAATACTTCGCGGATGGCAGGGCAAAGGCGGTTGATAATGTGCTCGACGGAACATTCGATCAAGAGTACAGCTACGATCACATGGGCCGAATAAAGGGGAGCACGTCCGGTTTGGTCACTAACTCCGAGGAAGAAGAAGTTCCGGCCCACGCGCAGATCTTGAGTTACAATGCATTCGGGGACATGGCAAGCCGTTCTTCGTCCGTCTGGGGCTCCGAACCATATGAGTTCTCAGGTACATATGTTAATGGACGAAAACAAGGGGGAAATGAGGTCTTTGATTTAAGCGGCAATATCCTGGACAAGACTCTGGACTCCTCGAACTACGAACGGTGGAGCTACGATGCGTCTGGCGTAGCGAATAACTACGAGAAAGCATATGAGGCGCACGATGGGATACATTACTACATTACCAATACCCTGGATCAGAAGAGCGATGGGGACGGGTTGAATGTGGTTCGCCATTCCGAGCGTGACATCGTTCATGCGTTTCCGTCACAGTCTTCATATACGGAGTATCATGCATATTTCGTTCGTTCGACGGTTCTTGGTGGTCAGGTACTCACCGAAGTTGACGAGGATGGCGAAAAGGTGAAGACAAAAGTCTATGCCGGAGCAGGCGATATTGCCGAGCAGGTCGCCGCCACGTCGGAGGTTGCCTGGAAACACAGAGACCTGGTCACGGGCAGCATTAGTTCGATCAAGGCAAGCGGGCATGCCTACTGGGGCGGAGCGAATGACTCAGACTACAACGCGGAACTCGAGCCCTTTGGAGCCGACATTCCCAAAACCGATCCATTTCCCGGAGCCGGTGATCCAGACACTGCTCCGATGCCGACCAAGTTCAAGCTCAACGGAAACGTATTCAATCAGGAGATCGGATGCCAGGTGGAAAGCATGCCTGCATTTTGCAACCCGCTGCTGCAATGGGTAAATGGTAGGAACCCAGGCGGCTACGTGTTGAGCCTTTGGCAGTACAAAGTGTACCAGCGAAACACCGCACCCGACACAACCCCATACGACACAACTATCGGCGGCGACGACCCGATAAATATCGGCGACACCGATACACTGATTGATACCTACTACTCCGTAGTCTCAACCCCACTTCCCGATCTAAAACTTGTTACGGAAACTGCGGAATTCTATCGACTTTTGGGAGATCCTTACCTTGCTAAAAAGGCCGTGTTCGATTGTTCTGGTGACGGAGCTGTTACCGCTTACCCTTTTGTGAATTCTTTGGTAAGTGATGATTTTGACAAAGCGATGTCCAATATTAATTCGACAATCGGCAACATCGGATTTACAGAAATGTTTCGGACTACAGAACACCAAAAAGAACTAAAGGCTAAGGCTGATCAGAATTTGAAAGATTGGAATGCATCTTGGAATCCCCTTAAGGCAAAGCCGCTTCCGGCGGCTGAGCCAGGAACTAGTTCCCATGAAGCGGGATTCTCGTTTGATATTTCCGCAGTAATCTTGGATGGCGCGAGAGGAAAACAAATCATTCAGATGTTGAATAACAGTGGATTTTATCAAGATGTAGCGGGTGATCAGCCACACTTTACGTATAATCTTTGGTTTATTCTTTCAGATGAACAAAAGAGAAATGCAGTTAGCTCCATGCAGGCAAATGCTGTGAAACTTGGTCTTCCAGCAACGGTGGGTCAGGGTGATGCCGAGCTTAGGAAACAGAAGGCGCGGGACATCACTCAATGCAAATAAGTAATTCATTGGTAGATTGGTGGCTCCTTTTTCAGGGCCGTCGCTTAACGAAAAAAATGATTATGTTTAGAAGGACTATTTTTATTTGTGGAGCACTAGCGATTTTGTTCGTTGGAAGTTGTTCATCTGTCATGGATTTAATCGATCCATTGACGTCCGACAACCGCCTCGAGATGGATTTTGGTCAAAATCGCGAATCGCTTTCGCGTTTGGCTAATATATTCGATGCATATCCCGAGTTACGCTCGCTAAGAAAAGACCTAACGCTAGGAGTAACTGCGATTCCTGATCTTCCGATTTCCGCTAATTCGGTAGAAATCAAAGGAGATGAGTATCGGCAGCTTCTTGACAATGTTGATGCTCTATATGCAGAGAGAGGAGCGAAGGACGGAGCGGAAGTAATTTTCATTCCCGTGGGTTCTCGTTACGTTGACACTGACGCTGATGGCGGCGGTGTCTCCGAAGAAAAGGGCTATGCTTATAGCGAACATCCCATCTCACCGGTCCAAGATTCGTTGGAAACGGGACGCAAGCAAGGTGTTACCGCGTTCAAATCTATTGAGCCCGGCTGGTATCTCTATTATCGATTCTCCATAAGCAAGCCTGAGTGAACAGACGACTAATACGGCTTTTTTCTGGACTCACCAGAAATAGGACACTGGATGGGCCGCGTAACACAAAGGATCGGGGACAGGCCTGTGATTTTTGCGATTTTTTGCTGCCTCGCTAATCTAAAATGTTCCTAAAGGGCAAAAGGGGTCAATACTGCAACAAAAAAAAAGTTAGGGTCAGACCTGCAATATGCGATTTTAACCAATTTGTCGAAACGCACAATGTAAAAAGAAAACCTAGGGTTCACCGACCACGGTCGCCAACAATCCTCGCTCAGGCCTAGAATTGCAGATTTGCAGGTCTGACCCCCGTCTTTTAAGGAGTAGTCGATTATTGGATGAAATGTTTTTCGCCAATACACGCAATTCCACGCTGAGTCTCGACGATTTTCTCACGTATCCAATCCACAAGGTTGTCAGCATTTTCGAGAATCCATAACCTTTACATGCGATTATTAATTCGTAAGAACCTAAATTCGTTTTCCTGGGAAGATGGTGACAGGGACTTAGGCACGCCAGATGAGGTCGGGGATCTTTTAGAAGAATGCCTGCCGCTTGAGAAGGAAAGCATGGAGAGCGAAGCTAAAGGCTTTCTGATTGCAATTACTTATGCCTGTAAGGAGGCAATCCGAAACGAATCAGGGCTGTTTCTAGCGTCTGATTGAAGTAGCAAAAGAGTCCTTCTTATCCTAATTTGCTCGAAAAACCATTTCCGCTACCATCATTCCTTATTTTCTTAGACAAGTTCGTCGCCTTTGGCGCAGAGGCCTCGGCGCCAGAGTTCGCGGTAGGAAGTGAAGCGCGAGACGAGCGAGTTCAGCTGATATCTCTGAGCAAAAGAAAGCGCACGGTTATCCAAAAGCCGTTTGATCTGCGACTCAAGCGGAATACGACATCCTCGAACGCATCACCCGCCAG
>Ga0193752_1000761_pt1 | contig 29350 bp, 25 predicted proteins | sample H1c1metaG_FD_144924 | JGI IMG/M metagenome (GOLD analysis project Ga0193752, IMG submission 144924) | Soil microbial communities from a riparian zone of the East river system, Colorado, United States - H1c1 | ecosystem: Environmental > Terrestrial > Soil > Riparian zone | place: USA: East River...
CCAGCACAGCGCTGCGTGTGTAGGGTCGTGTCGCGCTTCTCGCGCACGCCGATACAGAATGAACAACCCGAGCGAGCCGAGCCCGAGGACGATCCCGAACGGCAAGCCGAATGGAAACGCCGCTCCGACGATCTCTTGCTCGCCCAAGAGATCGTAGTCGTGGACGTAGGCGTGGTTGCCCGAGAGCGCCCAGAGCTTGCGTAGCTCGAGCAGGAAGTACTCGAATGGATGATTCGAGATGAAGTCGAACGCGCGCCGGTAGAGCGCGCCGCCGATGGCTGCATCGAGATCTGCGCCCTGCGCGTGGATGCCGAGGCGCGCCGCGAGCTCGTCGCGCTCGAGATAGACTTGGCCGCCGAGTAAGCCGCCGGCATCGTTCCAGCGCCCGTTCGATTCGGGGTTATTGCCGATCAAAAACGGGATCCCGCCGTCGTGGCTCGGAAACACGGTCGGTGTACCGGTGACGACCCAGTTGCGAAGTGCCATCGGCGCGAGCGCTCCGGCGAGACCGATCAGCACGCCGAGCGCGAGGAGCGTTCGACCAAATCGCGAACGACGCTGAGCGGCGAGCCACACCGCGATCGCGCAAAACGGCGCGATCAAGATCAAGTTGGGCCGCGCGAGCGCGCATAGACCCGCGCTCACTCCGACGACACATGCGTTCGCGAAGCTCGGTCGATTCAGACTACGCGCGAATGTCCAGAGCAGGAGCATGCAGGCGAACATCGCGAGCACGACGCTCAAGTACTTGTTCTCGTAGAACGAGACGTCGGGGCAGGCGAGCAGAACGATCAAGCTCAAGAGCCCGACGCGCGGTCCGAAACACGCGCGCGCGGCGAGCCCGAACAGCGCGAGGCCGGCGACTGCGGCTATCAGCTGCAGGACCAGTCCGCCGACGACGCTGCCGTTCGGCAGGATTCCAGCCGCGAGCAGATAGGCGTACGCGCCTTGGAGGTAGAACGGCTTCGAGCCCCAGTACGGAAACGCGAGGATGTCGCGCGCGGCGTCTTCGTAGACTTGTCCATCCGCGATCGTGACGAGCGCGAAGGGGTCGTTTTGCAGGTAGGCGAGGTGGTAGAGGCAACGCTGGACGCCGAGCGCCAAGATCACGGCCCACAAGACGTAGACGATGATCTCGGGACGAGTACTGCCGCTCGGAGCGGCAGGCGTTTGGTCGGCCGCTCCCCTTGCCGAAGAGTCGGCACGCGGACTTTTGGGCGGAGTGCCCGGTGCGACTGCAGGTTTTGCGACTCGCTCCGGTCTCCACATGCGAGGTTCAACTCCGCTTGGTCGGTTTACGTCGCGGACGGCTGCTCGGGCGCGCCGAGGTGGGCCGAATCGGGCGAGGGCTGTGTCGGGTCAGCTCGTCCCACTTCGTGATGCGCGGATCCTCCGGACCCACCATGTCGACGAGCCAGCCGCGCACGAACGCGGCATCCACCGGCGGTTGCTGCACTTCGATCAGTCGAGCTAGATCCACTAGATCTTTCGGTCGAAAAAACAGCATTTTGAAGACAGCGAGGGACTCGGGCGACAGCACCCAGGTTTGCCGATCCGCGAGCGTGACGCGCAGCCGCCGCGTCAGTGCCTCATCGTAAAACGGGACGCTCGGTACGAATACATCCACGCGATAACTGCCGTGCGGTGCGGCGAACATGCCGCGCTCGCGAGCACCGCGCTCGGCGTCCGCCAGCTCGATCGCGACGCCGGCGTTTCGAAGGACCGCGACCGCCGCCGGCAGCTCTTCGTCCTGCACCCACAGGTTCAAATCCACGTCCGTGGTCGCGCGGGGCTCGGACCACGCGCTCACAGCGATCGCGCCACCGAACGCGTAAGGCAGGTTCGCGGCTTCCAGATGATCGATCAGGCTCGTGACGACTTCGACGAGGCTCTCAAGCCGCGCGTGCACGACGCCCCTCGGCGCACAATCGCAACCAGGTGGCTTCGGCTTCGGCCGAGAGCGGGGCGCGGCGCATCAAGACTTCGTGCGCATCGGGCCGGTGCTGCAACACTGCGCGCGCGAGCTCGCAGGCTTGTACGAAGTGCTCGAGGCGCTCCGACGGCGACATCGCTCGGAGTTTTTCGAGCTCGTCGGGTTCGTGCGTGTGAAGCCACGGAGGAGCTGCAGCCATGTTCGAAAGCATAGCGCATCTGGTCGGTCTGCTCGCGCGGCTCTTCGGAGCCGAGGCAGCAGGCGCAATCGTACATTCAAGTACTTGATTTTGCTTGCTTTGGGGGTCGAAGCATCGAGATGTGTGGGATGCCGTCCTCGTCGTATGGAGCCGATGCCGGCGCGAAACCGAAGGCTGCGTAGAAGTATTCGAGGTGCGCCTGCGCGCTGATTCGAACCGGATCCGAGGGAAAGCGATCGTCGAGGCGGTCGAGTGCGCGCGCTAAAATTTCGCGCCCGAGGCCGCGACCTCTGAACGCCTGGGTCGTGATCACGCGGCCGATCGAGCGTTCAGTAAAGCGCGGGTTCGGCTCGAGCACGCGTAAGTACGCGGCAACTGAGTTGTCAGACCAGCCGACGAGGTGCTGCGCACCCGAATCGAACCCGTCGAGATCCTGGTACGCGCACGCTTGTTCGACGATGAACACCTGCATCCGCGCCTGCATGATCGCGTAGAGCTCGTAGGTGGAAAACTCGGACAGCGCATACCACTGCCAACGGACCATGACGCGATTGTACGGCGTGCGTTACACTCAGTCACATGGCAGAGCGGGCGCTGATCATCACGCATCGGGACGTCGAGTGGCACGACGCATTCCTGCGTTACGTGCCGCGCGTGTTCCCGCGGATCAGCTTCCGCGAGTGGTACGAATACGGCGGCTGGGACGACCGCTACGTCGCCTACGCGATCGCCGAGGGCGACCGCATCATCGCGAACGCCTCGGTCACGCGGATGGACATGCTGCTGAACGGCGAGCGGATTCGCGGTTGGCAGCTCGGCGCGGTCGGGACGGACCCTGAGCGCCGGAAGCGCGGGCTGCAGCGCGAGATCATGCCGCGCGTGCTCGAACATTTGCCGGCGGGCGAGCTCGTGTTCTTGTTCGCCAACCATCACGTGCTCGATTTCTATCCGCGCTTCGGTTTTCGGCGGGTGCGCGACTGCATGTTCGAGATCGAGACCCGGACGGTCGAGCCCAGCAGCTCACGGCTGCGGGTGCTGGACCTCGAGAGCGCGGATGATCGCGCGCTCCTGCAGCGGGTGGCTGCGAAGGCGGCGCCGGTCACGACCGACTTCGGCGCCGAGAAGTATGGGCAGCTCGTGATGTGGTACTGGAGCAACTTCTATCGCCAGGGCCTGCGGTATCTGCCGGAAGACGACGCGATCCTCGTCGTCGAGCAAGGTGAGGACGTGTTGCGCATTCACGACGTGCTCGCGGAGGGGGCGCTCGATCTCCCGGCGTTGCTTCCGCGGTTGATCACGGCGCCGATCCACAAGCTCGAGTTCGGCTTCACGCCGAAGCGCTTTTGGGACGAGACCGTGTCGCGTCCCGACTACACGGACTCGCCGTTGTTCGTGCGCGGTCCGCACACGTTGCCCAAAGGGCCGTTCAAGTTCCCACTGTGCGCCCAGACTTGAAGGTCAGCGGCCTTTGAAGTCGGGCGCGCGCTTCTCGAGAAACGACAGCATGCCTTCGCGCGAGTCTTCGGTGCGAATCAGCGCGAGGAACTGCAGATAGACGTGGTGCACGTGCTCGTCGAACGATTCGCCGAGGCCCATCCGCATCAAGCGCTTCGCGGATTGAACCGCGAGCGGCGCGTTTGCGGCCATCTCCGCGGCGAGCGCGCGTGTTCGCGGTAGGAGCTCCGCGTCCGGTACGACATGGGAGGCGAGACCGAGCTCGAGGCATTCCGCAGCTGACAGCGTCCGTCCCGTGAAGATGATCTCCGCCGCGCGCGACCAACCGACCAAACGCGGGAGAAACCAAGTTCCGCCCGACTCGGGGACGATGCCGCGTTTGACGAACGCCGGTGCGAGCTTCGAGCTTTCGCCCATCAGGCGGATGTCGCAGCCGAGTGCGGTATCCATGCCGTAACCGGCCGCTGCACCGTTGATCGCGCACAGCGTGGGTTTGTCCATGTTGAACAGGACGGTCGGAGGCGCGGTCTTGAGATCGAGCGTGACTGGCGCCGGTGCGTTCGCACCGATGGCAGCTTGGCCATCGGCTCCTTTCGCCGATCTGTCAGTGGCGCTCACGAGGTCGAGCCCGGCGCAAAACGCGCGTCCGGAGCCAGTCAGGATCACCGCGCGAACTTCGGGATCGCGGTCGGCTTCGAGAAGTCGCTCCGAGAGCTGCGAGAGCATCGTGCGCGAGATCGTGTTCATGCGCTCGGGTCGATTGAGCGTGATGGTCGCGACGCGTTCCGAGACGTCGTAGAGGACTTCCTGCGCTGAGCCGTTCATGAGCTTCTCCAAGCGGTTCGAGGCAATTGATGCGAACGCGCGCGGCGGAGCTTAGCGCAGTCGTTCGCCGGAGGGACCCGCACGTCGCCTGGCTGGTCGACTCAGTTTGCAAATGCAGCAGTCGCCAAAGCAGCCGGTCTTTGGCCCAGCCCCCGATTTCTTGGGCAGAGCGCTGCGCATATTCACCAGTTGGTGTTGAGCCTTGAGCCGATTCCGATTACATCGTGCACAACTCGAATGTGGGCAATCGAACGGCGCGCCGTCTCGGTCTGCGCGCTGGACCGTTTTCCTCAGGAGATCCGAGCATGCTGAAACACAACCTGATCCGCGTCGCGGTCCTAGCTGCCCTCAGCGGCGCCGCGAGCACATCCCACGCACACTTCAAGCTGCTCACGCCGGCTTCGTGGTTGACCGAGGACACGACCGGTGGCCCGCAAAAGGGTAGCCCGTGCGGCATCGGCGGCGCGGACGACGTGAATCCACCGCCGATGAGCGGCAAGGTCACCGAGTACAAAGCGGGCGAAGAGATCGAAGTGACGTGGGTCGACACCATCGCGCACCCGGGCCACTTCCGGATCGCGCTCGCGGAGAATCGAACCGACCTCAAAGATCCCACGATCCAGCAGGATAGCTTTTGCAGCTACGACGAGGCGATGGTTCCGAAGGCAGCGACTGGGAACGTGCTCGCGGATGGCGTGTCGTTCCGCAGCCGCACGGGTTTCAGCGCAGCGGCTGGCACGATGTTCTCGCAGAAGGTCAAGCTGCCGAACACGCCCTGTGACAAGTGCACGTTGCAGGTGATGCAGATCATGGAGAACGACCTTCAGTCGATCTCGAACTGTTATTACTTCCACTGCGCCGACATCAAGATTCTTCCGGCCGCGAGCGGCGCTGCGGGTTCGGGCGCGGCAGGTGCTGCAGCAGCGGGTGCAGGCGGCGCGACTGGAGCCGCTGGTGCGAGTGCCGCGGGTAACACTGCAGCCACGGGCGGCGTGTCTGGTGGAAGCGCGGGGAGCAGCGGTTCAGTGGCGGGAGCGGCTTCGCGTGCGGGTTCGCCTGCAACCGCGACGGCGGGCTCGGGCGCGGCCGGCACGCTGAGTACGGCAGCGGGAGCTCCCGCGACGACTGCGGCTGGCTCGATGGCGAGCGTCACTGCGGGAATGCCGGCGACCGGGACGACCACAAATGCCGTGACTGGTGCACCGACCGCCTCGACAGACTCGAGCGGTTGTTCGGTTAGCGGTGTTGGAGCGACGCGTGGCGCTGCCCCGAGTGTCGTAATGGTCAGCGCGATGTTTCTTCTAAACGCGCGACGCCGTCGGCGTGAACTTCGTAAACGAAGTACCAACAAAGCGAGCGACACACGTCGTTGACACTTCGCGAGTGCCGTCAGAAGAATACGGCTTCTCGCTAAGGAACTCAGAATGCGCGAAGCACGAGCTGAAAAGGTTGCAGCTGCCAGCGTCGACATACTCGAGTTGGACAATCAGCTCTGCTTTGCGCTGCACTCGGCCGCACGGCAGATGATTCGGTCGTACCGGCCGGTGCTCTCCGAGCTCGACCTCACGCACCCGCAGTACTTGGTGTTGCTCGTCCTCTGGGGCTGGGCGCGAGACCGTGAGAAGCGGCCGACGATCAAAGCACTCGGCGAACGACTCGACCTCGACTCCGGCACGCTCACCCCGCTCTTGAAGCGATTGCAGGGTCGAGGGTTGATCACGCGTACACGTTCGAGCGACGACGAGCGCGAGTTGTTCGTGCATTTGACGCCGGCTGGCGTCGCGCTGAAGAAGCGTGCGCGGCGCGTGCCGGCGCAGCTGCTCGAGCACTCGCCGATTCCGCTGAGCAAGATCGTCGAGCTCCGAGAACAACTGAAGCAGCTGCGGGCGGCGCTCGCAGAAGCTTCCGAACAAGCCGCAGCCCCCTGAGATCACTGACGTTTACGGCAAGTACGGGGTAGTCGCGATCTGGGTCGCCGTTGCTTACCAGAATTTTGTCTGGTATGACGATCGGCATGCCTCGCACCCCTGCCGGTGAAACTCGCGCACAGGTGTATCGGTTCGTTTGCGAACGACTGATGGCGGGGCAACCGCCCACACTTCGCGAGATTCAAACCGAGTTCGGCTTTCGCGCCGTCGAAACTGCGCGCGAACATCTGCAGGGGCTGGTGACCGAGGGGCAGCTCGTCAAAGAGCCGGGCCGTTCTCGCGGCTATCGCTTACCAGAACGGTCGGGCGCATCGGGCTTGCCGACTCGCCTCGTGCCGCTCCTCGGCCGCGTTCAAGCGGGTGCGCTCACGACTGCGGTCGAAGAGCTCGAAGCCTGGGTGCCGGTGCAGACGCGCCATTCCGGCGATGTGTTGTTCGCTCTTCGCGTCCGTGGTGAAAGCATGCTCGGTGCCGGGATTCTGCCCGGTGACATCGTGATCGTGCGCAAAGATGCCGCTGCAGCCAATGGCGACATCGTAGTCGCGCTCGTCGACGACGAAGCCACCGTCAAACGTCTGCGTCGCGCGAGCGGCGGGCGCATCGAGTTGCACCCCGAAAATCCAGAGTTCTCGGTGATCGTGCGCTCTGCGTCCGAAGTGATGCTGCTCGGCAAAGTGATCGAAGTCAGGCGCCAGTACGAAGCAGCCCCTCTCGATTGAACTGAGCCTCGATTGAACTGAGTCTCGATGAACTGAGTCTTGTCACCCACGTCCTGAGGCAACGCATGGCGAAAACAGCAGTTATCTCCGGCCAAGTGCCGGAAGTCGTCGCGCGCGCGGGTTCGCAGCCCGAAGCTGTAGTGCCTCCACGCTTCGTCCTCGCCGAGCTGGCGGGGCGGCTGGTCGAGCTCTCCGGGGACGGCGCATCGGCTGTGCTCACGCTCGCGATGCGGGTCGTCTCGGACGCGCAGCAGGCCGGGGAGCCCGTCGCGTGGCTCGGCTCGGGCGGGCACCTGTTCTACCCGCCGGATGCCGCTGAGAGCGGCGTGGACCTGGAATCACTGTTGGTCGTGCGGATCGTGCGCGGCGTGCGCGTGGCCCCGCCGCCGCTGGCTGCAGGATCGAAAAGGTCGGTCGCGGAGGCTCCGCTGGGTCAACGGCTCGCGAGCGCAGCCGAACGTTTGCTTCGCTCGGGCGCATTCGGGCTCGTCGTGCTCGACCTCGGCAAAGAAGCGGTTCTGTCTCAACCGATGCAAAGCCGTTTACTCGGCCTCGCGCAGCGCCATCACGCTGCCGTTCTGTGCTTGACGCAAAAAGCCGAGAGCTCGACATCACTCGGCTCGCTCGTGTCGCTGCACGCGCAAGCGGTGCGAGTTTGGCTCGGTAAAGAGCGCTTCGCTTGTGAGCTGCGCGTGACCAAAGACAAACGTCGAGGGCCGGTCTGGTCGGAACGCGAGGTGTACCGTGGACCGCTGGGCTTGCGTTAGCCTCGCAGCGCTGCCGTTGCAGTTGCTCGTGCGCAAGCAGCGCGGACTTCGCGATCTGCCCGCCGTCGTCGTGAGTGAAGACAAGCCGCAAGGCAAAGTGTTGTGGGCGAACGATCACGCATTGCGTCTCGGCGCGTTGCCCGGCCACAGCTATGCCGTCGCGCTGTCGATCGTGAGGGGCTTGCACGCCGGGGTGATCTCGAACGTCGACATCGCGACCGCGACCGAAGAGATCAAGAGTGTGCTCTGGCAGTTTTCGCCGCAGCTGGAAGCGGCAGACGAGGCGGGCGTGTTCTGGCTCGACGCGTCGGGGTTGGGGCGGTTGTACGTCTCGCTCGACGACTGGGCGAGTGTGCTTCGAGCTCGGCTGCTCGACTTCGGGTTTTCAGCGAGCGTCGTAGTCGGTTGGTCGCGCTTCGGCAGCTACGCGCTCGCGCGCGCCAGTCGCGAGCAACGCGTGCTCGCAAACGCAGAAGAAGAGCGCGCAGCCGTCACCCGGGTGCCGCTCGCGTGTTTGGACATCGAGCCCGAGTTTCGTGACGTGCTGCACAAGCTCGGCATCCACACGGTGGAAGCGCTGCTGACCCTACCGGTGAACGGCTTGTTGACGCGCTTCGGCAAAGCGGCCGAACGTTTGCACGAGATCGCTGCCGGTGAGCTGTTTTCGCCGCTTCAGCCGAACATCTGGCAAGCGCCATTGCTCGAGCGCGCCTTGCTCGACGAGGCGGAACGCGACTCGACGCGCCTCTTGTTCGTGATCAAGCGGCTCCTCGATGCGCTCTTGGGCCAACTCGCCCGGCGCGCCCAGGCACTCGCGAGCTTGACGCTCAGCTGCAAGCTCGATCGCAAGCAAGGCAGATTCGGGCCTGACACGTTGCGGCCGGCTACGCCCAGCCTGGACGTGGTGCAGCTGATGGATTTGGTGCGGCTGCGCATCGAGACGTGGACGCTCTCGATCGGGATCATCGAGATCGAGCTCGAGGTCACGGGTGCAGCTACGAGCGTCGAGCAGCTGCGCGTGTTCGTCGAGCAACCGCGCCGGGATCTGGTGGCGGGCAATCGCGCGCTCGCGCGGTTGCGAGCGGAGCTCGGAGAAGACGCGGTCGTTCGAGCCGTGTTGTGCGAAGGGCAGTTGCCCGAAGCGTGTTTTGCTTGGCAGCCGATGGCGGAGTTGCGTTTGCCCAAACCTGTGCCGGTGGAAGTGCGGCCGCTCGTACGGCGACTGTTTCGCAAGCCCGAAGTGCTCTCGGCTCCGGCGCGGCAACTTCGCGATGATGGTTGGTTGATTCGCGGTGCTGATCACGGGCCGGTCACGCACACGGCGGGCCCGTACGTGGTCTCCGGCGGTTGGTGGGTCCGCGCAGTGCATCGCGAGTACTCGATCGTGCTCACGCGCCGTGGCGAGCTCTTGTGGGTATACCAAGACAAACGCCGCCGCCGGTTGTTTTTGCACGGAGAGTACGAGTGACGCGGCCGTGCGTTCCGCTGTGGTGCAAAACCAACTTCACTTTTTTGGAGGGCGCGAGCCACCCTGAAGAGTTGATGGAGGAAGCTCAGCGCTTGGGTTACACGAGCCTCGCCGTCACCGATCGCGACGGTGTCTACGGCATCGTGCGCTCGCACGTGAAGGCGCGCGAGCTCGGGTTGCACTTGATCGTCGGCTCGGAGCTGACGCTCGACGACGGCAGCACATTTGTCGTGCTGGTGCGCGATCGAGCCGGCTACGCGAATCTGTGTCGGCTCGTGACGAAGGGCCGCTTGCGGCACGAGAAGGGCACGTGCGCCGTGACGTGGAACGAAGTCTGCGAGCACGCCGGAGGTTTGCTCGGCTTGTGGGGTGGTGCGCGAAGCCTGCTCGTGCACCCGACGCGCTACACGCCCGAAATCGCAGGTCAGTTGCGCGATGCCTTCGGCGACGGATTGTACGCGATGCTGGCTCGGCACAAACACTGGAACGAGCCTCCGCAAGAGGTGCGGTTGCGCGAACGCGCTGCCCGCCACGGCTTGCCGCTCATAGCTGCAAACGAAGTGCTGTACCACATGACGGCGCGCCGCCCGCTGCAGGACGTGCTCACGTGCATCCGGCACGGCGTCAGCTTGAGCGAAGCGCACACCTTGCTCAAGCCGAACGCCGAACACGTGCTGAAGAGCCCGCACTCGCTCGCGCTCTTGTTTGCAGACGACTTGCCCGCGCTCGCGCGCACGGCCGAAATCGCCGAGCGCTGTACGTTCGGGCTCGAGCAGCTGCGTTATCGCTATCCGTCGGAGCGCTTGCCCGATGGCGCGACGTCGAGCGAGTGGTTGCGCACGCTCGTGTTCGAAGGTGCGCGCGGCCGGTATGGCGGCGAGATCCCCGCCGATGTGACAGCGCAGCTGGAGGTCGAGCTCGCCGTGATCGAGCAGCTCGACTACGCGGGCTATTTTTTGACGATGTGGGAGATCGTCTCGTTCTGTCGCAAGAGCGGGATCTTGTGTCAGGGTCGAGGCTCTGCAGCGAACTCCGCGGTCTGTTATTGTTTGGGTGTCACTGCGATCGACCCCGTGCGTATGGGGCTGTTGTTCGAGCGGTTTTTGTCGACCGAGCGCGCCGAGCCACCGGACATCGATCTCGACATCGAGCACGACCGGCGCGAGGAAGTCATTCAGCACGTGTACGGCAAATACGGCCGCTCGCACGCTGCGATGGTCGCGAACGTCATTCGCTATCGATCGAAGTCGGCCGTGCGCGACGTCGGAAAAGCGCTCGGCTTGCCGGAGACTGGGCTCGATCGACTGGCGAAGCTGCTCTCACATTGGGATCGCGCCGATGCGACGATGATTCAGGCTGCGGGCTTCGATTTGGAGGCGCCGTTGCACGCGCATCTGCTCGAGCTTTCGGAAGAGATTCAGGACTTCCCGCGGCACCTATCGATTCATCCGGGCGGTTTTCTGCTCGGTCACGAACCGGTGAGCGACCTCGTGCCGATCGAAAACGGCACGATGAAGGACCGCACGGTCATCCAGTGGGACAAAGACGACGTCGAGGCCATCGGCTTGTTCAAAGTCGACTTGCTCGGTTTGGGCGCGCTCACGCAGCTGCACATGTGCTTCGACATGCTGCGTGCGAAACGTGGGCTCGAGCTGTCGATGGCGACGATCCCGCCGCAAGACGACCTCACGTTCGAGATGATCCAGCGCGCGGATACCGTCGGCGTGTTTCAGATCGAAAGCCGCGCGCAGATGTCGATGTTGCCGCGGCTCGTGCCGAAAAACTTCTACGACTTGGTCGTGGAAGTCAGCATCGTGCGCCCGGGGCCGATCACCGGCGGCATGGTGCATCCGTACCTGCGCCGGCGCAGCGGGAAGGAAGAGGTCGAATACCCTCACCCGTGTTTGGTTCCGGTGCTTCAAAAGACGCTGGGCGTTCCGCTCTTTCAAGAGCAAGTCATGAAGCTCGCGATCGTCGCAGCGGACTACACGCCCGGTGAAGCCGATCAACTGCGGCGCGACATGGCGGCGTGGCGCAAGACTGGGCGGATCGAGTCGCATCGCGAGCGGCTTCTGACCCGGATGCAGCAGAAGGGGATCTCGCTCGAGTTTGCCGAGCGTGTGTTCAAGCAGATTCTCGGCTTCGGTGAGTACGGCTTTCCCGAGAGTCATGCTGCGAGCTTCGCGTTGATCGCGTACGCGACGGCGTATCTGCGCGCGCATTACCCGGCCGAGTTCACGTGCTCGCTGCTGAATGCGCAGCCGATGGGGTTTTACTCGCCGGCGACGATCATCGACGACGCGAAGCGGCACGGTGTCGTGATGCTGCCGGTCGACGCGCAAGAGAGCGAGTGGGATTGCACGCTCGTGGCTTTGGAGCACGGTGCTGGTTTCGCCGTGCGGGTAGGGCTGCGGTACGTGAAGGGCCTCGGCTCGGTCCACGGTGCGTGCATCGAAGAAGCGCGCAAAGAAGGGCCGATGCCTACGCTCGGTGATTTTGTGCGTCGTACTGGGCTCGATAGCAAAGCGCTGTCGATGCTCGCCGAAGCCGGTGCGTTCGCGTGTTGGGTGTCGTCGCGCCGCCAAGCACTCTGGGAAGTGCGGGGGCTCTTGCGTGAGCGCGAGTCGTCGTTGGAGATCACGTCGCACTTGCGCCGGGCGAAGTTTTCGGGGCTCACGCCGATCGAGCAGATCGCGTGGGACTACCGCACGAGTGCCCACAGCACGCGCGCGCATCCGCTCGCGCTCTTGCGCCAGCAACTCGCCCGCCAAGGTTTACCGGATGCGCGAGGGCTCGCGAGTTATCGCGATGGTGCGCGTGTTCGGTTCGCGGGGTTGGTGATCTGTCGCCAGCGTCCGGGGACGGCGTCGGGAGTGACGTTCATGACGCTGGAAGACGAGACCGGTTTTGCGAACCTCGTGTTGTGGAAACGCGTCTACGACGGCAACCACTTACTGGCGAGGACAGCCTCGTTCATGGGTGTGAGCGGCAAGCTGCAGAAGCAGGATGGGGTCGTTCACATCGTGGTCGAGGAGGTGTGGCAGCCGGAATTGCAGGCACCGTACGAAGTCGGCAGCCGCGATTTTCACTAGGGGAAACGGCGACGGCGACGTGAACGTGCTCAAGCAACCTCGACACACAGCATCACGTCGCCCGAAACCGACCAGCTCTCAGCGGTACTTCTTCAGCTCCATCCGACCGAGCTGATCCATGTGGACCTCGTCCGGACCGTCCGCGAACCGCAACGTGCGCAAGTTCGCCCACGCGGCTGCGAGGACCGTGTCCTGCGACACGCCCATTCCGCCATGCGCTTGCATCGCGCGATCAACCACGCGCAACGCCATGCTCGGAGCCGCAACCTTGATCTCCGCGATCTCCTTGCGCGCTTCCTTGTTGCCGACCGTGTCCATCATGTACGCGGCGTGCAACGTGAGCAGCCGCGTCTGATCGATCTCGATCCGCGACTTCGCGATGTCCTGCCGAATCGAGCCCATCTCCGACAGCTTCTTGCCGAAGGCAGTGCGCTCTTGAACACGCTTGCACATCAACTCGAGCGCGCGCTCCGCGACACCGATCGTGCGCATGCAGTGGTGAATCCGGCCGGGCCCGAGACGACCTTGCGCGATCTCGAAGCCGCGACCCTCGCCGAGCAAGATGTTCGACGCCGGCACTCGCACGTCCGTGAACTCGATCTCCGCATGGCCGTGCGGCGCATGGTCGTAGCCGAACACACTCAACATCCGCTTCACGTTGACGCCCGGCGCATCGCGCGGCACGAGGATCATCGACTGCTGCAAGTGCGTGTGCGCGTTCGGGTCCGTCTTGCCCATGAACACGAAGATCTTGCAGCGCGGATCGCCCGCACCCGAGGACCACCACTTGCGCCCATTGATGACGTAGTGATCGCCATCGCGCTCGATGCGCGAGCTGATGTTCGTCGCGTCCGACGACGCCACGTCCGGCTCGGTCATACAGAACGCCGAGCGAATCTCACCGGCGAGCAGCGGCTTCAGCCACTTCTCTTTGTGCTCCGGTTTGCCGTAGCGCTCGAGCACTTCCATGTTGCCCGTGTCAGGCGCGGAGCAGTTCGTCGCTTCTGAAGTGAGCGGGTAGTACCCCATGATCTCGCACAGCGGCGCGTACTCGAGGTTCGACAGGCCGGCGCCGTTTTGGCTCTCAGGCAAAAACAGGTTCCACAGGCCGCGATCACGCGCCTTCTTCTTCAGCTCTTCCATCACCGGCACGGGCGACCAACGATCGGCGGCTTTCGACAGCTGATCGGCAAACACGCGTTCGGCAGGCAGGCACTCGGTCTTCGCAAAATCGAGCACTGCGGCCTGCAGGTCCGTCGCCTTCTTACTCATCTCGAACATGGCAATCCTCCCGCAGGCTTCAGCTGCGTCCCATCGTAATCACACACTTCCCGACGACCTCGCGCGCGATGATGGCGTGCATCGCGTCTTTCGCTTTCTCGAGCGGAAAACGCTGTGACACGATCGGCGCGAGCTTCTTTTGTTCGTACCAGGCGAACATCGTCTGAAAGTTCTGGCGGTTGAGCTCCGGGTCTCGCCCGGCAAATGCACCCCAAAACACGCCGACCAACGCGCAGCCTTTCAGCAGCACGAGGTTTGCCGGCACTTTGGGAATCTCGCCACCGGCGAAGCCGATCACGAGCACACGCCCGGCCCAGTTCACGCAGCGCAGCGAGTTCTCGAGTACGGCGCCGCCGACGGCGTCATAGATCACGTCCGCGCCTTTGCCGCCGGTCAGCTCTTTGACTTTGTCTTTCCAGTTGGGCTCGGTGCGGTAGTTGATCACGTGCTCGACGCCGTAGTGCTGCGCGACGCGCGCGAGCTTGGCATCGCTGCCACCCGTCGCGATGATCTTCGCGCCGAGTTGTTTCCCGATGTCGATCGCAGACGTCCCGACGCCACCCGACGCGCCGTGCACGAGCAGCACTTCGCCCGGCTGCAGCGCTCCGCGTTGCACCAGCGCGTGATAACTCGTGCCGTACGTCATCGAAAACCCCGCCGCAGTCGCGAAGTCCATGCTCGCCGGAATGGTCATACACGAGCTCGCCGCAGCGACGGCCTCGTCTGCGTAGCCGCCGGAGCCGACCATCGCGATCACGCGGTCGCCGAGCTTCACCGACTTCACGTCCGGCGCAACCTCGACGACCTCGCCCGCGACTTCAGCACCCGGCGCGAACGGGAAGGGCGGCTTGAACTGATACTTCCCTTCGATCATCAGCACGTCGGGAAAGTTCACGCCCGCCGCGTGCACGGCGAGCCGAACTTGTCCTGCAGCCAATGGCTTCGAAGGCAGGTCTTCGAGCGTCAAGCTCTCCGGCGGGCCAAACGCCTTGCACAGCATCGCTTTCATGCTGCTCGCTCCAATCCAGTGCCGCCGGCAGCGGCCGGCATCAGTACTGACTCAATGTCGCGAAACGGTCGCGGTGGAATGCGGAGTCGCCGAAGCTCAGCTCGCAGACCCGCGCGCGCTTCATGTAGAAGCCGATCTCGTGTTCGTCGGTCATGCCGATGCCGCCGTGCATCTGCACACCTTCGTTTGCGATCAGCACGTACGCGTCCGACGCTCGCGCCTTTGCGATCGACACGAGTTGCCGTGCATCCGGCAGTTCCTCGTCGAGCGCACGTGCAGCTGCCAGCGTCGCAGAGCGCGCCAGCTCGAGCTCGATGAACATCTTCGCCGCGCGGTGTTTGAGCGCTTGGAAGGTGCCGATCAGCACGTTGAACTGCTTGCGCTCCTTCAAGTAGTTGATCGTCCGCTCGAACGTTTCGGTCATACCGCCGAGCATCTCGCCCGCGATCGCGACCGTGCCGCGATCGAGAACGTTGTCGAGCAGGGCTGCGCTCGCGCCGAGCTTGCCGATCAGCGCCGACGCTGGAACCTCGACGCCTTCGAGCTCGAGGATCGCGGTGTTCTGCGAGTCGATGCGGTACTGCCGCGTGACCTTCAGCTTGGGAGTGTTCGCCGGGACGATGAACAAGCTCACGCCTTCACGCGCATCCTCTGCGCCCGCCGATCGTGCGCTCACGATGTACGCATCCGCGCGCACACCAGCGAGCACTTGCACCTTCTGCCCGGTCAGTTTGTAGCCGCCGCCCGCTGCTTCGGCGCGCGTCTTGATGTGAGTCGCTTCGTAGCGGCTGCCGAGCTCTTGGAACGCGAGCGTGAGCACCTTGTCACCCGCGATCAGCGGCGCGAGCCACTCTGAACGCTGTGCTTCGTTGCCTCCGAGCGAGAGCGCCTGCCCGGCGAGGATCACGGATGCGAGGTACGGTTCCGGCGCGAGGCCGCGACCGATCGCTTCCGCGACGATGATTGCACCCGCCATTCCCATGCCGAGGCCGCCGTCCCGCTCCACGAACGGAATCGAGGTCCAGCCGAGCTCCGCCATCTGTTTGTACAGCTGCATCGAGTACCCGCGCTCGTCCTTGTCGTCGCGAAGCTTGCGCAAGCGCGTGACGGGCGAGTGCTCGGCGATGAACGCGCTCGCGGTCTTCGCGAGCATGGCTTGATCTTCAGTCAATGAAAGCTGCATGGCTGGCTCTTCCCTCAGTCGCCCGGTAACTCGAGCACGCGCTTCGCGATGATGTTGAGCTGCACTTCACTCGTGCCGCCCTCGATGGTGTTGCCGCGCGAGCGCAGCCAGTCTCGAGTCTTCTCCAGCTCTTTGTCGTTGAAGCCCGGGCCCGACCAGCCGAGCGCCTGCGGACCACGAATCCTGAGCAGCAGCTCCTCGCGGCGCTGGTTGAGCTCGGTGCCGTAGACCTTGAACAACGAAGTCTCGGGGCCGGGCCGGTGACCCGCCTTCACGTTGTCGGCGTTGCGCTGCACGGTGAGCAGGAAGCAACGCTCGTCCATGCTGAGTTGCGTGACCTGATCGCGAACGATCGGATCGACCAGCTTGGTGTCGCGGAAGCCGACGTACTCGCGCGCGAGCTCCGCGTACGGGTTCTTGCGTGGGCCTTCGATCGGGCTGCGTGCTCCGCTACCAAACACGTTTGCGATCATCGTCCGCTCGTGCCCGAGCAGCGCCTTCGCGACAGTCCAACCTTGGTTGACGCCGCTGATCACGTCTTTGACCTTGGCGCGCGCGTCGGTGAAGAACGTCTCCGTGAACGGCGACGCACCGCTGATCAACAAGATCGGCCGCACTTCGACGCCGGGTTGCGCCATGTCGATCAGCAAGAACGTGATGCCTGACTGCTTCTTCGCAGCCGGGTCCGTTCGCACGAGCATGAACATCCAGTCGGACTTGTCGCCGTAACTCGTCCAGATCTTCTGGCCGTTCAAGATGTACTCGTCGCCTTCGACCACTGCTGCGGTCGCGACCGACGCGAGATCCGAACCTGCGTTGGGTTCCGAGTAGCCCTGGCACCAGCGAATGTCACCGCGCGTGATCCGCGTCAGGTGTTCCTTCTTCTGATCGTCAGTGCCGAACTGCAGCAACGTCGGACCGATCATCGTGAGGCCGAACCCAGTCAAAGGCGACGGCAATCCGAGCCGCGACATCTCCTGCTGCAACACGCGCGCTTGCGCGTTGTCGAGCCCGCCACCGCCGTACTCCTTGGGCCAGGTTGGCGCAGTGAGGCCGCGCTCTGCCGCGATCTCACACCAAACCTTGGACTTGGGATGCGGCAGCTCCGGCTTTCGCCCACCCCAGTACGCGTACTTGGGATCATTCAGGCCGCGCAGCTCTGCAGGCGCGTTCGCCTCGAGCCAGGCACCAATTTCTTTCCGAAATGCCTCCAAATCCACAGGCGACCCTCCCGCGCAATTCAGCGAATCGAACCCCGACTCGCGAACTGCAAAATGGCTGAATGCTTCGCGCTCATAGCAAAGAAGGTCCGCCGCCACCAGCAGAACGGTGCGGCGTACACGCACACCGCTGCTGCGGGGTCTCGCACGGGAGGGGACCCCATGAGCCCGAAGTCACGCGTGACGCAAACAGCAAATCATCCGGCGCGCAGGAGTCCGAACTCGGAGAGTGATCGGCGCAGCGCACCGACGGCGCCCGTGAACTGAATCGCGTGCATCCCCACCGCGCGCGCGGCGTCCGTGTTCGCCTGCCGGTCGTCGATGAATACGCACTCTTCGGGGCGGCGTTCGAGCTTCTGGCAGGCACCGAGGTAGGCCTCGGGCGCGGGTTTGCGAACACCGGTGTCGCACGAGAAAAACGTGAGATCGACGTACTGCGACAGTTGCAAGCGCTCTTCGATCAGCTGGTACCAGGGCGGGTAGTTCGAGAGCGCGTGCATCTCAACGCCGTTTTGCTTCAGCTCGCGAAGCAACGGCTCGATGCCGTCCAGCCACGCGTACGCATCGCGCACGTGTCGCTTGAACGCCGGACCATCGATCCGCGTACCGTCCGTGAAGAACTGGTCGTACAGGCCTTGCTCGTCGAGAGCGCCGACCTCGAACTCGACCCAGGTCTTCGGATGTTTGAGGCGGAGCAGCTCTTTGAACGTGAGCCCGAAGAACTCGGCCATGTGCGTGAAAAATGGATCACGAACGAGCGTGTCCATCACGTCCCACAAGATCACTTCCGGCATTCGACTGACTACCACGCCGAGCGCGATACGCGACTCGGCGGGTACGTTCGGTCGACTACTAATTCAGCTTGCGATACACGCCGACGACTACACCGAGGATCTGCGTCGAACGCCAGTCGTCCTTGCTGATCACGATGTCATCCATCTCGTCGTTCGCGGGCACGAGGCGCACGCGATCGGACTCGGGATGATAGTACTTGCAAGTGGCTTCATCGCCGACCATGGCCACGATGATCTCGCCCTTGCGCGCATCGAGCTGCTTCTTCACGAAGACGTAGTCGCCGCTGTAGATGCCGGCCTTGATCATCGATTGGCCGTTTACGCGAAGCCCGAACACCTCGTGCCCGGTTCCGCCGATCAGCACGCGATCGATCTTCACGCTGTCTTCGGGATTTGCGAGCGCTTCGGTTAGCTGGCCCGCTGCGACACGGCCGAGGATCGGAATCTCGATCAAGTCGCCCGACAGCGAGTGGCCATTCGTTTTGCCATTCGCGCCGTGACCGTTCGTACCATTAACGCCGTTGCCATTCGCGCCGTTCGCAGCGCTCGGAGGGTGCCCGTAGGTCCCATCTTCCTGAAGCATGGTGGGACGCAACGCACGCGACTTCATGTCTTCGCGCGTGAGGTAACCCTTGCGCTCGAGTGCGCGCAGATGGTCATTCACGCCGTTCGTGCTGCGAATGCCCATGAAGTTGCCAATTTCACGGAGGGTTGGCGGATAGCCGCGCTCCGTGATCGAAGACTGGATGTACTGCAGAACCATCTCTTGTCGTTGCGTCAGCTTTTGCACTTTTAGATCCCTTCCGACGACGGCGGGCGCATCACAACGTCAGCATGCCTAAACGGACATCCACTGTGCACGCGAATAGGTAAGACAGGTGATTACAGAACGTGCGACCAGATGTCAAATTCTGTGGCACCGCTGTTCGCGGAAAGCCGTCTGGACGGGTTCGGGCGGATCTTCAGGGCTGGCGCCGCTCGCTCGAGCGCAGCCTCGAGGCGAGTACTTGCAGCGGATTCCAGCCCAAAAGCCCGGTGACGCTCGCGACGTGCATGATCTGCTCGCGGGCGTAACGCGCGTACGGTTGCGCGAAACCTAGAAAATCGAGACCGCCGAGGTATTGGCTGGTTTTGCGCGCGGTCGCACGCATCGCATCCGCAGTGAGCGCCACGTGCACGTACGCCGGCGAGGGGTCGATGATGATCTCGCGCAAAGCGACGGCTTTGGCCCACGCGCCCGGCTCGGGATTTCGCAGCAAACGCTCGAAGCTGCTGCGCTGCGCATAAATGCCGATGTGCACCGGTGCCACGGCGTCGCTGACGGCGCGACTCACCGCTCGGTGATCGCGGCGGTAATCACCACCGAGTGGACCGACGACGTCGAGGACGAACTCGGGGCCCGCGATGAGATCGATCTCGCCGGCGCGCCGGCGCAACAACAGCGCAGTCCACGGCACCGAGTCTTCCCACAACACCGCGAGCAGGGAGCGCTCATCCGGAAGCACCGTGTCCAGCGTGCGCGCGAGTACGGGCGGGCTCGGAAGCGGCAAGCGACCGCGCTCGGGCCAGAAGTACAGCGCACCTTCGCGTTCGAGCTCGCGCGCTGCGCTCAGGAGCCCGAGCCACTGGGCGGCGTAGTTGTCGCTGCCGAGCACACGCGGGACGGCGCGCTCCGTGAGCTCTTCGATCGCGCCGAGCCTCACGATGATCGCACGCGGCGCGCCCAGTCGTTCGCACAGCTGTGGTAGCTCCGTGCGGCCGGTGTAGCTCGCGATCGGAACTGGGCCGCGCTGCGTGACGAACGCGGCGACCGCGGCTCCGAGCTCGTCGACGACCACGACGAGCGTGCCGCGCTGAGCGGCGCTCGCCTGCTCGACGCCTGCACCGAACAGCGACAGGAGTCTTCCCCACGAGCTCGGATCGAAACCCGTGACACGCAACTCCGAGCTCAGCATGGTGGCTCGCTCCGGCGCGCGGAAGGCGGTTTACGCCGCGCGTTACTGCCGCGTTCACCCGGCCGGTCGACTGCGAGCATGCGAACCGACTCGCCGCTCATCGGCACGCGCACGCTCTCTCGACCCTCGAAGCGTTCGTCCGTGAGTATGTCGACGAGCGTCATCGGTTCCGGAAGCGTGAGATCCGCCTGCACGAAGCGCGCTTCGCGCTGAATCATGAACACGACGCGCGGGCCGGCGTCGTCCTCGTGCAGAGTGGTTTCGACTCCGTGCGTCGCAGCGAAGCGCCGTTCGAATCCGAGCGCGATCGCGAGCCCGTGGGCGAGCTCTCTGCAGGCGCTCTCGTCGCCAGCGCACAAGATCCCGGACTCCGGCTCGACGAACGCGTGTGCGGCAAAACGCTCGTCTTCAGTCGGCAGCTTGGGCCCGTACACGACCTTGCCGCCATTGGCTGCGAACGCCCGCAACCGCTGCCAGCGTACGCGCTGAGCGAACTCGTAACTCGGCGTGATCAACACTTTGAGGTCGGCCAGGTTCGCGTCCTCGGCGTCACTCTCGACGTACACGTACGGCAACGCGATCTCTCGCAAGCCACGCGCGACGTTCTCGATGAACTGGGTGTACTCGATTTGAATCGGCTGCGCGTAGTCGAGCGTGCCTTGGTGACAGGCGGCGCTCGTGCCCGAGCCTGCGAGCGACAACAGGGATGGACTGAACGCGCCCAACGTGTGGAGCGAGCGCGCGAGGTCGCGGTACTCCTTCGGAATCATGATGCCGACCGTCACGCGCCGCTTGAGCAGGTGAAAGTCGAGCCGGATGAGCGCAGCGAAGAAGCGCCGCAACGCCGGCGCCAACTCCCGCTCGCGCCCTTGCTCGTCGAACGGCGCGCCGTACCAGCGGTCGCGATCGACCGCCATGTACAAATTCATGCCGCGCAGACCAAACGCGCACGCGGCCAACATCGTTTGCAGCGAGTCGGCGTCGGTCCGCAGCGCGAACCACGGCGGCGCGCCCATGCCCATCTCCGGCGAAAACGGACAGCGCACGGAGCCGACCATGTGTAACGTCCGGTCGCGCACGTGATCGAGGTGGCCGCGCAAGTGGTAGTAGTCGAGGCCGTTCACGTCGACGACCCGATCGAGCCGCGCGAGCGTGGTCGGCAAGCCGGCTTCACCCATCGGCACGTTGTGCACTGTCGGCAGGTTGCCGAAGGTTTGTAGGAGAGAATCGCGCATGCGCTCGAGCGCGTTGCCGAGCAGCTCTTCGTGAAACTCCATGAAGTCGAGCGCGTGACGAACGGCTTCGCGCGTCGTGGGCACGCGCGAGGGCGGCGTGACGTCGGCCCAAGTCGCGTACTGACTTCCGTACGCGGCGTTGAGGTGTTCGATCTCGCCGTACCGCTGGCGCAGCTGCGTCAGGTACTTGGTGAGCGCGTCGGGGTGGTGGTCTTGATCGTACGGGCCGTCGCGAAAGTAGAACGCAGCTTCGTTGTCGACCTGCATCAGCACGACTGGGCCGTTCGGCCAGACGCGCGGCCGCACCGTCTCCGCGACCTTTGCAAACCAACGCTCGGTCTCGGTCAGAAACCGCTCGCTCGCGTACGACGGTACCGGGAACATCTTCGGCGGTGCGATGAACGGTAGCGGCTGCCCGCGCGGCGAACGCGCCTGGCACTCCGGGTCGAACACGATGCGGCGCGGCAAGCCGAAGTACGTCAACTCCGCGTTGATGTTCGGGCCCGGCCGCACGAACGCGTACATGCCGAGCGAGTGCGCGAGGTCGAGAAAACGTCCGAGGTTTTTGCTCGGGTCGTGCGCGCCGAAGTCGAAGCTACCATCGGCGAGCTCGTGTACGCCCCACGGTACGTAGGTCTCGACGATGTTGCAGCCGAGCGACTTGACCGCTTCGAGCGCGGCGCGCCAAGAGTCGGGCGGCAACCGGAAGTAGTGAACGGCGCCTGCGTAGAGCGGCAGCAGCTGCTTGCCGAGCTGAAGTGAGCAGCCCGAGATCACCGGGGCCGACGCTTCCTGCTGCGTCAGCGCTCGCGCGGAGGCGCGCGTCCGAACCCGCATGTTCATGTCGCGCTCGGCTCTACAATCTCCGGCGATGCGGGGCTAGCGGTCGTGGGGCCGGTCGCAGTTCCTGGCGTCGCGCGTCGAAACTGCACGCGGGAGGCGTTCGCACGTAGCGGCTGCCGCGGTTGCCGGACGCGCGCGTTCGAGTTCACGGCGGCGTTCGCGCGCAGTTGCTCGTTGGCGTGGCGGCTGAGCTCTTCGCTCGTGTAGCCGTCGTTCAGGTTCGTGGGCCCGACCCGGCGATGCGCGGGATCATCCGCACGCGTGTGCGAGTCAGGGCGTGCTTCTCGCCAGCTGGGGCGCGCATTCGAGATCCCGTCGTCTTCGGCTCGCACGTTGTTCGGCATGGGGCGGCGAAGGATACCTCCGAATCAGGCCGCTGCACGCAGTCCTTTTGCGCGCGCTCCACTTGGTCTACGTTTGCGCGCGTGACGGTTCTCTTCGTTGCACTCGGCGGCGCGCTCGGAACGGTGCTGCGTTATCTGGCGAACGTCGTGTGCGCGGAGCGCTTCGGCACGGGTTTCCCTTACGCGACCTTGGCGGTGAACACGATCGGCTCGTGCGCACTCGGCCTTTTCAGCCAAATTATCGCGGAAAAGTCACTCGCGGGTGTTCCGCTGGCGCTCGTCGTAGGTACGGGTGTGCTCGGCGGCTTCACGACGTATTCGTCATTCAACCTGGAGACCTTGCGGATGCTGCAGCAAGGCGAAGTCGCCCGCGCGGTGTTCTACGCAAGTCTCACGTTTGTCACTTGCCTCGCGCTCGGAGCGCTCGGCATCGTGATCGGTGCTCGGATGATGCGCTGACACATCGTCGAAGCATTGGGCGGTTGCCCGGTTGCTCCGCTGCAGCACCACGCACGCGCGACCACGCGCGAGTGAGCTCATACCGCGAAGCCTCGCGCTCAGGCCGCCCGGGACAGCTCCCGCCCGTGCACGGCGTCATCGGCGAGCTCGATCGATTCGAGTTTCGCCCCCAACCGCGCGAGCACACGGCCGAGCGACCAATCCTGCTCGTCCGGGTTCGCACCCGCGAGCGCGTGTTCGAGCGTGAGCCGATGATCCGGCTTGCGCCATTTGTCGAAACACACTCCGAGCAGATCCTTCCTCCAGACCCGATCTGCCTGTACCCCCGTGAACAGAGCGCGCAGCTCTTCGCGATCGAACACGATCACGTCTGCGAGTGATTCACCCGCGTCTAGGTGCAACTCGGTCGTGAACTGCAGGCGGGCGGGCGCCCCCTCGATCACGAGCGTCAGCGTGAATGCCAGCGGCAGCTCGGGAACCAGCCGTGCCGGCAGAGCGAGCAACTCGCGTTGCGGGTCGGCTGGAGCACGCATCTGCGCTCCATCGAAATCGAACGGCCAAACCTTGTGGGTTGTACGCATGATATCTGCTCCTGTGTTCAGTATAAAGCTGCACCTTCGAGGCGCAACCCCTGAAAAACGGAGCAGAATCCGGGCCACATGTCGGATTTTTACGTGGCTTGGCTTACCAACCCAGCGCGGGGTTTGGGCCGCTCGGCTGAGCGCTCAATCTGGGCGTCCTCGGCCGAGCGTGAGCGTGACCGCCACTATCAAAGTCCACACCGCGGCGATCGCAAGCAGCGCATTCCCGTACCCCGGATGATTATGCGCGAGCAAAAGGCCGCCCGTGAGGATCAGAGATGCCACGACCAGTCCGCTGTAGATGCGTCGTCCGAGGCGCTCGGTCGCGCGCATCAGGCTCGGCTGGCGTACGTCGATGCTCATGCGGCCCTGCCGCAAGTCCTCGAGGATGTCTTCCGCGCGCGCTGGAAACTCGGTGGCTGCGTTCGCGAACCGGGTCGCGATGTGCAGCATGTCCGTCGTCAGCCGCTCCGGCGAGTAGCGGTGCCCGACGATCTCCGTGAAATACGGGCGCATCTCTTCGACGACATCGAGCTGCGGGTAGATCTGCCGCGCGATACCTTCGACCGTCATCACGGCTTTGCCGACCATCACGAGCTCGGGCGGCATTTCCATCCCGTAGCGCATCGACGCGTTCGCCAAGTCGCGGATCAAGTCCGAAAACGCCACATCGCCCAGTCGCCGGCCCAAGTACTTGTCGGACAACCGCGAGATGTCTGCTTCGAGCGCGGTGCGATCGACTTTTTTCGTCGGCTTCCCGATCGCGTACAAGGCATCGGTGATCGCGCGTGGGTCTCGCGTGCCGGCGGCGATCAGTAGATCGACGAGCCGGTCGCGCAAGCGCGGGCTCAAGCGACCGACGAGCCCGAGATCGACGAGCCCGAGCACCGGCTCTTCGGGAGTGCCGAGCACAAGGATGTTCCCGGGGTGCGGGTCCGCGTGAAAGAACCCGTGTTCGAAGATCATCTTCACGACGATCTGCACCGCGTTCTTCGCGATCCGCTCCGCGCTCGCACCCCGTGCGACGGCGTCGAACAGGTTTAGGCCGTCGAAGTAGCCCATCGTGATCGCTTTGCGCGACGAGTACTCGCGATAGACCCTCGGGAACCGGACGGTCGGCAGGTCCGCAAAGTTGTTGGTGAACCGGTCGGCGTTGTCGGCTTCCAGTGCGAAGTCGAGCTCGGCGCGGATCGCGCGATCGAACTCTTCGACCAGCCGCACCGGTGCGTACATGCGCGACTCCGGCACGCTGCGCTCGAGCACGCGGGCAAACCAGTACAAGAGATCGATGTCGCGATCGATCGTCGGGCCGATGTTCGGCCGCTGCGCCTTTACGACGACTGCAACTTCGCCTTCGTCGGTTCGCAGGAGCGCTCGATAGACTTGCCCGATCGACGCCGACGCCAGCGGGCGTTCGTCGAAGAGCGAAAACATCTCGCTGATCGGAGCCCCGAGCTCGCTCTCGATCGCGCGCTTCATCTCGTCGAAAGGCAGCGGCGGGACGTCGTCCTGAAGGCGCTTGAGCTCGTCGATCAGCTCGGCCGGCAGCAGATCCGGACGCGTCGAGATCAACTGGCCCAGCTTCACGAACGTCGGCCCGAGCTCCTCGAACACTTGCCGCACGCGGAGCGCAATGCGCGGATCGCTGTTCTCCGCCTTCTTGCCTGGCACCAGGCTCGCGAGTCCGGTGCGCTGCAGAAGATCTGCGAAGCCGTGACGCGCGAGCACGCCTGCGATCTCGCGTAGGCGACCGAGGTCGCGCACCGTGTCGAACAGAAAAGCCATGGAGCGGACCCAGTCTGTAGGCGCCACTCACCGACGTCAAATCACCGGTCCGGCTTACCAACGCGAGCTGCGCGCACGTGACATGCGCGCAGCTCACTCACGCGAGCGATCGTCACTTCGGCGCGGGCTTCGGCGCAGCGGACTCGGTCGGTGCAGCTGTTGGCGGCGTCGACGGACCGCTCGGAGTCGGCGTCGTCACGAGCGGTGCGTTCGCGGGCGGTGCTGCAGCAGTCGTGCCGCTAGGAGCTGCAGGCGCGCTGGCGGCAGCGAGCGCCTTACAATCCGGCGCGACCTTGATCGTGCGCGTCGTGTCGTTGAACAGGCCGGTGACCGGATTGCCGCTCTGGTCCTGCAACGCGATGTGAACCTGATGCTCGCCGACAGGGAGATTTTCGACGTAGTGCGGCGTGAAGGCGACGATGTCACCGCTCGTGTTGCCGTCGATCGTGTAGTGCACGCGGCTGTCGGTCGGACTCAGTTTCGTGTTCGTCACGTAGAAGTCGAGGAGCACGCGGCTGCCGGCGTCCGAGCAACCCTTCGGCCGGCTGAACGTGAGCAACGGCGCCTTCGCATCGAACTTGAAGTCGGGAGTCTTCGATTTGTAATGGAACACGCGAATGTCGAACGCGTTGGGTTCTTTCACCGACTCGTGATGGCCGCGGCCTGGAAAGACGCGGATCACGTGCGTGCCTTCGCTCAGCGGATGTTTGAGTTCCTTCTCCACGACTGCGTTGAGATCGATCGGCTTGCTCACGTCGCGAATCGCGATGTACGGCTCGTTGTCGACGATCAGGTGAATGTGGTTGCCCGGGTCGGGTGCGAGTCCCCAGTTCTTGACGTCGAGCGTGACTTCGACCTTGTCGGCCTTGATCAGCTGGCCATTCGCCGGGGTGCGCAACTTCACGGTCGGCGCCGCACCTTCGATGGGTGAGTTGTCGGCGGCGACTACCTGCACTGGAGGTGGAGGTGGGGCAGGGGGCTCCGCAGCGCGCGGCGGTTCGGGCGTGGCGGGGCTGCTGGAGGCCGCTGCGGGCGGGGCCTCCATTGGCGGGTACTCAGGAGGCGGCTCCGGCTGGCTGGCGCAACCTGCGAGCAGGAATAGTCCAAACGAAGCGCTACAACTCGAAACGATCCGCTGCGATATCGGCATGTTCGACCTCGACCGTATGAGATGTGTCGCGTGATAGCTCAGGCCGGATTCCGCGGGCAATGGCCTACACGGTGGCATTTTTACCGGTGCGAAACATTCATGAAATGTTCGCTCGGTACGTCAATCGTACACCTCTGCGCCCGGGAGAGCTCCACATGAAGAAAGTCGAAGCCATCATCAAACCCTTCAAACTCGACGAGGTTAAAGACGCCCTCGGCGAGATCGGAATCCAAGGTATGACCGTGAGCGAGGTCAAGGGTTTCGGCCGTACGGGCGGCAAGAAGGAAGTCTACCGAGGCTCGGCCTACGTCGTCGATTTCGTACCCAAGGTTAAGATCGAGCTCGTCGTCGCGGACTCGCAGGTCGCCCAAGTGATCGAGTCGATCGAGAAGACGGCGAAGACCGGTCGCATCGGCGACGGTAAAGTTTTCGTCGTCGGTGTCGAAGAAGCGGTTCGTATCCGAACCGGTGAGCGCGGCGAGGACGCTGTCTAGACCTCGCACAGAAAGGTACTCCCGCCGGAGCGGGTGGCTCCATCGCGGGTAGACATGGAGACAGTGCATGGCAATCAAAGCTGAGTACATCTGGGTGGATGGTACCGAGCCGACACGAAAACTACGGTCCAAGACGAAGATCCTGCCAGGACCGGTTACCGATCTTAAGAACATGCCGGAGTGGGGCTTCGACGGCTCCAGCACGAACCAAGCCGAAGGTCACGCGTCGGATTGCATCATGAAGCCGGTCTTCATGTGCCCCGACCCGATCCGCGGCGGCGACAACATGCTGGTGATGACCGAGGTGTTTACGGCGGATGGGAAGCCCCATCCGACGAACACGCGGTCACTCCTGCGTACGGTTGCGGAAAAGTACGCTGCCCAAGAGCCCTGGTTCGGGATGGAGCAGGAATACACGTTTTTCAAAGGCAGCCGCCCACTCGGCTGGCCTGAACAAGGCTATCCGGCACCGCAGGGTCCCTTTTACTGCGGCGTCGGCGCAGACGAGGTATTCGGCCGTCCGATCGTCGAGAAGCACATGGATGCCTGTGTCGAGGCAGGTCTCAAGTTCGCCGGCATCAATGCGGAAGTGATGCCCGGCCAGTGGGAGTTTCAGATCGGACCTGCGGGAGCGCTCGAGGTCGGTGACCATCTGAATCTCGCCCGCTGGCTGCTCTATCGCGTTGGCGAAGATTACGGAGTGAATGCGTCCCTCGACGCGAAGCCGGTCAAAGGCGATTGGAACGGCGCCGGCTGTCACACGAACTACTCGACGAAGGCGATGCGCGAAGACGGCGGCATCAAGGCGATCATGGCAGCCTGTGAGAAGTTCCGCGGTCGTGCCGATCTGCACGTCGCGAACTACGGCTTCGGAATCGAGGAGCGCCTGACGGGTAAGCACGAGACCGCTTCGTACAAGACGTTTTTGTACGGCGTTGGTAACCGAGGTGCTTCGATCCGTATCCCGCTCCACGTCGAACAGGCCGGAAAAGGCTACCTCGAAGATCGCCGTCCGTGTGCGAACTGTGATCCGTACGTGGTCGCGCGCTTGATCGTAGAGACGACCTGCGCCTGATCCGAATGCACTGAAAGAGCGAGTTTGCGGCCCTCATCCGAGATTCGGGTGGGGGCCGTTTTCTTTCTGGTGCCCCGCGTGCCTCACTGGGCTCGTAGGTAGGCCGTCCTGCTGTTTGACGCACCTTTGCGGCCTCGGCTAGCATCGAGTGCCAATGATCGCGCGGGATTACGCCGCGGGGGTGGTCACTAGACCCGCGCTGCCCGGTTCAATATGCTTCCAAGTCCGTCTCGCGTCGCCGCAACGTCACTGTCGGTCTTACCACGTAAGGGCTTGAGCCGTGCGCTGGGGCGCGCGGCGAGGGTCTCGGCTCCGCGACCGTTGTTGCGCGCGTCGATTCGAGCTTACTGCCTCGCCTACAACGTCGACCTCGCCGAGTATGAAGTGCCCGAAGCCGGTTTCGAGACATTCGATGCCTTCTTTACCCGCCGTCTGAAACCGGGGACGCGTCCGGTGGATCCCGATCCGAACGCGCTGTTGTCACCGGCGGATGGAAGGCTAGAGGACGCGGGTGTGATCGAAGTCGGCTCGACGCTGCGCATCAAAGGCCGCTCCTACGGCGTCGCAGAGCTACTTTCGGATCGGCTGGCGTCGAGTCTCTACGCCGGCGGGCAGTTCGCTGTCGTGTACTTGTCTCCGCGCGACTACCATCGCGTCCATGCACCGGTCTCGGGTGAGGTACGGATATTACGTCACGTGGATGGAACGCTCTTTCCCGTGAACGCGATCGGCCTCAAACACGTGCCGAACCTGTTCGCGCGCAACGAGCGCGTCGTGGTCGAGCAAACGACGGAACGGCACGGGCCGATCGCGAGCGTGATGGTCGGAGCGATCGGCGTCGGGCGCATCAGCATGAGCTTCGATGCGGAGCTCGTCACGAACAACGGCCACGCCCATTCGGAGCGTGCGTTCGTCGCAGGCGAGGGCCCGTACCTGGAGCGCGGTAGCGAACTCGGCACGTTTCACCTCGGCTCGACGGTGATCGTGTTTGCAGGTCCGTCGGCCGGTGCCCGATTGGTAAAACGTCCGGGGGACCACGTGCGGATGGGCGAAGCCTTGTGGCGCACGACTGACGGCGCGAAGGTGACGTCGTGAGCGACGACATGGCAACGCACAAGCGCGGTCGCCGGAACATCCGCCGGCTGACGCGGCGCAAGATCCCGTTGCCCATCGTCTCGACGGCTCAGCGTCCCGACGAGGCTCTAGAGAGTGCTCAAAACGCCGAGTTGGATTTTTCGAAGGCGTCGGGCGAAGTGCCAAAGCTCGCGTCGGAGTCGCTCGCAGCGAATGCAGAGGCAGATGCCGCGGATGGCGGCGGAGTCGCGAGTAGCCTCGCCGAGCTTCGGCTTCCCGAAGACGCGCCCGTCGACGGCAGCCAAGTCGAGGACGACGCCAGCGAGAGTGGGCAGGGCGAAACACGAGAGCCCGCAGCCGACAGCGGCGAAGCAGCCGCGGCTAGCGCGGACGCGGCGCCCGTCGAGCCGAGCGAAGACGAGCCGACGACAAATCCGCACATCCGCTTGAGCGAGTCACTTGCGCTTCCGCAGCGCGAAAGC
>Ga0193752_1000762_pt1 | contig 29329 bp, 17 predicted proteins | sample H1c1metaG_FD_144924 | JGI IMG/M metagenome (GOLD analysis project Ga0193752, IMG submission 144924) | Soil microbial communities from a riparian zone of the East river system, Colorado, United States - H1c1 | ecosystem: Environmental > Terrestrial > Soil > Riparian zone | place: USA: East River...
CCCCATGTATTCCAGACGTTCCGCCGCTACGCCGCGCGACTTGAGGTACTCGACAACGGCTTTCGCACGCCGATAGGACAAGTCGATGTTGTGCTCGCGGTTGCCGGCGTCGTCGGTGTGCCCTTCCACGCGCACTCGCTTGTGCGGCGGTAGTCGCTGCAACGTGCGCGCTAGCTCATCTAGCAACGGCCGACTCGACTCACCCAGAGTGTCGGCTTGCCCTTCGAAGTAGATGATCTCGGGCAACAAGCTACGGGACCCGGAGAGCGTTACGGCGGCTCGCGCGGGACCCGGCTCGGGGCACCCATCGAAGTCCTCGAAGCCGTCGATGTCCTCCGGCGCCATGCGGCACCGATCTGCACCATCCGCCACTCCGTCTTCGTCGTTGTCGACTTCGGGGCAGCCGTCTTGATCCTGAAAGCCATCGCGATCCTCGGAGCGATCCGGACAGGCGTCTTGGCTGTCGATCAAACCGTCCGCGTCATTGTCGATGTCGGGACAACCGTCGTCGTCCGCAAAGCCATCTCGGTCCTCCGCGTCGTAGATGCAGGCGTCTTCGTCGTCGGCGAAGCCATCGCCGTCGGAGTCGAGCTCGCGCGGATGGATCGCGGGCTTTTCCGGCGCCGGCTCGACCGCAGCGCGCACGCTGAAGAGCGCGCGCACGCCGGGCGCAAACCCAGTGCGTTCGGATGGAATCGCATTCGTACCGACGCCGAGCTCGAAGCTACTCGTTCCAGGGCCGCGCAGACGCGCACCGACGTCCATCTCGAACGCGACTTCGCGCGACGTGAAGCGCAAGCCTCCGACGCCGAGGCGCGCGGAGGCATCCGTGATCACGTCGAGCCGGCGAGTCATGCTCCATGCCGCCCCGAGATGCACGACGAACTCGTCGTCTTGCTCAATGTCGTAGACGAGCACGCGTTCGCGCAGGTGATAGCCGAGCTTCATCGCGAGCAAGAGCCGACCGAAGCCGTGCGTCGCGATGAAAGACGGCGTGATCGACCAGTTCGGCGAACCACTGAGCACTCGATCGCTCGCGGTCGGGAACGTCAGATCCAAACGCGCGGCGACGTGGGTCGTACCTTCGCTCGCGAGCGCAACCCCGACTCCGGCGCGCAGGTCGGCGACACCGAATCGCATTTCGAGACTCTTGGAGGGGCCGTCCGCCGCGCGAGTCAGCGCGATCGGCACGCCGAGGCTCAGCTCGAAGACTTCGAAAAGCGCGACCGACGCGAACAGATCGGTCCGCGCCAGATCCGAGACCAGCGAGCGCGTACGACCTTCCCCTCGGCAACCCCACGTCGTTTCGTCGCGGCTACCACAAGCGAGGCCGCGATCGACCAAGTCGTGCGCGTAGTCGAGGGTGAGACCGAGCCTGAACGTGCCGTGGCGATCGGGTGCGGGGTCCTCGATGCGCAATGTCGCCGCGCGTCCAATCGGCGAGAGAAACACGCCGAGATCGAGCTGATCCGCGCGGGCGCGGTGCGAGACGAGCGCGAGCGCCGCCGTGAGCAGCAAGGCGACGAGCGGCCGTGCGGGTCGTGGCGTCCCCGCGCCGAATGCGCGAGGCTGGCGCCGCCAGTCCGGCTCCACTCGGTCGAGGTGCTTCGGCACGGCCGCGCAGCCTACACGAACCGCACCACACCGAGCCATTCAGCAGCGATAGGGCCGATCATTTTCGAAGCTGCGTTGCGATCGCCGGTATACTGACGGCTGATGATCTCGATCGCGTGTTCAGGGTTCCCGATTCCGGCTAGTCGTTACTTCAAAGAGTTTTCCGCAATCGAGATCGCGGACACGGAGCTGGGCCTCCCCGGTGAGGGCACGTTGCGGCGCTGGCTTCGCGAGGGTGCGGATGAATTCGTGTTCAGCATCGTCGCACCGAAGCAGATCGCGAACTCGGGGTTCGCGCTCGACCCGGAGACGAAGCAAGCGGTGTCCGCCCTCGCGAGCTTTTCGAAGCAGTTGAAGACTTACGCAGTCGTGTTCGCAGCGAACGAAGAGTTCGGACCGACGAAGCCGAATCGCGCGCGGTTGCGTGCGTTCGCGGAGCACGTCGCGGGCTCGATCACGCGGCCGGTGTTCGACCTTCCGAGCTGGTCGCGCAAAGACGCGCTCGCGACGCTGAAGCAGGACGTGTGCGTGGCTTTCGATCCCCTGACCGAGGCCTCGGACGACGTCGATCTCGCATACGCCCGGATGGCTGGCCCGTCGGGCTATCGCTCGCGCTACGACGCGACCGCGCTCGACCGCGTCGTCGAACACTGTCAGCGAAGCACTGCGCGGCACACGGTCGTCGTCTTTCGCAACATCGATCGCTACGAGAACAGCAAGTACGTGATCAAGAAGCTCGCCGCAGAGCCGCAGCCGCCGCCGCGCGCCGCGAAGGCCCGGCCGAAGCCGCGCACGCGCACGCGCACGACCTCGCCGTAACACTCAATCGCGGAGCGATTCGAGCGCGCGCTGAAACTCAGCCGGTGGCTCCGCCGTAAATCGCACCGGCTCGCCGGTCACCGGGTGCACGAACCCGAGTACCCGCGCGTGCAGCGCTTGATGTCCGATCAGCGCCTCGGCACTGGCGAGCCGCAGATCGCGCGAAGGCTTCCCGTAGAGCGAATCCGCAAGAACGGGAAACCCATGTTCGGCGAGATGCACGCGAATCTGATGCGTTCGCCCAGTCTCGAGGGTGCAGGATACGAGGGTCGCTCCGTGCAAACGCTCGAGCAGCTTCAGGTGCGTGACCGCGCGCTTACCCTTGTCGAGCTTCGTCGTGAAACGCTTGCGATCGCGCGGATGCCGGCCGTGCCATGTGTCGAGCGTGGCGTTCGACTTCGGAACCCCGACGACGATCGCGACGTACTCGCGCTCGAGGTCGTGCTCTTTGAACTGCGCGATCAACCCTTCGCGTGCAGGCACCGACTTCGCGACGACCATCACGCCGCTCGTGTCTTTGTCCAAGCGATGAACGATGCCCGGCCGCTCGGGCGTCTCCTGCTCGAGGTCCGTGAGCTCGCGGTGATACCGAAGCGCGTTCACGAGCGTGCCGCCCGCGTGGCCCGGCGCAGGATGCACGACCATGCCCGCAGCTTTGACGATCACGACGAGGTGCGGGTCTTCGAACAAGATCTCGAGCGGAATGTCTTCCGGCGCTGCGGCTGAAGGCGGCGGAGGCAGCGGCTCGATCCGCACGTGGCTCGGCCCGCGAACTCTTTCACTCGCGCGCGCCGGCCGGCCCTCGATCAGCACACGACCTTCGGCGATCAATATTTGCAGCTGCGAGCGCGACAGTCCCAACGCGCGCGCGCTCAGCACGCGATCGATGCGCTCGCCGACCTCGGCGGCGTCGAGCGTGAGCTCGATCGGCTCCGGCGTTTTCATCGCGCTCCCAGATCGGAGCGCGATGGCCAGCAAGATGCCTTGCCCATCCAGCTGGCTAGAGCGCGACTACCAGAGCTTAGATTCGATGTGCGCTTTGGATCGCACCAGGATGTCGATGACTGCCCGATCATAGAAGTTCTTGGCGTAAAGCTCGGGGGTTACGCGGCTTTGAAACAGCGCCCGACCCTCTTCCAGCTCTTCGGCCATGACCTCGTAGAGGCTGTCGTGGGTGATGCCCTCTACAACCTTCTCTTCGTTATACAAGGAGAGGTCACTCGCGATCGCCCGCGCCAGGCGCCGCGCCGCCTCTTCCGTTTCAATCAAAGCCATCAGTCCTCCGAACCCAGCGCGAGGAGTATCGCAGAGCGCGTTATCAGGTGTCAAAACGCGATGTGTAGTGTCAGGGAGGTTTGCTTGCGGCTGTATGCCCGTGTGTTTAGAGTGCCCTCGCCCTGGGGGCGATGATGGCGGAGGTTGCAGAGCGGTACGGCCCATACACCTGTGTGCGCAGATTGGGCGCAGGGGGCATGGCCGAGACCTTTCTGGCGGTTCAGCACGGCTCTGCGGGCTTCGAACAGCGCGTGTGCATGAAGTTCATGCTGGGCGCGCTACGCAACGATTCCACGTTTCGTCAGATGTTCCTGCGGGAGGCGACGATCGCCGCGTCGTTGCGCCACGCAAACATCGTGGGCGTCATCGATGTCGACGACGAGGCCGGCTACATCGTGCTCGAGCTCGTCGATGGAGTGGATCTGCGGACCCTGGTCGACGCCGCGCCGAACCGGAAGTTGCCGGCGCACGTCGTCAGCCTGGTCGCAGTCGAGCTTTGTAAGGCACTCGCCTACGCGCATACGCGGACTCGCCGGGGCACGCCGTACGGCATCGTGCATCGCGACATCAGCCCTTCCAACGTGCTCGTCTCGCACAACGGCGAGATCAAGCTGACCGACTTCGGCGTGGCAAAAGCGATGGGCTCGGTCGCGGAGCCGCCGAGCACCGGCATCAAGGGCAAGCTTTGCTACATGTCGCCCGAGCAGACACGCGGCGAGACGCTGGATGGGCGCAGCGATCTATTTTCACTCGGCGTGATGATGTTCGAGTTGCTCGCGGGTCTGCGGCCGTTCGATGGGCCGACCGACGCGCAGACGCTCCTCCGAATCGAAGCCGGTAAACACGCGTCGCTCGTCGAACTCGCGCCGGATGTCCCCGGCGGGCTCGCGCTGGTGGTCGAACGGATGCTGCGGCGCGATGCCGATCATCGCTATCCGTCGGCCGATGCCGTGATCGACGCGCTCGCTCGCTTCGCAGCTCCGATCACGACGTATCGCGAGCTCGGTCAGCTCGCACGCGCGGCTCGACCGCCCGTGACACTATCGACCGCTGATTTCGTCACACCAGGAAGCGGGTCGCGCCCTGTTCCCGAGCAGTTTGCAGGTGGGCGGCGCTCGCCTGCGCCGCCAGCGCGCACGTTGAAGCGGCCGCAGCTCGCGACTCCAACGCAGGAAGCGCTGCGGCATGAAGTGAACGACTTCCCCGCGATCGACGAGCGCGAGCGCAGCTCTCGCGGCCAGCCTCGCGTGAGTCGGGGTGCCTGGTTCGCGCTCGGCGGGTCGCTCTTGGCGGCGTGTCTCGTGATGATCGCGTGGATCGCGCGTCTCGGAAGCGGGGACGTCACGCAGCCAGTCGCAACGCCGCAAATCGTGCAGGCGCCACCGCAAGCTGCGGCACCGGTCCACGAACCACCACCCGCGTCGCCGGAAGCTACGTCGCCGCTCGTGCGGCCGAACATTCCGCGCGCGGAGGACTCCGAGGCATATCGCGCGGGTGTGGTACCGAGCGAACCGCCAGCGCCCGAGAGCGTGCCTGCACCCTCCCCGCGTTCGAAGCCCGGCGCGCCCACCACGCCCATCCCACGTGCGCCCGAAGCGCGCGAGCCGGCTCGTGACACTTCAGAGGCGATTGCCGTCTTGCGCGTCGGCACAGTGCCACTCGGCCAGGTTTGGATCGACGGAGAAGCTGCAGGCTGGGCGCCCGTAGTCGTGAACTTGCCACCAGGCATGCATACGGTTGCGGGTGGCAATACGAGCCCGGAAGTGAAGCGCAGCATTCGGCTGCGAGCGGGTGAAACGAAGCGGCTAGTGCTCAGCTTGGAGAACGATGCCATGTTCGGCGACGAAGAAACCGACACTCCATCTCGCCGATGAATCGTTCCACCCTTTTCGTTCTTTGCTTGATCGAGGAGTAACTCATGAGGTCGTCGCTTCCGCGCGACGCGAGTTCGTGCGGAACAATCAGTCCGATCGGCACGCGTGCGTTTGCGTTACGTGCAGTCACGTTCGTGCTGTTCACAGTCGCATCAGCGCACCTGTGCAGCACACTCGCGCATGCCCAAGAGCGTTGGTTGTTCTTGCCGGTGCTGACCGGCAACACCGCAAAATCGTTCGAGGCGGCACCCGTGACGAGCGAGCTCGAAAATGAGCTGCGCGGAACGGGTCAAACCGTGCTCCTGAATTCGTCGGCAGCCAGCACGTTCGAAAGTCAGCAGTCTTCAGAGTCGGTACAGCTGAGCAGCGACGAAGTGAAGCGCCTGTCGAAGAACATCGCGCAGGCCTCCCGGCACCTCGCGTTGGGCGAGCTGAACGATGCGCAACACGCGATGGAGAGCGTGAACGCGCTCAGCGGCGCAGCGCGCGACTTCTTGAATCGCGACGCCCCGCGCGCGCGAAAGATCTTCGACAACTGTGTGATGGCCGCGTACTTGTTGGAGCGCGCGAAACAGCATCAACCGGCGCTGAAGCAGATGCTCGATTGCTCGCGCAACTTCCCCGGGTTCGAGCCGGTAGGTCGAGCCTATCCCGGCGAAGTGCGGCGCTTGCTCGAAGAGGCAAACGTGCAGTTGAGTCAGACTCAACCGACATCGCTGCGCGTGACGAGCGCCGGGCGCAACGGTTGCACGGTGCGGCTGAACGGCATCGACGTAGGTCGCAGCCCCGTCGAGATCACGGAAGTTCGCGCCGGCCCGACGCGTGTGCAGCTCGAGTGTGAGGCAGGCACGGTCGGGCGAGTCCACCCGCTCGAGCTCAAGGCGGGCGAAAACGAGCTCGCGGTCGACCCAGCGTTCGATGCAGCAGTACACAGCCAAGGAGGGTTGTGGCTCGCGTATGCGAACGATCGCGAGCGAGACAAACGAGCCGCGAGTGACGGCCAGACGATCGCGAAAGTGCTCGGGGTGACGCGCGACGTGTTGCTGTTCAGCAGCCCGGGTGCGCTCGGGCAAGACGTCGTCGTGCGGCCGGGAGGTCCTGGCGCAAACAAGGAAGTCGCACGCGCGGGTTTTGCCGCCGACAGTGGCTACGCGAAAGGTGCTCCGAGCAGAGTCGCGAGCGCGCTGGTCGCGTGGTTGCGCTCGCAGTCGAAAGCGGCGAGCGCCGGTGCCGTTCCGAGCGGCGCGAGCGCGCAACCAAAACGCGACGAGGCGCCAATACCGGTGACCCAACCCAAATGGGATCCGCCGCCGGTGGCTGCAGCGGCACCGGCCCAGCCCGCGCGACACGGCAAGTACACTCAGCAGCACGCGACGGCGGGCGCGATTCTCGCCGTCATCGGAGGCGCGGGCTCTGCCGTCAGCTGGGTCGTGTACGCAGATCGCCAAAACAAACGCAGAATCGTCTCAGACGGGATGAATGAAACGAAGTATCAGCGGGCCGGCGTGATCACGCTCACGTCCGCTGCGCTCGGGACGACGCTGCTCAGCGTATCGGAGTACTTTTGGCTTCCGGACGAACCGGAAGTCCCCGCGTTGGCGTGGGTCGTCGGTGGAATCGGCGTGAGCTTGGGTGCGACGGCGATCGCACTTTCATTCACGACGTCGAACTGCCAACTCGGCGACAACCGTGTCGCCTGCCAGCACTTCTGGTCGGATCACTTCTTTGGTCCCCTGCTGTTCATGCACGCGCTACCGCTCATCAGCGTGCCCGCCTGGTACGGTTTGAGGATGGCGTTCCGTCCCGCCGGCGTGCAGCTCTCGCTGAGCACGAGCGTACAGGGCCTGCCGGGGTTGAACCTGCAAGGCATTTTTTGACGAAGTTGGCCGATCTGCTCGCGCGCGTTCGATCGTCGATGAATCTGAGAAACTGAGCTCGCGGGCGGCCGACAAACCTCTCATGAGCGCGCAACCTGCTTGCTCCACTCCCGAACAGCTGGCTATACCGGAGCCGGCCGTGCCCTCACCCGAGACAGCGCTCGATCTCACCGCAGGTTTGCGCGCACTCGGTTATGCCGAATTTCGTCCCGGTCAAGAGCGCGCGATCGAAACGCTGCTGGCGAGCCGGCGCCTGTTGTACGTGGCGCCGACCGGCGGTGGGAAAAGCCTCGTGTATCAGTTGCCGGCGGTGTTGCTGCCAGGCACCACGATCGTGGTGTCGCCACTGATCGCGCTGATGCAGGACCAGGTGACTGCGCTCGAAGCGCGCGGCGTACCGGCCACGTTTCTGGCGTCCACGCTCGGCGGTGAAGAGCTCGATCGGCGGCTGCGTGCAGCTGAGCGCGGCGACTTTCGCTTGCTCTACGTCGCGCCGGAGCGGCTGTCGAACTTCGGCTTCAAGCGCTTGCTGCGCGGGCTGAATTGCCCACTCGTCGCGATCGACGAGGCGCACTGCATCAGCGAGTGGGGGCACGACTTTCGTCCGGACTACATGCAGATCGGCTCGGTACTGTCGCAGTTGCCGAATGCGCTCGTGCTCGCGTGCACGGCTACCGCGACGCCGGTCGTGCGTGATGAAATCGTATCGCGCCTCGGGCTGGGCCCAGAGACCGCTCAGATCGTCCACGGCTTTGCCCGCCCCAACCTCGTGTTGCGCGCGGTCGAGCTCGCCGGCGCGAAAGATCGCGAAGCGCACGTGGATGCGCTCCTTCGTGAAGCGCTCGGCGATCCGGATCCGCGTGGAGGCGCGGCGATCGTGTACGCGCCGACGCGCAACAGCTCGGAGCAGGAAGCTACCCGGCTTTCCGCCGCGGGATGGAGCGCGAGCTACTACCACGCCGGGCTCGAGCCGGCGGGGCGCGAACGCACGCAACGCCGCTTCATGGAGCGTGAGTCGCAGATCGTGGTGGCGACCAACGCGTTCGGCATGGGCATCGACCGCGGAGACGTGCGCGCAGTCATCCACCTCGCTCCGCCCGCGTCGATCGAGAGTTACTACCAGGAGGTCGGGCGCGCCGGTCGCGATGGCGAGCGCGCGTTTGGCATGCTCCTCACGACACCGACGGACTTGCCGCTGCGCCGCCGCTTGATCGAGGGTGACGGCGATCGCGTGACGTCGGAAGCGATGGTCGAGCACAAGTGGGGCTTGTTCCTCGAGCTCATGCGCTGGGTCGAAGGCGGCAGCTGTCGCCACGATGCGATTTTGCGCTACTTCGGCGATCAAGAAGAAGCGCTCGGCGGCTGCGGCCAGTGTGACGTGTGTCTGTCACTCGCAACGCCGGTGGCAGATCCCGAGAAAGCCACGTTGATCGTTCGCAAAGCGTTGAGTGGTGTCGCGCGTGTGCACGGGCGCTTCGGCATGTCTGCGGCAGTAAAGCTGCTGCGCGGCGCGAAAGACGAACGATTAGCGCGCACCGGGCTCGATCGTGTGCGCACGTACGGCGTGCTGCGGGAGGAAAGTGAAGAGTGGCTGACGCGCTTGTTGCGCCGGCTCGTGACGGCGGGTTGGGTCGTCTTCAGCGCGGACGAGCGGCCACTGGTACTTCTCACGGAAGCAGGCAAAGCCGTGATGGAGGGGCGGATGCCGGCGCGGGTGTTGATGCCGGATCGCGGTACGGTCGGTTCGCCCAGCGCGCGCAAGCGCGGTCGCTCCAGTTCGGGTTATCCCGCTAGCAACGTCAGCGCGCCGCGCGCGCCGGGTGAAACAACGGTGCTGCGCGAGGAGGATCCGCTCGCGGATGAGAGCACGCGCAGCTTGTTCGAAGCACTTCGCGCGCACCGGCTCAGTGTCGCGCGGAGTGAAGCGGTGCCGCCGTTTGTGGTCGCGAGCGATCGCACCTTGCGGGATTTGGCGCGGCTACGGCCGAAGACGGAGTCGGAGCTCCTCGAGGCGCACGGCATGGGGCCTGTCAAAGCCGCGCGCTACGGCGCGGGCTTTTTGTCGGTGATCCAGAGCAGCTGAACCTCGGGCTGGTCAGGTTGAAACGACTTCCGTCACGAGAGCGCTCTGGTGCAAACGCTCTGCGATTACGCGCAACACCGCCGGCGGGATGTCGAACGGCGTTTCCTCCGACAGCACCAACACGCCTGCCAACTCCGCGCCGGAGCTCGCAGACCTGAGGAGCCGCAACACCCGATAGCTGCGATCCTGGGCGATGAACACATCCCCGTCGCGTACCTCCGCGGAAGGGTCGACGACCACCGTCGCCTCGTCGGAGTCGTTCCACAAACGCTGCATCAGCCACATCTCGAACACGGAAGGCTCCGGCAACGCCCCGCGCGTTGCGATCCACGCCAGTCGCTCGTCCTCCCAGCGGTACACGTGCCCAGCGCGAACGCCCGCATACGTGAGGAGTTGGTCGAGGATCCACTCGGCGCTCGCCTCGAGTGAACGTTCGCCGCCATGCCGAATGCGATGCACGACCGTGAGTGGCTGGGCGGTCTCACGCGCCTCCACACGCTCGCGCTCTTCGGGTGGCGAGCAGCCTACGGCGGCGCGCGCATACCTTCCGACCAGCTCGCCGTGAGCGATGAGCGAACGGATGTTGGTCTGGCGCTGCCAGCGCTCCATGCACGCGACGTGGTGCTCGACGGACTTTTGATCCTGCATCGTCGCTGCCACGCGCAGGCGCGCTTCGTGCAGCATGCTCATCGTGAGCGGGCCTTCGAGCGGGCCGAACTTTTTGATCAGGTCGTCGAGCCGGGTCATGGCCGCAGCGTGATCGCCAAGTCCCGCGTCCGCGAGCGCGCGCTCCGTCAAGACGTTCAAATTCATCGCCGGATACTCGAAGTCGACCGGTGAAAGCAGGGCCTCCGCCGCAGCGCACACGTCGCGCGCGCGTTCGAACTTACCGACCTGGTTGTAGGCGCTAGCGAGCGCACCACGGCTTCGCGCCCAGCCAGCGTGCTCGAGTGGCTCCTCCTCGCGCGTGAGCCACTCGAGCGCTTCCTCCGGTGACCCGCGCAGCAGCAAGTACGTGCCGTGGGCGAGCCCGATCACACGTTCGAGGGATGGAACCTCTTGGCTCAACTGCTGAAGCTTCTGGACGCAGTGCTTGACGCCGATCGGATCGTACACACGCGCGTAGACGCCGACGAGCGCGCCGAACGCCCAAGTCTCCGCTTGCCAGGCCGTACCGCGCTGAATCGCGTGCACTTCGACGCGCTCACGATGCATCTCGCTCAGCGCGAAGTCTCCCTGATGCGCGTAGTACAACATGCGAAGCTGATTGGCGGTCAGCTCGTACAGCTTCAGCTTGAAGTCTTCGAGCCGTTGCGCGAGCTGCAACGCTTTCGACGAATCGCGCCAAGTTTCCATCACGCCCGACGCGTAGAGTGCACCGGCGAGGTACAAGATGCGCACGTCTTCGGTCATGTCGCGGATGCGCCCGCGGCGATCCAAGCGTTCGATCATCGACTGCCAGCGAGACTGCGCAAAACCGATCCGGTCTTGCACCGTCACGCTGAGGTTCACGCAAAAGTCATGCATCAACGTCGCGACATGATTTCCGCCGAGCGCGCGCAGCGGTTCGAGCACGTTCGCGTAGCGACGCGCGCGCACGCTGTCGATACAGACTGTGCACACGCCGGTCAGCGCTGCGACACAATTGAATAGCAGCATCATCGCGCGCCGAAAGCTTGGAACGCGCGGGTTGCGACGCTGTCGCCAAAAGCCAAACGCGGCGCCGCCCAACGCCAGGAACAGCCCGAGCTTGTTGCCAAGCCACCTGCGGAGCACACGCGCCCGATTCAAGCCGAGCAGGTCTTGCAGTAACGCCAGGGTCGGCTCGGCATAGCGGTCAGCGTAGCGCCGCTCCGCGTAGTAGCCGGCGAGCGCGAGCGGCGCGTACAACGAGAGCAGCTCATGTTTCGAGCGACCGAGCTTCTCGAAGACTTGCAGCGCACGTTCGAGCGCGGGTGCGGCTTGGCCGACGTCCGCCAGATCGACGAGCCCATAGTGTTGCGCCGCACGAGCGACCACATCGGTGCCGCGCTCGTAGTCACCCCCCAAGAGCAGGTGCAAGCCTCCCTCGAGCTTCTCGAGCGGACTCGCGGACGCTTTCAGCAGTAGGAGCTCGCCCGAGATGCGATGGACACGTTGCGTTCGCCCATCATCGAGCTCGGCTCGCAATGCAGCACGAACGGCATCACGCGTGAATCGATAGCCTTCCGTCGAACCGACGAGCACGCCTTCGCCGACGAGCTCTTCGAGCGCCGCGAACGTATCCGCGACCGGCATCTCCGCGAGCGCCTCGCACGCTTCGAACGGAATCGAGCCCGCGCGCACGCTGAGCGCTTGGCCAAGCGCGCGAGCCGCCGGCGACAGCCGCCGCAGACGCGCTGCAAATACCTCGCCCGAGCTCTGCGGAAGCTGCTCGGCTGAGATCGCGACCGGCAGCACCCACGCGCCGCCGACGTACTGCGCGAGCTGCTGTTGCACGAGGTGCGTGATCAAATCGAGCGTGTGGCCCGGGTTTCCCTCCGCGCGCTGGGTGACGAGGTCGGCGAGCCGCCGCAAGTGCTGCACCTCCCCGAACACCGACCGCAACATCGCCTCGGTATCGCGCGCAGCGAGGGGCCCCAATGTCATGACTGTGGCGTGACGCCGCAAGCCTTCGATCGCGGGCGGGCCCGTGTCCGTCCGAACCGTCGCGACGATCAACAGGTGTTGCGCGCGGCCTTGCCGGCCCAGCGCCGCGAGCCACGCGATCGAGCCCGCATCGAAGTCGTGCAGATCATCGGCCAGCAACACCAACGTGTGCTGGCGCGCGACTTCGATGAACCACTCCGCGAGCGCAGCTTGAATGCGCATGCGCGCTTCGCCGTGGGCTTTCGGCAGCTGAACGAGGTCGGCTTCGGCGACGCCGAGCCGCTCTCGCAACTCGCTCGACACGTGACCGAGCACTGCCGCATACGGCTGCGCTGCGGTCTGCGCGGCGCTCGGTAGCGCATCGAGTAACTTCTGCGCGTAGCGATCGGCGGCGGCGTGTGCCGACTGCTCACCGGTCGCTTCGACCTGCAAGACGATCGCGGACAGCATGCGCGCTTGAACCGCGAGCTCCGAGAGCACCCGCGTGCGGCCCATGCTCGGTGGCGCTTCGATGAGCAAGCTCGCACCGCGACTCTCGCGCGCGCGTTCGAGCGCGCTCCGCAGAACGTCGATCGTCCTCGCGCGGCCGACCAAGACGGGTGTCTTCAGATAGCTCTCGAGCACGAGCGGGGCATTTTCGGCCGCCAAACCAGCGACCGTGCACAACGCGTCGATGACCTCCGCCGCATCGTTCAGACGCGCGCGGGCTTCCAGACTGAGGAGCGTGTCGAGCAACGCGTCGAGCGCGGGCGGCACGCCGGGAAGATCCTTGCGCTGCAGCTCTGCCACGCGATGCGACGCCGCGCGCGGGCGCTGGGTCCAGATCTGATCGAGCGTGTTGAGCGAGCGCGCTGGAAACGCGTGCAGGCCGGTGAGCAGCCAATACCCGAGCGCGCCGAGCGAGTACAAATCCGCGCGCTGATCGAGCTCGCGACCGTGCAGCGCTTCCGGTGCGATGAACGGCGGCGTCCCGGCGACGTCGCTGCGCCTACCGAACGGCGCGAGCGTACCGAAGTCGATCAGCTTCAGCTGCGACTCCGACGTGCGCCAGACGTTGCGCGCGCTGATGTCGCGGTGGATGTAGCGCCGCGCGTGGATCAACGCGAGCGCAGACGCGATGTCGCGGAGGATCCGGCAAACCTCGGGCCACGCCAACGGAGCGAGGCTCGACACGTCCGATCCGTGGAGCAGCTCCATCGTGTAGTACGGGCCGTCGACGTCGGTGCCGTAGTCGTAGACCGTGACGATGTTCGGGTGATGCAGACTCGTGAGCGTGTAGTACTCGCGTTCGAACAAGGCGACTGCACGACGATCGGCACCGCTCGAGAGGCGCTTGAGCGCGAGCTCTCGATCGCACGTGCCATCCCGAACTTGCCAGACTTGCGCCATGCCACCGCTGCCGAGTGCGCGCTCGACGGAATAGCGACCGTCGATCAAAACCTCGCCGCCCGCCGCTGAGGGCGGCTTCTGCAACGGTGCATGGACGCCTGGGCGTCGAAACATCGCAGAAATTGTAACTCGAATCGCCGCAGCACGTCGTGGAGTGGTCCGCGGGCCACAGGGCATACGCACCTACACGCTGCAGCGCACGGCGGCGACGCGAGTGTTATGTTTCTGCAATGCCGATCGACGCGCGCAATCTCGAGTTCGATCTGAACGACTCGGTTGCAAGTCACTGGTCACCGCGGCATGCCGAGTTTAGCCACGTGTGCAACGGGTTCATGGCCTTGCTTCCGTACCTCGAGCCGTACTTCATCCACAATCTTCGGACTGCTCTCGAGGTAGTTGCGGACCCACAGCTGAAAACAGACGCAGAAGGATTCATCAAACAAGAGGCGCGGCACGCGCAGCAGCATCGCGTTTGGAATCAAGTGCTCGCGCGGCGCTACCCCGGATTCGAAGCGTTCGAGTCCGCGCTGAAGCAAAAACTATCCGAGAGTAAGCGGCGCGATTCGCTCGCAAAGCGGCTCGCGTATACGGCGGGGTTCGAAGCCATCACCTATCAAGTCGTGTGTTTCGTCGTGGCTTCACGCGACACCTGGCTTCGAGATGCAGACCCGAACGTGATTGCGATGTTGGTGTGGCATGCGGCCGAAGAGGTCGAGCACAAGAGCGTCGCGTTCGACGTCTACAAAGCGGTGCACGGTAGCTACTGGCTTCGCTTGTGGGGCCTCGGCAGCGCGCTTCTGAACACGGTGCGCGACTTGCGCGCGATCGCACAGCACATGTTGCGCGCCGACGGGCTGTGGGCGGATCCGGCGTGCCGGCGTCGCTATCTCAAGATTCGCATCGCGCTCGCGAAGGCGGTGATCCCACCGCTGTGGCAATACCTGATGCCCTGGTACGAGCCGCGCGCGCACGTCGATCCGCCGTTGATCGGCGCCTGGCTCGCGGAGTATCGCAACGGGCGGGACTTGTCTGCTCTCGACTTCGACGCGCTGGATTCGCTCGGCCGGCGAGCGCAGTAGTGCGGCTTGTTCAACCCGCGACGTTCAAGAGCTTCAGCAGCGGCTGATCGGTCGGCAGACCGTTACGCACGTCGATCTCGGCTTCGAGGTACCAGTGGTTGTCGCCGGTGTCGTCGACCAGAATCTGTTTCGCTCGATACACGTGCGGCGCTTGTTCGTCGATTTGCGTCTTGTCGGTGAAACGCGCGGTCTGGTCGAACACGATCCGCTCGTGCTCCGCGTAGAACGCCGCGAGAACACGCTCGAAGCGTTCTTCGGTCCAAGCTTCGTCGCCGATCTGGACGAGACTCACCGCCTCGACGTAGTCCCGGTCCGCGATCGCCTTCACGAGCAAGTGCAGCTCGGCTCGAATCCGCGCGCGCAACGCTTTTGGATCGCGCGTCACGTCGTACGCGATTTCGCCGTCCGCCGGCGCTTTTTCCCCAGTGGGCCCCGCCAAGAGCGACTCCCACTCGGACACGAGCGTGGTATCGACGCGCTGCAACGTCGCGCGCAGATAGCTCACGATGTCGGTCAACTCGTCCGTGTAAAACGACGCCGGCACACTCTGCACGAGCGTCTTGTACACGTCGCTCACGTAGCGCAGCAGCACGCCTTCCGCCGGTGCGAGCCCGAATCGCTTCACGTACTCGCTGAACGACGAGTAACCCTCGAACATGTCGCGTGCGACTGACTTCGGCCGAATGTTGTCTGCGTCGAGCCACGGATGTTTCGCCGCGTAAGCGTTGAACGTGCCGTAGATGAACTCGGCGTTCGGCTTCGGATACGTCGCCTTCTCGAGCTCCGCCATCCGCGCGTCGTACTCGACGCCCTCGGATTTCAGCTTCGCGACGAGATCGTCCTTCACCTTGCGTTCCTGGGCATACAACACCGGCCGCGGATGTTCGAGGATCGCTTCGACCAACGTGAGCACGTCGACGGCGTAGTTCACCGAAGTCGGCTCGATCAGCGCGAGCGTCTCGACCAAGTAGAGCGACAGCGACGAGTGCAGGGAAAACTCGCGCTGCAGCGTTTCACTCACACGCACTTCGGCGCCGGCTTTGCCGAGGTTTGGCCAGACTTCGATCACGGCCGCTTTGCGCAGCGACATGAACAGCTGCTTACTCTCCTTCTTCAGCCGCTGCTTGATCACCGGCCGCTCGTGACACGCCGCGACCAAGTCGATCAGCGCGCCGTAGCCACCCTTGCGCGACTCGCCGTGCGCGCGCAGCAAGTTGAGCAGCATGCCGTGACTCACGCGAAACTGGCTGACGAGCGGTTCGGGCGGCTTCTCGATCAGCTGCCGAAAGATGCCTTCGTCCCAGTGGACATAACCACGATCGGGCGGCTTCTTTCGAACGACCTTGTTCTTCAGCTTCGGGTTGTTCGCGACCTTGCCCTCGATCACCCGATTTTCGATCATGTGTTCCGGCGCCTGACACACGACGGTTCCGTGATCGTCGTAGCCCTTGCGCCCGGCGCGCCCCGCGATCTGCTTGAACTCGCGCACCGACAACCGCTTCACGCCCTGCCCATCGAACTTGCAGAGCTTCGTGAAACACACCGTTCGAATCGGCACGTTCACACCGACGCCGAGTGTATCCGTTCCGCAGATCACGGTGAGCAAGCCTTGCTGAGCGAGCCGCTCCATCAAGCGCCGGTACTTCGGCAGTAACCCTGCATGATGCAAACCGATGCCGTGCCGCAAGAATCGTTTCACGTCGGTGCCGTACGGCGAATCGAAGCGAAAGCCGTGCAGCGACTGCACGATCGTCTCCTTTTGCTGCTTACTACACAGCTCGAAGCTCGTAAGCCCCTGCGCGAGCTCCGCGCACTCGCGTTGAGTGAAGCTCACGACGTACGCCGGCGTGCGCGCTCCGTTCCACAGCTCGCGAACGGTTTCGTGCAGCGGAATCTCTCGATACACGAACTCGAGCGGCACCGGCCGCTGTTCCGACCGCACGACTGCGACCTCGACCCCCGTGCGCTCCTGCAGTGACTCCGTGATCGGCGTCACGTCGCCTAGCGTCGCGCTCATCAACAAGAACTGTGCGTGCGGCAGCGAGATCAGCGGGATCTGCCAGGACAAGCCGCGATCCGGATCGCCGTAGTAGTGAAACTCGTCCATCACGATGCAGTCGACGTCGGCTTGTTCACCCTCGCGCAGCGCAACGTTCGCGAGGATCTCCGCAGTCGCGCAGATGATCGGCGCGTCGCGATTGATCGACGCATCACCGGTCAACATGCCGACGTTTTGAGCACCGAACAGCGCGCACAGCTCGAAGAACTTCTCGCTCGCGAGCGCCTTGATCGGAAACGTGTAAAACGCGCGATCGCCCAAACACAACGCACGGAATAGCAGCGCAGTCGCCACGAGCGACTTGCCCGAACCCGTCGGCGTGTTCAGCACCACGTGTTTGCCACTGAGCAGCTCGAGGATCGCCTCTTCCTGCGCGCTGTACAGCGTCAGACCGCGGTCGTTCACCCAACCGACGAACGCATCCAAGATCGTATCCGCAGTCGAGTCGTCCGCAGGCGGCATCCGCGCTTGCAGCTCGACGCGGCCAGCCTCGACGGTAACCTCGTTTGGAATCGGCGAAACACTCACGCCTGTACCCTCACGGTTCTTGCCGGTCTTGCCAATCGCGCCGCAGGATTGCATAGCGCGCGTGATCGACGAATCGATCGTTCACCCATTCGGCCTCGCGAAACACACCCTCGAGCGCGAACCCGAGCCGCTCCGCAACGCGCCGGCTCGGCCGATTGTCGACCGCAGCCGCGAGCACCAAGCGATTCAAGCCGAGTTCGTCGAACCCGAAACCGACGATGCGCCGGCAGGACGTCGTCATGACCCCTTGGCCTTGCCGATCGGATCGAAGCCAATAGCCGATCGCACCGAGCCGATTGGCGCGCTCCATCCGATTGATACCGATCGCGCCGCACAGCTCGTTGTCGCGCTCGATCACGAACTCGAAGCCCTGCCCTGCTTGCCACTGCCGCTTCGCGAGCTCGATGAACGTCCGCGTGTCCTCTTCGCGGCGCGTCTCGTCCACCCACGGAAGCCAGCGCCGAAGGAACGAACGCTGTGCGTCGATCAACGTGAACAGTGCACCCGCATCGTTTTGACTCACCGCACGCAAGCGCGTACGCGCATCGACGACGAGCGTTTGAATCGATCGACGCTTCATCCGAACACGACGGTCTTGTGGCCCGACACGAGCACGCGATCTTCGAGATGGTAGCGCACCGCGCGCGAGAGGACGACGCGTTCGAGATCGCGACCCTTGCGGATCAAATCCTCGACCGAGTCGCGGTGGGTCGCGCGCATGACGTCCTGCTCGATGATTGGACCCTCGTCCAGGTCGACGGTCACGTAGTGCGCAGTCGCGCCGACGACCTTCACGCCACGGTCGTGCGCCTGGTGGTACGGCTTCCCGCCGACGAACGCAGGCAAAAACGAGTGGTGGATGTTGATCGCGCGCTCGGCGTAGCGCGCGCAAAACTCAGCGCTCACGATTTGCATGTAACGCGCCAGCACCACCAAGTCGACGCGTTGCTCGGCGAACAACGCGAGCATTCGATCTTCCTGCTCCCGTTTGTTCGCGTCGCTGATCGAGAACACGTGGAAGGGGATCCCGTACCCGCGCGCGATCGGCTCGAGGTCGGGATGGTTGCTGACGATCACGGGGATCTCGCACGACAGTTCCCCGGCACGCTTGCGCAGCACCAAGTCGTGCAAGCAGTGATCGGTCTTCGAGACCATCAACGCGATGCGCTTGACGTGGTCGCCGTAACAGATCTGGAACCGCATCTGAAAACGCGCGGCAACCTCGGCGACCGCGTGCTCGAGCGTGGTCCGGTCCGCGTGAATCTCGCGCAGGTCGACCACGATCCGCTGGAAGAACATGTTCGCCGCGGTATCGGTGTGCTGGTCCGCGGACAGGATGTTCGCCCCGTGGCCGTAGAGCAGCTGGGCAAGCGCAGCGACGAGACCCCGGCGGTCTGGGCAGGAGACCAGAATCGTAGCGGTATCGGCGAGTTGAGCAGGCGTCGACGAGTGCATTGCTGCGACCGGACTCTACACCGGGAATCGGGACAAGGCGGGCGCGAGCCAAAACCTGGGCAGCCATCCACAAGGGATAGGTGTACTGGGTGCTGCGCACCCCGGCCTGCGGTCGATTGCGGCGCGGGCTGAAAGGAAATCTCATGCAGTTTTCGAGGCTTGCAGTCCTGATCGCGCTCGGGCTCGCGATCGCGTGCTCGCAGGACGCCTCGCCTCCGGGGCGCCCAGGCAATCCCGTCCTCGCGGGCGGTGCGGGAGGAAGCGGCTTTGGACCGGCGGCGGGCAAGGGCCCGATCAGCGTTCCGAACGGCGACGGCGGGATCGTTCCGATCACTCCGATCACGCCGCTCCCGGTGGCGGGCAGCAACGCTCAGATGCCGATCAAGCCTTCGACGGAGCCGATCTCGATCGACGAGTGCGGCGCGAACAACCCCGCCGGCTTGAGCGACGCCGATCGCCAGAAGCTGATGGCTGCGGGCCCGGGTGCAGCGCCGCAGATTTTGTACCCCTACGCCGGCACGGTGTTCCCACGCGGCTTGGGTGCGCCGCTCGTGATGTGGGGCGACATGCCGGCCGACGCGGTCTACGTGCACATCAAGTCGATGGCGTTCGAGTACAAGGGCTGTCTGAAGCCGACCGCGGCGGGCCAGCTGCAGTTGCCACAGGCAGCGTGGAACCAAGGCGCGATTCGAACCTACGGCAAAAACGATCCGTATCTGCTCGAGGTCGCGCTGATCAGTGCGGGCACGGTCTCGGGGAAAGCCACGCTCGACTTCAAGATCGCGCAAGCCACGGTGAAGGGCTCGATCTTCTACAACTCGTATTCGTCGCGCTTGCCCGGTGCGTCGGGTGGCAACGTATTGCGAATTCCGCCGAGCGGCCAAGCGGAGATCTTCTTGTCGGGCAACTGCAACGGTTGTCACTCGGTGTCGGCCGATGGCTCGCGGTTGCTCGCGCAGATCAACCTGCTCTCGAACGGAAGCGCGTTTCAGTTGAGCGCGAACACGGGGCCGAATCCGCCCGGAGCCACGAACGCGGGGCCCCGCGGCGCGTACGGTGCGTTGTATCCGGATGGCTCGAAGTACCTCGCGACTTCGGTGCAGATGGAAGTTGCGCGCGCGAACCTCGCGCAAGGTCTCGGTGCAACGCCGGACGCGACGCTCTACGACGTGCTGACGGGCATGATCGTGCCGAACACCGGCATTCCGACGGGCGCGTTGATGCCGATGTTCTCACCTGACGGAACGCGGCTCGCGTTCAACGACTTCGCGATCGAGATGGGTCACGGCCTCGTGATCATGAACTACGACACGAAGACGAACACTGCGAGCGCATACAAGATGCTCGCGAAGGAGACGGATACGATGCGGCCGTCTTGGCCCTTCGTGCTGCCGGACAATCGCGGCGTGATCTACGCGAAGACCGATAGCGGGGATTTTTCGGGCGGTGGCGCAGGGCTGCTCGGTGCGCTGATTCCGGGGCCGTTCTCCGAGCTGCAGATCGCGGACATCGAGAGCGGCAAAGTCACCGTGCTCGCGCGAGCGATGGGCTATCTCACGCCCGAAGACGCGGCGGGTCTCAAGACGTATCTGCCGTTCGGAGCGGAAGAGCTCTCGCACAACTACTTCCCGACGGTGTCGCCCGTGGCTGCAGGCGGATACTTTTGGGTGTTCTTCGATGCAGTGCGGCACTACGGCAATCAAGGCTTGCAGCGCCAGTTGTGGGGCTCGGCCGTCGATATCGCCCCGGACGGAAGGTACGTCACCGATCCGAGTCACCCCGCGTTCTACTTGCCGGGGCAAGAGTTCGGGACGGGTAACCACCGCGCGTTTGCGGCGCTCGATCCGTGTAAGCGCGATGGAGACACGTGTTCGACCGGAATCGATTGCTGCGGGGGCTTTTGCAAGATCCCGGAGAACGTGAACAACGAGTTCGGTCAGGCGACGGGCATGTGCTCGTCGGACATGCCGATGTGTGCAAAGCGCGACGAGCGGTGCGTCCAGGACAGCGACTGCTGCCCCCCAACCGGCAATGATCCGCCGAATGTCTGCATCGCCGGCTTCTGCGCGTTCGTCGAGCTGAAATAAACTCGATTGCGCAGGCGTTGCGCGATAGGTATCCGCGCATGATCCGCCTCGTGAGACTTCTGCTCGTGTGTTCGCTCCCGATCGCGGGAGCGTGCAAGCCCAAACCCATGCCGGAGCTCGTCTACGTGAGCGCGGAGCAGTCGGGCGAAATCGTCGTGATCGATCCCGCGAAGGCTGCGGTCGTTACGAAGATCGCCGTGGGCAAACGCCCGCGCGGGATGCGTTTGTCGCCCGATCGAAAGTTCCTTTACGTGGCCCTCTCGGGCTCGCCGCGCGGTGGTCCGAACGTGGATGAGTCGAAGCTACCGCCGCCCGATCGCAACGCGGATGGGATCGGCGTCGTCGATCTCGACAAACATCAGCTCGTGCGCACGATCGCGGGTGGTCAAGATCCCGAGTCGTTCGATGTCTCTTCGGATGGCAAGCGGCTCTTCGTGTCGAACGAAGAGACCGCCGAGCTCAGCGTCGTCGACATCGAATCCGGCAAGGTCGTGAAGAAGATTCCGGTCGGCAAGGAGCCCGAAGGCGTGACCCTCTCACCCGACGGCAAACACTTGTACGTGACGTCCGAGGAGGACGGCATCGTGACGACGGTGGACACTTCGACGCTGACGGCGTCGACCAAGATCGAAACCGGAAAGCGGCCGCGCTCGGTCGTGTTCACGCGCGACGGAACGCGAGCGTTCGTCTCGAACGAGATGGACGGAACCGTCAGCTTGTTGGATGCCAAAGCGCATCGGTTGATCGCGACGATCTCGGTCGCGCTCTCCGCGGGCCCGCCGCAGCGTCCGATGGGGCTCGTGCTCTCGCCCGACGATAAGCAGTTGTATGTCTCGAGCGGGCGCGGCGGCGCGGTCGGCGTGGTCGACGTCGAGTCGCACATTTTCGACAAGCTGATTCCCGACGTCGGAGCACGACCCTGGGGCATCGGCCTCAGCCCAGACGGAGCGCGGGTGTACACGGCGAACGGGCCTTCCGATGACGTCTCGATCATCGATGTCGCGAGCGGCAAAGTGACCACGCGCGTGAAGGTCGGCGGGCAGCCGTGGGGCCTGTTAGTCGCGCCGGCCAAGTCATGAACTTCTGACGGCGCGCCGCCGCCACAGAGCCTGCGGCGGGGTTAAATGAGCCGGGATTGAAGTCTGCCGGAACGTGTGCACAGGGCCGAACACGGCGCCTGTATGCCGTTTAGCCCAAAGGTGAGAGCATGACTGATATGTCGCGAGCTCGGTCCGCGGTTCTGTTTCTGTCGATCGTGGGCGCGCTCGCGATGTCCAACACGGGCTGCGGAGACGACGACAAGCCCGGCGACGCGGGTCGCAGCGGAACCGGAGGCGACACGCAATCCGGTGGCAAAGGTGGCTCGACTGCCCCGGGCGCAGGTGCCGGTGCCGGCGGATCGAAAGCTGGCTCGGGTGGTAACACTGCAGCTGGTAGCGGCGGTAAAGGCGGAAGCGGTGCCTCCGGCGCAGGTGCGGGCGGCGCGGGCACTGGTGCGAGTGGTGCAGGCGCGGGTGGAGCGGGCACTAGCGGTGCACCCGGTAGTGCGTCGGTGCTCGAGCGAAACAAGAACCCCTCGCGCGACGGCTTGTTCATTCAGCCCGGACTGACGAAGGCGATGGTTGCGAAGATGGCGCTCGATGCCGACTTCAAAGCCATGTTCACCGGCAACATGTGGGCATCGCCGCTCTACTTGGAAAATGGGCCGAACGGCAAAGGGCTGTTCTTCGCGGTGACGACGGGCAACGCCGTGTATGCGCTCGATGAAGCGACCGGCGCGACAGTCTGGATGAAGAGCATCGGAAGCTCGCCCACAACGACCGGCGTCGATTGCGGGGGCATCAAGCCGGTCGGCATCATCAGTACACCGGTGATCGACGGCACGGCAAAGACGATCTACGTCGCGGGCGCGATCGGCACCAGCGCGATCATGCGGCACGAGCTGCACGCCCTAGCGACCGACGACGGCATGCCGCGCGCGGGTTGGCCGGTCGACGTCACGAAGATCAAAGCCGGCGATCTCGCGTTCATGCCGGCACCGCACAATCAGCGCAGCGCGCTCTCGCTCGTGAACGGCATCGTGTACGTGGCGTACGGCGGCCACGTCGGCGACTGCGGCGCGTACCACGGCTGGGTGGTCGGCGTAGACGGCAAAGATCCGACGAAGACCGGTGCGTGGGCCACGCGCGGTCAGGGCGAAGGCATCTGGGCGGCGGGCGGCATGGCGTCCGACGGGAAAGACATCTTCGCGATCACGGGCAATCGCACCGGCCCTGACCAAACTAATCAACGCACGACCGACAGCGAGCAAGTGGTCCGGATCAGCGGCCTCGGGCAGTTCACTCTCGACAACAAGAACTTGTTCTTCCCGACCACGTGGCGCGCGATGGACAGCTCCGACGCAGACTTCGGCGCGAGCAGTCCGGTGTTCATCACGCTCGCGGGCTCGACACCGTCGAACATCGTCGTCGCGATCGCAAAGGACGGTCACTTCTATTTGCTGGATGCCGCGAACCTCGGTGGCTCAGACGGGACGAAGCCGCTCGCCGACTTCATGGTTTCGGGTGGCGGGATGGCGATTCGCACGGTGCCCGCGGCGTACCCGGGTAGCAATGGCATGAACATCGTATTCACGGCCGACTCCGGCGCGCAGTGCCCTGCGGGTAGCGGTGGTGGCAGCGGAAAGAAGATCATGGCGGTGCAGGTGCAGCCGGGCTCGCCACCCACACCGAAGGTGCTTTGGTGTGCAGCGCAGGGCGGCAACGAGTCCACTTCACCGATCGTGACGACGACCGATGGCAAGAGCGAGCCGATCGTGTGGTTCTCGAACAACGGCAAGCTCAACGCGGTCGACGGCGAAACTGGCGCGGTGCTGTGGAACGGCGGCAACGACACGTGCAGTGGCGTGCGGCGTTGGACGTCACCGATCGCAGTGAAGGGCCGCATCGTAGTCGGCGGCGACAACCATCTGTGCTCGTGGTCCGTGCACTGAAAAGCGTGAGCGGCCGAGAGGCGGGCCGAGTTAGTGCTCTAGCCCGCTTCCGGCGCCACGACGTTATCGTCCGACTGGCGATCGATCAGCTTGTTGAGCGGATCGACACCGACCTTCGACGGCCGCTCTCGCAAGCGAAAGCGCTGCTCGGAGGCGCCTTTCGGCAACTTGCGACGCTCGATGAACAACGCGTTGCCGTCGGCATCGAGCGCACCGACGTCCAGGTAGTCTGCGAAGTCGAGCTCGGTCTGCTCGCCGCGTTCGTCACTGCGGAACTTGCGCGTGACCAACTTCAACGTGACATCGTAGTAGCCGTCCGGCGTCTGCTTGATCGTCGCTGAAGTCGCCCGATTGTCGTAGAGCGTGATCGTCTCGAACAGGTCTTCGATCAGGTAGCGATACTCCGGCGGCGTCTCGTCGCGGAGGAACCCCACGAGATCCGCTGTGGTCGAGTACGGTGGGCCGCGCCACTTCCAAGCTTCGAGGTACCGGCGCAGTGCCCGGTCGACCCGCTCTTGTCCGATGTAGTCCTGCAGCGCGTACATCGCGATGCTGCCTTTATTATAGTGGATGTACGGCTGGTTTTCGTTGTACGCGATCGGAAGCTCGCGCTCGCGCTCGGTCGCGCGGCCGACCAGGTATTTGTCGAGCTCGTACCGCAAGAATCGCCGCATGTGATGCGGGTCGTAGGCCTTCTTCATCACCATCAGCGCGCTGTACTGGGCGAGCGTTTCAGTCGTCATCGTCGCACCGCGCACGTTCGCGCCGATCACTTGGTGGGCCCACCACTGATGTGCGACCTCGTGCGCCGTGACGTAGTACGGATAGTTGATGTCGTCGGGATCCGAGTCGCGAACGCGCGCGATGAAGCCGATCGCTTCCGAATACGGCACCGTGTTCGGAAACGCCTGCGCAAACGTCTCGTAGCGCGGAAACTCCACGATGCGCAGCGTCTTGTGCTGATACGGACCGAACGCGGTCGAGCAGTACTCTAGGCCGTCTTTCATGCCCTTCAGCATGCGCTCGAGATTGAAGGTGTGACTCGGGTGGTGATAAATCTCGAGCGACACGTCGCGCCACTGGTCGCGCTTCACCGCGAATTGCGCCGACAACACCGAGAAGAAGTTCAGGATCGGAGTGTCGAGCACGAAGCGCGCGTGACGCCGGCCGTTTTCCAGCGAGCTCGACTCCAAACGCCCGGGCGAGAGCGCGATTTGATCGGCCGAGGTCGTCACGTCCGCAGTCAGATGGATGTAGTCGGAGTCCTGGCGGAGATAGTGGTTCTGCGCGGCGCGCTGATCGTCGCGCGACGCCATCCGCTGCTTCGGCTTGAAGCCGTAGTCGGCGCGGTCCTCGTCGCGTGTGAGTTCGCGATCCTCTCGATAGCCGAGGATCGGCAACTCGAAATTGTTCACGAACGTGCCGTTGTGCGCGACTTCGGTGCGTGGGCCCGAATGCCTGAACCGGGCTTCGTCGAGGCCGACATCGAACTCCAGATCGGCTTGCGCGCCCGGAGCCAGCGGCGCCGGCAGATTGAAGACTCGCACGCCGAGCGCGAGGTCCTGTTCCGCGGGCTGGCTCTGGCCTGCGACGCGAAGCCGGCGCAACTCGGCATCGACCGGTAACTCCACGAGCACGTGTTCGATCGCGGTGGTCGACTTGTTCTGAATCCGGTAGACGCCGCGAATGTCGACGCGCGGCAGCTCGGGGTGGACATCGAATTGGACCTGCGCGTCTACGATGCGCGGCTGCGAGCGGTATTGCCAAGCCTTGTAGCGGCGCTCGTAGTCGGCGCTCCTTCGCTGCTCCTCTTTCTGCGTGACGTACGGCTGCGTGACGTGCGTTCGATAGAACAGGAACACGCCGACACTCGCGAAGACGAGCGCAGCCACGAGCGACGTGACTTTCCAGGCTCGGCCGAAGCGCAACCGCGCCGCCGCCACCCGCTGCGTGAACCCATACTCGCGTCCGCGCTGGAAAAACACGTAGGCGGCCGCGATCAGCAGCAGCGCGAGCGCAAACCAGTACAGGCGAAACCACGCGAAGGGCCCGAGCATGTGGCCATAGCCGTTCATGTCCGAGTACGGCACTCGCGGGGCCGACGGGTAATCGATCAGACGTTCTTCGACGCCGAAGATCGCGAACAGCGTAGTGCTCGCGTAGTACACGACCATCGCCAGGTGGCCGAGATACTTGTTGTTGCTGAGCACCTGCAGCGTGATCGCGAGGACGCACAGGAGCGCGAGCCCGCTCCACTCGAGGACACCGAATTGGACGAGGTACTGCGAGAGCTCGATCTGAAAATAGCCACGCGTGACTTGGCCCAACACGGCGGCGAGCGCGCTCACCAGCAAGAGTGCGAACGAGATCACCCAAAGCGCGAGGAGCTTGCTCCACAAGAGCACCCAGGTCGGAACACGCGTCGCATCGACGACGTCTTGCACGCCGGAGTCGCGCTCGCGGTAGACGAGCTCACCCGCGTAGAAGGTGATCGTGATCAGGGAGAAGAGCCGAAACGAGCCCCGCGCGTTCTCGATCACTTGGTAGGTGACGGGCCACGTCGCGGTGCCGTAGATGTTCTTGGTACTGCTGAACGCGATCAGCAAGAACGCGAGCCCGGACAGCGCAAACGCCCAAAAGATCGCAGAACGCAGGACCTCGCTCACGTAGAGGCCTGCCGCTGCAAGCGACGCGCGAAACCATGCCGCAAACGAAGGTGTCGCAATCGTCCGTGGATACGCGATTTCAATCTCCGGCGCGGCGGGACCGCGTGCGGAATCGATGTCGCCGTTCGCTGCAGGTGAGGCTTTCTGCTCGGTCAGACCGACGCGAAATCCGTAGAGCGACAAGAGCAAGAGCCCTACCCCAGCGCCGGACCACAACAGCCGATTCAAACCCAACAAGCCGAACAGCGAAACCAGGTCGCGGTTCCGCTCCACCGGCGTCCAGTAGCGAACCTCGCGTTCGACCGCGACGAAGCCGAACGGATCCAAGAGTGATGCAAGCGTCCAAGACTCGATGTCTTGCATCAGGATGCTCGCGAGCACGTACCCGAGCACGACCACCACGACCCCGACGTAGACCGGCGCCATTCGCCGGGTGAGTGCAGCGAGCGAGAAGAACAGCGCGCCGGTGAAGAACAGCATCGGCCAGACCTGCACGACGTACGGCCAGGCATACGCTGAAAACCAAGTCGGGCCGAGTCGGGCGGGCCGCACGAACATCACGACGATCGACGCGAGCCACTGCGCGATCCCGATCACGGTAAACAACGCGGCGCTGAACACGAACGCGCCTAGAAATCTGCCCAGCAAGTACTCGCGGCGACCGACGTTCTTCGTGAAGATGATCGGCCACGTGTTGTGCTCGAAGTCGCGGTAAGCGGCCTGCCCGAACACCGCCGCGACCGTGAGCAAGCCGAGGAGTGCGACGGTGGTCGTCGTTTGAAACACCCCGAACGGACTGTTTGCGTGAACGCGCTCGCCGCCGACGGAGACAGACATGTTGCGGAACACGCCGCCCGAGCCGAGCATCATGAATGCTCCGGCTGCGGCGAGTGCCAGCGCGTAGGCGTAGGTCGAAGGCAAACGCAAGCGCTGCTTGCACTCGAATGCGATCAACCGGCCGATCATACGGAACGTGCCGCCACCGCGAGCGCGTGAAAGTAGACGTCTTCGAGATCCGGTGGCGATGGTTCGAAGCCAGCCGCCGGCAAGCCTTCGCTGTACACGCGCAACACGCGCCGGCCAGCGACGCGCCGCACCGCGACGACGTCCAGGCGTTGTGAGAGCGTTTCGAGCTCACTACCGTCGACGAAGCACTGCCAGATCTTACCTTCGAGCTCACGCGTCAGCACGAGCGGCCGACCTGCGAGTACCACCCGACCGTGCGAGAGGATGGCCATGTTCTGGCACAGCTCCGAGACGTCCGAGACGATGTGTGTCGAGAGCAGCACGACGACATCTTCGCTGATCTCCGCGAGCAGCTCGTGAAAGCGCATGCGCTCCGCCGGATCCAGCCCGGCAGTCGGTTCGTCGACGATGATCAGCTTCGGATTTCCGAGCAGCGCCTGCGCGATCCCGAAGCGTTGTTTCATGCCGCCCGAGAAACCGCCGAGACGTTGCGAGCGGTGTTGCCAGAGGTTGGTCTTGTGCAGGAGTGCTGTCACCGCCTCCCGGCGCGCGGCGCGGTCGAACAAACCTTTGAGCTCCGCCATGTGCTCGAGCATGTCCCAGGCGCTGACCTTCGGGTACACGCCGAAGTCTTGCGGCAGATAGCCGAGTACTTCGCGCAGTCGTTCTGGCTGCGTGCGGATGTCGATCTCGCCGAAGTGCAGGCTGCCGGCATCGACAGATTGCAACGTGGCGATGCTGCGCATCAGCGTCGACTTGCCAGCCCCGTTTGGGCCGAGCAGCCCGAACATTCCGGTCGGGATTCGAAGCGTCACCGCGTCCAGTGCGCGCGTGCCGTTCGCATACGTTTTCGACACTGCTTCGAGCTCGAGCTGCACGACTTCCCCACTGCGATGTGAGGCGAGTCTGCATCAAGCGCCGCGCGAGTGCGAGGAGAGAGACGAGAGCACTACGGGTCGCGGCGGCCTGGTTCTTGCTCCGGAAATAAATCCAGGAGGAGCCATGACTAACGACGAATCAAAACACACGCACCTCTCGGATGCTGCCGCCGAACACGACGTGGTCGAGCGCGCCGAAAAGGATCTCGACCAGGGCAAGAGTGCATCGACTGCCGCGGGGGAGTTCGTCCGCGAGGAGATCGAGCACGTGCGCGAAGGCAAACACGGGGCGCGTTCCGCGAAGCAGGCGATCGCGATCGGACTCTCGAAGGCGCGCCGTGCGGGTGTGCCGCTCGGTACGCCGAAGCGCGGACGCACCTCGGAAGCGACGCGAAAACAGGCCGAGCGCGAGACCGAGGCTGGGCCGAAGCGGACGAAGCCCTCGGCGAAACGAAGCCGGGCGATGAAGAAAGCGCTCAAGCGCGAGCCTACGTCGACGGTGTCGCGAACGGCCTTATCGAAGCAGGCGAAGAGTGCGGCGAAGCGGCGGCGCGCGACCGGCACGACGGTGACAGGTCGGAAGGCGGCCAAGCGAACGACGCGAACGACCACACGTAAGACGCGCACGAGTGCGGCGAAGCGCCGAACGCGCACCACCGCGACGCAGCGGCGCGCCAAGGAGGGCTGAGATGCGATCCACGCGATCTACTAAGACTACGAAGTCGAAGCGCAGCACGCGGACATCTTCGACCCGTTCATCCATCCGTGCGACGCCTAGCCGAGCCCAGCGCAAGACGGCGGCGAAGTCGCAGCCGCGCCGCTGGTCGGCCAAGGTCACAGCGACGAGCGACGCGCTCGACCTCGATTCGGATGTGTTCAAACGAACGCCGAGTGCGATCGCGCGTTCGGTGAAGCGCTCGGCCGAACGGAGCAAGCGCCGCAAGAGCACGCCGTATCGGTCGGCGATGTCCATGCTGACGTTCTACGAGAACCGAGCCGGCAAGAACCTCTCCGCGCGGCAGCGGAACAACCTCGAGCGCGCCAAAGACGAGCTGCGGAA
>Ga0193752_1000763_pt1 | contig 29283 bp, 23 predicted proteins | sample H1c1metaG_FD_144924 | JGI IMG/M metagenome (GOLD analysis project Ga0193752, IMG submission 144924) | Soil microbial communities from a riparian zone of the East river system, Colorado, United States - H1c1 | ecosystem: Environmental > Terrestrial > Soil > Riparian zone | place: USA: East River...
TGAAAAAGCCATCTTCCGGATCGGACACCTTTATTTACCCGCTCCGTGATCCTACAGCCGATCAAGGCGTGCTAAAGCCGACCAAGCAGAACATAATTCAAAGCCGATCAAGGCACAAAAGCCGAACAGAGCACCAACGAAACCGTACAAAATCAAAACTTTGTTGAAGCGGGTAAATTGAGTGGCCCGACCCGGGAGATGGCTTTTCACGCTCTGTGATTTATTTTTAAACCCTTAGTTTCTCTAACAAGCCAGGCTTGTATACTGCTGACAACGGGACGCTGAATTCGCTTGCCACGACATAATTTGCTTCAATCTTTTCAATCATTTTTATTGCAATTCCATAAGACTTATGGATTCTTACGAAACCCCTGTCGGCAATTTTAGACAGGGCTTCTGTCAATGTGATCCTTACCATTGCCCGGTTTTGCTTCTCCTGAAATATTACATAGTTGTCTGAAGCTTTCAGAAAAACCAATTCATCAATATTGATACGGATCCAGTTATAACCCTCCTTAAAAAAAATATAATCCGGGCGTTTATCAGCATTTGTGTGATCATGCACCCTCAGTTCTTTTGCGCGTTCGCAGGCTTTTTGAAACCGGTCAAGACTGATTGGCTTAAGCAGGTAGTCAACAGCGGCAACTTCAAACCCCCGGACAGCGAATTCTGAATGGGCAGTGGTAAAAATAACGCTTGTATAACGGTCCAGCATACCTGCCATTTCAAGGCCTGAAAGATCGGGCATGTTGATATCGAGGAAAATGATATCTGTTTCGTTTTCTTTAAGGTATTCAAGTGCAACATTTGCACTCCGGAAGGTTGCAGCCAGCTGAATCCAGGGGATCTGTTGTGCATGATTCCGGATAATTTTGAGGGCCATAGGCTCATCATCCACTGCTATACACTTCAATTGTTCAGTTTCGTTTCGGGTCATAAAAATTTTTCGATCTCGGAATATAACTGTTCCCGGTCGGATGGCTGTTTGAAATGTATGCTTATGATCCTCCCGTTTTTATCTGCCAGCATGTATGAAGGAAAAACAAGGCCGCCCCCTTTACCGTACATATTTTTGAAATGTTCTTCCAGGTCTTTGTCCATCATTAAATGCCTTCCGGACAAATTGTAAAAACGGATCATTTGACGCCAATAACTCTCCGGATCCGGCCGGGTTTCTTTTGCAATGTAAAGAAAGTCCACAGGCTTCCCCTTGAACCTTTGCTTAAGCTCACGGGTAAACCGGAACTGATCCCTGCAGGGACCGCACCAGGTACCCCAAAGATCTATATAGACCAACTTTCCCTTGTGTTTGATCAGCACACTATCCAGGCTCATAAACCTGGTGCCGGTTGTTTCAATTTCAATGTCTGCTTGCCCTGGATCCGGGGCCGAAAGCGAGTTCAGGAAGGGAACCATCTTTTTTTCTACTGTTACCAGAAATTCGCCCGCGGGATAATTTGTCTGGTACCTGTTATACGCTTCCAGCTGATATCTCAGCTCGCCATTGTCGTAACATTTGATCAGGAAGGCTGCAAGTATTTTCTCCTTAGCTTTCCCGGTAAGTAGTTTGTCATATACCGTGTATTCCCAATATTCCTGCCCCTTTGCCCTCATTTCTTTCATGGCATCCCCGAAAGGTTTTTCCAGAATCATTGACACCAGCTGCTGCATACTGTCTTTTTGATCAAACTTTCTTTCCAGGAATCTGGGATAATAAGAAATCATCTGCTGATAGTGATAACTATTGATTGCTTCATCATCAGAGACAGGAAGCCCTTCATGTGCTTCCCGGAGTACCTGCATCCATTGCATGCGGTTTTCGGGTGTAGGATTTGAAGTGCTCAAAACTCCGGTATCCCAAATAAGCTGCCACACTTTACTTGGTAAAAAATACCTGATATCGGCTCTAAGCATCTGAATGAATGAAGCGCTATAAGTAAAATTTATATGCGATATTTTGTTGGTTATCTCCTGCTGATTCTTTCTGATCTGTTTCAGGACTTCCGTCGCTATTATCCTACTGTCGGTTTTTATTGCAGTGCCCAGTTCATAGTGAGTCAGTCCTATGGCATGTCGCAGACTATTTTCATTGGCAAGAGTTCCGCTAAAATGAAGTGCTTTGACAGGATCTTTAGCTTCAGTCTTTATGATAAGTGTCTTCCCGGGTTCACCATACAGATAAATGATTTTCTTTTCATAGTTAAGAAAAAATATCTGCGAACCGGTAACCGGAAGGGTTATTTGGAAATTCCCGTTTTTATCAGGCAGCACGACATGCTCGTTCTGAGGATGGATCCAGTTGCTGAATGGCACATTAAAACTGAAACTGTGTTTTTCGTTGTAGCCTATAATTGTTCCGCTTATTTTAATCTGCGCCTGACTACCTGAAATGAACAACGTCAAAATTAAAAAATAAAATATCTTCATAAATACTCGTTTTAGTCTTTAAGGATCATGTCTAGTGACACGATAAATAACTGATCATCTTTTTCAATACTTAATAAATGCCCGGGATAAATTATCTCCAACCTTCGTTTTGCATTTTCAATGCCTGTACCATGTCCCTGGAGTTTCAGTGATTCGTGAAAGCTATTCTGCAACTTCATAGAAAGCCGATGACTTTCTATTTTAATGTTCAGGTCGATAAAAGAAGGTTTGTCCATGCTGATTCCATATTGAAATGCATTTTCAATAAAGGTAATCAGGATAGCCGGTGCTATTGTTCCTCCCGAACGATCGTAATTAATATGCGCGCTGACCTTAACATTGTCAATATCATCAAATCGAATTTTCTGAAGGCTAAGATAATTCTCTATGAACCTGATCTCTTCGTCGACTGGGATCAATCTCTGTGATGATTCATTCATGATAAAACGCATTAGTTCACCGAGTTTTTCAACAGCAGAAGAAGTACGAACCGCATGTTCTTCCAGCGCTAGACCGTATATTCCGTTCAATGTATTAAAAAAGAAATGAGGATTGACCTGTGCACGTAATTGCGATAATTCTGCATCTTTTTGGCCGGCAATTATTTCGGCATCTCTTATTCTCCTTTGGAAGAATTCTCTGACCAATGAATAAATAAATGCATAGGCAGTTACAAAAGCAAATGGAGCCGAATACTCCGTGAGTGAAAGGTCTGGCCTGCCCGGTGATCTGAGATTAAGGTAAAGTGTAAACAGGATCCCTGTCAACACACAACTGACAATAAAAAAACCAAGCTTTTTTCTGAGATAGACGAAATGGTAGTTCGCTTCACTAAGAAAGGTAAATATAAGGAGCACCATATTATCATCACTGTAGTAGTTATGTGAAAGAAAATACTCCCACCTGGTGGCGTAGGTTCCATCCGGTTTCAGTAAAGACTCATAGCCGTGATAGGCAACCTTGTACCAATAATTAATGAATAAATTAACAGTGATTACAGACCACAAAGCGATACTGTGGAACAACCATTGTACGAGAAAGGGATATTTTTTTCTTTTAATCATTTCAGCAACGAAAAAATGCATTACCGGAGTCAGTGCCAAAACTATGTGGCGAAAAAGAAAAGACTGTGGTGAAAATGCAGGACAACTCTTCTTAACCTGTTCCTGCTTCCTGACCTGTACCTGACCTGATGCCCAGTTTTTGAAGATCTTAGAAATTTACAACTCTTGCTATAATCCTTGTACGTTACGAGGCCCGGTAGATGGCCAACTTTGTGTTATCAATTTAAACAATCAAAACAAAGTTGTATGAACACTCTAAAAAACAAAGTAGCCTTAATAACTGGCTCAGCAAGAGGATTAGGAAAAGCTATCGCTGAACGTTACGCCGCATTGGGCGCAGATATCGTTCTCAATTATTCCCGCGATAAGGCGTCTGCCGAAGAAGTGGAAAGCAATATCAAAGCGATGGGTGCAAAAGTAATTTCTGTACAGGCCGACGTTAGTAAAGTGTCTGAAATCAAACGCCTGTTTGCAGAAGCTAAAAAAGCTTTTGGAAAGATTGACATTATTGTAGCCAATGCAGGGATTGAAATGGTGGAAACACCGGTAACAGAATTTACCGAAGAACAATTCGACAGGTTATTTTCTATTAATACCAAAGGAGCTTATTTTACCATGCAACAGGCTGCATTAAACGTTGAAGATAAAGGCCGTATCATTTACATTGCTTCGAGCACTACAGCTTTCCCGATAGCCGGAATGGCTGTATACGGTGGAAGCAAAACCACTCCGCGCTACCTGGTGGATGTTCTGTCTAAAGAAATCGGGCACCGGGGGGTAACTGTCAACACAATCATTCCTTTTGCAGTGGATCATTCAGGTATTTTTGCAGAAGCTGATAGTTATCCAGCGCTGAGAAAATCATTAATTGACAGTTGCCCGATGGGACGTTTAGCCGAAGTTGAAGATGTGGCCAATATTGCAGAATTCTTTGCCAGCGATCTATCGTCATTCGTTAACGGGCAACATTTATTAGTAAACGGTGGTGCTAACCAATAATTGAATTAGACACGGAATAAGTCTGGATATGGTTGCCTGTTGCGGGCAACCATATCTGTTTTTATTACAGGATTATTTACTACTTTTCGGGCTATGCCACCGAAAAATCTCGTTGTAAAGACCCTGAACGAACTATATGAGCTTATGGGGCTTTCTCATGATACCATTGATTCAAGTTCCGGCTTTACCATTCTTTATCTCCAGGATATTATCAAAAAATTTCCTGTTGCATCCATTCCTTTCAGACCAAATTTTTTTAGCTTTCTTTTCATTAAAGATGCTTTCGGCAGTTACACGATCGACGATCTTCAATTTAAGATGGTACCCCGCACAGTATATTTCACCAACCCCGGCAATTACCGCAGATTTGAATGGAATAACATTACAGATACATGCCTCCTTGTCTTCAACGAATCTTATTTAAAAGAACAGGTGCATCCGGAGATATACCGGGATTTCTCGTTCCTGCTTACGGAAACGGTTGAACCCAGGATACTGGAGCCTGAACAATTCCTTATCATAGAGGAGTTGTATCGTTTTATTTACCGGGAACACCATGGTAGTTCGCCCTATAAAAATAAAATTATCGGAAGTTCATTGGTGACTCTTTTGCTGAAGATAAAAGAGTGTTTCTTCCAGGACTACAATCCTATCTACGAAGGTAACCGGAGCTCGCAGATCGTAAAAAAGTTCAAGCAAAACCTGGAACAGCATTTCAGAGATCTGGCCAGCGGTAAAACGGATACACAATTACGGGTGCAGGATTATGCGGATAAGCAATTCCTCCACGTCAACTATCTTTCCAGCGTAATTACCAGTAAAACCGGCAAATCGATCAGCGCCTGGATAGCTGATAAAACCATTGCCGAAGCAAAAGTGATGTTGCAGGACAAATTGATGAACATTAAAGAAATTGCCGGCAGGTTGGGCTTCCTCGAAGCATCGCATTTCAGCAATTATTTCAAAAAAAATACGGCCCAAAGCCCTGCCGAATACCGAAAAAGCATCATTCAATAGACGATCTTAGAAATTTGCAACTCTTGCTATAATCCTTGTACGTTCCAGACGTAGCTTATAAAGCAACTTTGTGTTATCAAATTAAACATTTAAAACAAAATTTTATGAGCACATTAAACAACAAAGTAGTACTTGTAACCGGTGCCTCCAGAGGTATTGGTGCCGCAGTGGCAAAAAAGCTTGCAAGCGAAGGAGCAAAGGTAATTATTAACTATGCAGGCGGGCGGGACGTAGCCGAACAAACAGTTCAGTCGATCACGGACAATGGCGGGGACGCCATATCACTGCAGGCAGATGTAAGCAAGGCTGGTGAAGTAGCAGCCATGTTCGATGCAGCCATTGCTCATTATGGCAGGATAGATGTGCTGGTAAACAATGCCGGTATTATGATCACCAAACTGCTTAAAGATACCACTGATGAAGATTTTACCCGCCAGTTTGAAGTGAATGTACGCGGTACCTTCAACACACTTCGTGAGGCCGCAACCAAACTGGCCAAAGGAGGAAGTATCATTAACTTCTCTTCTACTACTACGCGCGTAATGATGCCAACTTACAGCACATATGTTGCCACCAAAGGTGCAGTAGAACAGCTGACCCGTGTATTTGCCAAAGAAATAGGAGCCCGGGGCATCAACGTAAACGCGGTACTGCCAGGCCCTACCAACACTGAGCTCTTTACAAAAGGCAAACCTCAGGAAGTAATTGACCGGCTGGCTTCACTTAACGCTTTCAATCGCATAGGTGAGCCGGAAGATATTGCGAAAGTGGTAGCTTTTCTGGCCAGCGATGATGCCAAATGGATCAGTGGACAGACTATTGGACTCAATGGAGCTATGGCTTAAAGCCCCGGCAAACATCGTTGAAAGCATTTCTTAAACTGGAATACTATGGAAAGTAATAATTTACAAAAACAACAGTTAGCTGACTTAACTCCCACAGAAAAAGTATTGTATTTCTGGAATAATGTGTGGAGCCCTCCCTATAATCTGGATTTGATCGACGAATTAATGGTAGAAGATTTCGTGATTACCAGCGCAGGTAAAGACATTGTAGGGCGGGATAATTTTAAAGCATGGGTGATGGGATTTCAGAAAAGCGTTAAGGACGGTAGGCTAGAGAACCTGGAAATATTTGAAAGCAAGGATGGGAAAAAAATAGTATCCCGCTGGAGATTTACCGGCTATCACAATGGAATGTTTGGTATAGAACCGAATGGCAAACCAATAGTGTTAACCGGAATTGCTATCTGGGAAATACGGGACAATAAGCTGGCTCACAACTGGGTTGAGCGTAGTGCCTGGGAAACCTATCAACAGGTTCGATAGATTATTTTTCGCGATATTAAGACCCTCAAAATAAATTTAGTTTGTAGTCTTAATTATAATCCAGAAGAACCCGAACAACGTTTTCAAATTTTTCGCCGTATTGTTGCTTTATCCTATTTAAACACAGATTGATGATGTATTGTTTGTCTGACCTGTCATATTTAACCAGGGTCGTATTACCAAAAGGCAATTTGTCAGACTGTGATATTGATGTTGGATTTAATACATGCAGTTCGTCTAAATTTTTGATTTCATTTTCTTCACCAGTTGGGATTATTGTCAACCCATGCCTGGTTTTAACAGATTTTACACCTGTTGTATATGTTTCAATTGAACCAGGGAAAGTACGGTGGTAAGTATCTAATACTGCGGCAAGTTGAAATTCATCTATATCATTTTGCAGCAGAACTCCCAGGTTTTTATGCTTTTTGAAATATATTTTCTTTGCTATAGACAGGTTGTTTCCTGTAGATAATTCAATACTCTGATGTTCCATCTTTGGCTTAGCAAATGGATAATGAATGCTGTCCGAAACAGCCTTCATCGTTTGTTCACCAAAGAGATCGTTAATAATTGTCAGACTCCCTTCCACAGCATTTGATACTCCGGCAGTGCTATACAAATTGCCGCTTTGAGTTACGCTGATATTTTTTACCCATTTTGGATTTGGGAATTGCTTTTTAATATTTTCAAATTTAATGGCATGACTGGTTAATGATTTACCATCATAAAGCCCTGTGGCCGCCGCTGTTACTGACCCCCAGCAGACCGATAAAATTTTTGTTGAATCAGCATATTTGTTTTTTATCCATTTGATAATCGTAGTATTTTTAGATTTTTCAAATGTATGTGACAGACGGGGAATAACGATCAGGGCAGGGTGAATATTCAAAGAATCGATTTCCTGATAGGTATAATGAGGCAGCACATAGAACCCTTTTCTGATTGTAATGGGATACTTTTTTTGGGCAACAATATACACATTTGCCTTTTGAGTCATGCTAAACAAATAAAAAGGTGCCAGCATATCAAAAATTTCTGTTCCCTGATTATCAGCAACAAGAATTATCGTTTTCTTTGTAGAATCATGGGCAGGCGATCTGTAATCGAAATTATTTTCACCTTTATATTCAGTAATTCTATAAAACTCCCTTACGGGCGCATAGCGTATATACAGAAAAGCAAACACCAACAAGGCGATTACAAGAGTATATTTAAGTATTGTTTTCATCTTGAACTTGTATTGGTTTGAGGAGTAAAATTACGGTGGCAGAAGAGCATTTCTGTTACAAAATCACTAAAGAGTTTTATATAATCTTACGCTATTGTCAAACAATATTGAATTTCCGTCTTACTACCGAATATCCGGAATACCCATAATAAAGTAAAAAAAGATAGAGGGGAAGCATAACGATATATGCCCACTGGATATTGAATTTACCTGCAATGCCCCCAAAAAGTATTGGAGTTAACGCTCCTCCAACTACGCCCATAATAAGGAAAGCAGATCCCCTTTCTGTATAAGTTCCAAGATCTTTCAGTGCCAGCGGCCATATGGACGGCCAGAGCAATGCATTACAAAATCCCAGCAATACAACATTCCATACTGACAACTTCCCTGGTATCATTAAAATACCGAATGATAAAATGATCCCAATGCATGCACAATAGATCAGCGCTTTCCTCTGGCTTAAATAGATGGGGATCATAATAATCCCAATGATATAACCCACGATCATGGCTATCAGTGTATAGGTAGCGAAGTATTTAGCGTTTAAAAAAGGATATCCCTGGTACTCCGCATAACTGATAACCGAGTCAACCGCCAGCACTTCTACGCTTACTCCACAAAATATCGCAATTGTACCGAGCAACAGGTGAGGATAGTTAAAAAGACTGCCGTCCGTCTTACCGGCTTTGTCCTGATTCTTAATATCCGGTAATTTTGAAAAATAAATAACGAGAGCGAGTAAGATAAGTATTACGGCAATAATGCCATACGGTGTCCTTAACCTCAAGACCAGTTCCTGCAGAATCACTTCGGTCTTCTGCGGCAAAAGACCCGGTAACAATGCTTTTACTTCATCTATTTCTTCAGGGCTTTTTGTAACGCTATTCAAAAGTATCAGTGGCGCTACAGCTCCCGCCACTTTATTGCAAACGCCCATAATACTCATACGCCGTGCTGCACTTTCTATAGGGCCCAGGATCGTTACATATGGATTGGATGCTGTTTGCAGTAATGTGAGCCCGGTAGCCTGTATAAATAATCCTGTAAGAAAAAGCGCGTAGCTTCTGTACTGCGCAGCCGGTATAAACAACAACGCTCCGACAGCCATAATAAAAAGACCCAGGACCATCCCTTTTTTAAGACCTGTTTTTTCCAGTATGTGCGATGAAGGAAGCGCCATAATAAAATAAGAAATATAAAATGCAAATGTCACCATCATTGCTTCATTCAATGATAGCTCAAGCGACAGTTTGAAGTATGGAATTAGTATAGCATTCAGCCAACTGATAAATCCAAAGACAAAAAAAAGAAAACCGATAATAACCATCGGTGGTAAAAATCTTCTTTGCGGCATAATACTTTTTATAATTTAAAGTCTTCATTCCTGATCTTCCGTTCTGCGGCATTACCGGTTCTTCCATGATCAAAACCCTGCGCGCGTTCCATCGCAATCATTTCTGCAGGTCTGAAATTAATTATGTAGGCACGCCTGTGGTTATCACTGCTATTACCCCGGCTATAATGCAGAGTAGCCCCATGATGCAAAACACAGGAACCCGGTTTTAATTCTATCCCTACTCCCTCACTTTCTGTTGCATTGCAAGTTAATGCACTTCCTTTACCCCCGGCATTCCGGTGAGGCCTTAGTGGCAACAGATGCGAGCCGGGCACATACCACATACAGCCATTTTCCAGCGTTGCCCTGTCCAGAGCAAGCCAGCAGCTTACTGCCCTTTTATCGGGCATGTTTATCCAGTAAGCTGCATCCTGGTGCCAGGGGGTTATCGTTCCTGTATTGGGAGCTTTATTAATGAGCATATCAAAATCCATTTCCATATCATTGCCCTGCAGGCTTTTTGCTATTGCGAGTGCACGCTGGTGATAGGTCATATTCAGTACCTCAGGAACAAAGTCACTCGGCCACATGATCTGGGTTATATTCTCAACTTTTTTATTATTACCCAGTCCTACTCCCAGGTCGGTTCTGTTTTTGCCCGTATCAATGATACCATCCAGAAAATCATTATAAATTTTACGGTACCTATCCAGTTCATCAATTGAAATAATATCTTCTATCATCAGGTATCCATTCTCTTCAAAAAATGTTTTCCGTCCCGGTTCAAGTTCGTTTACTGGATTCATAGTTTTTAATTTAATTTACGCCTCTCGATTTATGCTTCGCAATTTTAATATCACCATCCTTACCATCCCGGATTATTATTGCCCAATGCCGGATTCAGCACTAACTGATCTGCCGGGATCGGTAAAAGATAATCCCTGTTAATCTTAAACTGATATCCTGCAGACATGCCCGGTATGTTCTTAAAAAATTCGATGTAGCCATCGACGTCAACGGGGTACTTGTTAAGTACATCTGCCGGAAATAGTGTAGCCCATTGCTTTAATTTGGCCCCTTTAGGTTTCCAGTTAACGATTAGTTCGTCTGCTGCGGCCCATCGGTAAATGTCGTCGTGCCTGAAACCTTCACATGCCAGCTCCACTCTTCTCTCGCGGCGCACCTCATTGATAACTGGAGAAAGTTGTGGGAATTTCCAGGCAGGGTCAGTGATTATGGCGCTTATGTCCATTGGTATCATACCTGCACGTTGCCTCAGTTTATTGATAGTTTGGTCAACATCAGCTTGCATAAGGGTGCCCAGTTCAGCTTTGGCTTCAGCATAGTTCAGCAGTACTTCTGCAAACCTGAAATAAATCAGAGCCTGGGTTGAATTCTCACCCTGTTGTGCAACATTGGTAATATGTCCTTTTAACAATTCATAGCCAGCGGGCACATTTGCCGAATTAGCAAAATCAGGTTTGTCGAATATGAGATCCGGAGCATTGCCTGACCTGTTAGTGGTAATGGCCACACCCGGAACAAATATAGTTTGCTGTAAACGTGGATCACGGTTGGCAATCACATGCAACAGCGAATCATCTCCTTTGTAAAGAGGACTGATACTGGCAGGCTTTCCGTCTGTACAGAGATAATCATCTACCAGATTTTTAGTGATACCCCTGTCCAAAGCCAGCGGAACAAAAAGATACCAGCGGCTCGACAGACCCTGGGCATTATCGAATTTTCGCCAGAGCATTACTTCATTGCTGTTGCTGTAATCCGTTTGGTTAAACACCTGGCGATATCCGTTCGCAACGCCTGCATTATCCAATCCATATCCTGCTGCGTTGTTAATTAATTCATTGGCAATATCAGCGGATTTTTGAAGAAAAGAAGTGCCATTTTTGCCTGTAACACCAAAAGTGGTTCCTGCATGATATTTTTCCCACGTTCCTTCATATAATGCTACCCTTGATGCAAAAAGCATCGCCGTTTCCCTATTGAGCCTGGCTGCCGGACCAGTTGCCCTGGACGGAAGGTATTCAATTGCCCTGTCGAGATCCTTCAGAATGGAATCTGCAATAATGCTGCGTGAGAATCTCGGTCCATATAACTTCAATGTATCAGTGCTGTTAAGAGGTTCGTTGATCCATGGCAGGTCGCCGAAATTCCTGAGCATATTAAAATAGAACATGGCGCGGAAAAACAGCGTTTCACCTACATAGGGCTTTACATTGTCCCAACTGTCATTTACCTTACTATAATTTGCCATAAAATAATTGAGTGTACGCAGTGTTGTCCAGTCCCAACCTCCTCCACTGGCAGGCAATACGGTTTCCCCATTAAGATGACTGTTATAAGGCGCCTTGATCATATTATCACTACCCATATCGGCATCATGCCCATAATAACCCACCTCAAAATAGCCGGATAGGGATGGTAGCATAGTGTTATAATAATTGTTGGCATATAATTTCAGATCATTGGTGGATTTCCAGAACTCGGTTTCGCTGATGATCACATTGGGTGTTTGATCAAGAAAGTTTTTCGTACAGGAAGCCAGCAGCATGCCATAGCTGATCAGATAAATAATAATATATTTTGCTTTCATGTTTGCTTTTTAAATTATAATGAAACATTCAGTCCGAAAGAGATGATCCGCTGCATCGGATAGATCTTAGCATCGCCTACGGCCAGTTCGGGATCTATCGATTTCTGGAGTTTGGTAAATGTGGCCAGATTATCAGCACTTATGTATAACCGAAGATTTTGGAGGCCGGCCCTGGAAATATATTTTACCGGAAAATTGTATCCTATCTGTATATTTTTAATTCGCAAATAGGCTGCGTTCTGCAGATATCTTGTCTGCACTTGCATGTTCTTATTCATTTCACCGGTCATATAATATTTAGGAAAAAACCCTCCGGGTGTTTCGGCTGAATACCGATCAAGGTTTTGTTTCATTAGAGTGCTTTGCCATTCTCCGCCAACAATACCCCAGTACATATTTGAAGAGATCCAGGCATCACGTTTTGCTACTCCCTGTAAGAAAACAGAGAGATCGAAACCTTTGTATGAACCTCCAAACGACAGGCCGTATCCATATTGCGGGGTATTATTGCCGATCACTTTCAGGTCACCGGGATCAGTGACTGTGTTGGTACCGAAATCAACAATGCCGTCACCGTTAACATCCCGGTATTGAACATCACCGGGAGTCCAGTTTCCTCCAAAAATCCTGTTTTGCGAGGGCGCTTTTGTTACATCATCAGCAGATTGAAAGAGTCCCGCAGTTTCATAGCCCCATATTTCTCCCATATTCATTCCCTCATACCAGTCTGATAAAAGTTTGGTTGGATTGGGATATTTAACTACACTGCTTTTATAGTTGCTTAAAACTGCCTTTACAAAATAGTTAAACTCGCCTATGCGATCATTCCATCCAAGTGTGAGTTCAAACCCTTTTGTACGCATCGCTGCATTGTTTGCCCTAGGTACATCTGTTCCTAAAACAGACGGCAAAGACTGTGCAGGACCTACAAAATCTTCTGCATCTCTTTTATACCAATCAAAAGAGGCGGAGAGCCGGTGATTTAAAAATTCGGCATCCAATCCTATGTCAAACGATTTGATAGTAGCCCAGGTTAGTTCGGGATTAACTAATCCGGGCGGAGTAACATAAGCCTGCCGTCCGTCACTGAAAATCCAGTTGCTGGATGTAGGTGCTACTGTTCCAAGACCCGGATAAAAAGGATAATAATTATTCTGATCGGCATTATCACCCCATTGGTCGCCGAGCGTTCCGTATGATCCACGGATCTTCAATACATTGACCGCATGCGACAACGAGCTCCAGAAATTTTCTTTGGAGATCACATACCCCGCCGATAGTGAAGGATAAAGATTCCATCTGGCATTTTCAAGAAACCTGGACGACGCATCATAACGCCCGTTGATTTCCAGAAGATATTTTTCCTTGTAGTTGTAATTTAATCTCCCAAAAAAGCCTTCGATTGCCAGGTGGATATCGTTATCGCCAACTGAAGGTGTGGCATTATAAGTGAGGTTCAAAGAGGGGATGTCATTTGAATAAAGCAGCGAGTTACCCGCAAAGAACGATTTCAGCGTCCGGTAATCTTTTATATATCCGCCAAGTATCTGAAAGTTGTGGGAACTTATTTTCTTTTCATAGGAGGCATAAAGATTCATCACATAATGATCCTGTCGTGCATATGATTTTTGGATTGAATTGTTTGGGTTAGTTTGAAACTGGACCACTTTATTTCCGCTGGGCAGTGTGGAATAAACAGTCTTATTGAAATTTTCTTCATTATAATTCCTTCCGTCATAAGTAAAATTGGCAGTGATGTTGAGACCTGCCAATGGCTTTAATACAATTTCACCGGTAAGCATCGATTTGTCGTCTGTATAAGTATTACGGCCACCTTCATCAAACAGAGCTATGTTTGAATAGTCTGAATAATGTCCATCAGGATTTTTGAAAGGTGTTGTCGGAAGTTTTCGGGCGATCTGATGCATATAGTTACCCCCTGTAGCATCCGGGTAAGTGGCCGGTGTATTATTCAATTCCCTCGATAATGCACTCCGGAAATTAAGTGTCAGCCATTTTGATAACGTGGAAGAGAGATTAGCCCGCAGGTTATAACGCTTATAGGTATCATCCATGAAATTGTACATGCCCTTTTTATCCAGGTAACCGGCTCCCAGGTAGTAAGTGGAATTATTTCCACCACCTGAAACACCCAGGTTATGCTGTTGACTAAATGATGTGGGTTTGAAATATATTTTAAACCAGTCATTGTTGCCATTACCCTTATTTGGTCCTGATCCTGTAAAATATCCAATACCCGATCCGTACCAATCGTCGTTATTGGGATCTTTAATGGTCTCTTCTTTTAAAGTACCGGATTGATAATCTTTGATACGCTGAAGGGTTTCTGCATCAAACCAGGGTGCCCGCCCCGAATTAACAAATGCCTCGTTATAAATATTGGCGAAATCAAGTGAGTTGATCATATGAGGCAGGTTGAGCACCTTCGCAAAAGAGAGATTATTATTATAGCTAACAGATGGCTTACGCTCTTTTTTTCCCTGTTTTGTGGTGATCAGCAATACACCATACGGGGCGCTGGAACCATAGATAGCCGAAGAAGCGGCGTCTTTTAAAATGGAAATATTTTCTACATCCAAAGGATTGATCGTATTGATATCACCTCCGGGTATTCCATCGATAACAACAAGCGGAGATGCTGAAACTCCAAATCCCGTATACCCCCGTACGTTAATATTCGGACGGGAATTCGGCGCTCCTCCACCTGTGGACTGTGTGATATTCAGGCTGGCAACCTGCCCCTGCAGTGCCTGGCTGATGTTAGTCACAGGCCTGTTCTGCAAATCTTTTGATGACACTGAGGCCACTGAACCGGTAAGATTAATTTTTTTCCGCTGCCCATAACCTACCACCACTACATCTTCCAGTGAAGTAGAACTGGCCTCCAGTTCAACTAGTATTGATGCCGTATCTTTCACCACCACCTCTTTTGTTATATATCCGATAGAAGATATCACAAGTGTATTCGACGCGCCTTTCAACCGGAGGGAAAAGGTTCCATCTGAGCCTGACGTAGTAGCATTATCCGTACTCTTTTCTTTAATGGTGGCCCCCTCTACAACCTTTGCGGATCCGGTGGTCAGTTTGCCGGAGATCATTTTGCCCGGTGCCAGTCCTTCCTGGGCAAAAAGGGAAAAGCCTGAGCAGAAACTTAACATCACACAAATGACGTAATGAGTAAGATTTGTTTTTTTTCTCATAGTGCTTTTTTGTTTTGGTGAATTACAGTTTTGGTGAATTACAATATTGGTGAGTTGCAGTATTAGCTGATTGCAAGCGAGTCTGCCTGTGGGACAATGGCAGAGAATCCCGGTTCACGTTGTGAGGCGTGACTGGATAAGTCTGAATTTGTGCTGGTAAAAAAAAGAATGCTTTACTTATTCAACAACGGCTATCTGAAATCCCCACCATAATATTTTACATCCATATAGTCGAGCCAATGCTTGTGGTATAATTTTCTTCGTCGGAAATTCTCGTAATCCTTATTATCAGCAGATGACCAGGCCCTCTCCGAAAGTCCCAGTAAACGTGGATATAACTGGTAGTCCGTTTTGCTTTGTGTCCGGTCAATATGCGACCAGAAATTTGCTTGAATCCCTAAAACATGTTTGCGAATAGTATCCGCGTTGGCTCCTGCAACCGGATCGAATTCGAAAACCTTTTTGGTGTTAATTAAATCATATGGGTAATCAAAATACATATGAGAAGTGGGAGTCATCACTACATCGTAGCCTTTTGCTGCCGCTTCAAGCCCTGGTTTGCTGCCCGTCCAGCTCATAATGACCCAGTCTTTTGTGAGAAATTTATTATCATGCAGTATCTCGTCCCAGGCAATCGGTCTTTTGCCTTCTTTAACAACATGGTCGTGTAATTGCTGCATAAAATATCCCTGAAGCGCGCTGGTGTTTTCCAATTTTGCCGATTGAACAAGCGCCTGGCATTTCTTACATTTTTCCCATTCTGTACGCGATACTTCATCTCCACCCAAATGAATGTACTCAGATGGGAACAACGAAGCTGTTTCAGTAATGACTGCCCGGAAGAATTTCAGGCTTCCGGGATTTCCCACGCAAAAAACATCATCCGTAACACTTTGTCCGCTAAAGAATGGAAAGATGGGTGAGATATTTCCGTTACATGATAATTCGGGATACGCAAATAATGGCGCATGGCTATGGCCCGGTGATTCAATCTCAGGAATAATTTCAACATGCATGGAAGACGCATAGCTGAGTATATCTTTTATATCACCAGGAGTATAAAATCCCTGGAATTCTTTTGGCTCATGAAATGAAGTGTCGAATGTTGAAGCTTTTTTATTTAATAGCGGGTACGACTTGACAGGCAAACGCCATCCCTGGTCGTCGGTTAAATGAAGATGAAGCACATTTAATTTATAGAAGGCCATCCGTGAAATCGTTCTTTTGATATAGTCCGGCGACATAAATGTCCTGGAAAGGTCGAGCATTAAACCCCGCCACTTAAAACGTGGAAAGTCTGATATGCTGGCTGATGGGATGCTGACAGTTGTTCCCCGAATACCGGTCTTTGCCCCGGGAACAGGCATCAATTGAAGTAAAGAAACACATCCATAAAACATACCTTTTTTATCAGCTGCAGTCAGGGTAATGGTTGTTTTTGTTATGTTGATATTGTATGATCCGTCTCCGGTAGTGAGATTTTGCTTCACAAGAATAATAGCATTGCTTTTTTGTGATCTTTCGTTAATCAGTAAATGATAGCCGGTGAGGTTTTCTAATTGCCTTTGAAACGTTTCTGCCTCATCAAGCAGATCTTTCGGTGCATTTATAACGGTTGTTTTATTAATAACAAAAGAGTCAGTCCCGAAACTCATCTTCTGAGGAAGGGGAATAATTTGTTGCGACTCCGCCCTTATGCACATTGATAGTCCACAAATGAGTACATGCAGTATTTTGATCATGATGCTATTTTAATGCTAATGTTTTTTGTGCATTATTTAATGCCAGATAAATTTCTGTTATTTACAATTAAAATATTCATTAATTTATACGATAGTACTATTTTATAAAAACTTGCCCGATGCGGATTGATGTTAAAAGTACAAAGACAAGAACTATAATTGATTTTACCAGGATCGGGTTCACTGAACTCGTTGTTCTGGGAAAATACAATTATAACCGGGCTGAAACCCATCTGGAAGATCATGTGCATGCTGACATGATAGAGATCTGTTATTATGATAAAGGAAGCCAATGGTTCGCCGTAAACAATAAAAGATATCTGGTCCGGGGCGGAGATGTTTTTATTCATTTCCCCGGCGAGGTGCATGGATCAGGAGGACACCCTGAAGCTAAAGGCTCTCTTTATTGGTTTATTATGAAAGGGGCTAAAACAAAAGCCCTCCGGTCAGATCAGGGAAATACAAGTTACCTGATAAGGAAATTGATAAGCATGAAAAGAAGACATTTCCGCGGAGGCAATACTATTAAAAAAATGCTGGAGGAAATATTTAATGCAGTTAAAGCTAAAGAGGAAACTGCACATGTTAAACAGATCAGAATTACACTGCTCTCACAGCTCCTGCTCCTCAAATTAATTGAGTATGCCAATAAAAAAAGTAATGATACTGATAATGAACGCCTGCAAAAAGTGTACGACTTAATTGATAAACGGATGACAGAAAATATGTCAATAGCCACTCTTGCCAAAGAAGCGAATCTTTCCGAATCGCGTTTTAAGAACTGGTTTAAGGAATTATCTGGTTTCACCCCTGTAGATTTTGTTCAGCGCAAAAGAGTTGAATATGCTATCCAAAGGATAAAAGAAAATCCTTTAATTAGTATGAAGGACCTGGCATATGATCTGAATTTTTCTTCACAGCAATATTTTACTACCGTTGTTAAAAAATTTACGGGTAAAACGCCAAAGGAGCTCAGATAAGATCGGATTGTATAAACAAAATTCCGATATTAGTTCCCGGATAAGACCAAAAGAATACGGGCTGTATTCAAATTTGTGTTGTATTTTTTTAAGATGAAATAATTTATTGGTCATGATGAAAAGATTATTACAGATGTTTTTATGCCTCCTTATTTTTACAATGTGTTCAGCACAGGAAAACAAACCCGAAACACGTGATTATAGCAATTATTTTAAGGTCGAAAAAAAATACCTGGTATTGCCTGTAAAGAATGGAGCACCTAAAAAAAATATTGAAATCTGGGTAGACGGTGTCAATACGCGATTTTTCGATATTGAACTTGCTGAAGATAAACCAGACTGGTATGCTTACCTTTTAATAGATCAATGGAAAGGTAAGCAGGTTGAGTTAAGAGTTGCAAAGATGGCCAGAAATTCGCAGGTGTTTTCGCCAATTATGCAAAGCGATGCCGATACGAATGTAAATACCTATAAAGAAAATTTAAGACCCCAGTTTCATTTTTCGCCTAAGCGTGGCTGGACAAATGATCCCAATGGGCTGGTATTCTATAAAGGCGAATACCACCTGTTTTACCAGCACAATCCTTATGGTCGTAACTGGGGAAACATGACCTGGGGGCATGCTGTGAGTAAAGATTTAATACACTGGCAAGAGTTGGATGATGCAATTCATCCTGATCAGGGCGGTACAATTTTTAGTGGGGGAGCAGTAGTTGATGTTAATAATACAAGCGCGCTGGGTAATGCCAATGGGCCTGCTATGGTGATGTTTCTTACGGGTTAAAGGAGCTGGTCGCAATATTTGAGCTGGACTACAGATGGCCGCAAATTTCAAACACTTGACCACGCGGTAGTAACGCGGATTAATAAAGATAACCGTGATCCAAAAGTTATCTGGCACGAAGCCACAAAAAAATGGGTAATGATACTGTGGGTCGAAAGAGGAGACAGTGTGCGGCATAGTATGCAATTCTTAACTTCTCCCGATCTTAAAAACTGGACAAAAACCAGTGTTATTATGGGCGGTCTGGACCGTGACCACTATCTTTTTGAATGTCCTGAATTTTATGAATTACCGGTAGAAGGAATGCCCGGCGTAAAAAAATGGATATTAACCGGAGCCAATACTGAATATGCTATAGGATCTTTCGACGGTACCACTTTTGTCCCGGAACAGGAAAGGTTGCAGCAGCAATACGGTCGTGATTTTTATGCGCCGCAAACTTTTAGTAACCAACCCGACGGAAGGCGGATCGAAATAGGGTGGTGGCGCACCAATACCGCTACAGGAGACATGACTTTTAATCAGTCAATGAGCCTGCCGCTTGAACATAAACTGGTGCAAACCCCGGATGGAATACGCCTTACCCGCATGCCGGTGAAGGAAACAGCGATATTGCGTAACAAAGCCTGGCGTATTGGTAAGCTATCGCTTAAAGAAACGCAAAACAACCCTTTAAAAGATATCAATATTGAGCTTGCCGAATTGCAAATTGAATTTGATCCTGGCAAGGCAACGGAAATAGTGATGTCAATACGTGGCGTGCCCGTTGTTTACGACGCAGCAAAAAAAACTTTGATGGCAGATGGCGTTACTGCACCTGTTGTACCAATAAATGGAAAAGTAAAATTAATCATTTACGCCGATCGTACCGGTCTTGAAATCTTTGCAAACAACGGACTGGTTTTTATGCCTGTCAATATCAATCTGGCTGAAACTAATCGTTCTTTGTCTTTATCAGCAAAAGGAGGAACCGTAAAAATTAATAGTCTCGATATATATGAGTTAAAAAGTATTTGGGAATAACCTCCAGTCATCACACAGATTCTCATTCAGATTAACATATGTCTGCAAAAAAGCTTGATAAGAGTTTTTGACAGATATTACATCAAAAATATTATGAAAATAAAACTGATCCTCCTGCTGTTTGTTTTCGTCCATACTATAGGAAGTTCACAACAATTGGCCTGGGTAAGTGATGTAGGTGCTAAGAAATTTCCCGGTGCTACAAAACAATTCATTGTAAACAAGTATGGTGCTAAAGCTGACGGCAAAACCATGAATACCAAATTTATTCAAAAGGCCATTGATGCCTGCGCCAAAAATGGAGGGGGTATAGTAAGTTTTGAGAAAGGTTCGTATGTGACGGGAGCTATTTTTTTGAAAGCCAATGTCCAGTTAAGAATAGACGAAAATGTGTTACTGTTAGGAAGTGAACAATTAGCTGATTACCCGGAAATAGAAACGCGCATCGCGGGTATCGAAATGAAATGGCCCTCGGCATTGATTAATATAATCGGCATTCAAAATGCAGCAATCACGGGAAAGGGTGTTGTAAATGCGCGGGGCAAATTCAATTGGGACTTATATTGGAAAATGCGTAAGGAGTATGAAACCAAAGAATTGAGGTGGATCGTAGACTATGATGTGAAACGCGTACGAACAGTCCTCGTACAAAATGCGGAGAACATAACAATAAGGGAAGTAACATTCAAAAATGCAGGTTTCTGGACAGTTCAATTATTATATTCCAAATACACCACAGTCGATGGCATAGTTATTCGTAATAACGAAGATGGCAGTGGCCCCAGTACTGATGGTATTGATGTGGATTCATCCTCCTGGATATTAATTCAGAACTGTGATATAGACAGTAATGATGATAACTTTTGCCTGAAAGCGGGCCGCGACTGGGATGGCCTCCGGGTAAACCGGCCAACCGAGTATGTGGTTATTAAGGACTGTATCGCCAGGCGTGGTGCAGGTCTTGTAACACTGGGCAGTGAAACTTCCGGTGGTATCAGGCATGTACTGGCAACCGGGCTGTATGCCAGACATACTGATAATGGTCTCCGTATTAAATCTGCCATGACCCGGGGTGGCACTATCGAGGACATTTATTTTCAAAACACGGTTATGGATTCCATTACTAATGCTTTTCAGTTTAATCTGAATTGGTACCCCGAATACAGTTATTCCACCCTTCCGAAAGGCTATGTTTATGATTCCATTCCGGAGCACTGGAAAGCCATGTTGCATCGTGTGGAACCGGCCGAAAAAGGAATACCGCATGCCAAAGATATTTTCATAAACAATGTAAAGGTCACTAACGCCAAAGCTGCACTTGTGGCAACCGGTTATGATAAATCACTATTGACAAATTTTGTTTTCAAAAACAGTGATATTGGTGCTGAGACAATCGGAGAAATGGAGTATACAAGGAACTGGAAATTTGAGAACTTTAATGTTTCAATCACAAAAAAGAAGAGCGTTGCTAAGGCGGATTCTAAAGAATCTGATGAGCGGCTGAAATAATAGTTATTACTATGAATGGTTTGCAAAAGATTTTAATGCTCCCGGTAATTACTTTATGCTCATTTTAGCCCGTTCAGCGTTTACTCTCTATTGACATTTTAAATTTTCAGCAATGAATATAAAAAGAACATCGTTACAGTTGTTTTTCTTTTTGCTTGCTCCTTTTGCGGTTATTGGTCAGAAGCAAATGGAAGGGCTGGGTCGCGGCGAGTATGCAGCCTGGGACAGTAATCGTGTCTTTGTTAGTTGGCGTCTGCTTGCTACTGATGATAAGAATATATCTTTTAATATTTACCGCGCCACAGCCGGCCATAAAAAATTGTTGAATAATAAACCCTTGTCCGGTGGCACTAATTATGTTGATAAAACGGCAGATCCGGATAAGTTACATACTTATAGTGTAGTTGGTTTAAAAGGAAATAAAGAAATATTGACCAGCGGGAATGGATACCCGTTGCTCCCGGGACGAAGATCTTATTTGTCCATCCCACTAAAATTCATTGACGGTTACACTCCCAATGATGTTTCGGTTGGCGATGTAGACGGCGATGGCGAGTATGAAATCATTCTTCACCAGGTTGGCATAAGCCGGGACAATTCGCAAAGTGGATTTACTTCTCCTCCCATTTTTCAGTGCTATAAACTTGATGGAAGTTTTTTATGGCAAATCAATCTTGGCAAAAACATTCGGGAAGGTGCACATTACACCCAGTTTATGGTTTATGACCTGGACAGTGATGGCAAAGCTGAAATTGCAATGAAAACAGCCGATGGAACATTAGACGGGTTAGGTAAATTTATCGGTGATTCGGCTGTTGACTACCGTTATAGTAAGAATGACAAACGCCGTGATGGCCGCATACTTAATGGTCCGGAATATTTTAGCATTTTTTCAGGTGAAACCGGAGCCGCCCTTGCGACACTGCCTTATGTTCCCGGCCGTGGAAATTTAGCTGGTTGGGGCGGGGTCGGAGGTAACGGCGGTAACGATGATAATGGAAACCGTGTGGACCGATTTCTGGCTGGTGTGGCATACCTCGATGGTAAACATCCCAGTGTGATCATGTGCCGGGGATATTATGGCAGAAGTACTTTAGCCGCATGGGACTGGCGTAATAAAAAGCTAACACTTCGTTGGCTGTTTGATTCAAAAGACAGTACCAGTCCTTATTCCGGAATGGGTAATCATAATCTTGCAATTGCAGACGTAGATGGTGATGGCAAAGATGAGATTGTTTACGGCAGTATGTGCGTCGACGATGACGGCAGGGGGTTATATTCAACAGGTCTGCGCCACGGGGATGCTGTGCATGTAACAGATATTGATCCGGCGCACCCGGGTCAGGAGGTGTTCGGGATTCACGAACTTGAGGAAGGTACTACAGGTTTTGGCACCGCGATGTTCGATGCTGCAACCGGAAAGTTGTTGTTTGCCGGTGATGTCGAAAATGATGTTGGTCGTGGGCTCGCAGCGGATATTGATCCCCGTTATCCTGGTCTGGAATGCTGGGGTGGCCGGGAAGGCCTGCAAACTGCCAGGGGAGCAAAGATCGGCCCATCGCCGAAGAGTATCAACTTTAGAATTTGGTGGGATGGCGACCTGCTGAGTGAACTACTGGATGATACCCGTATTGATAAATGGGATTACAAAAATGGTCAGCTGAATAATCTTTTCAATGCCAGAGATTATAACTGTTTGTCGAACAACGGGTCAAAAGCAACTCCGGCGTTAAGTGCAGATTTGTTTGGTGACTGGCGGGAAGAAGTGATATTCAGGACTTCTGATAACAAAGAACTACGAATTTTTTCAACAACTCTGCCTTCTGTTCACCGGATACCTGCATTGATGCAAAATCCTCAATACAGGCTTAGTGTAGCATGGCAAAACGTAGCATATAATCAACCACCGTACACGGACTATTTTTTAGGCGATGGTATGAGACAACCCGATAGTCCTAAGGTCATTATTGTGTCAGTTAAATAACAAGGCGAACGCCCTTCTGTCTAAACTTTTGTTAGAGATACTTAATAAATGCGGGTAAAGCCTGTAAAACATAATGTTTACAGACTTGTGATTGATTTTTCGTAAAATCATATCAAATGCAGCAGAATTGTTTAGGAGCTGAAATTTGTACATGCAGTGGAATAATCACTATTCCGTTTACCTAGTGTTTTATCACGGTGAACTTGCCGCCATCGGTGCCTCCGGCTTCGTATCCCCAGGTGCCAGTAATGGTTGCTGTAGCAGGATTGAAAACGGCTACTATAAAGTAATCACTAAACGGGGAGGATAACATTTTGTAAGAGGCGGTAAAGTTATTTCCTTTCAATTTCCAGGTGCCCTCGCCAGTAGGATTGCCAGACGATTGTCCCAGTTCCTGGATTGTTCCATTGCCTTTAAGATTTAGTGAATAGTTTTTATCAGGATTGTCATTCCCAAATCCGTATTTTCCGATGAACATTCCTTCTACCGGGGCGGATTCAGGTGTTGTTGTTGTAGATTCTTTTTTGCATGCCAGGAAAACAGATGACAGTAATAATGCGATGATCGCAGTTTTTAAAATTTTCATTTTTAATGTTTGATAAATGTTTGATGAGTGACTAATGAGAGATTATTGAATAATTGATGAATGATGATGAATAATTGGTGAACGATGAATAATTGATAAATGATGATGAATAATTGCTGAATGATGGCTATTGATTGATGAATGTTTGACGAATGTTTGTTTACGATTATGAAGAATAAGCGCATAGGGATTCCCATACGATGGGCACCCAGCGTTTATGAGAGAAATTGTGTATGAATTAGCTAAGGAATTATCTTATGAACCAAGTTGTTTTTTCAGGTTCTCATGATCCCATTGAACACCGATAAAATCAATTTTGTCTTCCTCACTGAGATGAAAAATAAAAATATGATCGCTTTCAAAATGTTGACCTTTATTGGAGATGCCTGCAAAATCTTTGGCCTGGGTACCACGAATAACTACCTGGCAACGAACGGTGTGCGAATCTTCTGCGACAGCGGCAACATTCGATAAGCGAACCCCAGATTGCTTTTCCGAGTTCCCCGATTTTCCCGGTACCAGCTTCCCCCAGCGACTGAAATTCCACGGTTCCCTGCAAGTCACAAAATGACAACATTTTGGACAGATTCTTCTGTTGGTACGCGAACATAAATTCAACGCACTTGTTTTTAAGACTTAAGGATTGTTGTTGACTGACTGTTTCCATCTTCTTTTGTTTTTTTGTTAGAAAATATTGCTTTGCTATTATGTGAGAACAAAATTAAGATCAGATGAAAACAAATCGTTGTAAGGATGCGACAACGGTATTGTAAAAATGCGGCAATCAATATCGGATGGTGCCCGGACTGGGCTTCTCAACCATATTCGCAAGTTCCTGGTTGTCCAGCAGGTACTGCTGCGGAGACCTTCCGGTAAATTCGATGAAGTCCTTGATAAAATGAGATTGGTCGTAAAACTCGCATTCTGAAAACAGAGATCCCCAGTCAGCTTTTCTCTTCCCAGCAATAATATTCATTATATAACCTATACGTCTCAGACGCGCATAGTATTTCGGACTAAGACCTACTTTCTTGAAAAATTTCCTTTCAAAATTACGACGGGACATAAAGATATTCCTCATCATTTCAGCAACGTCAACCATTCCATTCTTTTCAATAATAAGATTGGCAACCTTGTCAATATAATCCGGGGTTGGCTTATTTTCCTTGAAAAATTTTAATAGAAACTTTTCAAGTAATTTGACCTTTTCATTTATATCCTCTTCATGAGAAATATTTGCGGCAATTCCTGAAACCATTGAGTCCGGAAACACGGTGGTTAATGGTATTCTTTCTTCCGTATACTGATAGGTCGGCAGGTTAAAAATGGAAGCGAGGGCAGTTGGTTTTAGTACGATCCCACAGAGGTATATAACACCATCAAAAAACAGGGAATAACTATAAATGGATTGACCGGAAATAAATTGCCTGGGAACTTGGAGGCGATCATATTTCTTATTACGGATATAATAGTCATCACCACAGTTAAATACGATTGAGCAATAACCGGTAGGGGGAGATTCAACAACGAGATTGTTTACTGCGGCACCCGACGAGTGCCACACAAAATAACACTCAATATAAGGGCTGAGCACCTCAGACGGTATGAACTTCTGGTAAATCATTCTATAGACCAAGATCGCTTAAAATTTGATATTTCTCAAACGCTAATAAAAAGGCCCGGGTAGAAACCCAGGCCGTATTTAAATCCAATATCCTATGAAAAACCAATTAGATACATCCTAATGACGTGCCAAACTTGAAATCCAATGGCAGCACAGGTTTCTATGATTTAATTGTTGATCTCTTTTCTTTTTTGGGAAACTAATTATCAAAAAGGGAAACCACACTCACCGATACAAACAAAACTACAGTGAACAGGGAATTGAGCTTAATAATAGAAAATGCCTTAAAACGGGTGCCATTAGATTACAGAATTGGTTTTTTTTAAGAGAGATTAATGGCCTGAATGTATGTGAAACAGCCGGCGTATTGAGTATTAGAGGCGAATGTAAAAGTCCGGCTGAATCGTGCCAAAGCAATGCTCAGAAAGGAAATTGAAAAGTCATGTACTGCAGAAGAAATTTTGATTTCAACCGAATATACTGTGATGCAATGACCAGCAGCTTGATGAATAAACTTATAAATATTAATAAATAAATACAAACCTGCGAACACCATTTCAAATAACGCAGTTGGGCCCCTTATGTAATTTATCTTTATTGTTAAAAAAATGTTGGTGTCTGGTTTTGCTATTTTATCACCCCAATAGGTGATTGTTTAATAAAAAAGCAAAGGTCACATTTGTACCTGTAAAATTCTTACAGATATGAATGTTTCACTAAAAGGCAGGAAAGTTTTGTTCGCCACAATTCCCGGTGATGGGCACGTTAATCCGCTAACCGGACTGGCAGTATATTTAAAAGAAATGGGTTGCGATGTCAGATGGTATACATCAGACACCTATGCACCTAAGATACAGAAGCTGGGCATCATGCACTACCCCTTAAAAAAAGCCCTTGATATTTCTGGTCCGGAGTTTATAGACTCCCTTGCAGAACTTCAAAAACGAAAGTCGCAAGTCGCAAAACTTAATTGGGCTCTTATAAATGTTTTTATTTTAAGGGCACCGGAGTATTATGCAGATCTGAAAGATATCTACAGGCAATTCCAATTTGACATAATGGTGGCCGACTGCACTTTCATGGCAATACCCTTTGTACGGGACATCATGAGAATTCCTGTGATCAGTATCGGTGTATTACCGCTAATTGAAACATCAAAGGATCTCGCACCAACTGGCCTGGGTATGCAACCTTCCCGGTCAATATTTGGAAGAATGAAACAATACATCCTTCGAAGCATCGCGGACCGGTTAATTTTTGGCCCTCCAAATAAAGTGCTGTTCAAAATACTCGACGAACATGGAATTGTTCATAAGAAACAAAACGTTTTTGACATGAATGTTCAAAAATCCGATTTATTTCTGCAGAGCGGCACACCAGGTTTTGAATACAAAAGAACCGATTTGAGTGCCCATATCCGTTTTATAGGTGCGTTGCTTCCTTATTCTGCACCGGCCCTGGAGAAATCCTGGTACGATTACCGGCTTATGCAGTTTAAAAAGATCGTCCTGGTTACACAAGGCACGGTGGAAAAAGATGTAAATAAAATTCTGGTTCCTACATTAGAAGCCTTCAAGGGAACCGATGTATTGGTTATTGCTACTACCGGAGGATCACAAACAGACGAACTAAGGAGGCGCTATCCTCATGCCAATCTTATAATAGAAGATTTTATACCTTTTAACGAAGTAATGCCTTACGCCCATGTTTATATAACAAATGGCGGTTACGGAGGGGTAATGCTTGGTATTCAAAATAAGTTACCCGTCATAGTTGCCGGCGTACATGAAGGGAAAAATGAGATAGCTGCAAGGATCGCATATTTCAAGCTCGGTGTCAACTTAAAAACAGAAAAACCCAAACCTGCACAATTAAAGAAAGCCTTTGAAGAAATTTTTAATAATCCTGTCTACAAGGCAAATGTTCATATACTGGCAGATGAATTCCAGACATATAATCCAAATAGGATATTTGCGAAATACATGATTGAATTGTTGTCAGGGAAACAGGTCCTGAAATCAGTTTATAAAACACTACAAATAACTTAACCACCATTTTTCTCTGTGGCTTGATTTATATTGATCGTACCATTTGCATAATGGGTACAAAGCAATGACTACTGCTAACCACACAAAGTACACGATGCCTAAACCATACCCTTCGCCGGGTACGACAAATAGAAAAGGATATTTCTGCCCCACATTGGCTGCGTCTTCAAAAGAATGTCCCCGTACAAAAAAACAAATGGCCGCAACAAGGTGTATCAGGTAAATATGGATAATATAGTAGAAGAAAGCCGTTCTGCCGTAAATAAGCATGATGCTGGTAAACCTGTTTTTAACATTCTCCAAAAAAGCTAAAAATAGCATGGCAGGTCCGATAGTCATTAGCAGATATAACAGGGATGGAGGGTATTTATTTGTCTTAATAAATGAAAAGAAAGTATACAGCCCGCTTTTTTGTTCCGTCCATTTAACCGGATCCCCGTATATATTTGAGAAGCGGAGAATGATAAAAAGTAATATCAGGCCGAGTCCCATCCATGTCAGGATTTTCTGGCGTTGTTGAGAAGTAAACTTCGGTACAAAAATTGTCCCTGCGCAATAACCCAGCATCATTACTCCTGTCCAGGGAGGGAACGGATAGACTAACATCGCAAAATGATTCGGTGCGAATTCATATGGCACAAAAACGCCATGATGAATAAGATCCCACCAGAGGCTGGCCTTAAAACCAGGCTCCTGCTCAGGTATATCCAGCAGGTTGTGACCAAAAACAAGCAGCAAGCCAATCGCCATGATCAGGTAATATGGCAGTCGGATGAGTAACACTATCCCCAGTAAAACCATGCTAATTCCAATGGCCCAGATCACCTGGAAAGGGATGATATTAAAAAATGGATTAAAGGTCCAGGCCAGCGCAATGATGGTCCACTCTGCAACAATTAACCAAATACCTCTTTTAATCAGAAATATACCCAATTCTTTTTTCGTTTTTCGCAAACCCTGCAGATAAGCCGATGTCCCGGAAAGGAAAATAAAAATGGGTGCACAGAAATGTGTAATCCACCTGGTAAAAAATAAAGCCGGTGATGCGGTTGCTAAATTCAAGGGGTCATCCGTATTGGCAGCGATGTGAAAATAATCCCTTGCATGGTCCAATGCCATGATGACCATAGCGATGCCACGGAGTATATCGATAGATTCAATTCTTTTCTGTGCAGTAAGTTTTTGTTGCATCGGGCTGATTTTATTCCAGATAATATTCCAGATAATAAATGTCTTAAATAGTTATAATGCCGGAATAAGATATTAAATTTTTTGAAGTTATATCGGATTTTATTTTCATATCTCACTTCCCAAACTTTATTGCTACCTCCTTTCATTAAATATGATCCTTTCTTTTCAGTTATGATAATATTGTATAGTAAGTTGATAAAGGGTGCTAAAAAGCTGACGATTAATGAATGAAATTTGTCATTGCCAACACCTCAACGATTGTAATCAACTTGCTCAAATCAAAACTGACCATATGAATAAGATTGTCTGCCTTTCTGTTTTTACACTGTTTTATTTAAACTCATCCGCAGTTTATTCTCAGAAAAAAGCCGAAGAGGCTGCGGTCCCAAAGAATGAGACCGGTCAAAAAAAACAAACTCAGGCCAAGATAGCTAATAATGTATTTATGAATCTCGCATCAGCTAATCTTATAATGGCTCCCGGTATGACCGGTCCGGAAAAAAAGGCTGCCACGATGTTGTTGGAAGAAGTGGAGAAACACAGTAATATTCGTTGGCCGGTTTCAAACCAGGGCC
>Ga0193752_1000764_pt1 | contig 29274 bp, 34 predicted proteins | sample H1c1metaG_FD_144924 | JGI IMG/M metagenome (GOLD analysis project Ga0193752, IMG submission 144924) | Soil microbial communities from a riparian zone of the East river system, Colorado, United States - H1c1 | ecosystem: Environmental > Terrestrial > Soil > Riparian zone | place: USA: East River...
CATTGGAAATGGTTCGCCAGCTTTTTAAAGCCGGGATTCTGCAATCTGCTTTCTGGCATCAGTTCAGCATGACCGCACACAGTCCCGTTGGCCTTGAGCCGGAAAAATATAATGTTATCAGGGAATCGATCGTTGAAGGAAGCTTTGCCAATAATGATCTTGTTCACGACGATCCTACCGGTGCCGAACATGAGTTGTATAGTTTCGGTCTGAAAAAGTCGCTCTTCAATTTTATGCATGGCATACGCCTGGACGATCCTGTGCACAAATGGTTCGATTTCAAAACGCAGAAAAGCAGTGTCGACCCGGATTACATTGTTAATGCTTTAAACGATGATGATGACCTTAGTTATAAACCTAATTCCAAAGTTGTTTGGCTCGGCAAGCTCTCTCATCATGAGCATTTTGTGCAATCTAAAAAAGGCAATCAAAGGGAGATGATATCACTGCATTTTGATACCCGTAAACAATCACTCAGCCTGCAGTTTCCAAAGGAACAGGGTGAATGGCTAAGCAATACCTTATCGCAGATCTCAATTAAAAATCCTAAGATTTACACGCTCCAAGAGCTGCGCGAAAGTTTTGAAGCCAAAGGCTTTGATGACTTTGAACTGTTCTGGTTCAATAAGCCGGTTAGTATGATGAATAAGCTCGGGTTATTGAAATTGTAACGCTGTGGAAGTCTAAAAAAAGTGCCTCTTATAAAAGACACCATATTTTAACCAGGATTTGTTAAAGTGCCGGCCTGGGTACAATTGATGAGGACCTTCTCGTAAATATTGCCACGATTGCTGAAGTGACTGTTCCCATCAGAGCTGCACCGATCAAACCCTGAACAATATAACTTTTCAGATTAAAATACTTTTCGGCTTCCTGTTGGGTCATATCTCCACCAGCGACAGAATACTTAATGATATTGGAAAAATATTCCGGTGTAATAACCTCAGAAGTGAGGTATTGGGTTAATGGGCTCAGAATAGTAACAATTGCGGTTATAATTAATCCTGTAATAAATCCCTGTTTGTAGGTCATCAGGCCTTGATAATAGTTTTTACGTTTGTCAAGTAGCGCAAAAACATATATCGCTATAGCAGGTATAGCAATGAAGCTTGTATACAAACTTTGTTTGTCTATATTCCGATCGTGAAGACCTGATATCTTTTCGATTAGCATCCAAAGAAGCGACATCAGTAAAAAGATGATTGCCCATTTTATTTCAATCTTCAAATTTTTCATGGTTTATAGTTTAGTTGTTAAAATCGCTATGCGGCTTCCACTATTTGCCATGCTTCTATAAATCAATCACACTTTGACAGGCCCGTCTCCTGTCGAAGTAATTTCTGATTTAATAAATTCTTTTTGAAATGTGAGAGGAGGTCGTAAAAAATTAGCGCTCTTAAGTTAATCTTTATTTTGATATGATCCCGGAGTGGTTTAATAATCATTTTAACCTCCTCCGCAACTGCTACACGAACTCCCGCAAGATGAGCTACAGACCGACATCAAGGTTTTAATTATTCAATATTACCATATTGCTCTTCCAGGTCTTTTACGAGCTTAATATCGCAACCGAAAACAAAGAGCCTGTGCCGTGGATCATTTGGACCACCAAAAGGAATTTTATCTATCCAGTACTTTATATTTCTCCGCTCAAGTTCACGTACCAGATCCGACTCCGAAGACTTGCTTTTAAAAAAGCCGACTAAATGGCGATTTGCAGATTTATCAAGCTTTATTTCATGCAAGGCGAATTGTACTGCTTCTTTTTCAGTGTTGAAAACATGCAGGGTTTGTTTTGTACCGCGCTCGGTATAAAACCAAACTAACGTTTCTCCCAATCTTTCCAATCCATAGCCCTCATGAATAATTCTATCCCCAATCGCATATCCATCATTGTAGCAATTCGCTTCCATCCATTGATCAAGCGCTTTTATTGTCGATAACTCTTCCATTGATATCATTTTGGGTTTGTCAATACAGACAACCGATAACAATTGAAAAATAAATTGATTAAGCCGCAGGTTGAATGGCGGCTCCTATCGTTCGCTGCATTATTTCATCTTGACATGTACATATACCAGTTCCATTCCCAGGTCTGTCCTTTATTGTCCGAGAATGCCTGACTCCAGACAGGATTATTCCGGTCTCTTACATCCCACCGAAAAACCACCAAAATATCTTTTCCATTGATTTTATCACTGGTAAAAAAGTGGCCAACATTGTTTTCAAACGATCCAACAACAGGCGGGTCAAACCTGCCGGTACCAGAGTCTGCCCAATAAATACTCCATAGCCTTGTTTTCGGGTTGAAAAGCCTGACCGTCATCCCTTCGAATGGTTCGCCATCAAAGGTTGCCAGGAAATTATCGATATTCCCGATCCCATTTAGTACCCGGTACATTTGCTGAGTCGATGGAAACTCCAGCCATTCGGTACAGTTATCAAGGCGGGATTTTAATTTTCTGTTGTGTATACTCCATTTGCCTTCAAAAAAATCGAAGTCATGCTGGGATGAAGTAGCAGTTGGCATAATTTCCAGGCTGCCGTCGTTCTTAAAATTTAATTTCGGTATTTGCGAATCGTCATCTACAGTCATGGCATAGGTTGTGGGGTAAGAGAATTGCTAATCGTCTAAGTTTGTAATTCAGTAACTATCGTGGAAATATATGTTGGTTGATTTTGTTCGGGTACCGGTTATGCAAGCATTGAATCATGTGAAAGTTTAAAAATTGTAAAGATGTGATGTGCCTCATGCAAAAGAAAAAATTCCGTCCATTGGATAATATTTAATGAACCATATTGTTTATGCTCCCCGCATCTGTTTAATTGCCCGGCAGGAAGACTGGTTACCAGGTCATAAATGACACCTCTGTCTCTATTCAATTGTTTGATCAGGAGTCCGGTATTAATACCTCTGAATGATTCAAATTCAGGATCTTCATCAGCACTATAACGTCCGAAAAAAGGGTTCTCCTGGATTAAGATCTGATTAATTCTGTCAATAAATACTTCCTGGTACCTGGTTAGGTGGGCTATGTTGTCAATAATATTCCATTTGTCTGGCTGTGGTCTTACCAATAAGCGATTACTAGTGGCAGTAGAAATGATTTTAGGAATTGCCTCGTGTTGTGCTTTTAATCTTACGGTCAGCGATGAATAGACATCCATATCATTTCTTTAAAATTAAATCCGGATTGCCCGGAAGCTGGAAATCACACCTGGTCACTGACTCATTTGTACAATTATTTTTTCCTGACAGCATTTGCCCACATTGGTTTCTTCTTCAGGATTTCTTTATAGATCTTGCAGTCAGGAACATGAGCACCGGGCAAATATCCGATACTCATCAAAAATTCATTTACAATTTCGCCGCCGGTAAAACGGAATGTTTTCTTGAAAAGCTTCACCCATTCAACTTTTGATTTTGGATGATGATGTACCAGCCACTTCTGAAATGAACCATATTCTTTTTGAAGCAAAACGATCGTCCGTGCATTCTCTATTGCCGCCTTTATTTTCAGCCTGTTCCGGATAATTCCCGGATCCTCCATAAGTCTTTCCCTATCTGTATCGCCGTATGCCGCTACCTTGGCTATATTGAAATTATCGTAAGCTTTTCTGAACGTTATTTCTTTCCTTAGTATCGTTTCCCAACTGAGGCCGGCCTGATTGATCTCAAGGATAAGCCTGCAAAACAATTCATTATCATCATTTATAGGAAATCCGTATAATTTATCGTGGTAAGCCTTATGTAATGCCTTTTTTTCTTCAGACATATACTCTATAGCGCTGCAATACGACATCGTATTTAATTCAAATTGAATCCTGAAATATTGAAATTGTCTTCCAGCAATTTTTTTAAGTTTTTCAACATGTCCTCCCAATTGGATTTTGTCTTAGAAGTGTCTATACCACTTTGTGTAAGCTTTAATACACATCCCAGGTCGTTCTTTTCAATCTCGACTGTAACAGTGCTGATACCTTTAAAATGTTTCGGAACTTCCAGAGTGAACATAAGTTTATTCGGCTTGTTTATTTCGAGGTATTCGCCCCAGTGATCAATGATTTCGCCATCACTAAGTTCTCTCATCAGAAATTTTCCTCCTTTTTGTTGATCAGATGTAAACTGTAGCTGGTTAGTCTCGCTTTTAAAAAACCATTTTTCTGCAATCTTTGGAATAAGCCAGGCATCAAAGACTGTCTCCATAGGGATCGAAAAAAAATATTCCAGTTGGAGAGGAGGATAGTCGTTTTCGGGTTTCATGATGATTTATTAAGATTATAGTCAGACTTGCTAAACTATTATAAACATATCTGTTAAAATTACCTGGCTCTCATCTTATTTCCCTTTGCCTCATGTGTTAACTCTGCCAGTCCGAGTTGTTCCATTAAAGGCGGAATATACATACCAAAACGGCCCCGTAAACCTTTTTTTAGCCCGTACCAGCCACCCGCCGGATTTTTTTCCGAACGCCCCCAGGCCTCCACCGTTTCTTCTTTTGCAGTTTTTTGTTCGTCCGCACTTCCCAGTTCCATCCAATCACCATATTTAATAAGCATTGCATGTAAGTCATTAAGACAATTGTAATCATAATGCAGAACCGTCTTACCAACGGTGCACACAAGGATTTCTTTTCCATCTTTCACATCCTTGTACATCGTGTATTCAGAGGAAAGCGGTGGGGTTTTAAGTGTCCATGGATTTTCTTTGGTACCAGCTTCCTTGGCCATTTTTTTTCATTTAAGTTATGAAATAGATATAGTATTTCAATCCGGTTCGAATATACCATTCCATTTTCATAGCCCTGGAATCCGGACTTATCTCTGTCATTATTTGCTCTTAATAAAATTCATTGCTTCGGAAAATGTTGTTACCCAATAATCCTGTTGATTTGTTTTTAGATATTCCAGGAACGTTTTATGCGTTTCTGCGGAAATTTTAAAAAATTGCCCGCCTATCCCATGGAACTGGTAGATACCCAAACCTCCGCTTTTTTTAACTCTTTCGGCAAACTCAATTAACTCTTTAACAGTGGTGCCTTCTTCTACCATCCAACTTGGAGCCTTCATAGCCTCTACCTGTTTCAATTCGCTGATTATACTTGTTCGGTCTCCTCCAGCCCTCCCATATCGTACAAGTCCTTTATTTTCTATAATCTTTGCGTAATCAGTATCCCCTATCAAAAAGTTGTTGCAGGGATATGCAAAAGATCTTGTCTTTCTGTTTGGATCCAATAGGGCAAGTATCGCATTCTGCGTTTTTATTTCCGTCAGCATCTTATCAACAGTGTAGCCTTCGATGGCAAACGTCTTATTCCACCCTAGTTTCTCCGGACATGCGTGAAACAAAGTATGATTTGCGAGTTCATGACCATTGACGGCTGCCTTTGTCCATCCCGCAACAGCTGGTGAAGCCTCACCAATATTGGATGATGCTCCCTGGATTGCATTGAGAAAAAAAGTTGCCTTTAAATCAACCTCGTCCAGTTGAGAAAGCGCAGTCGTAAGTTGTGATTCCAGTCCATCATCATATGTGAGGCAGATAATTGCCTTTTTTGATTTTGGTGTGTTGGATTCCTGGGCATTGGTAAAAAACATCGTCAATATCAGGAAGCTCGCCACCGCATAGAATTTACCGTTCATTGTGTTGAAGTTATCTTTTAAGGACAATATCCGTTCATCTCTTTCTTAAGATTTAAATAGATAAATTCCTGCTTTCTATTTCTAATTAATTATCCGGACCAGCTTTCTCACTGCTTCCTTGTGAGCATTGAGAATATCGTCAGTATTAAACACAGGCATTTTTATATCAGGTTCTACACCTGAAACTTCATAATACTTCCCGTTGGGTGTTGTTAGTCTTTGATTAGAAGATGTCGAATAAAAGTTTCCGATAGACTTTCCCAACATTCCAGACAAGATCCCTAAAGTGTTGGTACCTACGAGTTTCACGTTTGGATTCGCTTTCATCGTCATTGCAAATCCTTCTGCCGCACTTCTGCTAATATCCGTCATTAAAATATAAACAGGCTTTTTATAATTAATTTTATCTGCTGGTTGAATATAAACACGGGATTCATCATAAAATGTCCCATTATTATAAACCTGGCTGGTGTAAGCGAGTTTTAATTTGTTAGTAAAGTAGCTTGCAATAGCTAATGAAGCAGCGTCAAATCCTCCAAAGTTGAAACTTATATCCAAAATAATGGCATCCTTATCAAACAGAGATTTTACTATATGCTCCATGTGACAATTAAGGGAGTCAATTTCTTGTTTTCTTGATAAGCGGCCAGAGGTGAAATTTGTGAAGGAATAAATGCTGATATATCCGACCTTGTCATTCAGGTTTCCCCATTCTATTTTGCCGTTACATTCCTTTTTCCCACGACCGCCAAGCAAACTATCGGAAATATTTTTATAGCTTGTATTGAAAAAGAGATTGAAATAATCTTCCAGCCTCTCAACCTTCGATTGTTTTTTGAAAACAGCCGATACAATCTCAGCTGAAGGTGTACCCCGAAATTGCAATGTTTGTCCATCTTCACTAATGATCTTTGTGTGATGATCCTTTGTGAGCGTAACTACATCCCCCATTATCTGAAATAGTTCCTTCTCGCTGGTCGTATCCGAAATTCTTCTTTCGAATCCGGTCTTAACTGAATCCCAGTTTAAATTTCTTTCCTTACTAAAGGCATAATTTTCCCGTAAGGTTTCAATAAACAGTGAGAAAAGTATTTTCGGACCAAGCAGTTGCATTTCAGAGAAGCTCATGCAATTTTCAGGAAGCTTGAGTATTCGAACATAGTCGTTTTTGATTTGAAGCAAATTTGACTTATCTCCATAATCGGCTGGATAAATACTGATTGTATCGTTTCGCAGGATAAACCGGGCCTGCGTATTTAACAAAGATTCTATATAGTCGTTTTTTTCTTTGTAACAGAAATTAGTTGTATAACTATAAAGTAATATGCTATCTGATGTCGCATTCAATATATATCCGCTTCCTATAGATTTCCAATAACCCTTAACTGTAGGATTAACCACTCCATTCTGACGCAAAAAGTTACCATATAATTTTTCTGGTTTTATGCCTTCGTTTTTTGTAGCCTTACAACTGTTCAAGAGCACAATTGGAAGAGCAATAAAAAAATAAAAACATTTATTTTTCATTTTACTTTTAGTAGTCCTGGTTGTGGAAAACTCATTCTGAAGGTAAGAACAAAAAGGAAATTAAAAGAAGGAGATTAGGACCTATCTTTTGAAATGTGTAGTGATATAGTCAATCGCCTGTTTCTGGGAAAGCACGGCAAAGTCCTTATAACGGTCATGAACAGCGATGATTTCGTCAATACTTTTTTCAATAATCTCCTGATTGTCCCAGGTGTTTAAATTCGCAATAACTACCGGCAAACAATCTGTTTTGTAGCTGATTTGACCGATCACATGAATCAGGGTGTTTTTTACTCTTGCCGTTTTATCATGCTGCAACTCTTTCAACATATCCAGGATATCCTGAGGATGAGTTCGGCCGCGGAGCTCAATGCCATGACAGATTTCCCGGCGGATTTCTTTGTCAGGATGATGCAAATATTTTTTTGCCCACAACAGAACGGGAGCAGGATTTTTGTTTCCCATTTTTTTGACGGAACCTATTACCGCGTTTCTAACGGAATGATGTTTATCGAACAGACAAATATCAAAAATGCGTTCAACGGGCCCGAAATATCCGATTCCTATTTCGCCGGCAGCATTGACGGCCGTTTGTCGAATCTTAAAGTCCGGTTCTGAAATGAAGTCGAAAAGAATCGCTATTATTTTCTTTTGGAGAAAGGGATTATCGGTGTAGATCTTGCCAATCGCCAGATAGGCGGATTTTCTAATGTATGAGTCGTCATCGGCAAAGTAAGCAATTGCGTCACCCTGGCCATTCTTCTGAATATAAGAAAGAACATCCCTGTGAACCTGTTCAACTAGTAATACTCGTTTTTCCTTTGTGAGGCTATAAAAACTCATTGCATAGATATTGCCTTTAATTTACTCTTTGAACTTCCAGTTTCCCAAGAAGCCAACGTAACGAAGCCAGATGTTCCAGGTCGTGACTGCAAAGAAAATGAATTAATGCACGTAATGTAACCGTGCATACCCTTGAAAGCGAAGAATATACTTCATGTGTTGATGCTTGTTGGATCATGATAAGATTTGTAGATGCTTATATCCGAAGGTACTTAAGATATAGCTCACAGGAACAAGGTTCATCAGGTTGTTCCTTTTCAGGCTGTGTTAGCGGTCAGCCTGTTACTATTTAACTTTGTGGATAAAATATCGTCACTCAATATAACGTGCTAATTTATCAAGCGTCAATTTTGTTCCGGCTTCGTTGTCCTCCGGTTTTATACCGGAAGGAATGTTCGTGAATCGAATTATAACATTGGTGCCCGCGCCTTTCGGTTCCAGAATGACCTCCATTATCATTTCACCGGCAAATTGTTCATCAGATGAGTCAAAATTTATGGCCTGAACTATTTTTTCAAAGGGTTTCAGTTCAACAAAACGTGCGTAGTATCTGTCTTCCTGCGCATTTGTTTTTCCTCTTGCTTCTTTTTTAGATTTCGGATAAAATAATGACATCTCATATCCACCGCCCGGCCTCAGGTCGAAGGAATGTATCTTTCCGGTCATATCTCCTGGTGCAAACCATTTTTCCAACCCCCGAGGATCAGTAAAAGCATTATATATAACCTCCCGGGAAGCATTGATAATTTTAGCGTTTTGTGTTGCAGACATATTTATTATTTCTTTTCGCCACAATTAAACATCCAGAGTACTCCGTACTTATCAGTACAGGTTCCAAAATAATCGCCCCAGAACATGTCCTGAAGTTCCATAGTTACAGTTCCACCGGCCGATAGTTTATCAAACAAATGTTTTGTTTCTTTCCTTGTATCCGGCTGAAGATTAATATAACTGTTATTACCGAAGTTAATTTTGAATCCCATTGATTCAGGTGCATCCGTTCCCATTAGCGTATGGCTACCCAGGATTCGCAGTTCAACATGCATTACGAGGTTTTTATCCTCTTCTGCCAGTGGTGGGTTATCAGGAGACGGGGGAATATCGCCGAACCTCATAATACCATTCCCAAAAAATTCACCGCCAAAAACGCTTTTATAAAAATTGAAAGCTTCCTCTGTATTGCGCGCGAAATTCAGATAAGTGCTAACGCTTGCCATTGTCTTTAAGTTTTAAGTGTTAAAAATGTTAAATCCTGGATATCCTAAATCATTATAAGATATATTGAGGACTTAAAACAATGGGCGGGTAAAGCCGACAATTAGCAGGGTTAAATGCGACAATCTTTTGATTAAACTTTTCGTGCTACATGTATGGTTCGACCGATCTTTTTATGATTTCAATTAGTTCTGCATCCATATATACATAGTCATCTTCAATATCAAGAACTACTATTTTTTTCAAATGTGTTTCTTCCGGAAATTTTTGAATTAATCTCTGTTTGTGTTTTTTCTCCATAACAAAAATGAGATCGGCCCACAAAACGTATTTTACTGACACCTTTACCACCGCAGACGGTTCAGTCCCGGCCGACTTAACAATATGTTCCTGATTATTTTTATAGATTGCTTCAGCAGTCCTGCTCCTCCATTTATTCCTGCTACAAACAAATAAAATATTCACAGCTCAGATTTATTTTTATGTCAGATTCGGTTCCCACCTTCCTGATTCTTTCGCAATGTCAATATACTTCTGACCATATTTGGTCATTAACCCTTTTTCGATCATTCTTGCTGCCCGTTCCCTGTTGGAATTGCTCCAGTTGCTTTTTGGCTTACGTGGCGTGAATGTCACATAAAAACTTTCGGCATCCCTGTTCTTTGTGAGGCTGTCGATCCAGCCGAAACACAGCGCCTCTTCAATAGCATCGTTGTAATTAACGCTCTTTACCGTGCTTTTTTTATGATATAGAATCAACCAGACAGATTTCTCTGACTGGCTGTTCTGTTTTAACCACTTCCGCCAAACCAATCTCGTTTTGGCATACACAGCTTGTTTCCCATCTTTTGTTTCCATAATAAAACTATGCGTTTTTGTTATGTAATATTTCAAGATAATTTGGATTTGTCATGATACCCAGAATATCTCCAAAAGGATCAATTACCGATGCTGTAACAAATCTGCTGCTGCCATCTCCACGTACTGTGACAGGTTCATACCCGGTTGCTCCCGTCAAAATCAGTTTGTCAAAGATCATTGGCAGTTAGTTAAACTTTTCCTTCCTGCAAATTATTAATAGATTTTTCTATCCTTTTTTGTTTTGTTTCTTCCGTTTTTGCATCTTTAATAAGAATGACGATCCCATTCTTTTTGCTGTAAGAAAGAGACTCGAAGTGCTTTTTTGCAGCGGCATTTTTCTTCAACGCTTTTTGGAATTCCTCAGGAATCACTACTTCGCGAGGGTCAGTGTCTAATTCGATGGTGACCTCAATTTGATCGCCACCTTTAACATTAGCACCTTGCCTGTGTTCCGCACTTACACCCACCATATATACTCCGCCCATAACTGCGACTGTGTTCCTATATGTGTAACCATTAATTGTTATGCGGATCGGTGGCTTCTTTCCGGCACCAAAACTTTCTACAATTTTATCTGGAATTTCAATTCCGGTAGCTGTTTTACCCGCTTGTAAAAGTCTGGTTTTAAATTTCATTATTGCTGTCTTTTTTTGTTTGGGATTCAACGCTGTTTTACATAACCAGGGTCACTTTGTTTTTAGCCACTCCCTGGCTTCGGTTACATCGTCGAAAAGACTTATTGCCAGTTTGTCTTTATCAACTTTATAAAAGATGCTTTCCACTGCTACCTTGTTAAAGTAATGATCAGGTTTGATAATTGCTATAGCCTTAAATCCAAATTTTATGGCTCTTGGTAAAAACTGGCTATCCAACCATTCCTGATCTTCCTTTCCGATTAATACCATTTCTTTTGTATCGGCTAATACTTTATAAGAATTATTCTGAATAAGCATATTGAGCATTAGCTCCGTGCCTTCTTTAAATTGACTGCTGGTTGCATATCCGTCCCATTCCATAACAACGGCATTGATTTCCTGATCGAAATATATATTATAGACTTCAGTATTTGACTCCATAGACAATGAATCTTTCCCTAAATTAAAAAGATTTGACCGGCTTTTATCCATCAGGTGAGATTTTAACAGCTGGCCGCGATTCTGATAACCGATTTTGGTAGTTATTTAATAAAAGTCAAGATAACAGGTTAACCCGCCGGTTGCGGGTTAATTTGCGTTTTCAGACTCCAGGGATTTTTCTGTAATGTATTGCAAGAGCTGAGTTGCACTTTGCAATGTAGGCTTTGCCATCGGGTCATTAAATAAAGCGCCGGCAGAACCTTCGCCAAAATATAGACCGTCAGACACTAGGAACGTAAGTCTTACATTGCCGTTGCGGGGATGTGCCAGTCTTGGCTTGTCCCATGGTCCGATCTGGCTGGCCAGGCTTTCACTATTTACAAATAGTGCGTTAGTTAACTTGTTAGCTGTTTCATCTGTGGTTGTTTCCCAAATTAAGATCTTACCTGTCTGGGTAATATAGCGGGCTGTACCGTTATTGAACGATGCAAGAACATCAAGGCCATTTTCAAGTCCCACTTCAACGATAACAGCGAGTAATTCAAATTTGGATGGTAAGAATCCACTGGCCATTTGTTTATTGTATGCGAGGATCTTAACTCTTGGTTCGGATTCAATATCGTCGATGACCGTTTGCAGGTCCGCGATGGAACTATCATCAGAAAAAATAATGTTAAACGGGTAAGTATATGGCTTTTTTGCATTGATTTGATATAACTCAGAATCATCGCAAAAAAGTAAGTTGTAAATTAGGTTAGTTGAGCTTTCACTGTAGGGGCCCGAAGCTGTTTGTTGCACCGTTTGCATTTTGTCGATAGATTAAAAGGTTATTTATTAATGATAGTAAAATAAGTTCAGCTATTGTTCAATAGAAATGTAAACATCCACTTCTGCGTCATTCCAGTCTTTACTTTTTTCACCATAAACCTCAAAATCCATTTGATATATCCCCGGAATGTTTGAAGCCCACAAAGTAGGAAAATGGCTTTGTGCTGTCGCCTTCATATTCGTGGTATACACCAAATATTTCGTCACTCAGCTTATTTGGGATGTGTTTTGCATAATTTCCCTTTTCAAATTGTTGCCACAAGTTCCCACAATCAATACCTGATTGTCCATTGGCATTAGTTGTTTTGGTTTTAAGAGATATGCCGGCCAGGATGATTTCATTGATTTGGACCTTAGTCATGATTTTTCCTTTTTGTTTGGGAGAAGTTATTGTTTAGTTCAATAACTATTAGCTTGTCATGATAATTTCCCTGAGATAAGCTACCGGTAATGCGTTGTATTATTTACTGGATCTCTTTATATAAAATAATCCGCCTAAAATTGAAACTGGTGCGAAGATAAAAATAGCCAGAATTTGTGTCCAATGATTACCAGATGATTTGAACAATGAAAAAGTCGCAAAACCCGCAATGATTAAAGCAAGGACGTAGTTTACTTTTAATTCTTTTGTCTTTGAGATAAGCGGTACAAGAAGTCCTGCAAGAAACGAAAATACTGCTCCGTAAACGGCCGTGAGAATTACAAAAATAAGTGTGGGATCGGAATGAGGATTTTGGCCCGAAACTTTAAAAAGCGCAAGCGAAGTCGCTACAAAAATTGCATAACCTGCGATGACGCTTATAATTTGTCTTATCATATAGCAAAATCTCTTTAGGTTTTGAGCCCACTAAAATAAAATTAAGACAAAATTTCGCTGATTGGGCTTGCGGTTGGTTTTAATGTAGGTCCCCGGCTAATGCTAAAGGTCCTAGCTGGCTCGCGCAATGCAAATGAAGGCCGACATTGCCTTTCAAAGAGTCAGGCTTAGTTCAATATGAACTTTCTTATTTTAATGACTGTTCCAGTTGTCCTTTTGCTTTTGCCTCGGATAACTTTTTTAATTGCTTAGTCATTTTTATATTATTGTTTACATCCTCGCAATAATTCAGAAGAGATGTTAAAGCTTTAAGTTTTACAAGCTTTTGATCTTTTGATGATTCCTTATTTTCCAAAGAATATTTTGTCATGGCAGCCGTATAAAGTCCCAATAGATTATCATTTCCCTTCACTAATTTACCTGCTGCTTCATCCAGCGTGAATGAATAATCTGGTGTACCGGTCAATTGAGTACTCGAAAAGGTCTTTATACTAATGTAAAATAGAACTTCCAATATTCATAGTCTGCCTCTGGTCACTCTTACATAAAATCGCGTATGAGTGGGGGTTAATTTATCGGAAGACAGTTCCTTTAATTGTCGCATTGCATCTTTATGTCCCAATTGTTTTGCTTTAGAAAAGTAGTAGCGCGCCCATTTAAACGATTGTTTTACACCATCTCCTTCCTTGTAACATAATCCGATATTGTAATTGGCTTTGGCATCATTCTGATGCGCTGCTTTTTTATACCAGTAAATTGCTTTCTCATAATCCTTCGGATGGCCAAGACCATAAAAATATGAATAGCCAAGATCCCTTTGACCGTCAATTAATCCAGCTTTTGCTGCAAGGGTGTACCAGGCAACCATTTTTTTATAGTTCTTCCTAACAACCTCTCCTTCCCGATAAAAGAAACCAATATTGTATTGAGCATCTCTATGACCGGATTTTGCGGCTTTTAAAAACCAGTCAAAAGCGCTTTGAAGATCCTTTTTCACTCCGTACCCATGATCATAACAAGTGCCAATATAAAACATAGCTCGCATGTGCCCGCCGATAGCTGCTATCATCCAGCATTTATAAATCTTATTCCACGGACGTAGCTGGGAATGTTTTTTGCCAAATGCCAGTCGAAAGCCAAGTTGAAAATTAGCTTCGCAGTCGCCTTGCCTGGCAAGTTTCGTTAAATATCTTGTCGATTGCATACACTGATTTATTCGACTGTCGTATTACTTTTTCAACCTTATAGAGTCGCATAACAGCGTTGGGCCATTTAAGTTAGCGAATCGCGAAATCGCCATAAAAGGCACTTTCTCCCGGAATTTAGACGCGTAGATACTATATGTGTTGTTGACCTTGAAGAAAGATTTGCCATATCTTTCCATTGCGGCAAAGATTATATCTATTTCTTCGGCTTTTCCCTGGGAATTTATTATTTGAAAGCGAACCGATATTCCAAAATGATCAGGAAGTGTCCAGATGAGCTGATCTGTTAATGTATCCAACAATCTAGCATTATGAATAACCGTGTCTCTACTTTGATTGTACCTAATTTCCTCTCTCTCCTGCTTATTATGAAAAGACTGTACTAAGTCTCCAATAATAAGTATGATTGAAAATATTATGTTATTGATACTCACTGTTCCCATTTATGACGAATCAGTTTGCTTATTAATAATTATCATGGAGGAATGTTCAATAAAGATATGGTCTAAAATATGATACTCAAAAGTTTCATTGTAAGGCTATAAAATCATGCGTCGCTTACTTTTGACTCAGTGTATCTGCTTTATATTCTCTCGGAGTTGATCTGAAAACAAACGGCTGGCTTTGATAATAATTAATTTTATTTCCATTAAGAGTTGCCGGTATCCAGGATTTCAATAGACCGATAAGACGAACCGCTTCTGAATCAAGATTGCTATCAGCGCTTTCGGAAACCTTTACATGCGAAATACTTCCACAAGTATCAACCATATAAGTAACCCGTACTTTTCCACCTGAATCTTTTTTAAATGCCTCTTCAGGCAAACACACACTGTCCTGAAGTAGCTTATTCATACTCGCCGTACCACCCCGGTATCGTGGCGGAATTTCAATACATCCCATCAGGCCAGCATTCTGTAATTCATCTGAGCACGATTGAGCAAATGCTGTTTGCATCAAATAGAATGAGCCGACAAGGAACACAACTTTTTTCATAAAACTTTAGACTAAAGATTAGACTTCTAAAGTTTTCCACAGTTATGACTGTCTTAAATTATACTTAAAGGAGTGCCGGACCAAATTGCAGCCGGCAGAATCCAAGCTCATCAGACACACTATTCCAGAATCCGCAACTTGGCGTAATTCAGCATGATCTTCTTTTCGCCGTTCAATTCAAATTTCACGGTAGCAATCGGGTTATGCGCTGAACCTTCCATTTTGATCACATCGCCAAAACCAAATTTCTGATGTTCCACGCGCTGGCCCTCCTGCAGGTTTGAAGTATCACTGGGTACAAAATCAGCGCTTGGTTTATGATCAACAACACGGGTGGGTGATTTTGGAACTATATAAGAAGGCTGATCTTTTTTCTTTGCGGGCGGCGGACCATACTGTCGTTCAGCATCACCGGCATTACCAAAACCTCCACCATTTCTGTTTCCGCCACTTCCAAAACTATTACCGCGGCTACCACTATTTCCTTCATCACCTCCAAAGCTTCCGCCTCGCATGCGCTCGAAAGCTGAACCGCCGCTCCAGCTATTGAGACCGTTGCCCTGATTACGGGCACCGCCGCCCGCAAAACTGCGATCCAGCATCTCTTCTGGTATTTCCGAAATAAACCGGCTCGGTTCATTCTGCACCAGCGAACCAAAACGATACCTGCTGTTCGCATAGGTGATCCACAACCTCGATTTCGCACGGGTTACCACCACATAGAATAAACGCCGCTCTTCTTCCAGCTCCTCGCGCGTATTAATCGACATCGAATTAGGAAACAACATTTCTTCCAGTCCCGCTGCAAACACACAACTAAACTCAAGGCCTTTGGCAGCGTGGATCGTCATCAGCTTCACCGTATCCGCATTGGGGTCTTTTTCGTCTGCATCAGTAAGCAGGGTTATCTGCTGCAGATAGGCCCCGAGACTTTTATCACCTACTTCGCCTTCTTCGTTCGAAGGACTTTCCGTCCACTCTTTTATACTATTCAGCAACTCCTGTATGTTTTCATACCGCGTCATTCCTTCGGTACTCTTATCATTGAAAAGTTCCTTCACAATATTTGTTTGCTTACCAACGTGCACCGCAACATCATAAGCATTTTTAGTTTCGAGCATGCTCGAAAAACTCCTAATCATCAACACAAAATTATCGATCGATTCAAGTGTACCACCTTTAAATCCAACTTCCTTAGCGCGCTCAATCACATTCCACATGGAGATATTATTCGTATTCGCAAACAGTATCGCCCTGTCAACGGAAGTCTTACCAATACCACGCGCCGGAAAATTAATGATGCGCTTCAATGCTTCTTCATCGCGAGGATTAACGATCATTCGCAGATAAGCAACAAAGTCCTTAATTTCCTTGCGCTGGTAGAAACTAATACCCCCATAAATTATATAGGGAATATTCATGCGGCGAAGGCTTTCTTCAAATGCCCTGCTTTGCGCATTCGTACGATATAAAATAGCAAAATCTTTATTGTTGTAGTGATTGCGCAGTTTTTGTTCCTGTATACTATCGGCAACAAATTTACCTTCATCGTTATCCGTCATCGTCCGGACCAGCTTTATCTTTTCACCTTCGGCATTTTCCGTCCAAAGATCTTTCGGTATCTGTCCTTTATTTTGTTTGATGATCTCGTTAGCGGCCAGGATAATATTTTGGGTACTCCGGTAATTCTGTTCCAGCTTCACCAGCTTCACGTCATCATAATCCTTTTGAAACTGCAGGATGTTTTGAATGGTTGCTCCGCGAAACGAATAAATACTTTGCGCATCATCCCCCACAACACAAACATTTTCATGCATGGCGCCCAATAACTTGATGATCTCATACTGAGCCGGATTGGTATCCTGGTACTCATCAATCAGTATATATTTAAACTTATGCTGATACTTGTGAAGGCTTTCTGCAAAATTTTTAAGCAACTCATACATTTTCAGCAACAGATCATCAAAATCCATTGCGCCGTTCTTGAAACATTTTTTCGTATAGGCATCATAGATCTGTGCAATTGCCGGCCTGTTACTTCGCGTGTCTTCCTGCTGAATATAATAGTCAGTCGCATACTCTGCAGGTGTAACCAAAGCATTTTTTGCACTTGATATGCGGTTATAGACAGTATTTGGCTTATAATGTTTGTCGTCGAGGTTCAGTTCATTCACAACGGCTTTCACAACTGATTTAGCATCGTCGGTGTCGTAGATGGTGAAGCTGTTCGGATAACCGAGCCGGTGTGCTTCTGATCTTAATATCCTGGCAAAAACACTGTGGAATGTTCCTATATATAAATTACGTGCGTCATTGTTCCCAAGGGTCTTTTCTATCCTCTCTTTCATCTCCTTTGCCGCCTTATTTGTAAAGGTCAATGCCAGGATGTTAAACGCATCCACTCCATTCGCCATCAGGTGAGCAATTCTTGTGGTAAGTACTTTTGTTTTACCGCTGCCTGCACCGGCAATGATCATGATGGGCCCGTCCCGGTGTAACACTGCTTCCTTCTGCCGCTCATTCAATTCACTTAAATAATCTCGCATGGCTGCAATTTACGAAGACCCCCGATTATATAAATTTTTATGATTGAAGGTTGAACGGAAACTAGATTTTTTTCTGCACATTTACGTGATGAAAACCTTAATTTTTGCCGTTTTATTCCTAATAATCAATACCCTGCACTCCCAGGTGCTGATTCATTCGCATAATGACTATGAAAAACCCCAGCCACTTTTTAATGCGTTGCGCAATCACGCATTTGCCATTGAAGCCGATGTACATCTCGTAAATGGCAGGCTGCTTGTTTCGCATGACCGGGAAAATGTTGACCCTAAGAGGACACTGTCCTCAATGTACCTTGATCCTTTGGATTCCCTGTTCAAACAAAATAAGGGGTGGGTGAGCGCGGATAAAAATTATAAACCAACGCTGGTTGTAGATATCAAGGCAGATGGGGAGCTTGTAATAGATTTATTAATAAAGCTGCTGGCCCGGAAGCCACAAACCTTTGATCGAAAAATAAATCCCGCTGCCATGCAAGTTATCATAAGTGGTGACCGCGGCGCAATTGCCAAATGGAAAACTTATCCGTCGACCATAATGTTCGACGGGCGGCCTTCGGAAGTCTATGATCGAAATACCTTAGCCAGGGTAATAACGATTAGCGAAAGCTATGAAAAATATTACCACGATAATGTCATGCACCTGGACTCTCTGCAACTCATGATCGCCCAGTCACACAATCTAAAAAAACTGGTACGCATCTGGGGTGCGCCGGATTTTCCATCAACCTGGAAACGGTTTACAGAATTAGGCATCGATATTATCAACACTGATAAAATAGAAGAGTGCTGGAAAATGTTTCCACCCGGTACTGCAATTTCTGCGGGAGCCAAAGCGCTATGAATTATTCCTGTACGAACACCGGAACTGCAACAGTTTTTCATGCCTATTTTTAATGCTTTTAATGCTGAGTACTGTCACCCGCTTTGGTTGAGGGCATCCTTTCATAAGAAGCTGTATCCTTATTGGTGGCACTGTTATTTGTAGCTCCTTCCTGGATCATCGTATCCTTATTGGTACCTGAGCTATCCTTATTGACCTCGCTGCCTTCTCCGGCATCGGTACATGCATACAGAACAGAGATTAACAACAAAGCTGCAATTATTTTTTTCATACTATATATTTTAGGTTGAATCATTGTTGATATTAGTGATTTCTTGTCAGGTGGTTCTGTTTGTTGGCTTTACCGGCTGACGTGTCCACCTCGACAGTTCACTTGCATCCGCCATTAATACCAACATTCCATTTTCGAACTTGTAGCCGGTGACTTTGGAAAAATTCTTTAAAAACGCATTTTCGTTATATCCGGTACAGGCCATTTTTGTTGTAATGATCTGGTCATTGATTTTTAGTGTACTATCGGATACATTGAATGTACCGCGCATATTATTGCATCCTGTATGTCCGGTAAAACTTTTTTCCGATACATTAAAATTTATGTTCGGGACTTTGCCTGCGGCTGTATCCGAAGGTAAAATTGCGACCAGAAACCAAATGCCATCTATTTTACCTGTGTCTGCCGTTGCCGGAGTGGCCGGCATCGCCTGTGCGTTGATGTTTGCTGAATCCGAAGTGGCGCTGTCTGACCGTTCGGGCAAGTTGTTACTCTTAACCGCGCCATCGCCGCAGGATGCGATTACAATCAGCGAAAAAAATCCTGCAATAATGTATTTCATAAGTATTTATTTAGAGGAGACTAAAAAATTATGCCAGTATGCCGTAAATGTGGACCGGATCTCCAGATCCGGCGATTGTCCGGCGGGTCTCCAGATCCGGTGATTCTTAAGTAATTAATAATATATTTTGCAGGAATTCTGGAGTTAGAATAATCGCGAAACCAAACAGCTTTGGAAATCAACGGATCGGGAGATCCGTTGCACATCATTACAAATGTTGTAAAATAATCCGGTGCAGGTCATCCGGATTAAAGGGTTTTACCATGATGTCGGACAATCCGGCCTGTTTTACTTCCAACCGAACTTCATTGGGCAAGCTGGCGGTGAGTGCAATAATGGGAACCGTCTGGCCCTGTTTGCGGAGCAATCTCGTTGCTTCGTAGCCATCCATCACCGGCATATCCAGATCCATAAGTATCAGCCGGTGTCTTTTTTTATCAAATTTGTCAAGCGCTTCCTGCCCATTCACGGCAACGTCAATGGATGCACCACTTCTTTCCAGGAAAGTCTGTGCCACCAGCACATTCATTGGGTTATCTTCTACAAGTAAAATATTAATTCCTTTGAATGGCTTTTCCTCCTTACCGGCATTTGGCAGAAGCGCCCCTTCGGATGCGAGCTTGTCACCAGACAATTCAAATCGCTGACTGAAAGAAAAAATTGACCCTTTTCCAGGTTCACTCTTAATGACCAGACCGGTTCCCTGTAATTCCAGGATCTTCTGACTGATAGAAAGTCCCAAACCTGTGCCTCCATATCTTCGCGAAGTGGAAGAATCAGCCTGGGTGAATCTTTCGAAAATCATTTGTTGTTTTTCGAAAGGGATGCCGATCCCAGTATCTGTTACAGAAAATAATAGCGTAACGAAATGTTCTTCGGTTTTTACAACTTTTACTTCAAGCACAACCGATCCTTCTGCTGTAAACTTCAAGCCATTATGAACCAGGTTATTTAATACCTGTGCGATCCGGGTTGGGTCACCTATAACGTAATGGGATATGCGCTTGTCAACGTTCAACGATAAATTAATTCGTTTTTCATCAGCAAGGGTTTTAAGGCCTGCAAGTATATTTTTGGCAATGGATGGTACATCCATCTTGATTTTTTCAAAATGAATTCTGCCCGCTTCAATCTTATTATAATCGAGGATATTATTCACAATTGACAGAAGATTATTTGCCGAAAACAATAGCACTTCAAAGTTTTCCTGCTGATCCTTTCTTGCATTGCTTCTCTGCAGCAAATGCGCCATACCGATTACCGAATTAAGCGGAGTGCGGATTTCGTGAGACATAGTCGACAGGAATTCGGACTTAGCCTTCAACCCCTGCTGTGCCTGGTCTGAAGCTTCTTTAAGCCGAATTGAGAACCGGTGCGATAACACCAGGGATTGAAGAAAGAAAAATGCAATATATAATGCAAAAGTTACTCCCTTAATTGGTATCACAACATGGAAATACTGGAGATTTATAAGCAGAAATATAAGAAGCATTATGCCGCTGCTTATCAAAGCATATCCGGAACCACTTTTCTTATGTCGCATGGCCTGCAGATAAATGCTAAAAGCATAGGCTATGTATAAAAACATCACCGCCAAAAAATAGGGTAACAATACCGTGAATATCGCTGGTGAAGCAGTTAGGATAATAGCGCCATATATAATGCAAAGCAATAGCAGGATGTTTACAATCACCTTTTTTGCAAATTCGGGGTATAACAAAAAAGTGTATTTTCCGAATAATCCTACACCGGTTACCAGCGTCAGATATTCGAGGCGAACCGTAAGAAACCAGGAAAGATTTGACACAATGCCATGCAAAACATAATCACCGGTCCCAATCATCCGGTAACTGTATACTATACAAAACAGAGAAAAATATAAAATTGGTTTGTCCTGCCTTCCAAATATAAAAAGACCGAAAAAAAACAATCCCCCCATAAAGAGACATCCGGCCAGGAGCAGATCCAGTGCATGTGAACGGTTCCTTTCAAGATACATAGCGTTTCTTTCGCCAATCAGCATGTTTTCAAAAGTCCCTCCTTTGTAGTGCCAGTAGTTGGCCATTTGCATAACGAGATGTATTGTATCCGTAGTGGAGGGCAGGTTTACCGTGCGGGTTTCCCAAAAAGGAATCGACTGTTCACGTGTCGCAGCAGGTTTTCCATTCGATGATATGTATTCTTCATTTGCAAAAAGAGTGTAAGCCGAGAAAGTTTCCGGAACCTTTAGTGCAAGTTTTGGTCTTTTACGGGGCAAGAGTATCATCAGCGAATAAGTTGCTATTCCCTGTGACACATTTCGTGGTCCCGCGGCTTTAGACCATAAAGCGGGATATTTAATTGTGGAAGCGGGGTAGGAGGAAAGTTGTTTTTGACCGAGCAGAAGGTCAGGATAAAATTTCCATTCTCCGGCAAGTGCAAAATGTTCATTATTTAAATCGGCATTCCGCAGATCCAGGATACCGGATCTGGCAACAGGATACTCAGTCCGGTTTTGGGCAGAAAGGGATACCACAGTCATTAAACCAACTAACCAGATTAACAGTATTTTCCTAACCATTTTCATATTCTATCGGACCACAAAACCAATTGGTTGATGCATAGAATAGAAACGGAAAAAACAAAAAAATGATATAAAACCCTAAAATATTAGGCCGAAATGATCTAATAAGGGTTTTATTCATAGACAGTTATAAAAATTAACGTTGGGGCCTGGTATAAAAATAAAAGCCGGCATAGCCGGCTTTTATTGAAAGGTCTTCAAATCTGATATTTTATCTGTTTTGGGTCGTATCTCTCTTTTGAGTGGTGTCCCTTTGCTGTGTAGTTGTATCAACCCTGGATGAATCAGGTTGAGTACTTTGAATACCTGTTGAATCTTCGGGATTAGTGGTTGCAGGTGAAGGTGTATCACAAGCTATAAATCCGAGACAGGCTACAATCGCCAGGAAAAATAAGTTCTTCATAAAATAATTTTTAGTGTTTATAATTGCATTTAACTAATAGTATTCAATTATTCTGCCACATATCGTCTGACTGGCATTTATTGCGATATAAGTGTTTTTTGTGTTATCCTTAAGATATTATTGCGGATCGGAGTTTGCCTATGAGATTCGGCTAAACTAAAAAATGGATGCTACGATTTGTATCATCCATTTTTTCCGGATTTGCGTTCGGTATTATGATTTTCTTTCCAGCAATTTGAAGAATTGATCTAACAGTGGTAAGATCACAATTCTTGTCCTTCTGTTTGTTGCTCTGGTTTCTGCTGATTCATTTACAGTTATTGGTTTATACTCCCCGCGACCTGCAGCAGCCATTTTCGCCGGATCTAATCCGTACTGATTCTGCAGGATTCTAACTACGGAAGTTGCGCGTTTTACACTTAAGTCCCAGTTGTCAATCAATACGCCCCTTGTAAAAGGTATATTATCAGTGTGACCTTCAACCATAAATTCAATATCCGGCTGATTTTTCAACACCAAAGCTACCTTACCAAGTACAGTTTTAGCCTGATCAGTTACATCATATGATCCACTTTTAAATAACAATTTATCGGAGATGTCAATATAAACCACGCCCTTATCAACTTTAACGTTGATATCCTGATCGTTCAGATTTCCAATTGCCCCTTTAAGATTCATTACAAGTGCCATATTTAATGAATCTTTACGAGCCATCGCCGACTGCAGATCCTGGATATAAATATCCTTTGCCCCTATATTATCGAGCGACTTCTTAATACTCTCTGCCTGCGATCCTGTTATTACAGAAAGATCCTGGAGTTGTTTCAGCGCCTGGGTATTGTTTTCTTTCAGGAAGGCAATTTGTTTGTTCAGATTATCTATTTCGCTTTGAAGTGATACTCTTTTTCTTTCATTTTCAGCGGTAGCATCCTGACAATTTTTCAAATCTGCCTGAAGCTTATTCCTGGCTGATTCAAGAACCACATAGCGTTCTTTTTCTGCACGCAACTTTTTCTTGCTCACACAGCTGAATAACAAAACAGATGAAATTAAAAGAAATAGAAAATGTTTGTAGGTCATATCGGTTTGTTTTAGGATGGTCTGAGTAGTTATTTAGCTCATTAACCGTTTGAAATATTTGAGGATTGCAAAGGTAATTTATTGAACTAACACTCTGATTCAACGGTCTTAAATTTAATTTTATTTAGTTGTTGCTATACTATCAATCTCTGTACCAATTAAGAATGCTTTGCATAAAATTAAGAATATCAGGGCTTTGGAAGGGTCAGTTGGCCGGGATCACCGGTTCTAAAATTTTATTTTTCATTAAAAAGTTATATACACTTACACTGTTTTGCCTTCACTTTTTAATGTGATTTACCCCTTCTGTAAGTGCATCAGGAACAAACTGGCATTCGGAAGGAAACTAAACCCGAACAAGCCCTGATGTACAGAAGGCCTCACACTTTCCGGCTTAACGTAGATCCTTCCACGAAATCGAGTGCCGGTGGGGCTACTTTTTTGTTTTCCCCTGCCGGATAATAGCCTCGTAAAACATTGTTGTCAGGACTCAATGGGAAAAAAACCAAAATTATTAGCTTTATCTGGCTAAATTTTTTAGTGTTGATAAACTAATTTTCCCTAGATTTGTCATTCGGTAATTTTGAACTCTAAAACTCAACAAAACATGTCAAACGAAAAACTCAAAGCGCTGAAGCTTACGATGGATAAGATCGAAAAAGACTTTGGAAAAGGAAGTGTGATGATGATGAACGAAAAATCGATGGATCCAATCGATGTCATCTCCACCGGTTCTATTGGTTTAGACTCAGCGCTTGGGATTGGCGGTTTCCCCCGGGGGCGTATCATTGAAATTTACGGACCAGAATCTTCCGGTAAAACCACCGTTGCTATTCATGTGATTGCAGAAGCTCAGAAAAAGGGTGGCATGTGTGCTATTATAGATGCGGAACACGCATTTGACAGCGGGTATGCGCGTAAGCTGGGAGTGGATGTTGATAACCTGCTTATTTCTCAACCTGATTATGGTGAACAGGGCCTTGAAATTGCAGATCGCCTGATACTTTCCGGTGCGCTTGATGTTGTGGTTATAGATTCGGTTGCAGCACTTGTTCCGAAGGGTGAGTTGGAAGGAGAAATGGGTGATAGTAAAATGGGGCTTCAGGCAAGATTGATGAGCCAGGCGCTCAGAAAGCTTACCGCAACGATCAGCAAAACCAATACGATCTGTATTTTCATCAACCAGCTTCGTGAAAAGATCGGCGTTATGTTCGGAAATCCTGAAACCACTACCGGCGGTAATGCACTTAAGTTTTATGCATCAGTTCGGTTGGACATACGCAGGATGGCCCAGATTAAGGATGGTGATGAAGCTGTTGGTAACCGTGTTAAAGTAAAAGTTGTAAAAAATAAAGTGGCTCCTCCTTTCCGTGCTGCCGAGTTTGATATTGTTTTCGGAGAAGGAATTTCAAAAAATGGGGAAATCATCGACATGGGTGTTGAACTGAGTATTATTCAAAAAAGTGGAAGCTGGTTTAGCTATAATGGCGACAAATTAGGCCAGGGAAGAGAAACAGTGAAACAACTTATGCATGATAACCCCGAACTCGCTAATGAGATTGAAGCAAAAATCAGGGAAAAACTGAAGGAACTTCAAAACGCATAACAAGTTTGTAGTTTTAGTTTTATATGGGTTAGTAAAACACACGGCCTCCTTTCCAGGAGGCCGTTTGAATTATATTACTCCCCTCCTGCGAAGGAGGGGAACGAGCGTAGCGAGAGGGTGGTTGTTCTTTGGTCTTACATTAGTTTTTAGGATGCGGTTACCAAAAAACAACCACCCCTGTCGTCTTCGACGCCTTCCCCTCCTTCGCAGGAGGGGAGCTTGTAAAAAAGAAAAAGGGGCATGAATAGAAATTCAACCCCGTTTTTAAAATCCAATATCCTATGAAAAACCGTTGTAAAAATACGGTGCCGGTTTGATATCTGCAATACTATTTTGTGGTAATATTCGAAATACTTTGTCCACTAAGGTTAATTCTTTAGTAGCCTGTCCTGCACAATCGTATTAGCAGAACGATTATGCAATCTCAGCACATAAACACCAGTTTCAAGAGAAGAAACATTTATGGTTTGGAGCCCCTGGACATTTGCCTGGGATATTCGCAATTTACCTCCGGCATCTATTATCTGCACATCAAGTATGTTTTCTGACCGGATGATCAGGATGTTGTCAACCGGGTTGGGATAAAATTTAAACGAAATATCTCCGGCTATCTGCACAATCAGCGATTGCGAATAAATCTGTTTATTGTCTTTGGATGAACATTTTACCCGGTAACTGTTCTTTCCTTTTGCGGGAGACTCATCAACCCACTCATACCACTTTGTGAACTGATTCAACTTCAAAACAGCAACAACCTCGTAGTCCTTGCCATTACTGCTCCGTTCGATGGAAAAAAAATCTGTCAGGGTAGTATCCGACAAACGCCAATTAAGCACAACTTTGGAATTATCTTTAATAGCGTGTACCAGGTCGGTGATATAATAAGTGGAATCAGGAGCTGATTTAACCTCTGGAGGTAAACCGCCTGCTTCCTGAGATACGCAATAATGCGCACTCAGGCTTAATAAGAATATTAAAAAGCCTTTGATCATGAATTTAAATGGGTAGTAATGGGAGGTAGTTATCCACAAAGTTAATGCCTGAATGTGGAAAACGTTGCATTGTGTTGAAAATTATTTTATTACCGTTAATATTTACCTAAACAACTTTAGCTTTCCGCCATCTTCTATTTAAATTAAATACCGAATGAAAGTCATCCGAAAATTGAGTCCCAGAAAAACAATAGCATTGGTGGCACATGATAATAAGAAAAAAGAGCTCATTGACTGGGCTGTATTTAACAAGATCATTTTGGCCAGACACGACCTGGTAGCAACCGGTACTACGGGCACTTTACTGGAAGATAAGCTGGACCGGCCCGTCAAAAAGGTACTTAGCGGACCGCTTGGAGGCGATCAGCAAATAGGAGCAATGATTGCGACCGGAGATATTGACATTATGATCTTCCTCTGGGATCCGATGGAAGCCCAGCCTCACGACAGCGATGTAAAAGCCTTACTGAGAGTGGCCATTGCATGGAATTGCCTGATTGCCTGTGACGTTTCTACCGCAGATTTCATTCTTACTTCGCCTCTCATGTTACAGGATTATAATGTGGAGGTCCCGGATTATTCGGGATACCTCAAAAGGCACATTCAGAAATAAACCCAATAACTAGCTGATTTCCTGTAACTTGTATCAACCTGCGAAAACAAACTGATTCCGGTGGTCTGCCTTTTGCATTGCTACGGCTGAATCCGAAGAACTTCGCCCTGTTGATGCGCCAACCGTATCTTCGCCGGCAGGTTCCCCATAACTCAGCTTTGAAAAACACTTTACGATACATAATAAAAGGCGCCGGTATAGTCATAGGACTACTTCTGATATTCTGGCTTGTCGTCATCGGTTACGTTTCAGTTAATAAGAAACAAATTATCGCGAAAGTCACTACTGAGCTTGAAGAGCGGATGAATGCGACGGTAGTTATCGGAGATCTTGATCCTTCTTTTTTTCAAACATTTCCTTTTTTATCATTAAGGTTATCCGATATCTCCTTGCGTGATAGCCTTTGGGATAAACACCATCATGACTTCTTAAAGGCTGAAAAGTTTTTTATTCGTGTTAATCCACTCAGCCTTTTTTCAGCCTCTCCCAAAATAAATAAGATACTTGTCGAAAAAGGGTCGATATACCTGTTCACAGATACAAGCAATTATACCAATGCTTATCTCATGAATGCAAAGAAAAAAGCTACCCGGAAAGGATTGCGACCGCCTTTTAATGGTATTGAGTTTAAGGACGTAAGGTTAAGTTTTATAAATCCATTCCAGGGAAAACTATTTGATTTTGATATTGCGAAACTGGTTTGTGACGTGGACAGTGAAGACAGTTCAACTGTTCTCGGTATCAGAGCCGATATGCTCGTTCATAATCTGGCTTTTAATACTGACAGGGGATCATTTCTGCGGGAGAAAAAAGTTGATGGAAAATTTAAGGTCATCTTAGGTCAGCAAAACATCGACTTTCAAAATATCATTCTGAAAATTGATCATCAGTCTTTTGAAATAACCGGCAGTTTTGTTATCGGACCTGATCCTGCATTCAATCTTGCTATTGCAACCAGGAAGGCGAATTACAGATCTCTCACCAGCCTGCTTACTGAAAGACTACAACGAAAGCTTGATACTTTCGATCTTAAAAATACTGTGGATGCCTCGGTTACGCTCAATGGGAGTTTGTTACCGAAAACAATTCCACTGGTTAAGGTGAACTGGAATATAAAAAATAACGACCTTACGACACCTGCGGGTGAATTCACGAATTGCACACTTAACGGTAACTTTTCAAATCAGGCAGATTCCAGTCTGAAAAGAAATGATTCGAACTCAGTTATCACCATTGCAGGATTTACGGGTAGCTGGGAGAATATTCCCCTGTCTGCCTCACAAATACTGATTACTCAATTAGGGGAACCCAAAATAGCTTTTGATCTGCACGCTTCGGCAGAACTAAAATCACTGAATGACCTCACCGGAATTGAATCGTTTGATTTCAAAAAAGGTAAGGCTGAAATAAATATAAATTACAGCGGACCGATAGTGGCGGCTGATACCACACAAACCCTGATTTCGGGTGCAGTGGATATTTCTGACGGCCAGTTTACTTATTTACCGAGAAATTTGATGCTATTGGGATGTAAAGGGTCGCTGATATTCGATAAGAAAGATGTTTATATCAAAGACTTGAGGGCAAATACAAAGCGGAGTGATCTGCTGATTGGTGGAAAAATTGATAATTTTCTTTCAATGCTCAATATGACCTCGGCGAATATGCTGATTGATCTGAATGTGATTTCTTCAAAACTGGACCTGACGGATTTTACACAGAATCTTCAAAAACGAAATATCGTTTCCCGACAAAACAGCAAGGCGCGTTTCATGAAGATCGCCAATCGTATTGACAAAATGATTGAACAGTCGGCAATGAAAATTGAGTTATCGGCTAAAAAGGTCCAATACAAAAAATTTCTTGCCGGCAATGTAAAAGCCGTACTGGCATTGAATAAAGACGACTGGAACCTGGAGAACGTGTCATTGAATCACGCAGATGGCAATTTATCACTCACGGGACATATTAAAACTGATGGAATTGAGAACCCATTTATGTTAAAGGGCAGCATGCAGAATATCGATATCAGTAAAGTATTTTATGCTTTTAATAGTTTTTCATTTGATGGCTTAAGCGATAAGAATATTCATGGTGATCTCACTGCAGATTTTAATATCTCCGCTTCTATTAATAATAAAGCAGAGATTGTTCCGTTCAGTACCAGGGGTTATGTGAACCTTAGCCTCAAAAATGGTGCATTGCAGGATTTTGAACCGATGCAAAAAATTTCTAATTCGGTTTTCAAGAAACGCGATATGTCTGATATCAGATTTGCAGAATTGAAAGATAACCTTGAAATTAACGGAACACTGATCAGGATAAATAGTATGGAAATTCAATCAACTGTGATATCCATGTTTATTGAAGGCAGCTATGATATGAAAACGGGACCGGATCTGAGTATCCTTGTGCCACTCAGCAACCTGAAAAAACGTGATGCTGATTATGAATTGGTGAATAAAGGAACTGATAGCAAAAAAGGGCTGAGTGTACATTTACGTGCCAAATACGGAGATGACGGCAAAGTTAAGATCGTGTGGGATCCATTTAAAAAAGCTTTGAAGAAAAAAAATAAAAACACAGCAGTAAATTCACCAAACCCCGTTAACTGATTAAAGCAGCTGATATACACGGCTCATGCAACCAGTGCCGCAGCACCAAACACACCGGCGCTATCGCCGAGTTTGGGCTTTAAAATCTTTACATCGACCCTGTTATTGAATATAAATTGTTTCAGCGACTCAAGACCTTCGGTATACACA
>Ga0193752_1000765_pt1 | contig 29204 bp, 30 predicted proteins | sample H1c1metaG_FD_144924 | JGI IMG/M metagenome (GOLD analysis project Ga0193752, IMG submission 144924) | Soil microbial communities from a riparian zone of the East river system, Colorado, United States - H1c1 | ecosystem: Environmental > Terrestrial > Soil > Riparian zone | place: USA: East River...
CAAACGAGAAAGCGGCTGGAAGGTCCCGGCACGCAAGTACGAAAGAGGCTATGGCGCCATCTTCGCAACGCACGTGAAGCAGGCCGACGAGGGCTGCGACTTCGACTTCCTCGAAGGCACCGCGCCCATCCCCGAGCCCGAGATACACTGATCGCATGGCCGCCGTCACCCTCAGTGCCGTGCGCAAATCATTCGGCTCGACCGAAGTCGTGCACGGCGTCGACGTGTCGATCGCCGACGGCGAGTTCTGTGTCCTGGTCGGCCCCTCGGGCTGCGGCAAGTCGACGCTGCTGCGCATGATCGCCGGCCTGGAAGAGATCTCCGGCGGCGAAGTGCGCATCGGCAGCCGCGTGGTGAACAACGTGGCGCCGAAGCAGCGCGACATCGCCATGGTGTTCCAGAACTACGCCCTGTACCCGCACATGACGGTGTACGACAACATGGCGTTCAGCCTCAAGCTCGCCGGCCTGCCGGCCGACGAGGTGCGCAGCCGCGCGCACGAGGCGGCGCAGATCCTCGGCCTGATGGACTACCTTGGCCGCTATCCGCGGCAGCTCTCGGGCGGCCAGCGCCAACGGGTCGCGATGGGCCGCGCCATCGTGCGCAAGCCCCAGGTGTTCCTGTTCGACGAGCCGCTGTCCAACCTCGACGCCAAGCTGCGCGTTTCGATGCGCACCGAAATCAAGGCGCTGCACCAGCGCCTGACCACGACCGCGATCTACGTGACGCACGACCAGATCGAGGCGATGACGATGGCCGACAAGATCGTCGTCATGAACGCCGGCAAGGTGGAGCAGATCGGCTCGCCGCTGGATCTCTACGACAACCCGGTGAATCTTTTTGTCGCCGGCTTCATCGGCTCTCCGGCGATGAATTTCGTCACCGGGAAGGTGAACGGCAGCGGCATCTCGGTAGGGGCCGGCATCGACCTGCCCAACCCGACTCGCAATCTCGAAGCCGGCCGCGAGGTCCTGGTCGGCGTGCGCCCGGAGCACCTGGCGGTCGATCCGGGCGGCGTGCCGGTCGAAGTGGTGGTCGTAGAGCCCACCGGGGCCGATACGCAGATTTTCTGCAAGCTCGCCGGCACGGATGTGACCGCGGTGGTACGGGAACGTCACACGTTCCGTCCCGGCGAGACGGTGCGACTCAAGCCGCAGCTAACCTATCTTTTCGATCCGTCGAGCGGCGCTCGACTTGCATAAAGGAGGAGTCATGAGCAGCAAACGCAGGGACTTACTGAAGGCAGGAGCGAGCGTCGCCGCGGCCGCGACGTTCCCGATGATCTGGGTGAAGAACGCGCACGCGCAATGGAACAACGCTCCCGAGAAGGGCGCGCGGCTGCGCGTGCTGCGCTGGAGCCGCTTCGTTCAGGGCGACATCGACCAGTACATGAAGAACGTGCAGGCGTTCACCGCCAAGTACGGCATCGACGTGCGCGTCGATAACGAGGGCTGGGAAGACGTCCGTCCGAAGGCGGCGGTCGCGGCCAACACCGGCGCGGGTCCGGACATCATCCTGTCGACCAACGACGACGCGAACCTGTATCCCGAGAAGCTGCTCGACGTGACGGACCTCGGCGAATACCTTGGCAAGAAGTACGGCGGCTGGTTCCCCGCGGCGCAGGCGTTCAACAAGCCCGACGGCAAGCGCTGGATCGCCATCCCGCTCGGCTCGGCCGGCTCGATGATGGTGTACCGCGGCAGCATGCTGAAGGCAGTCGGCTACGACAGCTTCCCGAAAACCACCGACGACTTCCTGAAGATGATGAAGGCGCTGCACGCCAAGGGCACGCCGGGCGGCTTCGCGCTCGGCAACGCCACCGGCGACGGCCTGTGGTGCAACTGGCTGGTCTGGGCCTTCGGCGGCAAACTGGTGAACGAGAAGAACCAGGTCGTGATCGACAGCCCCGAGACCGTCAAGGCGCTCGAGTACGGCAAGGAACTCTACGGGACCTTCATCCCGGGCACGCTGTCCTGGCTCGATCCGAACAACAACAAGGCGTTCCTGGACGGCCAGATCTCGGTGACCAACAACGGCATCTCGATCTACTACGCGTCGAAGAACTCCACCGACCCGAAGATAAAGGAGCTGCAGTCGGACATCCAGCACGCCTCCTTCCCGGTCGGTCCGGTCGGCGTACCGACCGAGTCGCATCTGTTCTTCAACCAGATGATCATGCGGCATACCAAGTTCCCCAAGGCTTCGAAGGAGTTCCTGCGCTTCATGATGGAGAAGGAGCAGTTCGAGCCCTGGATGACGGCGTCGGGCGGCTACACCGCCCCGCCGCTCGCCGAGTACACGAAGAGCCCGATCTGGACCGCGGACGTGAAGAACACGCCGTACCGCGACGCGGTGAAGAACCTGCGTCCGGCCGGCTACGCCGGCAAGCTCGGCTACGCCTCGGCGGGCGCGGCGGCGGACTTCATCGTCGTCAACATGGTGGCCGAGGCCATCAGCGGATCGAAGCCGCCGAAGGAAGCCGCCGAGCGCGCGCAGAAGCGCGCAGAGCGCTACTACAAGGTCTGATCTGAGTTGAACCGCTGGCTGGACAACAGGAACGTCCTCGGGCTGCTGTTCATGGCGCCCGCGGGCCTCCTGTTGCTCGTCTTCCTCACCTATCCCCTCGGGCTCGGCACCTGGCTCGGCTTCACCGACGCCAAGATCGGGCGCGCAGGGGAATGGGTGGGGGCCGAGAACTTCGTCTTCCTGTTCGGCGACAGCGTGGCGCGGCTGTCGCTCTTCAATACGCTGTTCTACACCGCCGTCGCGAGCGTCCTCAAGTTCGTGCTCGGCCTATGGCTCGCCCTGCTGCTGAACAAGCACCTGCCGTTCAAGGCCTTCCTGCGCGCCATTGTGCTGCTGCCTTTCATCGTCCCGACCGCGCTGTCGGCGATCGCCTTCTGGTGGATCTACGACTCGCAGTTCTCGGTGGTGTCCTGGGCCCTGGTGAAGATGGGCCTGATCAACCAGTACATCGACTTCCTGGGCGATCCCTGGATGGCTCGTCTCGCCACCATCGCCGCCAACGTCTGGCGCGGCGTGCCCTTTGTCGCCATTACGCTGCTGGCGGGCCTGCAGACCGTGCCGCCCTCGCTGTACGAGGCCGCCTCGCTCGACGGCGCTACCGAATGGCAGAAGTTCTGGCACGTCACCCTGCCCATGCTCACCCCGATCATCGCGGTGGTGATGACGTTCTCGGTGCTCTTCACCTTCACCGACTTCCAGCTGATCTACGTGTTGACGCGCGGCGGACCGCTCAACGCCACGCACCTGATGGCCACCCTGTCGTTCCAGCGCGCCATTTCAGGCGGCGCCCTCGGGGAGGGCGCCGCACTGGCGACGGCGATGGTGCCGTTCCTGCTTGCGGCGATCCTGTTCAGCTATTTCGGACTGCAGCGCCGCGCCTGGCAGCAGGGAGGAACGGACAAGTGAGCAAGGACCAGGAAGCGCAAGACTCGACCGGGATGGCCTACCTCGACACGCCGCTCAAGCGGTGGGTGACGGTGTACGCCCCGATCCTCGTGTTCCTGTTCGTGCTGCTGTTCCCGTTCTACTGGATGGGCATGACGGCGTTCAAGCCGAACGCCGAGCTGGTATCGAAAGCGGCCAACCCGTTCTGGATCCACAACCCGACCCTCGCGCACTTCGAGAAGCTGCTGTTCCACACCCAGTATCCGCAGTGGATGTGGAACACGATTCTGGTCTCCGTGGTCGCTACCTTCTTCTCGCTCGCGGCAAGCGTGTTCGCCGCCTACGCCATCGAGCGGCTGCGCTACAAGGGCTCCAAGCAGGTGGGGCTCGCGATCTTCCTCGCCTACCTGGTGCCGCCGTCGATCCTGTTCATCCCGCTGGCGGCGATCGTGTTCCAGCTCGGCCTGTTCGATACGCGCTGGGCGCTGATGCTCACCTATCCCACCTTCCTGATCCCGTTCTGCACCTGGCTGCTGATGGGCTACTTCCGCTCGATCCCCTACGAGTTGGAGGAATGCGCTCTCATCGACGGTGCGACGCGCTGGCAGGTGCTGGTCAAGATCATCCTGCCGCTCGCAGTGCCGGGGCTCATCTCGGCCGGCATCTTCGCCTTCACGCTGTCCTGGAACGAGTTCATCTACGCCCTCACCTTCGTCTCGTCCTCGGAGACCAAGACCGTGCCGGTGGGCGTGGTCACCGAGCTGGTCGAGGGAGACGTGTACCACTGGGGCTCGCTGATGGCCGGGGCGCTGCTCGGCTCGCTGCCGGTTGCGATCCTGTACTCGTTCTTTGTGGAGTACTACGTCTCCGGCATGACCGGTGCCGTGAAGGAGTGAGAAAATATCGGGATGGACGTCCCCAAGAACTCGTTCAAAAGCGCCCTCAAGTCCAATAAGCCGCAGATCGGCCTCTGGTCGAGCCTCTCCTCGGGCTACACCGTCGAGGTCATCGCCGGCGCGGGGTTCGACTGGATCCTGCTCGACAGCGAGCACTCCCCCGCCGACCTGGAGAACCTGCTCGGCCAGCTGCAGGCGGCCGCGCCCTATCCGAGCCATGCCGTGGTGCGCGTGCCCTGGAATGACATGGTGACGATGAAGCGCACCCTGGACGTCGGCGCGCAGTCGCTGCTGATTCCCTACGTTTCGACCGCGGAGGAGGCGCGCGACGCGGTCGCCTACACGCGCTATCCGCCGGCCGGCGTGCGCGGCGTCGCAGGCACGACGCGCGCGACGCGCTTCGGCCGCGTCAAGGACTACGCCAAGCGGGCGCACGAGGAAATCTGCGTGCTGGTCCAGGTCGAGACGCAAGGCGCGCTCGACAACATCGAGGCTATCTGCGCCGTCGAAGGCGTGGACGGGGTGTTCATCGGCCCGGCCGACCTGCACGCCTCGCTCGGCTATACCGGGGAGATCGCCAATCCCAAGGTCAAGCCGCTCATCGACGACGCGATCCGCCGCATCCGCAAGTGCGGCAAGGCGCCCGGCATCCTGACGCCCAACGATGCCGACGCGCGCCACTGGCTGGAGTGCGGCGCCCTCTTCGTCGCGGTCGGCTCGGACGTCGGCATCCTCGCCCGCGGCGCCGAGGCGCTGGCGGCAAAATTCAAGTCATAGAACCCAAATCATGAAACCAGAGATCGTCATCACCGCCAAGGGCCATGCCGGCACGATGGCCACGCTGCAGTCCGACTTCGCGACGCACCTGCTGTCCGAGGCGCCCGACCGCAATGCCTTCCTCAAGCAGCATGCCGGCACGGCGCGCGGCATGGCCACCTTCGGACCGATGCCGGTCGACGGCAAGCTGATGGACGCGCTGCCCAAGCTCGAGATCATCTCGAACTTCGGCGTCGGCGTAGACGCCATCAACCTCGACGACGCGAAGAAGCGCAAGATCATCGTCACCAATACGCCGGACGTGCTGAACGACTGCGTTGCCGACACGGCGCTAGCGCTCATCATGAACACCCTGCGCAGGATGCCGCAGTCGGAGGCATACCTGCGCGCCGGCAAGTGGGCCGCGCGCGGCCCCTACCCGCTCGCCACCTCGCTCGGCGGCAAGACGCTCGGCATCCTCGGCCTGGGCCGCATCGGCGAGGCCATCGCCAAGCGCGCGCAAGCCTGCGGCATGAAGATCCGCTACCACAACCGCAACAAGAAGGACGTCGCGTATCCCTACGATGCGGATCCGGTCGCGCTCGCGAAGGAAAGCGACGTGCTGATGATCGTGACGCCGGGCGGCGCCGAGACGGCGAAGCTGGTCAACGCCAAGGTGCTCGACGCGCTCGGCCCGCAGGGCTATCTGGTCAACATCGCGCGCGGCTCGGTGGTGGACGAGCCGGTGCTGCTGCGCTACCTGCAGGAAAACCGCATCGCCGGCGCCGGGCTGGACGTCTTCGCCGACGAGCCGCGCGTGCCGCCGGAGTTCTTCACGCTCGAGAACGCGGTGCTGTTCCCGCACGTGGGCAGCGCCACCGTCGAGACGCGCAAGGCGATGGGCGATCTGCAGATTGAAAACCTGCGGCGGCACTTCTCGGGCCGGCCGGTGCTGACCCGCATCGCTTGAATTAGGGCGGCTTCTCGCCCGCGAGACTGTCGTCTAGGAGGGGCTGCCGGCGTAGGTCTGGAGCCAGTTCTCCAGGCCGACCTGGCCGACCAGGCCGAGCTGGGTCTCGAGCCAGTCGATGTGCTCCTCCTCGGATTCCAGGATCTCTTCGAAGAGCTCGCGCGAGATATAGTCCTTGACCGTCTCGCAGTAGGCGATCGCTTCCTGCAGGTCGGGCCGCGCTTTCTGCTCGAGCTTCAGGTCGCACTCCAGCGCCTCCTTGGCGCTCTCGCCGATCATCAGCTTGCCGAGGTCCTGCAGGTTGGGCAGGCCGTCGAGGAACAGGATCCGCTCGATCAGCTTGTCCGCGTGCTTCATCTCGTCGATCGACTCTTTCTTCTCGTACTCCTCGAGCTTCTTCAGCCCCCAGTTGCCGAACATGCGGGCGTGCAGGAAGTACTGGTTGATCGCGGTGAGCTCGTTGTAGAGCACCTTGTTGAGGTGCTGGATGACCTTCGGATCGCCTTTCATGCGGCGATTGCACGCCGAAGCGCGCGGCGCGTCAAGCGCTAAGTTATTGAACGAAACTGAGAATCACTTAGCGGCGAGGAGCGCGGGCTCGTTGCCCGCATGAATCTCGCGCAGCACATCGACGGCGCACTCAAGACAACGACCGCAGCCCGAGCCGACCCCCAGCTTCGATGCGAGCTCGTCGACCGAGCACGCGCCCGAGCGCGCGCACTCGCGCACTTGGCGCTCGGTGATCGCATTGCAGAGGCAGATGTACATGGATGGATTGGATCCCTTGTAACGCGAATCATTATCAACTGAATCTGCGATCCGGCGCAAGAGTGCCGTTAGAAGTTAGTGTCCACTATCGACTAACTGTATGGATCAAATAGCCTACGGAGCGGACAATCTGTTGACTATAGGAATGAGAACAATTATCGTTAACGGATGGAGCCCAAGATTGAACGGGAAGCGCAGCGCAACAGTGCCGGCAGCCCTATTGAGCCGCCGGCGCGCGTTTCTAGCGAATCTCTGCTTGGGCCGCGTGGCGAACTGCTGATCGTGCACAACGGCCGTGAATACCGCCTGCGCCTCACGCAAAACGGCAAACTGATTCTGACCGCCTAGACGGTAGGCGAACGACCGCGAGCCAGCGCGTGGGGCGTCCCGCAGCCAGCCAGCAACCCTTCAAAGGAGCTGGCTGAGATGAACCGACCGGACCCCGAAGCGACCCGCGTTGAAACTGTCGTCGCGGCGCTCATCTACCTCATGTCGCACCATGCGCGCACCGGCTGCCCTCGCCTTGCGCTGTGCGTCTCGCGACACATGCAGTGCCTCGCCGCCCATCCCGATGCCCCCACGGTGCTGCGCGACATCTGCGCGAGCCTGCACGGCGCCTGGTCGGAGGCCGCCGGACAGCGCACCGCGCGCCCCGAGCACACCTCCGTCCACTGACGGCGCCGGTGAAAACCGGTCGCCACCTCTGGGAGCTACACCGGACCCCGACTCAAAGTGATGCGCGCGCTCGGCATTGACCTGCCGGGCCTGTCGCACAAGTCGATCGAAAAACGGCCCCATCCGCCGGGGCAGCACGGGCTGAAGACGCGGCGGGTGTCGGACTTCGGCAAGAAGCTGATCGAGAAGCAGAAGCTGCGCTTCAACTACGGGCTGGGCGAGCGGCAGCTGCGGCTGCTGTTCGCGGAAGCCAAGCGCGGCAAGGCCAATACCGGCGAGAAGTTGCTCGAGCTGCTCGAGCGGCGCCTGGACAATTTCGTGTTCCGCGCCGGCTTCGCGCCGACCCTGGTGGCGGCGAGGCAGCTCGTGCGCCACGGCCACGTCCTGCTGAACGGCCGGCGGGCGAACATCCCTTCGCTGCGCACCCGGCCCGGCGACGAGATCGCCTTGCGCGAGAAGGCGCTCGTCATCCCCTCGGTGGCGGAGTCCCTCGGCGCCCCGGCGCTCACGCGCCCGGAATGGCTCGCCTTCGACGAAGCCGCGCGAAAAGCGCGCATCACGCGCACACCGACCGGCGACGAGGTGCCGTTCCCGGTCGAGGTACAGCAGGTCATCGAGTACTACACCCCGAGGATGTGAGCCCATGCCCCAGAGCGCACCGCTTCCCCCCGAGTATGCCGAGCACCCGGAATACGCCATTGCCGCCCTGCTGCACATGCTCGTGCGCTACCCGATGCTCGAGTGCGGCTGCATGGCCGACTCGATTGCATCGCACTTGCGCCTGGTGGCCGCCGACCCCCGACTCCCGGAAGCGATCCGCCAGACGGCCGCGGATTCCTGGAGCGAATGGAGCGCCATGGTGGAAATGCGAGCGGCTCTCGAGCGGCAGCGGCCGACGGCCAAGGGTGAAATCGTTGCGTTCTTATAGGCTTGCGGGCATACTGAGAACAGTTTTCATTCTCACCCGTCCGCCAAGCCAGCCAGCCCCGCAGGCGCGCCAGCCAGGTCGAAGAAGGTTTGCGCTTGGCTTCGGTCCACGACAATCGATTCGCTTTCGAGTCTCGCGCGCCACAGCGCGTGGGCGTGGCGTTCGCGGTCGCACTGCACGCGATCCTCGGGACCGCGCTGATGAGCTACGAGCCTGCGCGCTCCGCATTGCTCGCAATGGCGCCAATCATGGTGAGCCTCGTGGCGCCGCCCAAGCCCGAAGCCAAACCTCCAGTGGAGCCGCCCAAGCCCAAGCCGGTGGTGCGGCCCCAGCCGAAACCGCCGGAGCCGCTGCCGCTCGTGACTGCGCCCATCGAGGCGCCCTCGCCTTCTCCGATCGTCGTACCGCCGCCGCCCCCGCCTCCGCCGGAGCCGGCGCCCGTGGTCGCCGCACCGCCGGTAGCGATCAGCGCGCCGATCTTCGCCGCGGACTATCTCGACAACCCACCTCCGTCGTACCCGATGCTCTCGCGCCGCGCCGGCGAGCAGGGACGCGTCGTGCTGCGCGTGCTGGTCAACCCCGGCGGCAGGGCGGACGACGTCGAGATCCGCAGCTCGAGCGGCTATCTCCGGCTCGACGAGGCGGCACGCGACACAGTGCGCCGCTGGCGCTTCGTCCCGGCGAAGCGCGGCGACGAGCCGGTGCCGGCATGGGTACTGATCCCGATTTCTTTCAGACTGGAAGGCTGACTCGATGCAAACCCAGATCGGATTCGCGCACTTTCTCGCGCAAACGGACGCGGTCGGCCGCGCGCTGCTCGCCTTCCTCGTGCTGATGTCGATCGCGAGCTGGTACCTGATCGTCACCAAGGCGGTCGCGCTGTGGCTCGAGCGGCGCCGCACCGCAACCTTCCTCGAGAGCTTCTGGAACGCCCCGTCGATCGGCGCGGTGCAGCGCCACCTGGAGGAGCGCCATCCGGACGAGCCGTTCTCGCATCTCGCGTGGCACGCGATCGTCGCGACGCAGCACCACCAGCGCCACGGCACGAATCGCCTGAACGAGGCGGGCGCGCCCTCGGAATTCCTGACGCGCGCGATGCGCCGCGTCATCGACGAGGACACGGCGCGACTGGAGTCGGGCCTCACGGTGCTCGCCTCCGTGGGCTCTACTGCGCCCTTCGTCGGCCTGTTCGGCACCGTCTGGGGCGTCTACCACGCGCTCGTGGCGATCGGCATGTCCGGCCAGGGCACGCTCGACAAGGTGGCCGGCCCGGTCGGCGAGGCGCTCATCATGACCGCGCTCGGCCTGGCGGTGGCGATCCCCGCGGTGCTCGCCTACAACGCGTTCGTGCGATCGAACCGGCTGGTCCTCTCGCGCCTGGACGCGTTCGCCCACGACCTGTTCGCCGTGCTCACGACCGGCTCGCACCTGGGCGAGATGCACGCGGCCGTTGTGCTGAAGCCCGCCGTGGCGAAGGCCTGACATGGCGTTCGGCGGATTCGACAAGGGGGGAGGCAACGCGCCGATGGCGGAGATCAACATGATCCCGCTGATCGACGTGATGCTCGTGCTGCTGGTGATCTTCATCATCACCGCCCCGCTCCTCACGCATGCGGTCAAGCTGGACCTGCCGAAAGCGTCAAGCCAGGCCAATCTGACCAAGCCCGACAATATCCAGCTCGCCATCGACCGCGCCGGCACCGTCTTCTGGAACGGTGAAGCGGTGGAAATGGCCCAATGGCGCGAGCGCATGGCGGCGGCGGCGAAGATCCAGCCCCAGCCGGAGGTCCACCTGCGCGCGGACGGCGAAGTAGCCTACCGACGCGTCGCGCAGGTCATGTCCGACGCCGCGAAAGTCGGGCTGACGCGCATCGGCTTCGTCACCGATCCGAGCCTGCAGCAGTGAAGGCTCTGCTCCTCGCGCTTGCGCTCGGCGCCGCGCTGCCCGCGGCGGCGCAGGAGGCGCAAACCGCGCTCCACCTGCTCGACTACATCGGCGTCGACTACGCCGAGGCGATCGAGGACGGCAAGATCAAGAACGAGGACGAGTACAAGGAGATGATCGAGTTCACCGGGCAGGTGAGCACGCAGGTGAAAGGCCTGGCGGACAACCCCGCGAAGGCTGCGCTCGTCGCCGACGCCGCTGCGCTGGCCGGCCTGGTTCGCGACAAGGCCGCGGTCCCGGCGGTCGCGGAGGCGGCGCGCAAGCTGCGCTGGGCCATCGTCGGTGCCTACAAGCTGCGCATCGCGCCGCGCGGCGCGCCCCCGCTCGCCGCCGCCGCGGCGCTGTATGCGCAGCAATGCGCGATGTGCCATGGCGCGCAGGGTCGCGGCGACGGGCCGGCCGCGAAAGGCCTCGATCCCGCGCCGTCGAACTTCCACGAGCTCGAGCGCATGACCCAGCGCAGCGCCTATGGCCTGTACAACACCGTCTCGCTCGGCGTCGGCGGCACTTCGATGGCGCCGTTCGCCAAGCTCTCCGAGGACGAGCGCTGGGCGCTGGCGTTCTACGTCGCGAACCTCGGTGTTCCCGCCGAGCGGGTGCGCGAAGGCGAGAAGCTGTGGAAAGCGGGCGAGGCGAAGGCGGTATTCCCGGACCTCGCGAACGTCGCGACCCTTTCCACCGACGAGGTCAAGGAGCGGCACGGAGAGAAAGCGGCGCGCGTTCAGGACTACCTGCGCGCGCATCCGGACGTGCTGCGGCCTGCGCCGCTCGCGTTCTCGCGGCAGAAGCTCAACGAGGCGCAGGAAGCTTACCGCCGCGGCGACCGCTCCGCCGCGCGCCAGGCGGCGCTCACCGGCTACCTGGAAGGCTTCGAGCTTGCCGAAGCGGCGCTCGCCAACGTCGATTCCGGCCTGATGCGCGAGATCGAGCGCCGCATGCTCGATCTGCGCGGCGCGATCGAGCGTGGCGCGCCGCAGGCCGAGCTGGACAAGGAGATCGCGGCGGTCGACGCGCTGCTCGCCGCGGCGCAGGAGAAGCTCGGCGCGGGCGAGCTCTCGCCGGCGGCGGCGTTCGCCGGCTCGCTGCTGATCCTGCTGCGCGAAGGCCTCGAGGCGATCCTGGTGCTCGCCGCCATCATCGCGTTCGTCACCAAGACAGGGCGGCGCGACGCGCTGCCCTGGATACACGCCGGCTGGATCGCCGCGCTCGCGCTCGGCGGGGTCACATGGGTCGTGGCGACGTTCGTGGTCGACATCTCCGGCGCCAACCGCGAGCTGACCGAGGGCATCACCGCGCTGCTGGCCGCAGCGATGCTGCTCTACGTCGGCTACTGGCTGCACGGCAAGTCCTACGCGAACGCCTGGACGCGCTTCATCCGCGAGCAGGTCGGCCAGGCGCTCGCCCGGCGCACGCTGTGGGCGATGGCGGCGGTTTCGTTCCTCGCCGTGTATCGCGAGATGTTCGAGATCGTGCTGTTCTACCAGGCGCTGTGGGCACAGGCCGGCGATTCAGGCAGGAGCGCGGTGCTCGGCGGGATGGCCGTCGCCGCGATCGCGCTCGCCGCGATCGGCTTCGCGATCTTCAAGTACAGCACGCGCCTGCCGATCGGGCCGTTCTTCGCGGCGACTTCCGCGCTGCTGGTACTGCTCGCGGTGGTCTTCACCGGCCACGGCGTGGCGGCACTGCAGGAGGCCGGGCTCCTCGGCGCGACGCGCCTGGGGTTCGATCCGGTGCCGCTGCTGGGCATTTATCCGAGCACCGAGTCGGTGGGCGCGCAGCTGGTCGTGCTGGCGCTGGTCGCTCTCGGTTACTGGACTTCGCGGCGGGCGGCCGAGCCGCGCCGGGCCGCCTAGAGCTTCAGCTCGCGTTCCAGCCAGGTGTCGAGCAGCGCCTTTTCGTAGCGTAGCGGGTCGTCGCGATAGGCCGAGCCGGTGAGGGCGAACACCGGCTCGCGCAGCTTGCGCTCGCCTTCCTTCAGCAGACTGCCGTCGGCGGCGGTGAGCCGGAAGGTGAGATCGATGCGCGGCGGGTAGGCGTCGCGCCCGCCGCCGCCCGGGTAGCGAGAGGCGTCGGTGAATTTCTCAGGATGGACATAGCGCACTTGCGCCTGGCCCGACACCTGCGCCCAAACCGCGGTTGCGAAGGCCGCGGCAACCGCGAGCAGGGAGACCTTGAGCATGGGGAACCTCCTCCTAGGTAAGACAGCTGGCGCGGCGAAGTATTCCATCTCAGTAGACGTCGCGCCGGTAGCGGCCCTCGACCGTGAGGCGGCGCAGCGCGTCCTCGCCGAGGACTTCGCCGAGCGCGGCGTTCACTCCGCCCGCCATGCCCTCGAGGCTGCCGCAGACGTAGATCGCGGCCCCGGCGTCCACCCACGCGCGCACCTCCGACGCCTGCTCGCTCACAAGGTACTGGACATAGCGCTTTTCCGGCTGATCGCGCGAGAACACCCAGTCGGCGCGGGTGAGCGCGAGCCCGGCGATCTGCTCGCGATGAAAGGCATCGTGCGCGGCCTGTCGCTCGCCGAAGATCAGCCAGGTTCTCGCGTTCGTCGGGCTGCGCGCGCGGGCTTTCAGGTGCCCGAGCAGGCCCGCCATGCCGGTACCATTGCCGATCAGGATCAGCGGGCGCGCCGCGTTGTCTCCCAGGCGGAACGCCCGATTGGGACGCACGCGCAGCGGGACGACCTCGCCGAGGCCCGCATGGGCGGTCAGCCAGCCCGAAGCGAGGCCGAAGCCGCCATCAGCGCGCGAAGAGCGGCGCACGAGGAGATGGATGCGCCCCTCGGACGGCAACGATGCGATCGAGTACTCGCGCGGATGATCGGGATCGCCGGACACCCTGACCTGCGCGAGGTCCCCCGATTGCCAGGCTGGGATCGCGGTCCCGCGCGCCGACTCGAGCTCGATGTGGTACGCCGGCTCGCCGCTGCTGCCGGGATTCAGCAACCGGCGCGCCGCCAGCCGCCACGGCTCGAAGATCGGGGCTTCCCAGCCCGGCAGGTCCGAGGTGCCGGCGAGTCGCGCGAGGTGGTGGCGCCACTGTGTAAGCGCGCCGGCATCGCTCTTGTCGACGTCGATGCGCTCGAACAGCGCTTGCGCGCCCTGCCGGCGCAGCCACGCATCGAGAGTGCGGCCGAAGCCGCAGAAGTTCCGGTACGTGTTGTCGCCCATCGCCAGCACGCCGCAATGCAGCCCGCCCAAGTCGGCGACATCGGGCTCGCCCATGACCTGCCGGGCGAATTCGGCGGCGCTGTCGGGTGGATCGCCCTCGCCGTAGGTGCTGGTGACGATCAGCGCCTGCCTCGCGGCGCGCAAGTCTTCGCGCCGGATCTCGCCCAGCGGGGCGAGGCGCACGGGCACGCCGGCCGCGTGCAGCGCCCGTGCCGACTGCCATGCGAGATCCTCGGCTTGGCCCGTCTGGCTCGCATGCAGCACGAGGATCGGCGCGGCGCCGTCGGCCGCGGGCAGCAGGCCGGCGGCTTCCCTCGCAGCCTCGAGCCGACGGCGCCGATAGCGCATGTACACCGCGGCGCAAAGTCCGCAGTAGAGAACCACGACGGCCGCCGCCGCCAGAACGCTGGCCACGCTCAGACCAGCATGTCGCGCAGTGCCGGCGTCGCGGTCTCGGCGAAGCCACCACCCGTCCGGCGCTGCACGAACAGCGCGGCAAGCCCATGTCGTGTCGCGAGCGCAAGCCCCTCCTCCGGACCGAGGACCGTGAGCGCCGTGGACCAGGCGTCGGCCCGCATGCATTCCTCGTGGAGCACGCTCACCGCGGCGACGCCGTGGGTGACGGGCTCGCCGCTGCGCGGATCGATGGTATGGGCCCGACGCCTCCCGGCCGCGTCGACGAAGAACCGCCGGTAGTCGCCCGAAGTCGCGACGCTAAGGTCGTGGAGCGCTACGCGCATTGGGCACGCTTGCGGCGCGGGCGAGTCGAGCTCCACCCACCATGGTTGTCCGTCGGTCTTGATGCCGCGGCCTCGCAGCTCGCCGCCGATCTCCACCAGGCAGTCCGCCGCGCCGACCGCGCGCAGCGCCTCACTGACGCGGTCGACCGCGTAGCCTTTGGCGATCGCCGAGAAATCCAGCCTGGTTCCTCCCGGCTGCACATGCAGTCCTTCGGCGTCGCGTGCGACACGGCGCCATCCGCATCGCGAAAGCGTCCGGGCCACGTCGTCGCTCGACGGCGGCACGAAGCCTTGCGCGTCATACCGCTGCCCCGGGCCGAATCCCCAGAGATCGACCAGCGCGCCCGCGGTCGCGTCGAATGCGCCGCCGCTCGCCTGCGCCACCTGCGTCGCGCAGCACAGGACTTCTTCGAGCTCCGGGGGGAAGGAATGCGAGCTGCCGGCGGGCGCCGCGTTGAAGCGGCTCAGGTCGGAGTCGGCGAGCCAGGTGCTCATCTGGCAAACGACGAGGTCGAGCTCGCGCTGGACGATCGCGCGCCATGAAGCGAGCGGTGCGCCGGCGGCCCCGACCAGGCGAACCTGCCAGGTCGTGCCCATCGTCTCGCCGCCGAGCGCATGGACCCTGCCCGCGGGCGGCGCCGGCACCCCGGCGACGCGCAGCGGCACCAGAACGCGAGCGCCGTCCTCCACCGCCGTGCGCATGCTACTGCGACATCACTTCCAGCGTCGTGGTGTAGCTCGTGCGGCGCGCCGGCTTGTCCACCGTTCCGGCCGGCCCCGAGCGCCCTTTCTCGGCACCCTTGCCGGCGCTCTTCTCGGGTCCCTTGCCCTGCGCTTTACCCATTCCCTTCTCCGCCCCCGGCGGCGCGTCGTCGTCATCCTGGCGCTGGCCGGCAGGCGAGGCGTTCAGCCAGTACATGCCGGGCGCCGCCCACTTGATGCTCACCTCGCCGCCCGCATCGGTGACCAGGCGCATGTCGTCGAGCTTGTCGCGATAGCGAATGCCGTGCGGGATTACCTGCACGTTGATGCCGGCGGCGGGCTTGCCGTCGAGCAGGAAGCGGAACTTCGCCGCCTCGCCCGCCACCAGGTCGTTCGGATGCGTCAGCGGTACGAGCTCGAGGCCGCGGCCGGTGGGCTCCAGCACCTTCGTCGTCGGCTTGCCCGAGGTCACGAACACCTCGATGCGGCGCTCGAACTGCGTCACGCGCACGTCCTCGGCGCCGGCGGGGAGCTCCTTCGCGAGAGTCGCCGCGGTGCCGCGCAAGCGCTTGGTCTCGGCTCCCAGCTTGTAGCTCGCGAAGAGCGTGTCGGTCACCAGCGCGATCTTGTGCGTGCCTTTCTGCACCAGCTTCACGTCGAATACGCTGCGGAAGCGCCCCTTCGCGGCGTATTCGACGTGAAGCTTCGTGCCGTCGAGCCCGATCACGACGACGTCGTCGACCTGCATGGCGTTGTGATCGGGATAGAAGATGTCGGTCGAGCTCGCGGCGTCGACGGTGACCCAGGGCTCGTGGCCCGAGAGCACAGTGGCCGAGGGCAGCATCCAGCCGCGGTGGGCGTGGACGGCGGCCGGCAGGGCAGCGGCCGCGACGGCGAGCAGGACGGGAGCGAGACGGATGGCGGTTCTCATGGCGGGACTCCTTGCTCGGTTGATCACGGCTTCACGGTGAGGCTGACGGCGCCCAGCTCGTGGCTGCCCTTGGCCTCGCTCTTCGCCGCAGCCTTCGGCGGCCACTGGAACGGCACCTTGACGAGCTCGCGTCCGCCCATCTCGCGCGCCGCCTCCACCACCAGCTGGTACTGCCCGGCGGGCAGCTTGTCGAGCGGCGCGCCGATGAAGCGCGAGGCGTGCTCGCCCGGCGCGCGCGTGGCACTGCTCAGGCCGTCGACCGGCATGTTCAAGTCGCGGCCGCTCTTGCGCCACCATGTGCGGATGTCCTTCAGCCACTTGTTGCCTTCGTTGTCGCGCTTCTTCAGCTCGTACCAGACGGCGAGGTTGCCGACGAAGCTCTGGTCCGGTTTCTCCAGCCACATCGCGACATACGGCCGGTGGTACTCGGAAACGTTCAGGCGCGGGATCTCTATGTTCACCTCGAGATCGGCGGCCGTCGCGGGCGACGCGGCGGCGGTCGCGATGAGGATGGAACGGCGGAATCGCATGACTAGGTGGCCTCTTGGATCAATGGATGAAAAGAAGAGCGAGCAGCAGCGGCGCGGTCAGGCCGAACGCGACCACCGGCCAGGTGGCGGGCCGCTGCGCGGCATGGAGCTTCAGGATCAGCAACCCGGTCAGCGCGAACACCAGGCAGGCGGCGGAGAAGATGTCGATGAACCAGCTCCAGGCGGCACCGGTGTGGCGGCCCTTGTGCAGATCGTTGAGGTAGGAAATCCAGCCGCGGTCGGTGCGTTCGTATTCGACCGCGCCGGTGCGCCGCTCGATGCGCAGCCAGGCGTCGCCGCCGGGGCGCGGCAGCGAGAGATACACCTCCTCGGCCGACCACTCGGCGTCGCGCGCGTCGAGCGCGAGATCGAGCTCGCGCGAAAGCCAGTCGCGCACCGGCGGCGGCAGCGCGGCTTGCCTCTTCTCGCCGGCCACCGGCGCGCCCAGGCGCGCGCGCAACTCGTCGGGCAGCTGCGCCTCGCGCGCGGCGACGACCGGCCTGCCCTCGATCCGGCCGGCGTTGTTGAGCGTGATCCCGGTGAACGCGAACAGCAGCATGCCCACCAGACACAGCGCGGCGCTGATCCAGTGCCACTGATGGAGCTGCTTCAGCCAGGCGGCGCGGCGCGCGGCGGACTCGGCCATCGCGCTAGACCTCCGCCCAGAGGCGCATCAGGTTGTGGTAGTGGCTGGTGAGCGCCACGGTGTCGGCGTCGTCGCCCAGGCGAGCGCGCAGCTTCTGGATCGTCTGGTCGAGCTCGAACAGCATGGTCCGCTGCCAGTCGAGGCGCACCATGCTCTGCACCCAGAAGAAGGAGCAGACGCGCGCGCCGCGCGTCACAGGCTCGACGCGGTGCACGCTGGTGCTCGGGTAGAGCATCAGGTCGCCTGCTGGAAGCTTCGCCTCGTGCGAGCCGTAGGTGTCGACCACCACCAGCTCGCCGCCGTCGTAGTCCTCGGGCTCGCACAGGAACAGCGTGCAGGAGATGTCGCTGCGCAGCGGCTGCGAGCTGCCCAGCTGGGTCATGATCGAACCGTCGACGTGGAAATCGTAGTGTCCGCCACCCTCGTAGCGGTTGAACATCGGCGCGAGCGTGCGCAGCGGCAGCGCCGCCGAGACGAACGTCGGGTGGCGCGCGAGCGCCTTCAGGATGGCGTCGCCGGCCTTGCGCCCGGCCGGATGGTCGGCCGGCAGCTGCAGGTTGCGCTTCGCCTGCGCGCCCTGCGCACCGGTGGTGGCGCGACCGTCCCCCCAGTTTCCCCGGTCCAGCTCCTGCCGCAGGGCGCCGACTTCCTGTTTGGTGAGGATGTGGGGGATATGGAGGAGCATGTCTTTCGCGAACGCCGGCCGGGCCCGCCCACTCGGAGCGGGCCCGGTTGCGGCGAGGGTTAGAAGGTAAACGCCGCGGTCACGGAGGCCGAGCGCGGAGCGCCGAGCTGCATGCGGCTGCCACCGTTGTTCAGCGTGCTGATGTACTCCTCGTCCAGCAGGTTGTACAGGTTCAGGCGCAGGCTGACGCTGTTGGTGATGCGGTAGCCCACCATAGCGTCGAACACCGTGTACGCCGGGATGGCCGGCATGTTCTGCGTGGCGAACGAGTCGGTGGTGATGGTACGCAGCTGCTCGCCGACGTAACGCACGCCGCCGCCAGCGGTGAACCTGGCCATCGTGTACGTCGTCCAGAGCGATGCTGCCCACTTAGGCGTCCAGCGCACGGCGACGGTGTCGACGCCGGTGGCGTTCTGCTGGTCGAGCTGCTTGGCGTCCATCCGGGTGATGCCGCCGAACACCTGCCAGTTGTTGCCGATCGCGCCGGCCACGCCGAGCTCGATGCCCTCGACCCGCGTCTTGCCGGACTGCACCGCGTTGCCCAGATCGTCGAACGAGGTCTGCTTGTCGTTCTCGGTGCGGAACAGCGCCGCGGTCAGGCTGAGGCGCTTGTCGAGCACGTCCCACTTGGTGCCGACCTCCTGGTGGAACGTCTCCTGCGGATCGAGCGCCGAGTTTGCCTGGTTGCCCGCGGCGGCCGACAGCGTGAAATTCGCCGACCCGGGGGGCGTGTACGAGTTTGCGACCGCCACGTACACGCTGCCGTTGGGCGCCGGCTTGAACACCGCACCGGCATTCCAGCTGAGCAGGTTATCCGAGGCCTCGAGCTCCGTCGGTGCCACTGCGCCGGCCGCGTAGCCCGGGAACTGCGCGATGTTGCCCTGCGCGCCGGTTGTGACGATGGTGTTGATATTGCTGGTGGTGCTGTAGCGGTCGAAGCGCAGCCCGCCGACCAGCTTCCAGCGTTCGTTGATCGTCAGGGTGTCGAACACGAAGGCCGCGAGCGTGGTGGTCTTGCCCTCGGTGTCCGCGCCGGTCAGGTACGGGACGCCCAGGTCATCGCCGGCATTCGGGCTGTAGACGTTCGCCGCCGGATTGCTGATCGCGGCGAACGGCACGCCGCGGATGGTCTGCGCGGTGGTGCCGGTGCCGAGCGAGAGCTGACGCTCGTACAGGAGCTCCACGCCGGTCGACAGGTCGTGGCGCATCCCCGCAGCCTGGAAGGCGGTGGTGAGGATGGTCTGGTTGGCGATGACGTCGTTCTCCTGGTCGACCCGCTGGCGGCTGCGCGCCACGGTCCAGGTCGAGGGATCGCCGGTGGCCGTAAGGGCGTTCACGCCGGTGAGGACGCGGTCCATGTGCGACTTGCCGTAGCGCGAGATGTTGCGCAGCGTGGTGCCGGACCACAAGTCGTGCTCGAACTTAAGCGTGACCATGTCGGCATCGATCTTCTCGTAGTCGTTGCTGCTGCCGTAGAAGTTCTCGCGGTTCACTTTGGCGCCGGAGTTGGCGGGGTTGGCGGCGCCGTTGAAGTAGCCCGGCATGCCGATGGTGGGGATGCCGCCGTCGGGCACGTTGTCCGAGCGCAGGTGCTGCGAGTAGAAGAAGAGACGCGTCGGCGTCCCCAGGCCGAAGGCGAATGCCGGCGCGATGCCGATGCCCTTGTTGTTGACGTAATCGCGGCCGTCGACGCCGCTGTCCTGCGCAAACACGTTGATGCGAAACGCCCCGCTGTCGCCGAGCTTGCGGTTCAGGTCTGCGGAGATGCGCTTCTCGTCGCCGGTGCCCAGCGTCACCAGGGTCTCGCTCAGATTCTCCCGGGTCGGCAGCTTGGAGATCAGGTTGATGTAGCCCGAGCTCGCGCCGCGCCCGATGTCGGAACCCGACGGCCCCTTGACCACTTCGATCTGGTTGATGTTGAAGATGTCGCGGGTGACCGCCCCGAGGTCGCGGATGCCGTCGACGAAGGTCGAGGTCTGCGTCGAGAAGCCGCGCATCTGGAAGGTGTCGCCGGACGACGTGTTGCCGTTCTCGCCGAGCTGCAGCGTGATGCCCGGAACGGCGCGCAGCGCGTCGGTCAGCGTGGTCGCCCCCTGCTCCCTGAATAGCTCCTGCGGGATGATCTGGATGGTCTTCGGCGTGTCGACCAGCGGCTGGGTAATCTTGGGCGAGGCGCTGGTGTCAGTCTTGACCGACTCGCGCTCGGCGCTGACGTTTACTTCCGGCAGGGACTGCTGGGCAACCGCGGCAATCGGCAGGCTGAAGCTAAGCGCAGCCACCGCAGGCATGGCGAAGCGATGCGCCCCTCCCGGGTGCTTGCGGCTCTTGATATGCGACGACATGACAGGTCTTCTCCAAAGTGGTGTATGGGACGAGCGGTGCTGGCTACCGATCGTGTCCACACGCCACGCTGGACGTGAAGCCGAGACCCCGGATGGCTGGCGGCTGCAGGCCCGGAAGAAACTGTCCTGTTTTTATTGCTCTTCCGGCAGCCTTGCATCGCGAATGATAATTATTCTCGTTGTCACCTGTCAACAAAGGACGACAGTGTCGGGGCCTCCCAGCCGCCGCCAAGCGCCCTGAAGAGATCCACCGCCGCCGTCAGCCGGGCCAGGCGCTGCTGCGCCAGGCTGTCCTGTGCCGAGAAGAGCGTGCGTTGCGCGTCCAGGATCGACAGCAGGTCGCCCCCGCCCTCGCGATAGCGCACCTCCGCGAGGCGCAGGGCCAGCTGCGCCTGCTCGACAATTTCGCGCTGCGCCGTCTCCAGCCGGCGGCCGCGCTCGGCGTTGCCCAGGCCGTCGTCCACCTCCTTCAGCGCGGTGCGCACCGCCTGGGAATAGGTCTCGACCAGCACCACGCGCTGCGACCGGCTGGTCTCGACCTGCAGCTGCCGCCGGCCGCCGTCGAAGATCGTCTGGGCGAGCGAGAGGCCGAGGGACAGGCTGCTCGTCGGGTCGACAAGGCTGAGGAGGGCCGCGCTGCTGATGCCGCCCGCGGCCGAAAGCGAAATCGACGGCAGGAGCGCCGCACGCGCCGCGGCAACGTCCGCGTCTGCCGCCGCGAGCTGCGCCTCGGCCGCGCCCAGGTCGGGCCGGCGCGTGAGCAGCACGGAAGGCAGTCCCGGCGCGACCTCGGGAACCGCAAGCTGCTCGAGCTGCTCATCCCCGGGCGCGAAGCCCTGCGGCACCCGCCCGAGCAGCAGCGCGAGCGCGGAGGCGGTCTGGCGCACCTGCACCTCGAGCGGGATCAGGGACGCCTGCTGCGACAGCACCGTAGCCCGCTGCTGGGAGACTTCCAGCGCGGTGGCAACGCCGTTGCGGTGGCGCGCATCGACGATCCGCAGCACGCGCTCCGCAGTCTGCAGGTTGCGTTGCGCGATCGCGAGGCGCTCGCGCGCGGCCAGCCACTGGAAATAGGTGCTCGCTACGCTTCCCGACAGCGTGAGGCGCGCGGTTTCGTAGTCGAACCGGGTCGCCGCGAGCTGCGCCTCGCTCGAGCGCACCTCCGAGGCGATGCGACCCCACAGATCGATCTCATAGCTCGCCGAGACCCCCAGGCTGCTCGATTTGCGGGTGTCCGAGCCGCCTGAGGAGCTTTCGCTGCGGTTCGCCGAGGTGCCGGCGCTCGCGCCGACCGTCGGCAGCTGCGATGCACCGGCGGCGCGCAAGGCGAACTCGGCCTGCCGCACGCGCTCCGCGGCGATGCGCAGGTCGGAGCTGCCGGCGTGCGACTGGCCGACCAGGCGGTCGAGCTGCGCGGAGCCGAAGCCGTGCCACCACTGCCGGTCGGGCGCGGCGGCGGCCGGTGCGGCGGGTGCTTCCGACCAGGCGGAGGGCATCTCGAGCACCGGCTTGGTCGCGGGCTCCTGCACCGCACAGCCGGCGAGCAGCGCGACAAGAAGAACAGATTTTCCGTTCATGTTCATTCCGAAGCGAGCGCCGCGACCGGGTCCATGCGCGCCGCCTTGCGTGCCGGCAGGTAGCCGAAGACGAGGCCAGTGGCCGAGGCGCAGCCGAAGGCGAGCAGCACAGGGGTGAGCGCGTACTGCACGGGCGTGCCGAAAGCCTGGATGAGCGCGGTCGCGCCCAGGCCGATCGCCACCCCGATCACGCCGCCGAGGCCGGTCACCACCAGCGCCTCGACCAGGAACTGCTGCAGGATGTTGTTCATGCGCGCGCCGGTGGCCATGCGGATGCCGATCTCGCGCGTGCGCTCGGTAACGCTCACCAGCATGATGTTCATCACGCCGATGCCGCCCACCAGGAGCGAGATGGCGGCAATCGAGCCGAGCAGGATGGTCATCGTGTCCTGCGCCTCGGACGCGGTGTCGAGGATCGAGGCCATGTTGCGGATCTGGAAATCGACCACGCCGTGGCGCTCGGCGAGCAGCGACTCGATGTCCGACTGCGTCTCGTCGATGCGCTCCACGTTTTGCACGGCCACCGTGACGTTGCGCAGGAAACGCTGGCCGGAAAGACGCAGCTGGCTGGTCTGGTAAGGCACCAGCACCACGTCGTCCTGGTCCTGGCCGTTCGGCGAGGCGCCGCGCGGGCCCATCACGCCGATCACCTGGAACAGGAGGTTGTTCACCAGCACGTACTGGCCGAGCGGGTCCTGGCCCGGGAACAGCGCGTTCGCCACTGTCTGGCCGAGCACCGCCACGGTGGCGTAGTTGATCTCGTCCTCCTCCGAGAAGAAGGCGCCGCGCGCGAGCGGCCAGCGGCGCGCCTGCGGATACTTCGACGAGGTGCCGATCACCGAGGTCGCCGCGTCGGCGTCGGCGTAGCGCAGTGTGACGCTGCTCTCCTGCTCGGGCACGGCGGCGAGCACGTTCGGTACGTCGGCGTCGATCGCCCTCACGTCAGAGAGCACCAGCGTCGCGGTGTTGCGGAAGCCGCGCTGGTTCGGCGCGCCGGGACGCACCAGCAGGAGGTTGGAGCCCATCGCGCTGATGCGGTCGATCACTGTCTGCTTCGCGCCGTCTCCGATCGCGAGCATCGCGATCACCGAGGCGACGCCGATGACGATGCCGAGCAGCGTGAGCACGGCGCGGAACACGTTCGCCTGCAGCGCGCGCAGGGCCGTCTTGCCGGCCTCGAGCGCGTCGGCGAGGCCCGAGGCGCGCCGGGGTGCCGAGCTCCATTCGCGCGCGCCGGCGAGCGCGGGTCTCGATCCCGGATCGGCGACGACGTCGCCGTCGCGGATCTCGATGACGCGCTCGGCGTGGCGCGCGACCTCGGCGGCGTGCGTGATCAGAATCACCGTGTGCCCCTGGGCGGACAACTCCTTGAGAAGCGCCATCACGTCCGCGCCGCTCTTGCTGTCGAGCGCGCCGGTAGGCTCGTCGGCGAGGATCACCCGGCCGCCGTTCATCAGGGCCCGCGCGATCGATACACGCTGCTGCTGGCCGCCGGAGAGCTGGTTCGGCCGATGGTGCCCGCGGTCTGAAAGGCCCAACCGGTCGAGCATCTGCGCCGCGCGGGCGCGGCGAGCGGCGGCGGAGAGGCCGGCGTACATCGCCGGCACCTCGACGTTCTCGGCCGCGGTGCAGGTGGCGATCAGGTTGTAGCTCTGGAACACGAAGCCGAAGGCCTCGCGGCGCAGCTCGGCCAGCTCGTCCCGGCCGAGCGACGAGACGTCGCGGCCCATGAACAGGTAGCGGCCGGTGGTCGGGCGGTCCAGGCAGCCGAGGATGTTCATCAGCGTCGACTTGCCCGAGCCGGAGGCGCCCATGATGGCGACCATCTCGCCGGCGCGGATCGTGAGATCGATGCCGTGCAGCACCTCGACGGCGAGCTCGCCGTTGCGGTAGGTCTTGGTGACCCCCTGCAGTTCGATGAGCGGCGCGCCGGCGTCCATGGTCGGGCTCAGCGTGCCCGCGGCGCGCCGCCAGGCATCGGCCCGGCGCCCGGCGCCTGCGCGCCCCCTTTCGGGTTGAGTGGCTGCTGGCCGAGCCCGCCCGGCTGCGACGCGGCGACGCGCGGCCCGACCGGCTGGCGCACGCCGGCGATCACCTGCTCGCCCTCTTCCAGGCCGCTGCGCACCTCGGCGTGCACGCGGTTCGTGACGCCGATCGTGACCTCGCGCTCCTGGATCGAACCGTCCTTCGCCATGACCCTGACCGTCGCACGGCGCGCCGCGCCGGGAGCGGGCTTGCCGCCGGCGGGCCGGCCTTCGCGCATGCGTCGCGGGCGCTCGCCGGCAGCGGTCGACGTGCGCTGCGCCTCCCCTTCGGGGACGACCTTGGTGGAGTCGGCCGCGGGCGCGGGCTCCGCCGCGGGGGCGGCCTCGCGCTTCGCCGGCGGGCTGCGCACCAGCGCGACCGCGGACATCGGCGCCATCAGCACGCCCTGCGCCTCGGCGACGATGAAGAACACCTGCACCGTCATCTGCGTCATCAGCGTGCGGCCCGGGTTCGGGATTTCGAAGAGCGCGTTGTAGAGCACCACGTTGTTCGTGACGGTGGGGGTCGGCTCGATCTTCTTCAGCGCGCCGCTCCAGCGCCTGCCCTGGCCGCCTAGCGTGGTGAAGTACACCGGCATGTCGGTGCGCAGCTTGCTTACGTCGGCCTCCGACACCTGCGTCTGTACCAGCATGGTGGAGAGGTCGGCGATCCTGAGCACAGTCGGCGCCGTCTGGTTCGCGTTCAGCGTCTGGCCCTGGCGCGCGGTGATGCTTACCACGGTGCCCGACATCGGCGCGTAGATCTTGGTGAACTTGAGGTTCGCCTCGTCCACGCGCGTACTCGCGCGCAGCTGCGCCATCTGCGCCTTGAGCGAGCTGATCTGCGCACGCGCCGTTTTCACCGCGGTCTCGGCGTTCTGCACGGATTCCTCGGTGGTGGCGTCCTCGGCCATCAGGTTCTTCTGTCGCTGCAGGTCGCGCTCGGCCTTGGCCAGGGCGAGCTCACGCTCGGCGAGCTGCGCCTGCTGCGACTGAAGCTGCGCCTTGCTGGCGTCGACCTTCGCCACCGAGGTCTCGGCGTCGATCTCGGCGAGGAGGTCACCTTCCTTCACCTCGCTGCCGACGTCCACGTGCAGCTTGCGCAGCTGCCCCGAGACCTGCGCGCCGACGTCAACGTAGTCGCGCGGCTGCAGCGAACCGGTGGCGCTCACCAGGTCCTCGAGGTCGCCGCGCTGGATCGCGGCGGTGATCCAGGCCTGCTCGGGGGCGCGGCCGCCGCCCCAGGTCTTCCACACGAAGGCCGCGCCGACCGCCAGGACGGCGACGCTGGCCGCGGCCGCTGCGAGCTTCACCAGACGTGCTTTGTTCATGGCGGCCAGCATGCCGGACAACTATGGAAGAAATGCGCAAGGAACCTGCCGCCCCACGTCCACACTTCTTGCCAGATCGCCCGATACACTCCCCCCCATGCGGCTCGATACCCTGAGGATCAAGCTGTTCCTCGCCATCGGCGTCACCAATGTGGTGCTGGTGATGGCGGGCTACCTGATCCACAGCTGGAGCTTCGACCAGGGGCTGGTGGAGTACCTCAACCGTGCCGACGAGGAGCGGCTCTCGCCGCTCGTCGCGCGACTCGCCGAAGGCTACCGCCAGAACGACGGCTGGCAATGGATCAGCGACGACCGCCAGCGCTGGCAGGCGCTGGTGCGCGAGGTCCTCGGCGTGGGCCGCCCGCCAAGGGGCGGCGAGGAACCCGCCGCGCGGCCCAAGCCGCCGCCGTTCACCATCGACCCGCGCCTGCTCCTCCTCGACGCCGAGCAGAAGGTGCTCGCCGGCAACGCGGAGCGAGCGGGCCAGGCGATCCTGAAGCCGATCGAGGTCGGCGGCCGGGCCGTCGGCTACCTCGGCTATCTTCCCCGCACGCAGATGGTGGCCTCGCTCGAGCAGATCTTCCTCGCCCAGCAGAACCGCAAGTTCGCGGCGATCGCGATCGCGCTGCTCGCCGCCGTGCTGCTCAATGCGGCACTCATCTCCTTCTGGCTGTCACGGCGCCTGCGCCCCCTGCGCGACGGCGCGGCGGCGCTCGCGCGCGGGGACTATGCGACCCGCATTCCGGTGACGAGCCACGACGAGCTCGCGCGCCTGGCCGCCGACTTCAACCGCCTCGCCGAGGCGCTCGGTGCGGCCCAGGTCGCGCGCCAGCAATGGATCGCCGACATCGCGCATGAGCTGCGCACGCCGCTCGCCACGCTGCGCGCGGAGATCGAGGCGATGCAGGACGGCGTGCGGCCGCTCGGCCAGGAGGGCATCGCCTCACTTGGCCAGGAGCTCGCCCAGCTGACGCGGCTGGTCGAGGACCTGCGCCTGCTGTCGCTGTCCGACCTCGGCGCGCTCAGCTACCACAAGGAGCCGGTCGACCTGCGCGAGGTGCTGGAGGAAGGCCTTGCCGCCGCCCGGCCCGCCGTGGACGGCCGGCAGCTGTCGCTCTCGCTCGACCTTGCCGACGGCGTCAACGTGCTCGCCGACGAGTCGCGCCTCGCGCAGGTGGTCGGCAACCTGCTGCAAAACACGCTGCGCTATAGCGCGGCCCCCGCGGCGCTCGCGGTGCGGCTGCAGGCCGACGGCGACGAGGCCCGGCTGACATGGCAGGACTCGCCGCCCGGCGTGCCCCCCGGCGACCTCGCCCGCCTTACCGAGCGTCTGTTCCGCGTCGATGCTTCTCGCGCCAGGACGAGCGGCGGCTCAGGGCTCGGCCTCGCCATCGTGAAGGCCATCGTCGAAGCGCACGGCGGGCGCATGACACCCTCGCACAGCGACCTCGGCGGCCTGCGTTGGGACATCAGGCTGCCCCTGCTCGTCAAGGCGGCGCGCGATGGCTGAGCGCATCCTGATCGTCGAGGACGAGGACAAGATCGCCGGCATCCTGCGCGATTACCTCGCGCAGAGCGGCTACGAGACGCACTGGCTCGCGCGCGGCGACGAAGTCGAGGACTACGTGCGCGCCCACCCTGTCGACCTCGTGCTGCTCGACCTCATGCTGCCGGGAAAAAGCGGCCTCGACGTGTGCAAGGCCCTGCGCCGCCAGGCGCCGGCGCCCGCCATCGTCATGGTCACGGCGCGGGTGGAGGAGATCGACCGCCTGCTCGGCCTCGAGCTGGGCGCCGACGACTACATCTGCAAGCCGTTCAGCCCGCGCGAGGTGGTCGCGAGGGTCAACGCCGTGCTGCGGCGCAACCGGCAGCCGGCCGCGGCGCCCGGTCCGCTGCACCTGGACGCCGAGCGCCTGTCCGCGACGCTGCTGGGAAAGGACCTGGAGCTGACCGCGGTCGAGTTCCAGCTTCTGAAAGTGCTCGCCGACCATCCCGGCAGGATCTATTCCCGCGACCACCTGATGGACGCGATGTACCGCGACGAGCGCGTCGTCGCCGACCGTACGGTGGACAGCCACATCAAGAAGCTGCGCCGCAAGATGGAGCGCGCAGCGCCCGGGCTGGACCTGATCCAGTCCGTGTACGGCGTGGGCTACAAGCTCGAGCCTGCCGGCTAGCCTTTTCGTTCACAATCTGGATTCTGGAAGTATCGAGAGGGGGACTCATGCTGCTACGCCTGTTTCTAGCCGCCACCGCGGCGCTCCTTCCGGCCTTGGCCGCTGCCCAGCAGGGGTGGCCGGCGAAACCCATCCGCTACATCGTTCCCTTTGCCCCCGGCGGCACCACCGACATCCTCGGACGCATGGTCGCCGCGGGGCTGTCCAGCGCGCTCGGACAGCCGGTGGTGGTCGAGAACAAGCCCGGCCAGGCCGGCTCCATCGGCGCCGCCGAACTGGCGCGCGCCGCGCCCGACGGCTATACCCTCGGCGGCGGCACGATCAGCTCGCACGCCATCAACGCCACGCTGTATCCGAAGCTGTCCTACGACCCGCTCAAGGACTTCGCCCCGGTCACGATGCTCGCGACGCTGCCGAACATGCTGATCGTGCACCCGGGCGTCAACGCGAATTCGGTGCAGGAGCTGGTGGCGCGGTTGAAGGCGGAGCCCAACAAGTACAGCTTCGGCTCGGCCGGCAACGGCACTTCGCAGCACATCTCCGGCGAGCTGTTCAAGATCATGACCGGGACGCAGATGCAGCACATCCCCTACAAGGGCAGCGGCCCGATGATCCCGGACCTGCTCGCCGGCACCGTCCAGCTGAGCTTCGAGAACATCACCACCGCCTATCCGCAGGTGAAAGCCGGCAAGCTGAAGGCGCTCGCGGTGACCTCCGCGAAGCGCTCCTTCGTCGCGCCGGAGGTGCCGACGATGGCCGAAGCGGGCCTTCCCGGCTACGACATCAGCTCATGGCAGGCGATGTACGCCCCCGCCGGTACGCCGCGCGAGATCGTCGCGCGCCTGCATGCCGAGACGGCGAAGATCCTGCGCCAGCCCGAAAACCAGAAGAAGCTCGCCGACCTCGGGCTCGACCCGGGCGGCATGGCGCCCGAGGAGCTGACCGCCCTCATGCGCGCGGACATCCCGCGCCTGGGCAAGGTGGTCAAAGAGTCGGGCGCCAAAGTCGACTGAGCGGCGTCAGTCTCCGGGCTTGTCGCGGGGAAACGTTCCCGGCGGCTCCCGTCGGAACTCCCCATCGATGACGCGCCCTGCGGTTTTGCGCGACTGCCACCACAGCCAGGCCCAAAGGGCGATCGCCGCCAGCGCCCCCAGCGCTAGCAACAGCGAAGCAAGGAAAAAGGCGGCCACGAACAGCGCAACCGCGAGCGCTGCACCGACGACACGCTGAAGCAGGAGCAAGGTCGGGCTAGGCTTTCGCCGCCGCCTGACCCTGGCGGGTCTTGTCGAGCACCGTCATGGCGGTGGCGATCATTCCCGCGACATCTCCCGCGCTCGCGGGCAGGATCAGCGTATTGGAGGCCTTGGCCAGGTGGGCGAAGGCGTCGATGTACTGCTGCGCCACTTTCAGGTTGGCCGCGTCCATGCCGCCCTTGTCGCTGATCGCCTCGGCGACGGCGCGCACCGCGGCGGCATTCGCCTCGGCGATGACGCGGATGGCGGTGGCGTCACCCTGCGCCTTGTTGATGGCGGCCTGCTTCTCGCCCTCGGAGCGCAGCACCGAGGCCTGCTTCTCGCCATCGGCGACGTTGATCTCCTGCTGGCGCTCGCCTTCTGACTTGGCGATCAGCGCGCGCTTCTCACGCTCGGCGGTGATCTGCTGCTGCATCGAGCGCAGGATCGCCTCGGGCGGGGTCAGGCTCTTGATCTCGTAGCGCAGCACCTTGATGCCCCAGTTGCGCCCGGCCTCGTCCAGGGAGGCGACGATCTGCCGGTTGATCTCGTCGCGCGACTCGAAGGTCTTGTCGAGCTCCATCTTGCCGATCTCGCTGCGCAGCGTGGTCTGCGCCAGCTGGGAAATCGCGGCGACGTAGTTCGACGATCCGTACGAGGCGAGCCGCGGGTCGGTCACCTGGTAGTACAGGATGCCGTCGACGCCGAGCTGGGTGTTGTCCTTGGTGATGCAGACCTGCTCGGGCACGTCGCGCGGCCCCCACT